>Ga0193728_1000328_pt1 | contig 22671 bp, 21 predicted proteins | sample U1c1metaG_FD_143037 | JGI IMG/M metagenome (GOLD analysis project Ga0193728, IMG submission 143037) | Soil microbial communities from a riparian zone of the East river system, Colorado, United States - U1c1 | ecosystem: Environmental > Terrestrial > Soil > Riparian zone | place: USA: East River...
TACCGGGCATACTTTAGGAGCGAGCGGGGGGATCGAGGCGGTATTTTCAGTGCTGGCGCTGGAACAGGGCTTGGTGTATCCCAACCTTCGTCTGACTACTCCGATGAAGGATCTTCCTTTTATCCCGCAAAGGTCATTGTTAAGAGACCAGGTCATCAGGCATGTGCTTTCCAATTCATTTGGATTTGGAGGCAATTGTTCATCCCTAATCTTTTCAAAAAGTTGAGATGAAATTGTATATAAAAGCCAGTGCCTGCATCTCGCCTCAAAAAACATTCGGCCAGGAAAGTTTTCCTTCCGAACCGGAAGCGCATAGGGGTGACCGGTTGAATTGCATTGAGCCCGACTACAGCAACCTCATCGATCCAAAGTCGATGCGGAGGATGAGCCGCATCATTAAAATGGGTGTCGCCACTGCACTCGAATGCCTGAGAAAATCGGCAGTGCGGCTGCCCGATGCCATTATCACCGGCACTGCTTATGGATGCCTCGAAGACACCGCACATTTTCTGAGCAGAATGGTAGAGAACCAGGAAGAATTGCTCACGCCTACCGCATTTATCCAGTCCACCCACAATACCGTGGGCGCCCAGATCGCCCTGTTGCTTAAATGTCACCAGTACAACAATACTTTTGTTCACCGGGGTTTTTCTTTTGAAAATGCCTTACTCGATGCGATGATGCTGATTCGGGAACAGGAAGCAAAAAACGTGCTGGTGGGCGCGGTTGACGAGATCACCAATACCAGTCACCAGATCCTGCAACGTTTCGGTTTATATAAACGTGAGCCCATAGCCAACCTCGATTTGTTCGCATCAGCAGGCAAGGGCACCATGGCGGGCGAAGGCGCCGCCTTTTTCCTTTTGACCAGCCAGGCTGATCCTTCCAATGAGGTGGAGTTGCAGGGCATGCACAGTTTTTATAAACCTGGGGATATCAGGGATATCGAAAAAAATATCAGCGGATTTTTGGAAGGCCTGGGCATTCAAATGCACGAGATCGACCTGGTCATCACGGGCAATAACGGCGATGCTGCCGGAGATTATGTTTACCATGCATTGGAAAAATCACTCTTCAATAATATCCCTTTGGGCAGGTTTAAGCACCTGTGTGGAGAATATCCCACCGCCGCTGCTTTTGCCGTATGGCTTTCAGCAAATATCATCCTGCAGGGATTTGTCCCTGAATGGGTGGGTTCGGCTAAACTCTTGTTGGAGAAAAAAGTTAAACGTATCCTCGTGTACAACCATCACCTGGGGTCGCATCATTCCTTATACCTGCTTGCCGCATGTTAACCTTTAAAAATACGAACAGGTTTTTTGGAGTACTCCTGCTGTTTTTGCTGGGATATGATTTTTTCTACCCTGTTCCCCTCTTCCTCTACATAATTGTCCTGATCGCATATACCGGCATCCTGTTTTACGGAAGTTATTTCGTGCATTCCAATTTTTACCTGCCGGTAACCTGCGCGGCAAAGACAAATCAGAAAGAAATTGCTTTTAGTTTTGACGATGGCCCGGCCGACCGGTATACTGAATCGATTCTGAAGATATTGAAAGAACACCAGGTCGAATCAGCCTTTTTCTGCATCGGGAAAAATATTCATGGAAGAGAACAGGTGCTGAAGCAGATCCACGCCGAAGGCCATATGATCGGAAATCACAGTTATACGCACGGACCTCTGTTCGACCTGCTCTCACCGGCCAGGATGCTGGCCGATCTGCAGTTAATGGACCAGGTGATGAGTGAAGTCCTGAGTCTTCGTCCACGCCTGTTCCGGCCTCCTTATGGCGTCACCAATCCCAATCTGGCGCAGGCCATCCGAAAAGGCGGGTATGTCCCTGTTGGTTGGAGCATCCGGTCGCTGGATACCGTAAACAGGGACGAGAAAAGATTATTCAAAAAAATTACTGGCTCGCTTCGGCCCGGGGCCATCATTCTTTTCCATGATACGAGCCAGACGACGCTGGCTATTTTACCTGCATTGATCAGATACGTGAAAGAAAAGGGCTACGAGATCACGAGGTTGGATAAATTACTTAAATTGGATCCTTATGTCTAAGGTGATCTGGCTTTTTTCTTTTGTGTTTATCGTCATCGCAGGTAAGGCACAGTATACCGGGTACAAACCATTGGCAGATGCCGGAAGTTTTAAAGAACAATTTGCCCGGGCTTCACTGCAAACGAACAGCATCAAAAGCGATTTTGTACAAGAAAAAAACCTGAGCCTGTTATCCGAAAAAATGATATCAAAAGGTAAATTCTGGTTTAAAAAAGAAGCCTTGCTGCGCATGGAGTATATTGAACCATTTCAATACCTGATGATCATTAACAACAGCAATGTGCTGATCAGGGATGGCCAGAAAGAGAACCGGGTCAACACGAAGTCCAGTAAATTATTCAGGCAGATCAACGACATCATGGTTGATTGTGTAAAGGGATCAGCGCTCGCCAATCCTGATTTCACCGTCCGGGTATTTGACGGCAAACAGGCATTTCTGGTAGAGCTCTCCCCTGTTGCAAAAAATGTAAAGGAATATTTCAGGACCATCCTGGTTACGGTAGACAAAAAAGATTATACCGCAAACAGCATTGAGATGAATGAACAGTCGGGCGACAATACCGTCATCCATTTTATTAACAAAGAATTGAACGTGAACATACCCGATGCGCTATTTGCTATACGTTAGTATTTTTCTTTTGTTATTCTCCTGCGCTTCTCCTTATAAGAAGTTGGAAAAGACTGTTGGTGATCTTTCCTGTGTACAGCAATTCAGGCCTGTTTTCACGACAGCCATGTACAATGCCCAAGTCGATGTGGTCGGAAATCACATTAGTGGAATATTACTCCTGAAGACGATGCCTGATAGCAGCATCCGCCTTGTATTCTCTGCCAAGACAGGACTAAAATTTTTTGATTTCGGGTTCACCCGGGATTCAGGATTCAAAGTGTATTACATACTCAGGCAGATGGACAAGCAGCCGTTTATTACGGCATTGAGAAAAGATTTTGAATTGATCCTGCTGGAACATACAGCGGCGGATAAGGGCTACCTGCTGACTGGCCCGGGGCTTCACTATTATGCTTTTCCGCAGGAGAAAGGCGTAAATTATTATATCACTGATCCGGCCTGTCATCAATTGATCCGGATCGAAAAATCCTCCAGGCGGAAAGTCATTGTCGAGGCGATCATGGAACAATATTCCAATGGTTTGCCAGATACGATCGGCATATCGCATAAGAATTTCAATTTTACCATCGCGCTAAAAAGATTGGAGAATAATGCTGCAAGGTGATTTCTATGTCTTAGGATCATTACATACCGAATCGCAGACGGTCAGGGCGATACTGGAATTAAATCCTGCTCACCGGATCTTCGAAGGACATTTTCCAGGCCAGCCCGTGGTTCCGGGCGTCTGCATGATGCAAATGATCAAGGAAACGGTAGAAACAGTGATCGGTAAAAAAACCCATTTAATGCGCGCAGACTATGCAAAATTCCTGTCCATGATTGATCCCCGCAAGCATGCCTTTATTTCGCTTGAGCTGACTTATACCATGTCAGAAAAAAATGAAGTTGAGATCCTCGCAAGCCTTTTTTACGAATCCATTATTTTTTTTAAATATAAGGCCCTCATGCTTCCCGTCAGCGAGCCATCCGCCCGATCCAATTCAACGCAGGATTGGTCATGAATGTCGTCAGCAGGGCCATCAATACCATCATAGAAAATATTTGGGGGGAAAGGATTCCCAGGTCGTAACCGATATTCAGTACAATCAGCTCCATCAACCCGCGGGTATTCATGAGGGCGCCGATAGATAAGCTGTCCTTCCAGCTTTGTCCCACTACCCTGGCCGCCAGGGCGCTTCCGCCGAACTTGCCCACAACGGCTACCAGTAATACCCAGCCGAAAGCAGCCCAGGAGGAACTGTCATTGAGCAATCCTACCTGGGTGCGCAGACCGGTGATCACAAAAAATAAAGGAAGCAACAAAACGATACTGACATCTTCTATTTTCTCAACCAGGATCTTCCGAAAAGACATGTCCTGCGGCATGATGATGCCCGCCATGAATGCGCCAAATAAGGCATGAATGCCAATGGTCTCCGTGGTATATGCCGATAACAGCAGAACGATAAAAACCAGCGCCATCATGGATCTGCCAAGGCTTTCCTTGTTGCTATACCGGTGCAGTTTTTGCAATACCGCCCTTACCAGGAATAGCATGAGGATAGCATAACAGAACACCAGCCCGATCGTAAACAAGGCGCTTACCGAAGAGCCGGCCTTGATCACGGCGATCAGCACAGCCAGAATACACCAGGCCGTAACATCATCGGCAGCGGCACAGGTAATTGCCATCGCGCCGAGTTTTGTACCTGTGATTCCCCGTTCCTGGAGGATGCGTGCCAGCACCGGAAAAGCGGTTATGCTCATGGCTATCCCCATAAACAAAGCAAAAGATAGGAATGGAATGCCGGCGGGGGCAAATTGCGCGTAGAGGAAATAAGAAACCAGCATGCCTAGGGTATACGGAATAATAATGCTGGCATGACTGATGATCACTGCATCAAAAGCCTGTTTGCGGATCACGCCCAGGTCAAGTTCCATACCGATCACAAACATAAACAGGATCAGGCCGAGCTGGCTCAGGAACTGAAGATTGCCCATCGATTCAGGTGGGAAGAGAAAATGAGCTAGGCCAGGAAAAAGATTACCCAGTAAAGATGGACCTAAAACAATGCCCGCCACGATTTCCCCGATCACGGCAGGCTGTCCGAATTTTTTAAAGATCACACCGAAAATTCTTGCAAATAGTATGATGACAATGATCTGGAGTAAGAGCACAGGCAGGGCCTGTTGTACGTGCTGCCGGAAGGCGCCGGAAAACAATTGAAAAGGGTTTTCCGCTCCTGAAGAAGAATCTGCGGTCGCGGTCATTCCACGTATGGTTGTTTTTTCAAGTGATTGTCCCTTCTGCAATAAAAAATAAATGATCGCTCCGAAAAGCAGTGCCATGAAGAGGTAGAACAGCAGGCTCCTTTTTTTCTTCGTCATCAGTTTTGGAGAATTCAATGGTTATTGAAAGGCGATGCGATAAAACTAGCGAAAAGATCCATGCCAGTCTTATCGTTACCGGTCTTTTTTTCTTGTATCCAGGTCAAGCAGCAATGTCAGCATGTGCGCATACAAGCCATCTGATCGTTTGTAAAATGAATACCTCAAGCCCAGGCTGTTCAAATGAACGGGATGTGCGGCGCTCCCGAACCCGGCGAACCGCGCTTCGATACCTGCCTCGTAACTGGAAAAGGCCGACAGGTCATAGTCGGAAGAATAAAAAACCTGCTCGAGGTCAGCCTCCCGGTATGGTTTGAAAAAAGATGCCCCTGTCTGGGTGTACCACCTCAACAGCGGTGTCAGGGTAAATGCCGGGTTTATTTTAACAGCCAGTTCCAGACTCAAAGTATGGGCTCTGATGCCAAAATCATCCCAGTAGAATCTGTAATAAGAACGCAGGATGTACCGGTCAGCAATAAACGAATTCAGTTGTATGCCCAATGGGATCTTCAGCCTGGTCCTGGGAATATTTTCCACCTTTAGCGAGCTGTCTTTAAAAAAAACACGGTGATAAGGCGTGGACAATAACCCCTGCTGGTAGGAAAGACCGGGCAAAAACGCCAATACCATCCGGCGGTTGATGGTTTGTTGCCAGGACAGGTTCAGGTTATAGGATTCACGGCGGTAAATATCAAACCAGTGCCTGTAACGCAGTTCCGCGGGATAGACCAGTTGCAGCGGATGTTCCCCATTCAGTCTGCCCCAGCGAAGATCATCAAAATAGCCTTCCAGTTCCGCAGAAAATTCCCCCGACTTATTCTGGCTCATGATGTTTAAAGAAAGCGTTCCTCCCAATGACAGGTAAGCCGACTCAATAGAAAAATAACCCTTTCCTCCGAAACTGAGATTCCTGTTTTGTTTACCCTTTCTTTCGTATCCTGCCGTCAGGTAAGCCCGGTTGCTCAATTTGGAAGCGGACGATTTTACGAAGTCGATATTGTCCATCGATGCGGAGCTGATCACATCAATTCCCGCATCAACGGAATAGCTGTTGAGGGAATCCACCTCCAGTTGTATGCTTAGCTCCGGAGCGTAAACCTGAAGCTTTTCTGTGCCAGTGCCACCTGTAATGGCCGAATGATTACCGTCTTGCAGGTATTGGGCATAGACGATCTGGATGGATGACTTTGAAATCTTTTTTTTAGGATAGCCATTGACGATGGGCTGACTAAAGCCAAATGCAGAAGAGACCGTAAACAAGCCGAAGACAATGTATTTTTTCTTCATTCAGGATCTGATTAATTGCATCCGCAGCCCCCACTGCTTTTTGCCCTTCCGCCACCCGAAGCGCCTTCCCTATAGTTATGGGCATTGGAGGAAATTTTCTCAAGAGGACGTTTGCCCATTTGCATGGCTTCCTCGTTCAGGTATATGCGCTGATAGGGTTTTACAGACCGGCAGGATAGCAACAAAACCCCGCATCCGAAAAAAAATGTCGCGAGTAAACGGATTCCCGCTGGTGAAGCCGTTGAAAAAGGTTTATGCAAGAAGATTAACATGAATTTGCTTTGAATGAAATGATTGATTGCTTTCATCTATTATGATGCAGTGGGTTTGCGGCAATTGATCAATCAAATGCAATCCCGCCTCCACGCCCATGACCGTCACAGCCGTCGCCAGCGCATCACAAAGTTCGGCAGCCGGGCCGACTATAGAAACGCTTTTTATCCCCCTGACCGGGTAGCCGGTTTTGGGATCAATATTGTGCAAGAACCGGGCTCCATTGACATCGAAATATTGTTCGTAATTCCCGGAGATGGCGATTGACAAACCGTTTAACGGAAGCCAGCAGATGATTTTTTCAGGATCATCAGGATCTGCAATACCGGCTTTCCAGGCTGTTCCGTTGGGCCTGGTTCCTCAGGCCGTTAAATCGCCGCTTGCGTTGATCACGCCACATTCCACCCCTTCGCGCAGCATCAGCGATTTCACCCTGTCGGCGGCGTATCCTTTGCCAATAGCGCCGAATGCGATATGCATTCCCGTTATACCCAATTGTACACGATTATTCCCGCAAAGCTGTATTTTGCGGTAACCCGTGCGCTTCACGGCCTCCCTGATCTCCCGCGCTGAAGGTAGGGCAAAATCAGCCTGTCTGAAAGGATACAATTTCTTCAGCAAACCCGAACTGATATCGAAAGCACCACCCGTGAGCGCCGAAATATTTCTGCAACGTTCAATAAGTTGATAGGTTTCCGCTGACACGGTCACCGGCTCAGCACCTGCCGCTGCATTAATTACAGCGGTTTCCGAATCCATACTGAATTCGGTGAGCAGGGTCTCGATCCGCCGCACTTCCCCGATGCATTGGTTCAGTAAACGCGAGGCGCTGTGATCATGTTCAGCACAGAGGATAAATTCGAACGTCGAACCCATCAGCTTTGCATTGGCCTTATATTCTTTCATCACGGCTTCAGGCGTTGATCATATTTTTCAGTGTCACATTCTTGTTACGCAGGTCAATGCCACCTTCAAGAATGGATTTGAGGTTGGCCATATAAAAAACCCATCCTTTGGTACATCCTACATGAAAGCTTACCTGGCTCTTTTCATCGAGGGGTATTTTTTCCTGGACCAGTTCCACAATCAATGTTTCAAGTTCTGTTTTAACGGTGACAGTCACCTCACCGGCCTTGCCAAAAGAAAATTTGATCCTGTCTTTTCCATTGGCTTCCAGGATCATCCCTTTTTCAACAGTATCGTCTCCCCATGCATGCCAATACCATTCATACAAATCTCCTTTGTGCACAAAATCAGCCGGGTTCGTGGCTAATCCTGCATTGGTAAAAATGGCTTTGCGAAGGAACCAGGTCTCCAATCCTTCCTTAGTGGCCCACGCGTGATAGATTGTTTCCAGATCGGAGTTGATGTTCACCCGCTGTACAAACCTGCTCCAATCATACGGTATGTCTTTTGATGGATTGTCCGCCATATCGATCAATTTAAGGTTGTAGCTGCAAAATTAATTGGGTTCAATATTCCAGTGATCATCTTTTCCACTACATGCTGATCGATTTCGCAATGGGCTTGCCTGCCAGGTATCTTTTCCAGGGTTTCCAATAATGTTCGTGCCATCCCTTGACAATCCCATCATATTCTTTATCGGGCACATTGGCATGGATAGCGTGCAAAACAACATCTTTGCCTTTGGGTTCGAGAAAAATGGTGAATATGGAATCGGCTTCTTCAGGGCTCCAGGACTGCCCCCTCCAGGTTTGTACGATCAGTTTATCTTTTATCAGATGGAGGTTTTCCCCCAAAATCCAGCCATTGTGCGCGGAATATTTACCCCCTTTTTTCTGCGACATTTTCGCAGGTGCCCCGGTAGCTATCGAATGCTTTTTTGAGTTCATATATAGGTCATACAGGTCTTTGGCCCTCGCTTTCTTAAAGAGAACTTTTTGGACAATGGTTTTGGACATAACATTTGATTTAAATCATTAAGGAAATACGTTGTGAGAACAAGGAGGAATATTTACTAAAGATAACTTAAAATGGAATTATCGTGAATGGCATACTTTTGAAAAAATAAAACTGCAGTAACCTGAAGGGAGCTGCTCAAAATCTCCATATGATCCCATTCTGCAAACGCGTCACGATTGCCTTGTGCATGTTTGTGCTACCAGCCATGCTCAATGAGCTCCTGGCTCAGGAAACCCAGTGGAAGCACCTGGCCACAGACCTGGGCGATATTCCCCTGCCCTGGAAGAGTACCGAACAAACCGCCGCTTTGGTGGCGGATATTGACCGCGATGGCGTGAATGATTTTGTTTTGGCCTGCAGGAAGCAGGCGCCTGCGCTGGTCTGGTTTCAACGCAAGGCCAGTGGCTGGACAAAATTTATCATCGAAGACCAGATGCTCAATATAGAGGCGGGCGGCGTGGCTTATGATGTGGATGGAGACGGAGACCTCGATCTTGTTTTTGGCGGTGACTGGCAGAGCAGCAATGTTTGGTGGTGGGAGAATCCATATCCGCAAATGAATTATCACTGGAAGCGGCATATTATAAAAAGCGAAGGGGCGACACAACATCATGATCAGATAATCGGAAAATTCAGGCACGATGAAAATGCACAACTCGTCTTCTGGAACCAGGGAAATAAAGCCCTATACATGGCCGATATACCATCAGATCCCAAAAAGGACAATTGGGAATACCGTACCATTTACCAGGCGACCCGAAAAGATGAACAACACGGATCCTATGTTGAAGGCCTGGCCTCGGGCGATGTCGACGGTGATGGCTACACGGATATCATCGCGGGCGATTGCTGGTTCAAATACGATGCAAATACATCCACTTTCAAAGCCATTCATTATGCCGAAGCTGCGGGCAGGGTCGCGGTGGGAAAATTCAAACCGGGAAAAACCTTGCAGATCGTGGTCTCCCCCGGCGATGGCGAGGGCCCGGTAAAATGGTATGAGTGTACGGGAGATCCGGAAGACAGCAAGGCCTGGACCGGCCATGACCTCGTAGGCAGAAGCCTGGTTCACGGCCATAGTCTGCAGGTAGCCGACATCAATGGCGATGGCAACCTGGATATTTTCGTAGCAGAGATGTCAAAATGGACGGAAACAAATCCGGCTGCCGACAATCCTAATGCCGAAGCATTTATTTTTTATGGTAATGGGCATGGCGGATTTTCCAAAACGGTTTTCCAGAAGGGTCTGGATTTTCATGAAGCCAGGCTGGCTGATCTGGATGGTGACGGCGACGTGGATATTTTATGCAAACCTTATAATGACCGAACCCCGAGAATAGATATCTGGTTGCAACATGGAACAGGCAAGGCCCTTGAACCATTGCGCAAAATCATTCCGGATAAGATCGGACTTGAATTGTACAGTTTTAGGAGAGAAATGGGCCAGGACCTGGATGGCACACTGAAAATGATCAGGAGTATGGGTTTCACCGAAGTGGAGGTTGCGGGTTTTTATGGTCTGGCTCCGGAGCAATTTCGCGATGCGCTGCGCAAACATCAACTCAGACCCGGCAGTGTATTGTTTCCGTATGAACTTTTCCGTGATAGCCTGGATAAAATCATTATGGCGGCAAAATTATTGGGCGCTAATCTTGTGGGATGCGCCTGGATTCCGCACCAAAAAACGTTTTCCCAGCAGGATGCTGACCAGGCAACAAAGCTTTTCAATGAAGCGGGAGAGAAACTGAAGCAAAAAGGACTGCATTTCTTTTACCATGTACATGGATACGAATTTGCACCCCTCCCCGATGGAAGCACACTCTTCGAGCAGATGGCCGCCAATATGAAAGCCGGTACCGCGGATTTCGAGCTGGACGTTTTCTGGGCATGGCATGGCGGAGCTGATCCGGTTTTGCTGATGAAAAAATACCCGGGCAGGTTTATTGCACTTCACCTGAAACAAATGCGCGAAGGCCAGCCCACAGGAGAATATACCGGCAGTGCACCCGATGAATCAAGTGTTTCACTGGGCAAGGGCGTGATGGATTTCAAATTGATCTTACAAACGGCCATGCAAACCGGCATAGATCATTTCTATATTGAAGATGAGGCCTCGACTGCGGTTCCACAGGTAAAGGCTTCATTGATGTATCTTGATCTACTGAGAAAAAACTAGCATGTGTCCTACACCCTCAGAAAAACCTTTTTGCGATACAAAAAATATAAGAACGCCCATTTTACCAGTACGTAACAGGTTGCCATTACAACTGCCTTGTAGGGATCGCTTGCTAATTGACCAAGCCATTTAAAAAAACCATTGGTTGTATATTCCCAGTCAATGAAATGTCCTGACATGTAAATGAGAATTGAATTCATTCCGATGACCTTGAAGAAGAATGCCCATTTTTTATATCCCAAGACGTCGATCACATAATAAAAAAGAGAGAGGAAAAGCAAGCTCAGTCCGCCAACATGCAAAACAAATGAGCTTGTCCAGAGATTTTTATTGATGGGAAAGTCAAGGTTCCACAATTGTGCAAGACCCAAAAATACTACTCCGGTGATGACCATCATCAGCACCTTTCTACCCTGCGCTGCCGGGCTGTTCTTGATGTAATTTCCTGTCATGATGCCCAACAGACCGGTGCCGATGGCCGGAATAGTAGACATCAAACCTTCAGGGTCATGAATCCGCAGGTAAAGTCTGCCCGGCAATACCATCCTGTCAATATAAGAAGCGAAATTGCCTTCCATGGTCAGGTCGCCGCGTGGAAATCCGGGCGCACTGGTTAATTTTAACAGTAACCAATAGCCGATCAGCAGCAGGGCAAACCAAATCACCTGCGGCCTTTCTTTTGTATACAGGAAAATGATATTGGCAAACATGTAAGCGAGCCCGATACGGCCGAGTACACTTCCGAATCGAATTTCTGCGATGGGCTTTATCTGGAGACCGTTGTTGGCAATAAGACCCAGCAGGACGAGGATCAGTCCCCGTTTGATGACGCGGCCCAACAATTGTTGTCTTGTCTTTCCTTTTTCCAGTTCTCTTCCTATCGAATAGGGCGTCGCAACCCCTGCAAGAAAAAGGAATAAGGGAAATATGAGATCGTAAAAATGGAATCCATTCCATGCAGGGTGGGTTAACTGGTTTGAAAACCCTGCCCAAAAAGATGAGCCGGTGGCCTTGGAAAGCGCATGCACGATTTCCTCAGCACCCATGATCCAGAACATGTCGAAACCCCGCAGGGCATCCAGTGAATACAGGCGTTGTGGAGCAATGGCAGCGCCCGGAACGGTTTGATTTTGAGTCATTGAATTAAGTGGTTAAAATGAGCCTTAAAAAAAGAAGATGCAAAGAATCAAACGGAAGTTAAGGATAAAATCAATAAACAAATAGTGGCTTAATCAGGGCGCAGGACGCGGCTTTTTTTTGGCCTTGCTCATCACCGCGGTCCATGCAATGGTTAACGCCTCTTTCAATGCTTTCCTGCTGACCAGGTCCAATTCAACAAAAGTACTACCCATACGTCCCCATCCTCCCGGTACCGGGTGGAATACTTCATCGTGCGATGCACAAATTATTGCCTGGTCGGCAATAGGTAATTTCACCATCACCCGGTTCTCCATTTCCCAGAGCGTCGCAAAAATCCTGTTGTTTGCCCGGAATGAAGGCTTTCCAAAATGGTCTTTTTCTTCTGCTCCGGGTAAGGACAGCGCAATTTCTCTGGCAATTTCCGTTGATAACAATGTCTCAGCTGTTTAATTTGCCGGCTAAAAATAATATTTTCTGTACAATAAATATTGGTTTTAGTCTTTTTAAAGTCACTATCGTTTACCAATATCCCTTAACTTACAACAGTAAGATTGCGCAGCACGATACGGAATACCTATTCTGCAACCAAAACAAGGCATATGAAGTCAATCTTTACCTTCTTTTTATTCACCGGCTTCTTTTTTCACATGAATATGCCAATGGCCTACGCGCAGCAGGAACCAGAAAAGGTCCGCGTCATTATGATCGGAGCTCATCCCGACGATTGCGATCTGGGCGGTGGCGGAACTGCTGCCATTTTCGCATCCATGGGATATGCCGTCAAATTTGTTTCGCTGACTAACGGAGATGCAGGTCATCAAACCGAAAAGGGCACCAAGCTCGCCGCGCGTAGACTGGCGGAGGCAAAGGAGGCCGGCCGGCGGCTGGGTGTCAGCTATGATGTGCTCGATAACCATGATGGCCAGTTGGTTCCCAGCCTGGAAGTCAGGCTGCAGGTGATCCGGAAGATCCGCGAGTGGAAAGCGGATATCGTCATTGCACCCCGTCCGAATGATTATCATCCCGATCACCGGTATACAGGCGTATTGGTGCAGGATGCGGCCTATATGGTGGCGGTTCCCAATATCGCCCCGGAAACGCCGGCGCTGAAAAAGAATGCCGTCTTTCTTTATTTTCAGGACAGGTTTCAACATCCTTATCCCTTTCAACCCGATATTGCGATAGACATTGACCAGTCTTTTGAAAAGAAAATCGATGCTTTGGATGCGCACGAATCACAGGTATATGAATGGCTACCTTGGATCGGACATTTTTCAGACCAGGTGCCAAAAAACAAAGTCGATCGAAGAAACTGGCTGGCCCAGTCCAGGACTGTCGTGATCACGCCGGAAGTCAGGAAGTCACTCGAAGAATGGTATGGCGTAGGCGTTGCATCGCAGGTGAAGCATGCAGAAGCATTCCAGATTTGCGAGTACGGCGTTCAGCCTACCCATGATGAGATCAGGCGATTGTTTCCTATGCTGGCAATAAAATAAAATATCCACGATGAAATGGCTCCTGATATGCACGATCGCCTGTGGCAGCTTTACGATAGGCCTGGCGCAGAAAAATATTCAACTCAAACCGGCCAAAAGACAGGCGCAGAAAAAAATTCAACTCAAATCGCCCAATGGTCAGCTTGTTTTTCATTTCATCCTCAGCGGCGGCCTGCCTGCGTACGACGTTGAATTCAAAGGCAGGCAGGTCATAGCCAATAGCAGGCTTGGATTGGTATTCCAGGATCGCCCCTTCAATGCCCAACTCGTTATGGGCAAACCTGTTTACAGGGAGACAACGGAGACCTATGAATTGATTGTGGGCAAAACCAAAAAAGTCAATGACCCTTACCATGAGGTGCTGATCCCATTAAAAGATAAGATGGCTCAGCCGAGACAGGTCAACCTGCTGGTGCGGGCGTTCAATGACGGGGTCGCCTTTCGCTATGAGTTCCCGGAACAACCGGCCTGGCAAAATATGATCCTCACCGATGAACAAACCAGGTTCAGAATGGCAGGTAACGCTACCGCACATGCGCTTTTTCTGCCGAATTACACCAGTTCACACGAAGGGGAGTACACAACGGTTTCATTGCAGGACATGCAGGAAGATACCCTGATGGATATGCCCGCGTTGCTCGAATTGCCCGGTTCTATCTATGTCGGCATCACCGAAGCAGCACTGGTAAATTATGCCGGCATGTACCTGATGAAAGAGAGGGGCGAACTGATCAGCAAGCTCTCACCCCTGCCAAAGCAAACGGCTGTAAAAGTAAAGGCCAGCCTCCCGCATCGCAGTCCCTGGCGGGTGTTGATGATCAGCGATCGTGTTGGCGGCCTCATTGAGTCCAATATCCTGACCGACCTCAACGAACCGTCACCGATATCCGACTGGTCCTGGCTCAAACCAGGAAAAACCACCTTTCCCTGGTGGAATGGCAATGTACTACCGGATACCATCAATGCACCGGGAAACAATTTCGTCACGCAACAATATTATATTGATTTCTGCGCCCGTAATGGGATCGAATATCATTCGGTAGTAGAATACGGGCTGCACCAATGGTATATGGATGACGGCATTGGGTTTCAGCCCGGCCCCCATTCAGACCCCACCACCCCTGTACCGGGATTAGACATGAAAGAAGTCTGTGACTATGCGAAATCAAAAGGCGTGGGGATCAGGGTTTGGGTGCATTTTTATGCGCTGTATCCAAAACTCGATGAGGCCTTTGCCATTTTTGAAAAATGGGGGATCAGCGGCATGATGGTTGACTTCATGGACCGTGATGACCAGGAAATGGTGAACATGCAAACCGAGATCCTGCAAAAAGCAGCCGCCCATCATTTGCACATTCAATTCCATGGTGCGTATAAACCCACGGGCATGCACCGCACCTATCCCAATGAATTTACCCGCGAAGGAACCCTGAATTATGAATCCAACAAATGGAGTAAAAGAGTTAATCCCGACCACGATATCAATTTTCCATTTACCAGGATGCTGGCGGGCAGCACGGACTATCACCTGGGTGGCTTCAGGGCCGTTACCGATTCCGCATTTGTGGTGCAGTATACCCGTCCCCTGATCATCGGTACCCGTTGTCATATGCTCGCCATGTACGTTGTGCTTGAAAACTACCTGGGTATGGTTTGCGACTATCCCGCTGCTTACGAGGGGCAGCCAGGTTTTGAATTCATCCGGGAAGTGCCCACCGTTTGGGATGAGACCAAAGTACTCGACGCCAAACCCGGCGAATATATCCTGATCGCGAGGAGAAAGAACCAGGATTGGTGGCTGGGCGCCATAACCAACCACAGCGCCCGCACCCTCCAGATCCCTTGCACATTTCTTTCTGAGGGCCGGTACGAGGCAACGATGTTTACCGATGCTCCGGATGCACACATTGAGCCCAATCATCTTACTAAACAGACCAGGGCATTGAGCAGGTCGGACCTATTTTCGGTTTCTTTATCGGGTGGTGGAGGGTTTGTAGCGCATTTCAGGAAAGAATGACGTGGTTGGGTTAGGGGGTTGCCGTCTATGTTGCCCTTTGTCATTTCGATCCGCTGAAGGCCGCAGGCCGCAGGCGGAGAGAAATCGGCTTTGGGCCGGATTCCTTCTCCGCTGATTCCTCCACCCCCGCCAAGGCGGGGGGTCGGAATGACAAGAAAGCAAGGCGGGCTCGGAATGACAAGCGGGCTGAGCGAACAATTTTTTCCGTCCCCTGTTAAACCCTTTTAGGGGAATCAAATACCTCCCTGCTCATCTTATGAAATATATCCTGACGATTCTTTTTTTATCCGCCGGCCTGGCCAGGGGCCAATATTCCCTGGCATTGAATCTTGAACAAGGCAGTACTTATTTCCTGAAAATCAATGCAACACTCCGGTTCGATGGGGAAATGAATGGACAGAAAATGGCCATGAGTTCAACCATGACCGGCATCACCCGATTCAAAGTAGTGGGAGCTACTGCAGACAGTTACGAATTGGAAGCTTCCTATGATAGCCTGCGTATGTCGATGAAAACGCCGATGGGTATGATGGAATACAGCTCAGGGAATACATCCCAGAAAAATGAACTGGCAACGGGGGCATTAGATGCAATGACCAATAAACATTTTACGGTCACCTTGTTAAAAAATGGGGCGGTCCGGAAAATTTCAAGTCCGGATACCTCCGGATTGAACGCCATGCTCAGAAATTTCCCTATGGCAGACGGAATCAAGAAAATGTTCCTGATGGGGCATATGAAACATTCGTTCAATGCCAAAGCCATGAAGGAAAACCTTGAAAAACTGACCGCTATTTTCCCGAATAAAAAAGTAAACCTGAATGAAGTGTGGGGAACGACGATAATGCCAGATTCCGGCACGGACAACAGCATTAAAACAAGTTATCAACTGACGGAATATAAAGGAGGGGTCGCTACGATCAAGGGGCATGCTGAATCGAAAACCGGCAGCAGCCAGAAGCAGGGCAAGGGTTTTCCGGCCATCTATGAGTTGAAAGGGAAATCAGAATCCACTTTCCAGGTAGATGCAGCAACCGGTTGGATCAGGGAAGCCGATATCAGAAATAATTTGACAGGCCATGTGCAGATTAACCAGGGTGCTGCAGCCCAAAGCGGAAAGACCATTCCAATCCAGGTGGTTGCTACCGCAAAAATTTCAAGTTATTGATCTTTCAGACGATAAACCCTGATCGGCAGGCTTTGCAAAGCGGGTAAATTGCTGGCGGGCGTGTTCAAATAAAAATAAGCTGTGGCCGATACGTCATCGGATCGGTAAAAATTGGTCCAACCGTCGGGAACAGAGGGATCGTCCAGGCGCTTCTTGTCTTTAAACAGCAGCACTGCTGTTCCTCCATGATCCACCGTAACCGGAATCAGTGGAACATGGGCCTGCTCCAGTGCACGGATCTTATCTTTTGTATTTCCACCGATTTGCTGAAGGGTTATCCTGCATCCCGTTTCAAAAAATACAGGATCGGGTATATGATACCGGTAGTATGCCCACTGCAGGTTTTTTGCATCCGCAACAAGGCAACCTGCATAGTCATTGCTGAATACACCCTGTCCCCAGCCTGTTCCGATATAGTCCTCCGTGCCGGTACCGGCGAGTGTCGGAAAATCTTTGTCGCCATCCAGGAACATTTTCACTTCCCCCTCGCCCCACCAGGCGTCACCATAAGCGGGGTTTGCATTGATGCCGATGTTCACACCCAGAAACCGTCCCCTGCCTTGCAATGCGGGGAGCAATTCGAAATCCTTTCCGGGCGTGGTCGACGTATCGCGGTTCCAGTAGGCATGGAAATACAGGTAATCCTTTTGCCAGGTTTTCATAAGCTGAAAATCCACGTCGAAAAATATATGCGTTAGCTTTTTGCCGGATTCATTCGTGATCGTGATCTTAGCGCCTGTTTTGAACGGCATGGGAATAAAACAATTAAAGGATCTTCCTTCCGGGTCGGCAAAAACAGCATTGTGAAAAGGAAGCATCCTGGCCAATCCAACGCCAAAGAAATCGGCGAGCGGGACAGACACGGCCGGCTTGATTTCATTGTCCCAAAACATTTCCAGTTTCAATGAACGAAGCATTTCCGGACTGCGGTCGATTACGGTGATCCAGATCCTGTCGATGATGCCGGTGCCCTGTACATCCAATAATGTTCTGGAACCGCCCGACTCGATCGCATCATAGGCATGCCCCTTTGCGGTCGCGTTCTCCATTCCACCCACGCCCTTTCCGCCGTTCAGGTTTTCCGGGCTGCTCCACCGGGTCGCGAAAGCATCGTTGTATTGATACCATGGATTTGTATTGACCTGCCCCTGGATATTCCTTGTAGAACAACCCCAGGTTAAAAGAACCAGCGAACAAATACTGATTACCGTTAGTTTTTTTATAGACATGAAAAGGATTTTTTTCGTGATTCAATCACCACCCGGGGAGAAATCGATCATTCGGCGACGCCCCTTCTCCGCTGATTCCTCCATCCCGTCCAGCCTTAGGCTGGACGGGAGTAGGAATGACAAGGAAGCTCAATGACTGCTGACCATAAATTCCTTCGAATTTCCCTCCTTCAACACGAGGGGTTGTTTTAATTTCAGTTCGCCAAGCCCCTTGATCTCAACGGATTTCAGGGCAAGGCCTCCATTATGGACGCTGATGGTTATTTTTCCCGCCTTAACCAAAGCATTGCCCCAGGCATAACCGTTAGACCAAAAATAATTTCCCGGCGTCGCCGTCATGGAGAACTTTTGGGTGACGGCAGAATAATTGAACCGGCTGAGCGCTATAATCGTGGCCCAGCTGGCCATTGCACGGGCATAATGGTTTCCGCATTCTTCTTCATTGAAGGGATTTCTTTTAGCCCCATCATAACGGTTTCGCACATTCGTGATGACTTTGATCGCTTCTGGGACCATTCCGTCATAGATCATTTCGGTGGCGGCGGTATACTCAAGGCCGCTCCAGGCTTCGCTGCAATAGGACAGCGGAATTTTTGGCCGTCTCGCAGGATCGGGATAGGCCGTAAGTACCAGTCCGGATTCGTCGCCCATACCATAGGTTCGCATGTTATTGAACTGGTCGTCGAAAGACCGGATATAATTGTATTTCCATACACTTCGCATAGCCTGCTTCAGGTGATTGCTGTCGGCAAGCCATCCCAGCCCGCAGATATGGGCCATATACTGTCCTGCCAACTGATCTACCAGGCAGCCTTCACCGATCTGGAAATCAGGGTGCTGAAAATCCTTGCTGCCCATACCCGAGATCAGGCCAAAAGCAATCTGATCTCTATTGGCCACAGGTTGTATTTTTTGAATATAGTATTCGTTGTTATACATGTTCGCATCCAACCATTTGCTGCCGCTGTTAAACAATTGATCACATTCCGCCTGGAAAGTTTTATCCTTCACGTAGGCGGCCATGGCTGAAGCCGCTTTCAGCGCACCGAGGTACCAGAATTCAATTTCAGGATTGGGGCCATAATATTCGATGTCCATCGTGTTGTGCTGGCATCCTTCCATCACCCCGTTTTTATCTGCATCCCATCCACCTGGAATCCAGGCAAAAGAAAGTGCTTTTTTGACCAGTGGCCAATTGGTTTTAAGAAAAGCGTCATCACCTGACAACTGCCAGTCACGGTACATTTTCATGATCGTCCCCATTTGTCCGTCAGCGGCCGCCAGTTTCCAGTTGCTGCTTTTATTGAGTGGCAGGGAAACGCGAAAGCTCATCAATCCGGTCGTATCATTCAAACCATAATGATATTCTATGTCGCGCATTTTCATGGCCAGGCTTCCGTACAGGAAGGCAGTAGCCTGTTCATAGTTCCAAACATGTGTGCAGTTGCCATAACAGGAACCGGTAGAATTGAATACGCCCTCCCAGCCAAAGAAATTTCCATCGCGGGTCCGGAATGTGGTCTGTGACCGAAGCGTACTGCTGTTGAATAAGGCCGCCTCTTTCACCACGGAAGGGTAATCGCTCTGGAGAAAAAGATTGACAAATTCGAGACTTCTATTTTCGAGCTCCTGAAGTCTTGGCAACAGTTTTTCCGCCACATCCCATGCATCGGTGCACAAGGTCGAATAATAATTTCCCACCGTGACCTTGTCGCTCCAGTCTTTGCGGTTGGGGAAATTCCAGCTGAGAAAAAAACTGACCTCCCTCCGCTCGTGAGCCGCAAGCGTAAAACGAAGGGACAGGCCTGCATGCGGAACGTCTTTTTTATCGCGGAAAACAGTATCCTTAAAAATACCGTCATCAGAAAAATCATCCCAGAGATCATTGACATCGGCATTCCAGCCTTTGGGATCCAACGCCGTGCGGTAGCTGATCTTGTACCGGTTATCGATATCCGGAGTTGTTAATGCGATGGTGCCCCATGCGGAAGCGTCTTTGTCAACGCTGTCTGAACTCATATAAATGCCCGCCAAATGGTCCGACTGGCGGAAGACGTTCCTATTGTCCTTTGCTCCCTTGGCATAGAGGGTGCGGTCGAAATCATTGAAGTCCACGACGGAGCCATCCATGCCGATAAAATTATCGAGTGATCCGGCAACCGCCACAATAATGGCTTGATCTGTTTTATTCACGATCTCATAGCGCATCACGGCGACGGGGATTCCGCTGGATACAGCATCACAGGGGATATATGGATTGAACGTTCTGACCCTTGCGGAAATGGGCATCTGGCCGTCATCCAGATTGACCACGGCGAACGGATAAGCCGCATCGAAAGAAACGGTGCTGAACCTCGGAAATCCATTGTTGGGCGCTTCACTTCCCTGCATGCCCTGGAACTGGGAGGAGGGCACGGGACCGGCCAGCATTTTGGTTTTTTTATTGTGTGCGGCATCTTCTGTAAACACCATAAAGCACGGCGCAAGTTTGGGTGACAGGGCACCATTAAAACCCATCCCGGGTTTATTCATGATCTCCACGTCTTTCCATTGTCCATTACCGGCAATCGAAATATTCCCGGTTCCAATACCACCCACGGGCATGGCTATCCGCTCAATAAATTTTCCTTCATAATGTTTCAATACCGGCCACTCCTGTGTTTGGGAAAACAATGGCCATGAAGCCAGACAAAGTGGAATGGACAGGAATTTTTTCATTTGGTTTTTTTTGAATGGGAAGACAGGTATGGAATGAATATACGAATTAGTATGCATTCATTTTTCAAACACCAATGACTGCGCGTTTGCGCCCAGCTCTTTCAAAATGTTCAGGATGACTTCCGTGAAAGGATCGGGCCCGCAAACATAAAAGTGGCCGTCCAGCGGAGCGAGATGTTTAATAATAAATGATCTGTCAACCTTTCCCGCAAAGTATTCTGTCGTGGGCTGACGGGTGATGACATTGATGAAGTTCTTGCCCAGTATTTGGTCGAACTCATCCCTGAGTATAATGTCCTGCACCGTTCGGTTGGAAAAAATCAGCCGGTTGTTCCCTATCTTGCCCTGCCTTTTCAATTGCCTGAATATCGCAATAAAAGGTGTGACGCCTGCCCCTCCTGCGATGAAGGCTCCTTCCCCCTGGTAGTTGATGGCACCCCAGGCATCGCTGATCTCAAATGTATCGCCGGTCTTTAATGATCTCAGCCGGTGCGTGACGCCTTCATGGTCATCATAGCTTTTAATGGTGAATTCGAGGTAATCTTCCTCCGGCAAGGCCGTGAATGTGAAAGGTCTTTTTTCTTTTATCCAATCAGGATGGTTGATCGAAAGGTCTGTGGCCTGGCCGGGAACAAATTCAAATCCGGATGGCTTGCTGACCCGGTAGGAATTTACATTGTGCGTCCTCGGAATGATCTCCTGCACTGTTACAATATAATTTGCCATCGAAAACGGTTTTGAGGTTTTTTGAATTCACGATTTCACCTTTATCCTGGTATGCGTGGCCAGCTTATGCATTGTTGTATACTTTCAATACGGTTTCTCTCAGAACGGCGGCCTTATCGCTGATCACAAATTCCAATATTTCTGCCAGGGCAGTTGGCTTCACCCATTTTGAAGGATCAACATCGGGCATGCTCTTCCTGTTCTGGGGCGTGTCCAGGGTACTGGGAACCACCACCGTTACCAAAACATTTTTTCCCTTCGCCGCCTCGTTCAGGTATTCTGCGAGTTTAAACAATAAAGATTTGCTCAACCCGTATGCAAGCAGGTTCTTGCCCTGTGCAGCGACCAGGGCCGGTCTGGCGCCTACAAAAACCAACCTGCCCTGGTTTTGTTCCATCATGTGCTGAAACAAGGGTCGGGCCGCGAAATAGGCTGTCTCAAAATTAAGGGAATATTGTTTTTTCAGATCTGCCCCGCCGGTCGCGCCGATATCACCTGTCGCAAATCCCCCGACCAGTAAAAGCGCTCCGTCTACTTTACCATATTTTGTGATCACCGATAATATGAACGATCCGGAGGCCGTTTCATCGGCAAGGTTCACGGCGCGCACTTCAAGACCTTCCCGGGCAGGAATATCTTTTACCATAGATTCCTCTGCGACGGTCGCGATGACCTTATACCCTTTTTCCAAAAATGCCGCGGTAACCGCGGAGCCGAGGTTGCCGTTGGCACCGGTAATGATGACTGTTTTTGATGTGTCCGCCATAATCGTTCTGTTTCGGATAAAAGAATTCGGTTCATTTTTTTGAAGAGCTGCTGACTTCCACACTCCATTCATTGCCGCTGCCAATATGGTATTGACTGGCAAAACTTCCCTGGTTCAGTGCAAAGGACAATTGCAGCAGGCTGTTGAGGTATGCGAGCGGCTTGCCTTTTGCTACCGCACCGAATGTCTCACTATACGGCATGTCTCCTTCATAGGCCTTTGCGCCGCGGTGATACAGGATCACGTGCAGGCGGTCCCCAAATGCAGGATTCAGCTGGTTCACAAGATCAGCAGGTATATTCGTCCAGATATTGCCATATTGTATGTCGAGTATAGCTATAGCTCCTCTTAGTTTTTTGTCCTCCAGTGTTGCCTTTTGGTATGGAATGCTCAGCACCTGGTTGGGCAAGGCCGGACCGACTGCTTCAAAGCTGATAACGCCGGCCGCCAGGCGTGCCCCGGTAAAGGCGTATACGTCCCGGCCGTGGAAGGTGTAGGATCTTTTGGAATCTTTGCGGCGGTTTACCGCCTCATCAATCTCCCTGATCCCGGCAATTCCCTGTGACGCGGCAACAAGCGTGAGTGTACCATTGTCGGGCGAGACAATAAATTGCCCGCTATTGGTTTTGAGCACCACAGACCTGCGACTCGTGCCTACACCCGGGTCTACCACCGAAACAAATACGGTGCCA
>Ga0193728_1000329_pt1 | contig 22637 bp, 22 predicted proteins | sample U1c1metaG_FD_143037 | JGI IMG/M metagenome (GOLD analysis project Ga0193728, IMG submission 143037) | Soil microbial communities from a riparian zone of the East river system, Colorado, United States - U1c1 | ecosystem: Environmental > Terrestrial > Soil > Riparian zone | place: USA: East River...
GGGCTTTGGGCTAGCCGGGCGTGGCGTGGCCATGCGCATAGACTTTCCTGGCGGCCTGGCCGACAGCGCTGCGGTGGCCGGGGCGGCGGCCAGCCTGGCGGCGATCCCGTGCCACGGTGCGGTAGCCGGGCCGGGGACCGGGGCCGTTGCTCTCGGGGCGCTGCCGTTCGTGCGTAGTGCCCCCGGGGTCCTCGTCGTCCCCCGCGTGGTGATCGGCTGCCGCGACGGCGAGGCGTGGGTTACTACAGTCGCTGCCGCCGGTGATAGCGCGTCCACCATCCAGCTAGCCGACAGGATGGCCGCCGATGCTCTGGGCGGGTTCACCGATCCCCGGCCAGCGCCGAGTGAGTTCACTCTGACATCGGTGCTGGACCATGACGTCTGGGGCAGGCTGATCAGCGACGCCACTGCCCGCATCGGCCAAGGCTTGCTCGGCAAGGTCGTTCTGGCTCGCCAGGTGGATGTGCGGGCCAATCGCCCGTTCGTCACCTCGGACGTCCTGTCAAGGCTGCTTGCCCTGTACCCGACGTGCATGATCTTCCGTATGGATGGCTTCCTCGGCGCCAGCCCGGAATTGCTGATCGAGCGGCGTGGGGTGAACGTGGCCAGCCATCCGCTGGCCGGCACGATCGGCCGCAGCGGTGATCTAGTCACCGACGAGGCGCTCATCGCCGGGCTGCTCTCCTCACCGAAGCAGCGCCGTGAGCACGCCTTCGTCATCGAAGGACTGCGCCAGAGCCTGGGTTCCGTCTGCGGCGGCTTGGAGGTGCCCGACAAGCCCGCAGTGCTGGAGTTGCGTAACGTTACGCATCTGGCCACCCGGATCAGCGGCGTGCTGACGGGCGGCACCGGCGGGTCGGCGCATCCCGGCCTGCTGATGCCCAGCGCCCTCGATCTGGTGGCCCGGGTGCACCCCACGCCGGCCGTCGGTGGCACTCCCAGCGACGCGGCGGTGGCCTACATCAGCGAGGTCGAGGGCTTTGACCGCGGCCGGTATGCGGGTCCGGTGGGCTGGATGGATGCCCGCGGTGACGGTGACTGGGCCATCGGGCTCAGGACGGCTGACGTGCATGGTGACCGGGCCTCGATGTACGCCGGCGTCGGCGTGGTGGCCGGCTCCCTCCCGGGGTCCGAGCTGGAGGAGACCCAGCTAAAGCTGCAGGCCATGCTCGCCGCGCTCGTTCGGCCCTGAGCGCCGTCAGGCTGGTACCACGGGCACCCGCCTCGCTATCGGGCCTGCCTGGCTGACCGCGGCCGGGCTCGCGAAAGGTAAACCCGTGCGTTCCTTGTAAATCCTGCGTGTCCAGGGTGACGCGTTTGGTCGGCTATGGCCCATACGCAGGACATCGCGGGGTTATGCTACCTGTGGTCCGAACTTGTGTATCTGGGGTGAGTCTCGCGGGGGTGGTGCGATGCCGAAGACCGAGGTGACCCAGCCCGACGTGGCTGGGCCAGTCGCCAGCGAGTGGTTTCCCGTCTCGTTCGAGCAGCAGCTGTTATTAGATAACGCCGAGGAAAAGCCGCCGTCTCACTACAACATCGTCTACGGCTACCATCTGTCGGAGTCATTCGATCCCGAGGTTTACGCCGGCGCCGTGCGGGTGGTGGCCGCCGCGCACGACTCACTGCGGACCGTCTTCCGGGTCGACGGGAGCCGCCACGTGCAGCGCGTGCAACGGCATGCCGCCGACACGGTGGTCCAGCATTTAACTTCGGTCGACGCCGGCGGAGCGGACGCGTTCTTCAGGGGCGCGACGGAGCAGCCGATCAATCTCGAGACCGGACCGCTGTTCTCCTGTGGACTGGCGAAGGCGCCGGACGGCTGGGTCCTCTATCACCGCTGGCACCACGCCATCGTTGATGCGTGGTCCGTCGGGATGGTGACCCGGCAGCTGTCGTCCGCCTATAACGCGATGCTGGCCGGTCGCGGATTCCAGCCCGAGGCAGGGCCCGCGCTGCAGGCAGTCGTCGCTGAAGAGCTGGCTGCGGCTGACCGGGATCCTGACGCCGGCGCGTTCTGGGCGCAGGTGACCGAGGGGGCAGAACTGCTACGGCTCGGCCCTGAGCGCAAGTCAGCCACATCCGGGGAGGCTGGCGTCGTCGTCAGGCGAGTCGATCTCGGGGCCGGGGCGCTCCAGGCCCTGACCCGGGAGACCGGCTTCGGTCCCGCCGCGCTGTTCCTCGCCGCAGCCGTCGCCACCGCCGGGTTGCCCGCGGACGCCGCGCCGCAACTGCTCCTGACTATCCTGGGCCTCCGGATGAGACCGGAGCTCAAGCGTTTCGTCGGACTGCTGATGCGGGTTGTTCCGCTTCGCGTTGAGCCATCAGCGGGACTGGCGGCGACGGAACTGATTGGCCACGTCCAGGCGGCGACGCTCGCGGCGTGGGCGCACCGCCGGGACCCCCTGGGCCTGGCGATGGAGCTCTACCCGTCGGTTGTGGAAGCTCTCGGGGAGATGCCCATGCCGCTCCTGGTCCAGCTGCTCGACGTCCCTGACCGGGCTTTCGCGCCTGCTGGCTGCACAGCGGAAGAGGTGTACCACGGATTTCGTCGCTATACGCGTTTCGATGTTGAGCTGCAGATCCGGCCGCGGTCGCCTGGTGAATTCGAGATAGCGCTCGTGTTCGACAAGGAACTCGCGCCGCACTATGACTTCGAGGTTCTGCTCGACAGATTTGCCGGAGAGTCCCGGCGACTGCTGCATTCATGCGCGGCACCCCGGCCGCCCTTTCTCGGGACTGAGAGGATGAGATGCCCGTAGATGAGCAATCCATACGGGAGGCATGGGAGGCAATACTTGAGGTGCCAGTGACGGACGACACGGACTTTTTCGAGAACGGCGGCCACAGTCTGCTGGCCGTCGAATTGTCGATGGCGATCGAGGACAAGCTCGGAATTGAGCCGCCGCCCGATCTCGTCTACCGGCGCCGTACGTTCCGCGAGTACGCGGTTGCCCCCGAATTCGATCGGGCCGCCAATCATGAGTAGCACGCTGATTCATTTACGACTACCGGCCCCAGATGGGCAATGCCGATGACTGAGAACTATGTGTCGGGCACTACTGGATTCCTGGGCAGCCACGTCGCGCTGGAACTGCTGCGGCGGGGGGAGTCCGTGACCTCACTGGTTCGCGGCCCGGACCCGCGCTCACGGTTGCTGTCCGCCGTCGCCAAGGCCGGCTTGTACGCGCCGGGCGGCCCGGTGCAGACTGACCCCGCCGCGCTCGCTGTCCTGGAAGGCGACCTGAGGTCACCCGGTTGCGGCGTGGCCGCCCCTCGTGTCACCGGCGGGACGTTCTGGCACCTGGCCGCGAACTTGCGCTACCACGAGCGGCACCGGACCGCCGTCTTCGACGACAACGTCGGCGGGGCACGGGAGGCCGTGCGCCTGGCTGGCTCCCTTGGCTGCTCGCGCTTCGTGCATGTCTCCACGGCTTATGCCTGCGGACGGCGCAGTGGTCACATCCCCGAGCAGCTGCACGGCTCGGGCGCCGTCTTCAACAACGTGTACGAGGAGAGCAAGTGCGCTGCTGAGCACGTCGTTATCGAACACGCCGGGGCGGCGGGCATGGAGTGGGTCATCACTAGACCCTCGATCGTGATCGGGCCGTCGACGACCTGGTCGAGCGGCGGGAGCAACTCAGGGCTCTACGGCTTCGCCCATCGAGTCCGGGCGCTGAGAGGACCGCTGCAGTCCCACGACGCGGGGGTGCGGCTGAGCGCCGTGCCCGGCATGGCGCTCAATTTCGTGGCGCTGGACTGGGTCATCCGGGACCTGCTCACGTTCGGTCAGGACCCGGCCAGCCACGGTACCGTCCGGCATCTTACTAGCGACAGCTCGGTGACCGTTCAGGACGTCCTTACCTACATCAGTTCCGCGGTAGGCGTGCCGGCGATTATCGCGGTTGAAGGCGAGCTTGCACAGCTGACAACAATAGAAAAGCAGCTCGCCCGCCAGATGGAATTTTACGGCAACTACCTCCGCTATCCGAAGACCTTCGAGCGCCCGGCGTCATCACCGACAATAGAACCGCACCAGGTGGAGCAAGCCGTCAAGTCATTTGTGGAAGAGATTGAGACCGATCAGACGCGCAAGCCAGCGATCTGGTAGCCGTACAGGCGATAGGAGCCAGAAATGCTCATGACTGATCTAGACGGCTTAATTACTGACGACGACGTAGCGTGGTATGAAGAGCACGGCTGGTGGATCTCACCGAAGGTGATCGACACCCAGCTTATTGAGGACGCACTGGCTGGCGTCGAAGACTTGCACAATGGGCGTCGCGACCGTGAGCTTCCGATCGATGTCGAGCAGCATCTGGCCTGGAAGCCAGGATCGAGCTATACGATGCGGATGCATAATTACGCTGCCTTGCTCAACTCGGCGGTTTACCGGCTGGCCATCCAGCCAGTCATCGGAATCATGGCGGCGCGCCTTGCGAGGACGAGTGCTGTCCGCCTCTTCAACACGACCGTCGTCGACAAGCCGCCCGGGGTAGATGGCGCCAAGAACACTGTGGGCTGGCACGCCGACAAAGCGTACTGGGCTACGTGCTCGTCCTCCCGAATGCTCACGGCGTGGATCCCGCTCGTCCCGCTCACCGCGCAGATGGGGCCGATCACCATGATCGACCGATCGTCGGCATGGAGCGGCGACATGGCGGACGGCCTCAGGAGAATCCGAGGTTTCGTGACCGACGACCCCGCTGCCCTGGAAGGCCGGCTCGACGCGGCGTTCGCTGCCGAGAAAGTCCCGATGGCACTCGAGAGCGGCCAGGTTAGCTTCCACCATTGCCTGACTTTCCACGGCAGCCCGCCGAACCAGGGCCCGAGGAACCGGGTCAGCCTGACCGTGCACCTGCAGGACGATGAGAATTCCTGGCGCGAGGTGAGGCAAGCCGACGGAACGCTGGCCTCCTACCGGCACGATGCCTGGTGCCGCCGAGACGCCGCGGGTAACCCGGATTACGGCGACCCCGATATCTGTCCCCAGATCTGGCCCGTTCCCGGCCCCGCTGAAGGGCCTGGCGATGCCCGCTAGGCCAGGGATCATCGCCAGTTTCGTCTCGGCCGCGCAGGAGAGGCCTGAGCGGCTCGCCCTCGTCACGCCGGCGGCTGCGGTCAGCTATGGCGCGCTGCTCAGCGAGGTATGCGGCACGGCGGACAAACTCCGGAGGGCTGGCGTGCAACCGGGGGACCGGGTCATGGTCGGCATGGAACGCAGCCACGGCTATGTGGTGGTGGTGGTTGCCCTGCTCATGCTGGGCGCGTCGGTGGTACCCGTCGATGAGGACGAGCCGGAGGCGCGGGTAACCCGGCTTCGCGTGCAGGCGGGACTGGCCCTGACAATTGGCCGCCATCCGCGCGGCGCAGAGGATAGTGGCTACCTGCAGGTCGCAGACGACGAGGACCTGCCTCGCGCTGATTACGACGACCGGTTCGCAGCCAGCGCCGACCCAGAACGCGAGGTGATTGTCTTCTCAACCTCGGGCTCCACCGGAGCGCCCAAGGGGGTGCCAGTCTCATCTCGGGCCGTCCTGGCCGGAGCCCAGTGGTGCCATGAGCACGTGAGCTTTGGCCCGGAGGATGTCCACGTCTTCAAGACCGCGGTGAGTTTCACGAGCGTGTTGCGCCAGGTCATCTGGCCGCTCATGACCGGAGGCCAGGTGGTAATCCTCCCGAGTGACCGTAGCCGCGACCTGCTCTACCTGGGGCGGCTGCTGCATGAGCGCAATGTCACGGTGTCGTCCTTCTTCCCATCCCACCTCGGTGTGCTCATGCGGCGCGATTTCCCCGGTTCCCTGCGGTGCGTCATGATCGGCGGGGAGCCGCTAACGGCCGGCCTTGTCTCTGCCTTCCGCTTGCGATCCACGTCACGAGTGCTCAATGTCTACGGGATGACCGAGTGCAACATCATCAGTGCAGCCGACTGCACGCGGCTGGAGGGCGCGGCGACCGATGTCGCCCCATTAGGCGCGGCGGAGACGCCGGGCACGAGCCTCCGGCGGCCCGACCTGTCCCGCATCGAGGAAAACACCGATGGCGTCGAAGGAGAACTGTACGTAGCCAGTAATCAGGTCGCCTCTGGTTACCTGGGCCTGGGGAACGAGACAGCAGCGCGGTTTCCGTCAGATCCCGCCACCGGCCGGCGGCTCCTGCGGACAGGCGATCTGGTCGAGGTCCGCGATGGGTGTTTCTTCTTCAAGGAGCGGGCCGACAAGCGGGTGAAGATTCGTGGCTACTCGATCGACCCCTCGGCGGTCGAGAGGTGCCTGCGCAGTGATATCGGCGTCGATGCCGCGGTCGTCTTCAAGATCGACCGGGGTGTCTCCGACCAGCGGCTGGAGGCGGCTGTCGTGACCGCCGGCCAGGATACGAGGGATCAGGGCGAGATCCTTGAGGAACTGCGCAGGTACCTGCCTGAGTACATGGTTCCCAACCGGGTGCACCTCATGGACTCGCTGCCCAGTACTCCGAGCGGGAAGGTCGATGTACCGGAGCTCAAGAACAAGCTAGGCATAGTCCACGATCACGCGAGATCGCCTTCGGAAAGGTATGTGCTGCCATGAGGAGCATAATGCCCAGCCTGCCGGGCGCAGGACTGGCATGAAACTGCGGCGGGTGAGCCGGACGTGTACCACACGGACCTTCAGCAGCGCATTCGCCGACGCCGTCGGCGCTGTGGCGAGCAGGCCGAGGATCGCGAAGGCTGCCGTGTACCTGTCGGCTGAGAGCGCGTCCGCGGCCGGCGAGATTCGGGCGGCGATGGTCGCCCTCGGACACGCCGGCGCCGCCGAGGTAGTAGCGGTTGAGCCCCTGGACCAGGCAGAAGAGGTCATGATGGTCGTCTGGCTCGCAGACCGGGCGACGGCGCTGAGCAGCCCCGCCCCGGACGTCACCGTCGCGCAGGCTGGCGGTTACGACGTTGCCTGGTTCGGGAACGCAGGCCGGTCCGCTGAGTACGAGGGCGTCTTCGCCGGGACGCAGGACAAGCTGCGCGCCGCGGGAATGAGCGTGGCGAACCTATGGAAGACGTGGTCCTACCTGCCCGTCGATCCTTCATCGGGGCGCGCCGACGAGGCCTTCGTCGAGTTCAACCGGCGCCGGGCCTCGTGGTTCGAGGGCGTCGGCTTCCACATCGAGGCCGCCGCACCTGATGTGCCATTCGCGTTCCCGGCGAACACCGGTGTGGGCGACTTCGCCGGGTACTTCAGCCTGTCAGGCATGGCCGGGCGGGTGCGCGATGGCGTAACCCGCGTGCTCGAGATTGACAACCCCCACCAGCAGGCGCCAAGACAATATGGCACGGGCCTGAGCGGGCGACGGGCGCCGGCCCACTTCTCGAGGGCGGTGGGCGTCCTAGCCCCCGACGACCGCTGGATCCTTGTCGCAGGTACGGCCAGTGTCGTGGGCTCGGACACGGCGAACATCGACGCCGTGTCCGGCCAGACCACCCAGACGCTGGCCAACCTCGCGACCCTGGCGGCTGAAGCCGCGCGGAAGATGGGAGCAGGCGGCCAGGCGGTACCCCTACGCGAGGCATACGAGAATCTCGTCGTCTACGTGACATACGCCGAGCATCTCGATGTCATCAGGCGAACCGTGCGGGCGGCAGCCCCGGACATTCCAGTGGCATATCTTCGGTCACCCCTCACCCGCGCAGACCTTCTCGTCGAGATGGAAGGAGAACTCGCGCAGGGACCGTAGCGGGCAGGGCGATGCCGGGAGCGCGCAACAGGCCATGATCATTCTAGAGCTAAGGATTCTCAATGCGACGTGAATTGCAGGAGATGCGAAGCGAGCGCCGCGCGGGGCGGGCCGGCGGTGCCGGAATGTTCAACTGCACGCACGTTCTCGAGCCAGGTGACTCGGAACTCGGTGTCGAGTTCATTCACGACAATGTCCTCGACGCCGGCTGCACTTTCTCTCCGCACCGGCACGATGTGTCCGAGGAGATTTACTATGTGCTCGAAGGATACGGCACGCTCATTCTGGATGATGAGCGCTACCCGCTCTCGCCTGGCTCTGTGTCGGTAGTCCACGCCGGTCACTCACACGGGATCGAGAACGATTCCGGCGCCCCGCTGCGCCTCATCGTCGTCGGGGCCAAGGCGCAGCCCGCAGCTTCGTGACCAAAGATTTGGGCGGCGCAAGCCCCGGCCTTCAGGCCGGGGATAGCCGCGTGCCCTCAGTCTGGCCTGCACTGATTCTCGACATACGCCCGGATGATGGACAGCGGAGCGCCGCCGCAGGATGCGGCGAAGTACGACGGGGACCACAGATGCTCGCGGTGGGTGCGGACCCGGTACCGCTGGCGCAGTCGCCGCGCCGAGACTCCCTTGAGGGAGTTCACGAGCGCGGCGACCGGGACCTTCGGCGGGTACTCAGCCAGCAGATGCACGTGATCGTCCTCGCCGTTGCACTCCGCAAGCACCGCGCCGAAGTCATCGCATACCTTCCCGAGGACCTCGGCCAGGTAGTCAGCCATCTCTCCGGTCAGCACGCCGCGCCGGTACCTCGTTACAAAGACCAAATGTATGTGCGAGGCAGAAACTGCGTGCCTGCCGCGCCGGTAGTCATCGGCGCTAGAGGGCCAGGACGATATATTGCTATTGTGCTCGTCCGGTACCGGTACCGCGCTTACCCGTCGCCGGGCCAGCAGATGATGCTGGCCCGGACGTTCGGGTGCGCCCGGGTTGTCTACAACGACGCGCTGCGGCTCCGAGAAGAGGCGCACGCGGCCGGGGAGAAGATCTCCGACACCGAGGTGCAGCGCCGCGTAGTGACGCTGGCTAAGTCCAGCCCGGACCGCGAGTGGCTGGGCGAGGTCGCGTCGGTGGCGCTGGTCCAGGCCTGCCAGGACGCCCGGCGCGCCTACCGGAACTGGTTCGACTCCCTGTCCGGCAAGCGGAAAGGCCGCAAGGTCGGCCATCCGCGGTTCCGGTCCCGCAAGGATCACCGGCAGTCAGTCCGGCTCACCCGGAACGGGTTTTCCCTGCACGGGGACCGGCTTTACGTGCCCAAGGTCGGCGATATCGAGGTCCGCTGGTCGCGGCCGCTGCCTTCGGTGCCGTCCAGCGTCACCGTCATCCGGGAGGCGGACGGGCGGTACTACGCCTCGTTCGTCGTCGAGGTGGCGGCCGCGCCGCTCCCGGCGGTGACGGCGGATGTCGGCATCGACCTCGGCCTGACCGCGCTGGCCGCGACGTCCGGCGGCGAGGTGATCGCCAATCCGCGCCACCTGCAGAGGCGGCAGCGGCAGCTCGCCCGCGCGCAGCGGTCGCTGAGCCGCAAGCGGAAAGGTTCCGCGAACCGGGCTAAGGCCAGGGCCCGGGTGGCCGTGCACCACCGGAAGGTCCGCGAGGCCCGGGCCGACTACCTGCACAAGACAGCGCTTCGGCTGGTCCGCGACAACCAAGCGGTCTACGTCGAGGATCTTGCGGTATCCGGCCTGGCGCGGACCAGGCTGGCGAAGTCCGTGCACGATGCCGGGTGGGCCACGCTGGTCCGGCTGCTGGAGGAGAAGGCGGAGCGCTACGGCAGGTCGGTAGTGAAGGTCGGACGGTGGTTCCCGTCCAGCCAGATCTGCTCCGTGTGCGGGGTGAAGGACGGCCCGAAGCCGCTGGATATCAGGACATGGACGTGCAGCGGCTGCGGAGCTGTCCACGACCGCGACGTCAACGCTGCGCGCAACATCCGCCTGGAGGGAAGGAAAGTGGCGGCCGGGCAGGCCGACACTCAAAACGCCTGCGGAGGGACCGTAAGACCGGGGCCTGTCCCGGCGCGTCCCGATGAACCGGGAACCCGCCGGAGCGCGGCGTGAGCCGCGCAGGAGGAATCCCCGTCGTTCACGGCGGGGAGGATGTCAAGGAAGTCCTCACCGCACCGCGGGTTATGACCGGCGACGAGACTGTGACCGACGGTGCGGTCGTGATCCGCGACGCGGTGTTGCGCTGGGTCGGCCCCGCGCCGGCGCTCCCCCCCGAGTACCTCGGGCTGCCGCGAACCGACTACCCAGGCTCGACGATCATGCCGGGCCTGATAGACAGCCATGTCCATCTTGGGTTCGACGGCGGCCCGAAGCCAGTCTCGCGGATGCGGGCCGAGACCGACGAGCAGCAACTGGTACTGATGCTGCGCAGCGCACGGGAGCTGCTCGGCGTCGGCGTCACCACTGCCCGCGACCTTGGCGCACGGGGCTACCTGGCCGTGGTCGTGCGCGATGCCATCGCCGCGAACCTGGCCCGCGGTCCGCGGCTGGTCGTGGCCGCGTCCCCGATCACGGTGACCGGCGGGCACTGCTGGTTCATGGGCGGCGAAGCGGACAGCGCGGAAGACGTCCGTCGCCTGGTCCGTACCCACCACAAGCACGGTGCGGACCTGATCAAGGTCATGCTGAACGGCGGGCTCATGACGACCGGGTCGGCGCCCTGGCACGCGCAGTTCACCGGCGCCCAGCTAGCCGTGATCGTCGAGGAGGCGAGACGCGTCGGCAAGGTCGTCGCCGCGCACGCCCATACCCTCGACGGCATCCGCCGGGCGGTCGAGGCCGGAGTCACCACGATCGAGCACTGTTCCTTCATCACCGAAACCAGCGAGGGGCAGTTCAGCGAGGCCCTGGCGGCCAGGATGGCAGAGCAGGGCACGTTCGTCTGCCCGACCGTCAACGTGAACGCGCCGTATTTCGCCCAGCTCACCGGGATCGTGTTCGGCGCGCACGTGAAGGCGATGCATGAGCTGGGCGTGCGCATCATCGCTGGCACCGACGCGGGCGTCAACAACACCCCGCACCACCAGTACCTAGGCGGGCTAGAGCAGCTCGTCGCCCTGGGATTCCAGCCCGCCGACGTGCTTACGATGGCCACTACCGAGGCCGCGGCTGCGCTCGGCCTCGGTACTACCACCGGTCGGCTGGCGCCCGGCTACGACGCAGACCTCATCGTGGTGGCAGGCGATCCGCGAACGGACATCGCGGTGCTCGGCCAGCTTCGCCGGGTCATCGCCCGGGGCCGGGAGTACGTGCCCGACAGCGGCTGCTTCGACGTCAGCGCACCTGGAACTCCGCTCGGACCCTGATACCGTCGCCCCTCCTTAGCAACACCCTGACCTAGCCTGCCGGGGACTCGTTGTCATCACGAAATGGTGAGATACAGAAAATGACAAAACTCGGGATGATGTACTCGGGCTGTCGTGAGCGGGTCACGCAGCTGGTACTGCCGCTCGATTCGATGGCGGCGGTCCAGACAGCGGTACCGGCCTGCCCGCAGTGGTCGGTTCATGAGCTAGTGGCACACGTGGTGGGGTCGGCCGACGATGTGCTGGCGGGTCGGCTTGACGGAGCGCCGGGTCAGGCGTGGACCGCTAAGCAGGTCGCGGCCCGGCGTGGCCGTCCGATCGCCGATTTGCTAGCCGGGTGGGAAGCGCGCGAACCGGCCATCGTGCAGATGATCGAGGCGGGAGGTCACCGCGGCCCGCTTCATTTCCGCCTGGAAGACGCGGCCATCAGTGATGCAGTGAGCCACGAGCACGATATCCGGGGTGCGATAGGCCAGCCAGGTGCCAGGGACTCCGACGCCGTCGCGTTCGGTGTGGCCTTCTACGCCCGCAACAGAGTAGAGGCGGCGGCGCAGTCCGGCGTGTCGCTGCGGGTGCGCGTGACCGACGGCCGGGAATTCGGTGATGCCGACGCCACGGTAACCGTGACCGGTGAGCCATTCGAGCTCCTCCGGGCGCTGGCCGGCCGCCGGAGCGCCGCCCAGCTCCGCAAGCTGGCGTGGACCGGCGATGCCGATCTGGTCATCCCCGCCTTCGAACGCGCCGGGGTGGTGTCCCCTCCGACGCACTCAATTGAGGAGTGAGACCCGGGGAATCGTCCTTATCGGGCCGCTCTCGGGCCGCTACTGGCATGCCTGGCGGCGAAGCCAGCGACCAGGTCCATGACCGCCGGGGACATCAGGATCCCGAGATGACCGTAGCCTGGCGCGGCCTCCAGCCTCGCGTCACGCAGCCCGGCCGCGATGGCCTCGGCCTCGCTGTAGGGCACCAGGTCGTCCCGCGGGTCGTGGACTACCAGGACCGGGCAGGAGAGGTTCTCGCCGAGGCCGACGACGTCCCAGTGCGAGACCGGTACGCCGTTTCGTCGGAGCAGCTCCCGGTAGATCCGGTCGGCGATCGGTCTGCCTGGCCTCAGCTCGGATGCCAACCACCGCTCCAGCACGCCGGTCAGCGTGCATGCCGGAGCTATGAGCGTCAGCGAGTCGACGGCCAGGTCGAGGCGTCCGGCGGCGGCGCCGACCGCCGCGATCGAGCCAAGTGAGTGCGCCACCATCATCCGCACGTCGCCGAGAGCGTCCAGGACCGCCCCGGTCGCGCGGGTGAACTGGGCCATCGTGGCCTGCGTCCCCGCGGACACCCCGTGGCCAGGCGCGTCGAACGCGGCGACCCGGTAGCCCAGCGCCCGCAGCGGCGCGACCAAGCCGTGCATACTGCTGCTGTCAGCCCCCCAGCCGTGGACGAGCAGGGCAGTCATCCCCTCTTCGCCCCACAGGTAGCCGCCGCGGATGTCCGGTTCAGCGGGGACGTCGAACCTGCGGGCGCCTAGCGGAAGCACGTCAGCGGGATGGATGCCCGAGGTGCGGGTGGAGCTGAACGCGGTGGTTGCGATTCGGCCGGCGAGCGCGGGAGCAATCCGGCCCAGTGCGCCATGGCCGAGCCGCCGGGCCGGCAGCGGTGCCCATGGCAGGGTCACGATGCTGCCTGGAGCGTCTCGGCCTGGCGCTGGCCGTCCTCCGTCGCCGGAGCAACGCCGACGCCGGCGAAGTCGGCGTAGTAGCCTGACTCGGTGTCATAGAAGTGCAGCCGGCGGACGATGCACCACAGGTATCCGATCTTGAGCTCGCGCTCGCGGATCATGCCCGGGTACGCCGCCTTCAGCGCTTCCTGCGCCTGAGGCAGGTTGTAGAAGGGCACTGGCGGCGCGACGTGGTGCGCGGTATGCACTGAGATGTTGTGGGTCAGGAACAGCAGCCACCGGGGGTAGCGATAGTCGGTGGTCAGCAGGAGCCGCCCCGCATTCTTGGTCCAGTACTCCGAGGTCAGGTACGGCACATCAGAGGCGCTGTGCTGCATCAGCGTGGTGGTGCTGAACCAGGCGTGGGTGAGGAACCAGGGTGCCACGAAGTAGAGCAGCACACCCCGGACCCCGGTGAAGTAGACCAGCGGCGGGAAATACAGCACGCAGCAGGCCATCACGAACCAGATCGAGCGCCGCACGTCGCGCCGCATCTCCTTTTTTGGGAAGAACGACGGACGGAACCCGGACACCCGCCAGTAGTTGATCGTCCCGCCCCAGAATGCCCACGTGCGGACCCCGCGGTAGATCAGCTTCTTCCACGGCGGCAGCCGGTCGTAGACGGCGCCCGGCATCGGTGCCCAGTCCGTGTCCAGCTCCAGGTTGTTCGTGTGCGCGTGATGCAGGTTGTGCACGTGCCGCCAGGCGTGGAACGGGTAAATCAGCGGGAGCAGCGACAGGTGCCCAACGAGGGAATTGAGCTTGCGTGACCGGGAGAACGAGCCGTGCCCGCAGTCGTGCCCGATGCAGTGCAAGCCCCAGCCCCCCAGGCCCGCGACGACCAGCAGGGGCGGATCCAGCAGCCAGGACGGGGAAAATGCCATGGCGACGCTCGCGCCGATATAGAGCGTCCAGCTCGCCGCGAAGCCCAGAAGCCCGCGCCGGACCCGAGGAGCGAAATACTCACGCGGGATCGCCCCGGCCAGCCGCGCATCTTTGATCTGATCGGACTTACGCAGGAAATCCTCGAATTGCTTGCCCGGTGACGAGGGGAAGCTGTGAGCCGCCATCCGCATGTCCTTCCGGGTTAGACCCGATCGGCGAGTTGCAATTCCCTGGCGAGGTAGGCCGTCAGGTCATCGATGGTCTGGTACTCGTACAGCAAGCCAGGGGACAGCCGCCGCTCCACGACCTTCTCCAGGGCGCCGGAGACCTGGACTGCGACGCGGGAGTCAAGGCCATAGGCCTCAAAGGACTTGCCGGCATCGATGTCGGCCGGATCCGCGCCGACCCGCGCGGCCAGGTGCTGAATCAGCCACTGGCGTAGCGTCTCGGCGGATAGCGGACCCTCTAGCTCGTCGGCCTTCTTGCTTCGTCTGAACATGTGCGGTCACGCTCCAGTCTGCTGGGGGATCTCATCTCCGGGCCGGGCCATTCCTGATGTCGCTCCGGGCTGCCTGGCTCGTCGCGCGGCGATGCTCTGTGCGCTGGGCTGCCGCAAGCTCCAGACCACTCGCGCCCGCCCGAGGACGGTCAGGGCCCAGCCAGTGACATCTGGCTCCCAGACCCGGACAGCGTGCCGGTAGGAACCGGGGAAGGCGTGATGGTTGTTCTGAAGCCCCTCGCCGAAGGTCAAGATGGCGACCGGCCAGTTGTTCGCACTGCGGTCGCCGTTCTGGAACGGCCGGCCCCCGATCATGTGGCTGATGGAGCCCACGCACCAGGCCGCCTGGTTGGCCAGGAACATCCGGGCCAGGCCACCGAACAGGAAACCGGTCAGCGCCGCTACCGGGGTCCGCTGTACCGCGAAGCCGATGGCCGCGGGCAGCGCGAGCCCAGCCAGCACCCACAACTGGTAGGTCCGGTGATAGAAGAACAGCCAACGGTCTCGCAGCACGTCCGGCGCCCAGAAACTCCAGCTTGAACTCTCGTCACTGAGCATCCACGGCATGTGGGCGTACCACAGGCCGCGCAGCTTGGCGCCCAGGCCCTCCCCCTGCAGGTTGGGGGAGCGGGGATCGCCCTCCCGGTCGCTGAACCGGTGGTGACGCCGGTGCGTCGTGACCCAGTACATGATGGGACCCTGGCCGCCCATCGAGCCGGCGATCAGGAGGACCCCCTCGAAGAACCGGGAGGTCTTGAAGGACTTATGCGCGAGATAGCGGTGGAAGCCCATCGTGATACCGCCCATGTGGACGACATACATGCCAGCGAAGAGCCAAAGGTCCACGGCGCTGTAATGACCCGTCCACAGGAACCACGCCGCGGCGGCGGTGCCGAGAGCTGGCAGCGTCATCATCGCGAACGCGGTAACCCACTTGATGCGCGCACTGGCCGGGTCCAGCTTGACTATCGCCGCATGAGCGGGTCTGCGTACTGCTGCGGTTGCCATAGGAAAACCTTCCCCTCGGTTACTTCGGCTCGCGAGGCTGGCGATAGCGAACGTTGCGGACGAGTCCGAGCAGATCGAGGACCCTGATGAACGCACCGGTCACATCGATCTGCCAGAAACTGTGCCGGTTGGTCGCAAGCGACGGCCGCGCATGGTGGTTGTTGTGCCACGATCCGCCGACCGAGAAGGGCGCCAGGAGCGCGACATTGCGGCTGTTATCCCTGGTGCGGTAAGGCCGGCTGCCCAGGGTATGGCCGACCGAGTTGACCCCCCAGGTCACCTGGTCAAGCAAGAAAATACGGGCCAGCCCGCCCCACAGCAGCCCGCCCGCGGCACCGCCGATGCTCCAGGTGAGCAGGCCGCCGAGCGCGGCTGGCAAGGCAAGTCCGAGCAGGATCCAGGTGAAGTACAGCCTGTTCACTTTCATCACCGCGCGGTTGGCCAGCAGGTCGGGAACGTGCTTGCTCCAGCTTTCCCGGCGAACCGTGAACAGCCAGCCGGCGTGACCGTGCCACAGGCCGCGCAGCCGGGCCAGGCGGCCGTCGCCGATCGGGCGCGGCGAGTGCGGATCGCGGTCGGTATCGGTGAACGCGTGGTGCATGCGATGGGTCGCGACCCAGAACACGAGTGGTCCCTGCGCGGCCATGCTGCCCGCTACACCCCAGGCAGTGGTCACGGCGGTTCCTGCCGCGAAAGCACAATGGGAGAATAAGCGGTGCAGGCCACCCTCGACGCCGAGCGCGGTTACCAGGTACATCGTGCCGAGCAGCACGCCGTCGACGGCCGTGAAGCCGTACCGCCAGGAGTACGCCACCGCGACGGCGAAACCGGCCGCGGGACCGCAGACGGTTACATACGCTAGACGCCGGGCCAGCCTGTCCCCGTCTGCGGGCATTGCCGAACCTGGCCGCTCAGCCGCTATCCGGGCGGTCATCCGGGGTCCTCGCCTGAGGCGGCCAGCGTCGCTGCGGAAGGGGCCGCGATCAGCTCCTTGAGCCTGCGCTGTTCGTAGGCCTGCCTGGTCGCGACGCGGCGCACTTTCCCGCTGGTGGTGGTGGCAATGGTGCCGGGCGGCCCGAGATGGAGGCGGCGCGGCCTGACGGCGTGCTCAGCCGTCACTGCCGCGACCACCGCCTCGCGCACCTGAGCCAGCTCTTCCTCGGTGCGTCGGCCTGCGCGGCGGAACTCGGCCACGATCACGAGTTCTTCTTCTCCTTCGTCCGGCCGGACGGAGAACGCGACCGCCCGGCGCAGGTCCTCGTGCGCGGTGAGCACGGACGCCTCGATGTCCTGCGGGTAGAGGTTGCGCCCGGCGATGACGACAACGTCCTTGCGGCGACCGGTGACAAACAGCTCGTTATCGAGCAGGAACCCCAGGTCGCCGGTGCGCAGGTAGGTGTCGCCGTCATCGGCGGCGGGCAGCCGGGCGGCGAAGGTCCCGGCCAGCTCTGGCCTGCCGAAGTACCCGCCGGCCACGCTGGGGCCAGTGACCCATATCTCTCCCACGGCTCCCGGCCGAACGGGGCGACGGGTCCGGGGATCGACGATCAGCACCTCGTGGCCGGGCGCGGCGGGGCCGCATCCGACGATCTCGGCAGCATGAGCGGCACCGGGTATCACCACGCTCGCTGTTCCCCGCTCCAGGGCACCCTTGTCCAGCCACACGCTCCGCGGCAGGGTCCCGTCCGGCTTCCCGGACACGAACAGGGTCGCCTCCGCCATCCCGTAGCAGGGGATAAGCGCGGACGCCCGGTACCCGCAAGCACCGAACCGATCTCGGAATCGGTCCAGCGTGCTCTTGAGCACCGGTTCGGCGCCGCAGTAGAGCTGGCGCAGCGTGCTCAGATCCAAGGTCTGGATTTCCTCATCGGTTAGGGAGTCCACGCACATGTCCAGCGCAAAATTCGGAGCGACTGAAATGGTAACGCCATAATCGGTAATGGCCTTGAGCCATCGGTAAGGCTGTTGGACGAAATGAACGGGCGACAGCATAATGAGCGGCCATCCCCCGTACAGTGCCAGCATGATGGTGCCCATAAGGCCCATGTCATGGTAAGGCGGGAGCCAGGAACATCCTATTCGGCCCGGGACAACTCCCATGTGCTGCTGCAATGCAAGGCAATTACTCAGGATATTGTCATGGGTCAGGGCTATCCCCTTTGGATCTCCCGTAGACCCCGAGGTGTATTGCAGCAATGCGGGGTCTAACTGATGCACGGGAAGCGCTCGGAATTTCTCCGGGCGCTCGAAGAAACCGTCATCGACGAACAGCCACCGGGCTCGGCGGCCACCAGGAGGCAGTTCGCCGGCCAGTCGCACCACTTCCGCTGCCATCCAGCCCGAGCCGATGACCACATCAGGCGCGCCGTCGGCGAGGATCGAGAGAAACCGGGCGGTAGCCCGCCGGCCAGTCGGGGGAAACGATGGCACCACGGTGGCGCCCGCGGCCAGGCTACCCAGCAGCGCGGCCACGTAGTGCAGTCCAGGATCTACCGCGAGTACAGCGCGCCCGCCGATGGCCCCCTCCAGTTCGGCGGTGACGGCCGCGGCGTAGCCGGCCAGGCCGCGGTAGGTCCAGTCGACAGCCTGACCGCTTGTTCCGTCGGCCAGGAACCGAAAGGCGAGAGCCTCGCCCTGATCCGCTGATCTGCGCTCGAGAATCTCTGTCAATGAATTCTGTAACACGGAATTAACCGTCCGGCGCGAGGCGAGGGGAAATGAACTGACGGATCATGCTTTCTCAGAGCTTAGCTTGCCATATGATGGGATTCCCTGTCAATCCATAGCGGACCTAACTCGCCGCGAGGATAGCGTCACTCATTGCGGAAATGTCCAGGCGTGGCAGACCGTCATGACCGAGCCAAAGGAAGGGCGATGATAGGGAAAACCCTGCGGCGCACGCTGCTCCTGCGGACCTGCGGCGACTGCGATATCGATCCGGAGCACCTGCTTGAGGTATTCGCCGACCAGCGGCAACGGTTCGTCGCCGTCCTTCGAGGATTCGGTCCCAATGACTGGGCCGCTCCGACCCGGTGCGCCGCATGGTCGGCGCACGACGTCGTCCGTCACCTGTGCGACAGCACCCCCGCGATCGCCGCCGGCCGCGATAACTACATGTTCGACGTCACCGCCGGCTTCGATCCGCGAACCACGCCGGGCGGATGGCTGACCGCATCGGCCGACGAGTCACCCGCCGCCACCCTCGGCCGCCTCGCGGCGAGGACGGAGGAACTGCTCGCCCTGGCCCGCGACCGGCTGGAGAGGGGCCAGAGATTTGACGTCCGCCTTCCGTACGGGCCGATGGACTGGACGGTTCTTACCTTGCATATCTTCTGGGACTCGTGGATCCACGAGCGCGACGTGCTGCTCGCCCAGGGCGCAGAGCACTCCACCAGCGGCGACGCGACTGGCTACGCGACCGCCTACGGACTTTTCCTCGCCGCCGCCGTGGCGAGGATGCTCGGCGAGAAGGTCCGCCGGAAGCTGACCTTCGGCGGCGACGGCGGCGGCACCTTCGACCTGGACAGCCGCCGCGCTGTCACCCTGACCTTTGCTCGCGCGACTGTTGCCGGGCGCGGCGCGCCCCAGGTCGCGGACGTGCTCGCCGGCCGGGCAGAGACCGCTGCGGTGCTCGGTGACTTGCCTGACGCCACGGTGGCCGCGCTAATGCGGCTCGCCGACTTCTTCAATACCCCGTCTAGGCGAGCCGGCGGGCGGTGACGAGCAGGTACTCCCAGTCCATGACGGTCGTGCTGGTGCCTACGTCGTGGCGCCGGGCCAGATCGGCGAGAGCGCGGTCGAGCGCCGCGGTCCGCTCGGGATCGTGGGAGATGCCCCGGTAGGCAGCGACGGTGGGCCCGTAGCGGGTCTTGAAGCAATCGCGGAAGTCCTCGGGTCGGGCGAAGAGGCTGACTCTGAGTTTCTTCCGCTCGGCCCGCACCTCACTCACCGCGTCGCCGAGCAGCGAGCGGACGTAGTCTTCCCGGCCCCACAGCGGAGGCGGCAGCGCGCCGGGCGGAAGTGGCGGAACGTAAGGCTTCATGGTCGCGAACATCTGGCCGATAAAGCCGTCCGGGGTCCAGCTGAGCAGGCCGATCATCCCGCCCGGACGGCAGACCCGGATCAGCTCGCCGGCGCTGGCCTGATGGTGCGGGGCGAACATGGCCCCCAGGCAGGACATCACGATGTCGAACTCGCCAGCTCCGAACGGGAGCGCCTCGGCGTCGGCTTGCCGCCACTCCAGTTCCGCGCCGTCGCGGGCGGCCTGCCGCCGCCCGGCGGCCAGCAATTCCGGGGTCAGGTCGCAGGCCACCACGCTCGCCCCAGCCCGGGCGGCGGCAATTGCGGCATTGCCGGACCCGGCAGCCACATCCAGTACCCGATCACCTTGCTGTACGCCGCATGCCATGGTCAGGGCCAGGCCCAGCTCGGAGACGAGCTCGGCGGCCAGAGCGGGGTAGTCACCCAGCGCCCACATGGCACGGTGCCTGGCCTTCAGGGCGTGGTCGCCGGCGGGCTGGCGGGCTGCCGCAGTTATGTCAGATCTCCTTCTTGACCTTCGCCAGGTGGGCCAGCGGCGGGAACCCGCGCTAGCCGAGCACCTTGGCCAGCTGCGTGGCCTGTGCGACGAGGCGCCCGGTGCCATCCCAGATATCACACGTCTGGTCGACGCACTGCGGGTCGATGAGCCGGGCCCGCGTCATGATCCGTACCGGACCCGGGCCGGGAATGGCACGGATATACGCGGTCAGCTCGATCGTGGACACCATGCCGCCGAAATCAGTGTCGTACGTGGCGGGCGGGAACGCATCGACCGCGTAGAGCAGCGATACCGGGTCGAAGCGCTCCTCTACGAGAAGCTTGAGCCAGCCGCGCAGCTGCCCTCGACCGCTTGGACCGCCATTCGTTAACCCACTCGATTCCGGGTCCAGGCGCAGGTCGACCTGATCCATGATCGGAGCAGTGAACCCGTGCGGTGAGACTGATCCGACGCGGACGCCGTCGTCGAAGGGAACGTGCTGAGCACCCGGCACGCCGACGTCCCATCGGGGCGCTGCGCCCGAGTCCAGCTCGGCGGTGCTCAGCAGAGCCTCGACACAGGGGCGGCCGTCCTGGGTCAGCCGCGCGCGCACCTGACTGATCGACCGACCGCGACGGAGCAGCTCGGCTTCAATCACGACGGACCCGGGAACAGGCGAGCGCAGATAATGCGCGCTCGCCGCGACCACATGGGCTGAATCGGCCAGCGACGCCGCGGCGCGACCCAGGAGCGCTAGGAGGTACCCGCCGTTGGGCCTGCCTGCGATCGTCCATGCGCTGTTTATCTCGGCATCGAAGGTCCCGGCACTGCGGGCGCGGACTGAGCTGACCTGCGAGAAGGCCTGAGGTGCCGAGGCCGACGCATCGTCGGAGGGCTGTTTCGTCATAGACGCGCCACGCAGATACCTCCCGAGGCCTGTATCAATGCCGGTGAGGCTATTGCAACCTGACCTGCGCATGCAAGCGAGCTGACGGTTCCTGGGGCCTTAGCCTCGATCCACCGGCCAATTCCGGTAGCTCATTTCCGGCTTGATTCCTGCGCGAGGAGTTTTGCGAGGTGATTCCGGGCGCGGGGACGGGGTTCGGGCGGTCGTGCGGCGTAGCGGGTGCGCGACCGGTTCCGGGGCTGGTCAGGCTGCTGCGGCGGGCGGCCCGCAGGCCGCGGCGAGGAGGTTCAGCCATTCCTGTTCGCGGTGCCAGCCTTCGGGCAGGCGGAGGGTGATGTGGCCTCTGCCGTGGCGGGCGGTGGTGCTCCACGACGGCATGGCCGCGGTGCTGCCCCTCGGCCTGGACCAGTTCGAACGGGGAGTCGGTGAGCACGGCGTGGCACGCCAGGCGGGGAACAGCTCGTCCCGGACCCCGCGCGGGTAGCTGATGGCGGTCCAGGCGTCGATCACCGGCGCGCCCAGCGGCGTGCTGATGACTGCGGCCAGCGCGATCAGGCCCCGGACCAGCAGCGATTCCCCTGGACCTTCGTGCCCGGAACCTGGCGCCCTGCTCCTGGCGGCCGTTGGCCCGTTTCTGCATCGAGTCGCGGTCAACGCCAGGGTTTCCGCGCCCGGAAGCAGCGGTGCCTGCCTCGGCCAGCGTGGTCAGGAACTCCCGGCCCGCCTTCTCCGGCTGACCCGCGCTTCATGGGTGCTGACCCGCGTTTCCCCGGGTATAGCAGTGCAGGTGCCAGCCCAGCGCGGACGGGACCCGGGCCCCGCCGGACAGGGCATCCACCGCGCCGTGCCGCAGCAGGTCCATGTCATCAGTCGAATCTGCGCCCGCGGCCATCCCGGCCATCAGGCACGGGACCTTCAGGTGCGCGCTGACCCCGCATTCGCCGCCCTGGCGGACGTGCTCTGCGACCATCACACTTCCCAGATGTCCTCTCCGACCGGGAACTCGAAGCTTCGACAACTCCCATTCTCCCAGGTCAGAGGGCACCTTTCATGTCGACAGCTCTGTAGTCATGGCGCAAGAGGCAACGCTGTGTTAGTACACGTTGACGGAGCGGAAGTTAATCGGGACGCAACCTGATGCCTGCGCCGTTCGTGTTCTAATGGGTGCTGCCGTTAGACAATGCTATGGCGGGGGAACGCGCTTTACCATTCTGTGACGCGACTGACAGTAATCGAATCGTGGCGTTGTTTGTACGAGGAGTGGACGCCTCGGCGATTGGCCTGCATACAGTTTCGCCCCGAACGAGGAGATGCCACAATGGTTGCGGATCAGCGGCGCATCCCGAACTCAGCGATCGCATTCGGGGTGGCGGGCGGGGTGCAGCCCGTCGCGGTGCAGCCCGCTGCAGCCCGGCTATCGCCGGGCTGCTGCACCGACGTGACCGGGGACACCAGCCGCAGGTTATTAACTGTCGGCCATCAGGAGTTAGCTCATGGTGCCGGCGAGCACCGCTTAGGTAACGCGGGCACTTTAGCGCCGGGGACGCGCCCGCCGGTCCTTGTCGTCCGCGTCGTCCGCGCGAGGCCCGTCGATAGCAGCCACCGCATTCCCGCGGTCCAGCGCCGCTCCGCGCCCTCCAGCTCTCCGCGCTCTCGCACAACCGGCCGGTCGGCCGCCATCCCCCGACCGTGCTGCTTGCCGGGCCGAACCACCCCACGCGGACCTTGGGCTAGACGGCGGCCGCGGCGCGGCGTCCGACGAAACACGTTCAAGCTGATCGACAAGGAGCTTCCATCGGCATGACCCAGGGCACAGATGATGCGCGGAACGGCTCGATGCTCGACGAGCAAAAGCTCCGCACCTATCTGCGGAAAGTGACCGGCGATCTGATTACGGCAAAGCGCCGCGTGCGCGAACTGGAGGAGCGTGCGCTCGAGCCGGTGGCGATTGTGGGGATGAGCTGCCGGTATCCGGGCGGGGTGATGTCGCCGGGTGATTTCTGGGAGCTGGTGGCTGCGGGGCGTGATG
>Ga0193728_1000331_pt1 | contig 22512 bp, 15 predicted proteins | sample U1c1metaG_FD_143037 | JGI IMG/M metagenome (GOLD analysis project Ga0193728, IMG submission 143037) | Soil microbial communities from a riparian zone of the East river system, Colorado, United States - U1c1 | ecosystem: Environmental > Terrestrial > Soil > Riparian zone | place: USA: East River...
ATTCAATTAAATGTTGCTTATTAATTATAATATCGTCTATAAAAATTAAGTAAATTAAAAATAAAAATAAAAAAAAAATTAAATGTTAAAAAAAGGTAATAATATTCTATCTTTAAATTTTACTTTGCAAGAACAAATGATTCTTCAACCTTTTCTTCCTAAATTAAATAACTTCTCAGAAGAAGTTATAAACTATTATTCCAATAAATTACCAATTATGTTTGATATATTTCTCAAATTAGAATATCAAAACAATATAATTAATTATACAATAGGTGGTATAGCAATCTCTAATAAAAAAGATTTATCCCAATTAAAATTTTGTATTTGAAGAACATTTTTGTGTTCTATAGAAGATAATAATCTAATTAATACAAATAGTATTAGATTATTATCAATAATATATCATGACGATTAAGATTAAAAAGAGAGAGTTTCATAACTTTTGGTTATGGAAATATGGCTAATTCTTTTATAAACATCTTTAACTGCTGCATTTATTACACATATTAAGCAATTCCCCTTATCGTTTTCATACTACCCTTCCTCATCTCCTATTCGGCCTATATACCTCTGGTACTACACTTTGTCTTACAAGGTTAATTACTGTACTGGCATAATTTTAAATGAGTTCTAGATACTATAGGTATATATGTCGGATATATGTGTATCCGAACTAACTATGCAGGGATAAGCGGTCGTTGCATTGTTATATTGTAGACACATAATTTCAGCTTCAAATCCTGACCGACATATTCGTGTATATAATCTTCTGGGGGCTAAATCCTACTTTTGGGGTTGTCTACCTTGTATAATATTTCACGTTCTCCTATTAACAGCCCCCGCTTGCTACATAATAAGCTATTATGTAGCTTATGGTTATTAGAAAAAAAATATACATTTAGCACTATAGTGGGATTAATTTTAATCTGTAGTAATAAGAAGTCCACTCAGACTACGGACGCTCTACTAAGAAAACTTTATGTAAAGTTGTTTATTTCTTATGATGACCAACTGTTTTCTGACACAGGTTTGATATGTAGTAAAGTAGCTACCTATATACATACACCTTTATTACCTTTTTGTATACTAATAACTATAAAAACCAAGATAGTTCAATTGGTTAGAACATTAATTTCATGCATTAATAATGAGAATTCAAATTTCTCTCTTGGTTAAAAAACATACTAAATGTCTTTTAGTAGTAAAGTAAATAATATAAAAAACTTATTTATGTAATTAATTAGAGTGTTTGTTTTTAATAGAATAATAATTTTTATGATTAAACAGAATATTACGATGTGAACTGAAAGGTGATTTTTATCATGTAATGCTAAAGATATAGGTACATTGTATCTAATTTTTGCTTTATTTGCTGGGTTAGTAGGTACAGCTTTTTCTGTATTGATTAGATTAGAATTAGCTGGACCTGGTGTTCAATATATAGCTGATAATCAATTATATAATAGTATAATTACTGCACACGCTATTTTAATGATTTTTTTTATGGTCAAAGCCTTATTTTATCAATATATAATTATATTGTAAAATATTAATTTGTAATTAAGGTTAGGCAGAACCAAGTTTTTATAAAAATAGTATACTTATTTAATATATTATTATATTACTTTAATTCACCATATGCTTAATTGCAATGAAATAAAAAAAACGTCATAATGTAATAATGTTAATATAATTAATATAAATATTAATATATTAATATTAAATTAGCAGGAAACCAAAAGTATAACTATATAAATATATTTAATATAAAATTATATTTTTACTACTAAGTAGGATCCTCAGAGACTAAAAGTGAATTCTTCAAAAAAAAATAGTCCATATTATAAAAAAATATAATTATAAAGATATATGTATGCCAGCTTTAATAGGTGGTTTTGGTAATTTTTTATTACCATTGTTAGTAGGAGGTCCAGATATGGCAAAAAAAAATGACCTCCTTGGGTTAAATATAAGGTATTATAGTTATAATATAAAAGATAATAAATTTAAGGGATATTTAGCCGGTCTCTTTGAAGGAGATGGGCATATTTGAATTAAAAAACCTAGTGATAAAAAGAAACACAATCCAAGATTTTGTATAACTTTTAGCATGAAAAATGAACCATTAGCTAAAAAATTATTAGAACTAATAGGATCAGGATTTATAAGATCTAAATTACAAGATAATGCTTGTGTGTTAGTTGTTTCACCTGTTATAGGTTTAAAAAAAGTAGTTCATTTATTAAATGGTGAATTAAGAACACCAAAAATACATCAACTTTATAATTTAATAGATTGGTTAAACAAAAACCATAGCACAAATATAACTAAATTGCCATTGAAAAATAGTTGTTTATCTAAAAATAGTTGATTAAGTGGGTTTATAGATTCAGATGGTAGTTTTTCTGTACAAGATACTAAATTAGAAAATGGTGCAAAGAAAAGAAAGATATCTTGCAGATTAAGAATTGAGCAAAGAATGTTAGATCCTATAACTAAGGATAGTTATTTAAAAATTTTAACAGATATATCTAATTTCCTTAATTGTACATTGTTGACTAAAAAACAGAAGTCTACAGGTAATGAATACTATACTTTAACAGCTTCAAGTAAAATGTCTCTAGATATAATAGTAAATTATTTAGAAAAATATCCGCTATTTTCTAGTAAGTATTTAGATTATAAAGATTGAAAGGAAATAGTATTATTAATATTTGAAAACAAACATTATACAGAGCAAGGTATAGATAAAACAGAATCTGTAAGAAATGGTATGAATAGACAAAGAACTCACTTTACTTGAAATCACTTAAATGTATTATCTCTATAAATATATACTATATTTTTATATTTAAACCCTAAATAAGGGAATGCCGTTAAAGAGTGTAAACTCTTTAATTATGACTTCGCTATATGCATGGAATTTCTCGATTTTGGAATTAATTTTCCAGTTAACAGATACATAGACACCTAATTGGAGTTATAAACTTCTAAAGTTGTATTTTCAACTGAATTAGTCGTAACACTTATGAATACATGGGAAGAATATGCAGGAAACCAAAGTAATTAACTAAGTTAAATTACGAGTAGGATCCCCAGAGACTACACGCGAAGCCCCTTATTTTTATGCTATAAGGGTGAAGACATAGTCCGTCCGGGTAGGAAACTACTTCTTAATAAAGGTTTGACTAGTTAGTCAAATGGTTAAAGATTCCCTAGATTAAATAATATCAGTTTTTGATTACTACCTCCTAGTCTACTTTTATTTGTATTTGCTAGTATAATAGAAAATGGACCTGGTACAGGATGAACTCTTAACAAGGATAGGGAGTTGCTCTTTGGTAACTTAGAGGCAAAAAAACTCTTTTCGATGCGTGAACCTCTTCAAGTATTAAATTATTTTAATTTAATACACGTTATATACTACTCATGTTTAATGTTAATAATATTAACTGTGACATATGTAAAAATGTATATTGCATGGAGACAATACGCCTGAGTAGATAATAAACTATGTTTTACTCATCAGAGACTCAACAAAGAGTATCTTAATAATAATAATAATAATAATAATAATAATAAAATTTGATTTGAACAATGATTAGTTGGTATTAGTGATGGAGAAGGTACATTTACTATAATACGTCAAAATGATAAATGAAGTTTAGTTTATAAAATATCTTTATCTAAATATAATTTAAGAGCGCTTTATTTTTTAAAAAAACAATTAGGTGTTGGTTCTGTTACTAAAAACAAGATAAAAGGACAGTTTATCATTAGAGATATAAAAAAAATTGAAACAGTTATTATACCTATTTTTGATAAGTATCCTCTTTTAACTAGTAAACAGTTTAATTATTTAAAATTTAAACAAGCTATATGTATTTTAAATAACACTACTATTTCTAAATCTGAAAAAGATAAAAGACTTTTTTTTTTAAAAAATAAATCAATACCTGAAAATTATATTTCTTCTATTTGAGATAATATAATTTTACCTTTAAAATCTGTAAATGATATTACTAATATCATTACTAAACCGTGGTTAGTTGGATTTATAGAAGCTAAAGGTAGTTTTTATTTAGTGTCTAAAGATAAATATTCAAAAATAATACATGGGTTTGGTTTAACACAAAATTTAGATAGAGTTGTTTTAGATGGTATAAAACTAGTATTGCATATATCAACGGAAGTTAAATTTAATTCAAAGTATAATTATTATATACTAGATACTACTAATTCAAGATCTATAGAAAATATTATAAATTATTTTTATAATACTATGAAAGGTATGAAATCTCTAGAATACAGAATATGGGCTAGATCTTATAATAAACATAAAGGAAATTTTAAAAAGTTATCTCATATAAAAATTATACTTATAAGACTAACCAAATTATTAGATTTATAATATGTTAAAATCTATAATAACTATAAATTAGTTTTTTTTTACTATAGGTAAAAACATCAAAACAAAAAAGCACAAAATTAGTACGTTAGCCTAATAGGTAAGGTATCGTAATACGGATGCGAGGATTACAAGTTCAAATCTTGTACGTACTTCCTATATATATTTGCTTTTTTTTATTGCACAAAATTAGTACGTTAGCCTAATTGGTACGGTATCGTAATACGGATGCGAGGATTACAAGTTCAAATCTTGTACGTACTTCCTATATATATTTTTGTTTTTTTTTATTAAATTTAAATTGATATATATATATAGGCTTACTATAAATTAGGTACATAATAATCAAAATTATTAATTTTTTTTGATGAAATATTATTATATTTATATATATATCTTTAATACATTATATATCCATATAAATATAATATAAATATTATAAATTATAAATGATAAAACCAATAATCTATAAAAAACATAAAAGAAATTTAATATATTGCAAAAATTATTTGTATAATATATGTGTATTTTCAACCTCAAGAATTTTATTTAATGATGAAGAAATAAAAAAAGAGGAAGAAAAAAAAGAGGAAGAAGATATGAAAAATTTCACTCCTTACATGAAGTTCTGATATGGAAAGATGCTAGATTGATTTAATAATGAAGATAATCCACGAGATAGGAACATAACATTTAATTCCTGTCTTAGTTGAAAAAGAGAATTTCATGAAAAGGAAGAGGATGTTTTTGAAAAAATGGAAGAACTTAGTCGAGATCCAAATTTAACTCCAGAACAAAGGGCATCTAAAATACATGAATTAGAAAAAAGGGAAATTGGATCGAAGAGAGAATTTTATAAAGCTATGTACTATGCTTATAAAAATGCTAATAATAAAACTAATGACATGACTAATAAACTAACACCAACACAATATGTGGCTGATTTACAAGCTGGTGAGCCAATAGACTTTATTGATTTTGATTCTTAATTTGTTAATTAATTTATATAAGTTAAATTCATCTATGTATTGATAGCTTTTATTTTTATTATTTTTTTTTCTTCTTCTTCTTCATGTATATTTTTAACTAAACCTTTTATTGTAAACTAATAAAACATTGTTCGGTTTTATCACAATTTTACTAAATTGTTGGGGGGGAGAAGGATATATTATATATATAAAGCCCTCAAATAAAAAAAAAATTAATTTTTTAAAAATATATCATAATTTTGTAACTTTTTTTTAATTTATAAATTATAACCTTTTAATGCTTATATGTGTGTATATACTTATATATATTTATATATAAGTTTTAAATAAAAAATAAATAAAATTAAATTATTATTAGGATAAAATTTATCCTAATTTATTATTATTATACTTAGAACTTAAGATAAAGGTATAGTCCGAACAATAAAGAAATTTATTGAGTGTAACGATAGTTTTAGTTTATAAATATTTAAATTAAAATGAGGTTACCAACATTATTGTTATCCTCCTTTATCAGGAATACAAAGTCATAGTGGAGCAAGTGTAGATTTAGCAATATTTGGTCTACATTTATCTGGAATTAGTAGTTTATTAGGTGCTATGAACTTCATTACTACTATATTAAACATGAGAAGTCCAGGTATAAGATTACATAAATTAGCACTATTTGGATGAGCAGTTGTTATTACAGCTGTATTATTACTATTATCTTTACCTGTTTTAGCCGGTAAACTATACAATCTGCCGGCTATAAATCTGGCTATATGCTGGGAACTGTTATATGACAATGTTTATATATCACAATCAGCAGGAAATCTTTGATATTTGAATATCTTAGAGATCCTCAGAGACTATACGCCAGAATATTTTTGTTGTAATTTATTAACTTTATCTATTTTTTTTAGACTTAAACGAGAAAAACTTTTAAAATTAGACTTTTTTCGTTCACTTTATACCCACTCAGTCGATACTTTGGATCATAAAAATTTAAATAATTTACCTTTTTCTTCTTACTTAGCTGGACTTATAGAGGGAGATGGTACTATAATTGTACCCCAGGTCTTGAGATCATCTAAAGGTAAGCTAAACTATGCCTCTATTCAATTAGTTTTTCATTTAAAGGATTTACCTTTAGCTTTAATAATACAAAAGGAATTAGGTTTAGGTTCTCTTTCTAGAAAAAAAGGAGTTAATGCTTATATTTTGACTATAAATAGTTATGAAGGTTTATACCTAATTATTTCTATAATTAATGGAAATATGAGAACACCTAAAATATACAGTCTTTATAATCTAATAGATTTTTTAAACAATTTAAAAGGAACTACCATAGAAAAAAAACCTATTAACAATAGTTCATTAGATTCTAATGGCTGGTTATCTGGCTTTATTGAAGCGGATGGTTCTTTCCAAGTAAGAACTACACTAGGTGGTAAGTATACTAAATTTGAATGTAAGTTAGAAATATCTCAAAGACGTACAGATCACAAAGGTAATTCTAATTTAGAGTTTTTAAAAAAAATAGCTGAATTGTTTGATACTGAAGTTAAAGAAACTAGATCCAACCGTTCTTCACCCGAATACAGAGTAAGAACTACTAATATTAAAGGTAATATTAATGCAAAAAATTATCTTATTAATTTTCCTTTATTTGGTACTAAATATTTAGATTCTCTCGATTGAATGCAAATTGTGGATATGTTTGTTAAAGGTGAACATAAAACACAAATAGGTAAAAAAAAAATAGTAAATATTAAATCAAGCATGAATGATCATAGAACAACATTCACTTGAGATCATTTACAAAATTATTACAACTTAAAAATATAAGATATAGTCCGACCAACCATGAGAGTGGTTGAGTGTCTACACTAAGCTATGTAATATAAAAATTGCACAGCTTTTTAAACCAAGTTTTAATACTTGTAGTTATGGGATTTTATCCAGTAGGCCAACATATAATTGGGAATTACAATGGTTTTAACAGATAGAAATTTCAATACTTCCTTTTTTGAAGCTGCAGGTGGTGGTGACCCTATTTTATATCAACACTTATTCTGATTTTTTGGTCATCCAGAAGTTTATATACTAATTATCCCAGGTTTTGGTATAGTTAGTACTGTAGTAGCAGCCAGCTCAAATAAAAGTATATTTGGTTATCTTGGAATGGTTTATGCTATGATGTCAATTGGTGTTTTAGGTTTTGTAGTTTGAAGTCACCACATGTATACAGTTGGTTTAGACGTGGATACAAGAGCTTACTTTACTGCAGCTACATTAATTATCGCTGTGCCTACTGGAATTAAAATATTTAGTTGATTAGCCACATGTTATGGTGGTTCTTTACAATTTACAACTCCTATGTTATTCGCATTAGGATTCATATTCCTATTTACTATTGGAGGGTTAAGTGGAGTTGTTTTAGCTAATGCTTCATTAGATATCGCTTTCCACGATACTTACTATGTTGTAGCTCATTTCCATTATGTTTTAAGTATGGGTGCTGTATTTGGACTATTTGCCGGATGATATTATTGAATACCAAAAATATTAGGTTTAGATTACAATAGATTATTATCTAAAGTACATTTCTGAATCTTATTTGTGGGGGTTAACATGACATTTTTCCCTCAACATTTCTTAGGTTTACAAGGAATGCCTCGTCGTATATCAGATTATCCCGATGCTTTTGCTGGGTGAAATCTAATTTCAAGTTTTGGGTCTATTATTTCAGTTATAGCTACTGCTTTATTCTTATATATTGTTTATGAACAATTAGTTTATGGTAAAGCTGTTTCAAGAAACCCTTGATTAGCTCCTCAATTCTTCTATGATTTACTACAAGCTTTATTAAACAGAAGTTATAGTTCATTAGAATGAGCTTTAACAAGTCCACCAAAACCTCATCCATTTGTTTCTTTACCTTTACAAAGTGGTTTTTTGAGCTTTAAGTTTTAAATCATTAATCTATTATATTATAAATTTAATTTATTTTTTACTTAAAAATTAAAAAAGGATATGCAGTAGATGGTCTACATTTTGATTGCAAATCTTAAATATGGGGTTCAATTCCTCCATATCCTTAAAGAGGTTATTAAGTGTTAACCTTAATTCTATTTATTTTATTTTGTTTGTTTATTTGTTAGTTAATTTTTTTTTGTTTGTATTATAAATTTTTCTAGTATATTTTTACACTATATACTCACTTTAACTATAAATTAATACTTTGCCTAGTCACAATATGCTAAATATAAGATAATTTACTTAGGTATAATAGGTAAAGGTAAATCTTTATCAAGTCTAATTGCCTTATCCAATACATTAATATTGGAGATTTAAGCCATAAGTTTATTATTAAAAAAAAAATAAGCCGGTCAGTTGTAGTTAAGATTTTTTTTTATAAATAGATAAATGCTTTTATTATTGTTGTTAATACCTATGCTAGGTATATTTGTTATATCTACTCATACTTATTATATCAAATCTTTTACAAATGCTATTGAAATAAGATATATAGCTTTAATCACATCAATTATAAATTTGATAGTCTCATTAGTTATATGAGTTTTATTTGATTTTAGTGTAAATCAATTTCAATTTGTACAAGAATATCATCAAGTAAGTTTTTGTGATTTTTATTTAGGTATAGATGGTTTATCTATATATTTTGTATTATTAACAACAATAATAATACCAATAGCATTATTATCTAATTGGAGTTCAATTAAAGATAATGTAAAATCATATGTAATAATTATTCTATTATTAGAAACACTATTATTAGCAGTTTTTTTAGTATTAGATATCTTTTTATTCTATGTTTTTTTTGAAAGTACCTTACCCCCTTTATTTTTATTAATAGGATTATTTGGATCTGATAATAAAGTAAGAGCTAGTTTATACTTATTTTTATATACATTATTAGGATCTTTATTCTTATTATTAGCCATATTAACTATGTCTTCTTTAATGGGGACTACAGATTTTGATGCTTTATTTAAATCAAATTTTAATCACTCTACTCAAATGTTTTTATTTTATGGTATATTCTTATCTTTTGCTGTAAAAACACCAACTATCTTTTTAAATACTTGATTATTGAAAGCTCATGTAGAATCACCCTTAGGTGGTAGTATTATATTAGCAGCTATAGTGCTAAAATTAAGTCTATATGGTATTTTAAGACTTATTTTACCTTTATTACCAAAAGCTACTTTAGATTTTACTTATATAGTTTATCTTATAGGTGTTATAACTATAATTTATGCTAGTTTAAGTACCTTACGTACTATTGATGTTAAAGAACTTATTGCTTATTCTTCTGTATCACATGCTGCTGTTTATTTATTAGGTTTATTTAGTAATACTATTCAAGGTATTGAGGGTGGTATTCTTTTAGGTTTAGCTCATGGGTTTGTTTCTTCTGGTTTATTTATATGTGCTGGTGGTGTTCTTTACGATAGATCTTCTACTAGATTAATTACTTTTTATAGAGGTATTACTCAAATAATGCCAGTGTTTTCTTTATTATTTTTTATTTTATCTTTAGGTAACAGTGGTGTTCCACTTACTTTAAATTTTTTAGGTGAATTTATGTCGCTTTATGGGGTATTTGAAAGATTACCTTTATTAGGTGTATTAGCTAGTTCTTCTATTGTATTTTCTGCTGCTTACACTATATTTATGTTTAATAGAATAGCTTTTGGAGGTACTTATTCTTCTTATTTCTATGTAAATATACCTGATTTAAATAAACGTGAATTTTTTGTTTTAATTACTTTAGTTGCATTTACAGTTTTATTTGGTATATATCCTGGACCTATCCTTGATGGTTTACATTATTCAGTTTCTACTTTAATATATTGCAACTAAGTTTAATATAAATATATATTAAATTATAGAGTATACATCTCTATACTAAAAGAGATGTAAAAATATCAAATCAAAAAAAAAAGAGTTTTGTAAATATTTTTTTGTTAATAAACTAACAACTGGAGTTTAGCTCAGTGGTAGAGCAATCAGTTTACACCTGATTTGTCAAAGGTTCGATCCCTTTAACTCTAAAATAAATTAATCTTTTTAAATATATTATAATTTATATAATACAAGTAAGTATTGTATATTTATATAAATATATGTATTAGGGTAGGAGTTTAATAATATATTTAATTAATCTATTAATTAAGTAAAATTATTATAATTAGTTAATAATATATAAAACTAAATAAAACTAAACTCTTATTAATTAATATATTGGTATATATTTAAATAACGGATATTATTAGTTTTGCTTATACTGTATAGTGTTTTTTTATTGATAGTTAGTGCGGTCTCTTCTAGGCGCGATTTTACAATTTTACTTAATAGGGTAACTATTATTATATTGTCATATTCAGGTATTATAGTGTATGAAAGCTTATGTGTTACATATCTAGATACAGGAATTGGTATATATAATGGTTTATTCCATTCGACAGCGATTACACAAAGTTTTGATTTATTTATGTATATAATAAGTGGTATAATCTTATTATTAACTGCATTTTATCCAAGATGAATACAAGAGCCATGATTACCAGTAAATACAAAAGATAGATCTTATTCAAAACTTAAAATTGAAACCTATAAAAATGTAATTATGGGTAAAACTGCCCCACAGTATACAATATTAGAGTATCCTTTAATAATAATATTTATAATAACAGGAGCAATATTGTTAATGTCTAGTAGTGATTTAGTTTCTATGTTTTTAGCTATAGAATTACAAAGTTATGGTTTATATATATTTGCTACATTATATAGAAATTCTGAATGATCTACATCAGCGGGACTTACTTATTTTTTATTAGGAGGTTTATCTTCTTGTTTTATATTATTAGGTTCAGCATTATTATATGCTAGTTGTGGTTTAACCAGTTTAGATGGTATATATGTTTTCTATAATATTATTTCAGAAATTGAACCTATTTCTACATATCCTTTATATGGAAAAGCTGCAATCTTTAGTATGGGGTTTTTAATTATGTCTGTAGGGTATTTATTTAAAGTATCAGCAGCACCTTTTCATTTTTGATCTCCAGATGTTTATGATGCTATACCTACTATAGTGACAACATTTGTAGCTATAATCGCAAAAATATCTATATTTATCTTTTTATTAGAATTAGTATATAATACTAGTCAAACAATATTTGGGTTTAATTGAACTTATCTATTATTAGTTAGTTCTTTTTTATCTTTAATTATCGGAACTACAGTAGGATTGGTGCAATTTAGAATAAAAAGATTACTAGCCTATAGTACTATTTCTCATGTCGGATTTATTTTATTAGCTTTAGCTATAAATAGTATAGAGTCTGTTCAAGCATTTTTATTTTATTTAATGCAATATTCATTGTCAAATCTTAATATATTCTTTATAATAATATTAATTGGTTACTCTTTAGTTTATTATAATCATGTTAAGTACTTTATGTTTGAAGAAATGGAAATAGAAAATTCTCCTATACAATTAATTAAACAACTTAAAGGTTATTTCCAATTAAATCCTGTATTAAGTTTAAGTTTAGCTATTACAATTTTTTCTTTTATAGGTATACCACCTTTAATAGGTTTTTTTGCAAAACAGATGGTATTATCTGCTGCTTTACAAAATGGTTATTATTTTTTAGCTTTAATTGCTATATTAACTAGTGTTATAGGAGCTGTATATTATTTAAATATTATTAAAGCCGTTTTTTTTGATAAAACTGAATTTAAATTAATTAATAATTTTGATTACAAAACTAATTATGGAGATGAAATTACAACTATTAAAATTCCTACTAACAAACCTAATTATTTTAAAATTAACCCTTTAAATAAGACTATAAGCCCTGATAATCTTTCATATTTAGTTTTATCTTCTAGTTTAACTATTACTGTTTCAGGTTTAACATTAGTAATTCTATTATTTATTATTTATCCTCAAGTTTGATTAAGTAGTGCTAATATATTAGCGATGATTTTATTAACTATTTAATGACTGCCTCTGTTTTTTTTTTCTTTTTTTTTTTTTTTTTTTTAGCTTTTATTTTATTAGCTCTTAGTCTTTTTTTAGGACCCCATACTCCTTATTCAGAAAAAGATAGTTCTTTTGAATGTGGTTTTCATTCTTTTAGAGGACAAAATAGAACAGAATTTAGTATTTCTTTTTTTGTATTTGCCTTGTTATTCCTTTTATTTGACTTAGAAATTCTTCTAGTATATCCTTACACTGTAAGTATATATAATAATTCTATTTATGGTCTATTCTTTGTTATAGTATTTTTACTTTTATTAACTGCTGGTTTTGTATTTGAATTTGGTAAAGGTGCCTTGAAAATTAAATCAAGACAAACAGGTTATCTTTAAGATAACATGATTAATGTATTATATGAATACTATGTGTATACTATTTAAGTATATAAAAATTCATTTTTTAGTATAAATAGTCTAATCTAAATTTTAAATTATAAATAAGTGTTATAAAATTAAGAAGGAACCCTTCAATATCATAAAAAATGAATTTTTAGTTTCATGATTCAAGCTTCAAAAATTATAGGTACTGGGCTAGCTACTACTGGATTAATAGGTGCTGGTGTAGGGATTGGTGTAGTATTTGGTGCATTAATATTAGGAGTTGCTAGAAACCCTTCATTAAGAGGTCAATTATTCTCTTATGCTATATTAGGATTTGCTTTTGCCGAAGCTACAGGTCTTTTTGCACTTATGATGGCTTTCTTATTATTATATGTTGCTTAATACTATTTTAATAAATTATATATTTAGCCACATAAAAAAAAAGGTTTTAATTATATTGTGTTATTTTAACTTTAAGGTTAAACCCTAAAAATATTTAACCTTAAAGTTTTAGTTATAATCTAATACTAAATATTTATCTTGATTTAAATTATAGATATAGTGTAAAAAATAATTTATTTTATTTATTTACAAATACAGGAAAGTCTGCAGCTATATTATCAATATTATTTTTATTTATATTCTAAATAAAAATTGGGGTAAGAATCTTAGTTTTTCGAAGAAAGTTTAGTTAGATAATATATTAATGATATATAAGAATATATTATCTAAATCGTGAGAAATCATACGTTGATAAGCTTATATAATTAGTTACATCTATATAAAACAAAACCCGGCTTATTTAGATCAAGTATAATTAAAACTAAAATAAAAAAATATACAATAGTGTTTAATTCACCTTTAATTTATTAAGTAAACTTAATATAAAAAAAATATATATAAAATAAATTTATATAACTACTGCGGGTCTTATATAAATGGCTCTTAATGCTTTATATAAAATAAAATTATATAAATAATGTTTAGGTAAAACTAGTAAAATATAAAAAAGCAAAAAAGTTGATATAAAATAAGTATAATGCGATTATTAAAAAGTAATGCTTTATTGAAAATGTTAAACTCATATTTAATAGATTCACCACAACCATCTAATTTAAGTTATTGATGAAACTTTGGGTCTTTACTAGCTTTATCTTTAGTGATACAAATAATTACTGGAGTAACATTGGCTATGCACTATAACCCTAGTGTATTAGAAGCGTTTAATTCAGTAGAACATATAATGAGAGATGTAAACAATGGGTGACTAATACGTTATATACATTCAAATACAGCTTCTGCTTTTTTTTTCATAGTATATTTACATATAGGTAGAGGTTTATATTATGGTTCATATCAAAATCCTAGAACACTAGTTTGAAGTATAGGTGTAGTAATCTTTATTTTAATGATGGCTACTGCTTTCCTGGGTTACGTTTTACCTTATGGTCAAATGAGTTTATGAGGTGCTACAGTTATTACTAACCTTATGAGTGCTATACCTTGAGTAGGACAAGATATTGTAGAGTTTATATGAGGAGGATTTAGTGTAAATAACGCTACTTTAAATAGATTTTTTGCATTACATTTTGTTTTACCTTTTGTATTAGCTGCTTTAGCTTTAATGCATTTAATAGCACTTCACGATAAATCAGGTTCAAGTAACCCTATAGGAATAAGTGGGGTAGTGGATAGATTAGCGTTCGCTCCTTATTTTATATTTAAAGATTTAATAACTATTTTTTTATTTATATTGGTTTTATCTATTTTTGTGTTTTTTATGCCTAATGCTTTAGGTGATAGTGAAAATTATGTTATGGCTAATCCTATGCAAACTCCTCCTGCTATTGTACCTGAGTGGTATTTATTACCATTTTATGCTATATTACGTTCAATACCTAATAAATTATTAGGTGTTATAGCAATGTTTTCTGCTATTTTGATTTTATTAATTTTACCATTAGTTGATTACTCTTCTTTAAGAGGTTTACAGTTTAAACCTGGAAGTAAGTGATTTTTCTTTATTTTTGTAAGTAATTTCTTAGCTTTAATGGTATTAGGTGCTAAACATGTTGAAGCTCCATATATAGTACTAGGTCAATTAGCTACTTTTATTTATTTTGCGAATTTTTTATTAGTTATACCTACTTTAAGTATATTTGAAAAAATAAACTATTACTTATTTACAGAAAATTATTTAATAAAAAAACCTCAATAAATTTAAGCTTAAATGCTTAAGCAATTAAGCTTATGCTTTTAAATAAATTTTAATATGATACAATAAACATTTATATTAGTTATTTTAATTAAAATTTTAATTAATTAACAAAAAGATAATAACTTAATGGTAAAGTAAAAGATAAATTATATCTTAAATCTAAGTTCAAATCTTAGTTATCTTATTAAAAATCTTCAATTTTAAACTTTACAGGTAAATTACTTACAAAAATAAACAAAAATCACTATTTTCATTAAGTAGTTTACGGATAACCTTTTTATATAAAAATTTTATTATTTCTGTAGGGTGTTAAGGATTCGAACCTTAATATTTAAAAATATAAACCTACATACACCCTTTTTATTATAATTATTTAATATAATATAATATTTGGTTGTTTTTATTAATAATTACACCATTTTCTAAAATATATGGTATAGTTTTTATAAATTTACCACATGAATCATATATTACCAATCTTTTATTATTAGTAATAGAAATATTAATTTCTCTATCATTAACAATAATAAAACCTTCTTTTAAATTACGATATCATCTTTCCTCATTTGAAGCTAACTCATTATTTTTATATAATAAATTATTAAGTTTCCAAAAACCAATTAAACCTTTAACCCCTTTTATTTTTACTACTGTTTCATCATCACTTAATAAACCATAAACTTTAGGAGCTATAAATACACCCATTTTATATGAACCTTCATGTTTCATAAAACCTAATTTTTTACTATCAATCTCACTTTTGTCCATTTCACCACTAATTTTTATACCGTCTGTATCTATATTATTAATATTATCTTTATATTTAATAATATATTTACTCATTTCTATTCTAGCCCAAGAAGTTATAGCGCTTGCAATAGGTATACTTATATTTAGTTTTGAATTTTCTTCATTCTCGGTTGCAACTAACATTTTACCATTATCAAACTCAATTATATTATTTAAACCATCATTTTCTTTATAATATTTATCAAAATCTTTATTATCTATAACTAAATGAGTTAACATGTAAGGAGACATACCAAATCTACCATATAAAGAATTTAACATTAATTTTGCTATAAGATATCTTGGATCATCTTTAGTAGTTGATTCTTTTAATTTATAAAAATAATCTATAAAATCTTTAAAAACATTATAACCTTTTTCAAATAAATAACCCTTTATAATCTCAAATTCATATCCATGAGAAATAGCGTTTTTAATTTCTTCTGAAAAATATCAACCTTCTCAAGTTCCAACTGGACTTATAGTTGAATTACTTTTTTTATTATTAATAATTGGTTTTGTTTGTAATAATGGAGTAAGTAAATTAAGTGGACATTTAACTTTTACATATAAAAATCCAAATAAATTTTCTATAGAAGAAATTTTACCCTCAAAATATTTAGGTTCACCAACAGGCATTGGTTTATTTCTCATAACATATGGATATAATGAATTAACATCATATGAATTTATATTTTTTTTATTAAGATTAAAAGGTTTATAAACATCTACATATCCTCCTGTATAACTTTCTTTAATATCTTTATAAATTTTACCAAAAATACTTGGAATAAAATTATCTTTTAAATAAAATTTTCTATAAATACCAAAAGAAATAGAAGGTAATGTTGGATGTTTTTTTAAATCTATTTTAAACATATTATTTATTTCAATAAAAAACTTAGTTATTACTTGATAAAGTGTTTTAACATCTTGTTCACAATAAGAAATTAATTCTTTTTTAAGATCTCAAGTTTTATTCTCAAATTTAGATTTATAATTTTTAAATTGTTCATCGAATTCTTTTTCAGATTCACTTAATTTATTATTTTTAAATTCTTTTATAATTGGTCTATAAAAATCGTCTTTAGTTATGTTCGGTCATTTTCCTTTATAATTAAATGGTATTCTGTTATCATTCAATAGTTTAAGTGGAAAAATACTTTTATCTTCAACTTTAAAACTTTTACTTAGTTTTTTTAAACTTGAGGGTAATATATTAAAAGAATCCCTAAATATTAATAAATAACGATCATCATAACCAAAATAAAATTTTATTTCTATGATAGAATTATCCCTAAATATAGGTTCTATTTTATTAGATAAATTTGTTAGTATTTTAAATAGAAATATTCCATCAAAATATGATAAATTATGGAAAAACACTAAGTAACCATTATATCTTTTTTTCATAATACTTTTTATACCACTTATAAGCATTAAATCCTCATTTTTATAATCTAGTTTATACTTTGATCATATAAAATCACCATCATTTATACTTAAACAGATAGGTATTAGTTTATTATTACTTTTATAACACTCTAAATCCATAGTAATTATTTTATACTTTTGAGGTTTAATTTTATTTGTCTTTTGGATTACTGTTTTACTATATATTTTACCATTAACATAGTTATATTTTGTATTATTGAAATCTCTTTCGAAAGTATCTAAGTCTAAACCTCTACCTATATATGTATATGATTTGTCTGTGAATTCAAATAGTATTTTATTTGTTTCACTTATTACTTGTACATAATAGCTATTATCGTATAAAAAAACTTTATATGTAATTTTACTGTTGAATCTATTTATAATTGCTCTAGTATGTTCAGAGTTAAATTTACATAGTCCCCATTTAGTTAAATCCATAGTATTTGGTAATTTATAACCGTGCATTACAACTGTATCCTTATAAATATCTTTAGATTATATAGGTATAGCTACTTTACTATTATTTAATTCTTTATCGTTTAATTTATAATAAATTACTACATTGAAGATCATGTCTAATAAATAATAATCATCACGTAATTCTAATGATTCTAAAAATTGTTTCTTTATATCCTCTTTATCACTAATTTTTATTAGTATGACTTTAGTTACTGATCTAACTTTATCATTAGCAAAAATAAACCCCCCCCCCTTCCGTGTAAACTTTTAAATTGTCAATAGTGACTTACAAGCGAATGAGCTGGCATTGAAGACATTAAGCATGTCTGTTGTTAAGCTTCATTTTTCCTCTTCACCTTTCGAATGTAATTCTAGCGGTTATGGCGCCAGTTATGGTATCCTCGTCGCTGATTCAGATCCAGGATGTGTTTTACTAGCGGTTATGGCGCCAGTTATGGTATCCTCGTCGCTGATTCAGATATCCTGACGATATTTGATTAAAACATTTCGTCTGGAAGTTATGGTATCCTCGTTGCTCAACCAAGATATCCTATGGATACATCCTTCTCTTCTTCTTCTCTCATTAGCCTTCTAATTTCGTGATCATCCTCTTCTTCTCTTATTAGCCTTCTAATTTCGTATTCGAGATAATTATTTACTTTTTGTACACGGGTGCTAACCAATGACCATCTTCACCTATCAATGAACCATCTTCAACAAGACAAAATTTCAACACCTATCTATCAACCATCTTCAACAAGACAAAATTTCAACACCTATCTATCAACCAACTAAAGCAGATAATTAATTATTTACTTGGTTCTAATGTGAAGCTCGTCAGCAAAGCACATACACCTTTTGAAAAGTGAATCTATAACTTCGCAGGTGAACAAGCCTTATTCAAGAGGAGTGGGATTGGAAACAAAACTTCGAACTAGACTATACAAAGAACTCCTGAGCATATTATTACGAGAATGAATGAGAAAGAGAATCTCCAAAATGAGGAGAAGAAATCTATGTATTTAACTCAACCTCAATCGCTTGTAAGTCATTATTGACAATACTAAAAAGAACTTCAGCGGTTAAGAGTCGCCAGGTCAATAAAAAAAGACTCTCCCCTACCAAATTGTATTTACCGTTATACTCTTTATTTTCTTTGTCTATGTCATTTACTGCTTGAACTAAATCTTTCTTATCGTATATCATCTTTTTCCCTTCTTTGTTTATTCTACTTAATTCGTGTTCAATTTTTTCGTCTACTTATTTCCCGTTCAGGATTAGCCAGCGAGGTTTTTTTTGTTCATGAGTACTTTTCTTTATTTATATTTTGCAAGGTGATGGATTACGCCTAGATCGATCTTTTCATAAAGTTTTATTACTATAAGTAATATGAACTCGATAAAAGAATTTATTTACACCAGGAATTATTTATTTTTCCATGTTTTTTAATTCTTTTCTCTTCAGAGTCCCTTTATTTTTCTATGGGGAGGACATTCTCCCTATAGTGCTCTTCAGAGTATTCATTTCGTTTATTTCTTCAGGAAGTTTAGGATGTTTTCCTTTGATTAGTTGTAAATTACTTCATGGGCCACCTCTAGGTGTGCATCATGTAGGCGTTTGCAACGGTATCAATGGGGAAATCAACTTTTTTTAGAAAAAAAAATAAATCTGCCCTTGATTTCTTCAAATATCAAATAAGGAAAGTCCCAGATTTAAATTCAAAAAATATGACAATGGAGCTCTGAATCAATTTATGTTCTTCTGATTACAAAACAGTCTAAGATCTTCCCAACATGGATTTATCCCCGGAAAGGGAACACTAACGGCCTGGAAGGAGATCCTAGAAAACGTAATTAAATGAGAAAATATTTGAGAAATTGACCTAAAAAACTTCTTTGGAGAAGTATCCTTAATGAGTATAAGTGAAGAACTTAGAAAACGAGGAGTAGATGAAATAACAATAAATCTCTTAGAGAACATAAATAGAAACGACCCTAAGGGGGCCGAAGAAGAAGAAGAGCAGAAACGGCAGAGAAGAATGGAGAAGGAACTCGAAGATCCAGCTCACGGTGACAGTATACAACGAGAACTGCAACAATTATCCAGGGCTCGGACCCCCCGAACAACCGTTTATCTACTCCCTCATAAATTAATCCCAGGAATTTTAATGGTTTTAGCCATTTTCCATCTTTTTTTACTCAACCATAATCCTTATATAATTTATTTTGATTAATTTTATGATATTCATCTTTTTTTAATAAACTTTTAAATTTATTAAAATCTTGCATTAATTTAGATTTATACCCTTTAATTAATATTTCTATCTTATCTTCTTTATTAATATAACCATAAACTTTAGGTGCAAGGTAAACTACTTCTTTAAAAATATCTTGTAATTTAAATTTCCCGATATCACCACTAATATATTTACTATCTAATTTTTTATTAATATCAATACTATCTGTATCTGAGTAATATAGAGTAAAATTCGGATTATTTTTAAATTCTGACATATAAATTCTAGAATATGCTGTAATAGCTGCTGCAATTGGTACACTAATATTAACCCTGTTTTTAAAATTATCTATTGTACTTTTTTTATTAATTTCTATTAAATATTTATTATTTTCTAATTTATCATAATCTAATAAATTACCATTTTTTACATATTTATCTAATTCATCATTATTGATTATTATATGTTTAGACATTTCAGGGTTCATACCAAATCTTCCGTATAAAGAATTTAAGAATAATTTAGCTATATTATATAATGGATCCTCTTTAGTGTGACTCTTTTTAATTTCATATAAAAATTCTACATATGAGATAAATATTCATTTAAGTGAAACTAGATTAAAATACTTTATTATAGAATTTTTTAAACAAATAATGAAAGATTTAAAAGATAATAAATTAATAGGTATAGCAGTGAAATTAGGATTTTATGAAGATAGTTATCGTTGATATAGGTCTTTAGGTGAAATTCAACATGTTGATTTAAAGAATTGAAAATTATTTACAGATTATATAGTAGGGTTATGAAGTATTTATGAGGATAAATATAAATATAAAAATTATAATAGATTAGTTTTTGAATATAATGTGTATGATAAAAAAGAATTAAAAAAAGATAAAGATTTTATTAAGAAACCTTTATTAGGTAACCCAATTTATGCAAAGAAAAAAAGTAACTTCTTAGTTGATAAAAATTTTAAAAATTTATTTAATACTATAAATTTATATGAGTGAGGTAATATTCAATTTAATTTTGATTACAGTCAAGCATGAATTAATTTAAATAAAAATATAAAAATAAAATTTATTTTACATGATAATTATTATATTGGTGAATATTATTATAATAATGTCATGTGTTTAAAATTTAAAGATATATTATTTGATAAAAATAATTTAGATACATTTGAAAGAATTATTTATAATATACATGGTGAAGAAAGATATAGATTTATTTACGAATTAGGTATAGAGGTTTATAAAAGTAAATTAGAAAAAACTAATTATATAGATAATATCAATAAAATAGAGAATATCCACAAAACTTATATTAGTATGGATTTAGAGACTAAGACAATAATTGATAATGAAAAATCAAGTGAAAAGGAAAAAGAAATAAGTAGAATGGAAGTTATTTGTATATCTATTTATGATGGTGAAAACAAAAAATCATTTTATATCACTGATTATAAAAATAAAAATGAATTAATTAAAAAAGCTTTATCATATCTATTTGTTAAAAAATATGATCGACATATAGTTTATTTCCATAATTTCTCTAAATTTGATAGTGTATTTATCTTATCACAAATTACTGATATAAGTAATAATGTTACACCAATTAAAAGAGATGGCCGTATTATTGAAATTAAATGTAGATATGGTACAAATAATCGGTATGGTTTATCATTTAGAGATTCTTTACTTCTACTTGAAGGTAGTTTAAGGGGTTTGAGTAAAACTTTTGATGTTAAGGATAAAAAAGGAATATTTCCATTTGAATTTGTAAATGAGGAAGGGGTGAGCCTTGAATATAAAGGTAAATTTCCAGATTTTAAATATTTTTCTAATACTATTAATTTAGACAAATATAACGAATTAAATGATGAAGATAAAGAATTTGTAGATCAATATAATGAATATAAATCTAAATTTGAAAATAAAACTTGAGATTTAAAACAAGAAGTTATTAAATATTGTGAATTAGATGTATTATGTTTATATCAAATAATTGAAAAGTTTCAAGTTTATATATTTAACTTATTTAATATAGATATTTTAAAATATCCTACTATTTCATCATTAACCTTTGCTGTATTTAGATCTAATTTTATGGATCATAAGAGTAGTATCCCCATAATACTCGGAAATGACTATGAATATATTAAACATGGATACACTGGAGGATCTGTAGATGTTTATAAACCTTATGGTAAAAATATTTATAGATACGATGTTAATTCTTTATATCCAAGTCAAATGTTGATACAAGATATGCCAACAGGTTCACCAACTAAATTTGAAGGTAATATATTTAAACATATGAAAGACCCATTTGGATTCTTTAATTGTAAAATAACAAGCCCTGATAATTTAAATGAGCCATTACTACAAGTAAGATTTAAAGTAAATGATGGGATTAGGACAGTAGCGCCATTAGGAACATGAGAAGGTGTTTATTTTTCAGAAGAAATTAAAAATGCTATTAAATATGGATATAAAGTTGAAGTATTAAGTGGTTATTTATTTGAAAGAAAAAATATATTTAAAAAATATATAGAATTTTTATATGAAATAAAAAAAAGTCATAC
>Ga0193728_1000332_pt1 | contig 22450 bp, 25 predicted proteins | sample U1c1metaG_FD_143037 | JGI IMG/M metagenome (GOLD analysis project Ga0193728, IMG submission 143037) | Soil microbial communities from a riparian zone of the East river system, Colorado, United States - U1c1 | ecosystem: Environmental > Terrestrial > Soil > Riparian zone | place: USA: East River...
CTGATGCACAATCCTGAACTGGTCTTCCTGGATGAGCCGCTGAGCGGCCTCGATGCCAATGCAGTCATCCTGGTAAAAGAAATTCTTGCACAAATGAGAATGGATGGTAAAACGATATTCTATTCATCCCATATTATGGATGTTGTGGAAAAGATCAGCGACCGGATCATCATCATCAACAAAGGAGAAGTGATTGCCGATGGCAGTTTCGAGGAGCTGAAACAGCAGGCCCATCTCGGATCCCTGGAAAATATTTTTACGGCGCTTACCGGCGATGAACAACATTCTTCCGTGGCGGGCGAATTCATTGATATCATGAAAAATTAGCGGCATGGATAAATGGCTATTAAAATTTGCTCATTTGTTCAATCCCCTGTTTATAAGACAGGGAGTGGATATTGACCGCATGTACATGATCGTGGAAACGAAACTGATGATGGACAGGCGCCGTGCCAAAGTGAGCTGGAAGCAAAAGCGCCAGAAAGAACAGACCAATCACATGTTTATTACTTTGGCGGGATATGCTTTCCTGGGCATTTTTGTTGGCCTGGTAATCGCGATCATGCCTTCCTTTCTCGTCGCCATGATTTTTGCACACACTTACCTGTTGTTCATGATGGCTATGACACTGGTTACCGATTTCTCTGCTGTTTTACTCGACACAACCGATAACCTGGTCATCCTGCCCAAGCCTGTCAATAGCAAAACCATATTCATGGCAAGGATGCTGCACATCTTACTGTACATTCTTCAATTTTCCCTTGCTTTGTCGCTGGTACCTGTGCTGATCACTTTTTTCCAATATGGTTTTCTGACCGGGCTCGCCGTTATCTTTAGTTTTTTCCTGACCATATTACTGGCAGTTTTTATTACTTACGTGCTGTATTTATTGGTACTGCGATTCAGCAACGAAGAGCGAGTAAGGGAGATCGTGACGTACTTCCAGATATTTATGGCGATTTTTTTTATGGTTGGTTTCCAAGTGCTTCCAAGGCTGATCAATTTCGACCAGATCTCGACTTCGTTTACACTTAACTGGTATTCGTACCTTCTTCCTCCCGTCTGGATGTCCCTTGCCGTAGAGGCTGTTCAAACCCATCATGTCGACATGGTTCATGGTCTGATGCTGATCCTTGTGTTTGCAGTACCCCTGCTCAGTTTTTACTTCCTCCTGAGTCATCTGGCTCCGTCATTCAGCCGTAAACTGGCGTTGATGAACCAAGACGCATCTAATCTGACCCGGAAAACAAGCGTCTCTGCCGGAAACAGGACATTTCAATCCTTTCCTGCATCGATATGCTGCAGGAAAATCCTCGAAAGAAACAGCTTCGAAATGACCTGGATTATAACAGCGAGGGACAAGGGCTTTCGGCTGCAGTTCTATCCCGGGCTGGGATATATGATTGTTTTTATTTTTATTTTTGTTTTGGGCGGGGGCTCAGATATTTCATCAAAATGGGCGTCGCTGCCGTACACGAACAAATACCTTTGGCTCATTTATATTCCGCTGTATAGTATTGCCAACGGTATCGGGCTACTAAGTTATAACGAAGATTACCAGGCTTCCTGGATCTATCACGGCGGTCCGGTTTCGACGCCCGGCGAACTCATTACGGGATCAGCCAAAGCACTATTCGTTAAGTATTTTATGCTGGCATATTTCGCCATGTTCGCACTCGCGCTTTCCATTTGGGGCTGGAGAATCGGTATTCATTTCGTGTATGGATTGTTTAATAATTTCCTTTGCTTTTTGATTTTGATTACTGCTTCGAAACACTACCTGCCTTTTTCCAGGAAGCCGGGTCCACGTGAACAATCGGGCAGCTTTCTGATGATCCTTTTGGAATCGGCTGTCATCGCGGTTTTGGTTGGCTTGCATTACCTTCTGCTTAAAATTCCGTTGCTATTGTATGTGGTCATGCCCATCGTGGCAGCAACCTGTTGGCTGTTATTGAAAGAATTACAGGATTTATCCTGGAAGAAAATTGCCGTTTGATTTTGTGCACGTTTATTTTGTAAACAAATGGGCGATATTTGAAAATGTTATATCATGAACACCGGACTATTCAAAAAGATCAGCACTGATCTGCAATCACAACAGGTCGCACTGGTCGCTGTTTCCAAAACTAAAACAGTTGGGGAAATTAAGGACTTGTATGATCTTGGTCAACGGGATTTTGGCGAGAACTATGTACAGGAACTGGTCGACAAACAGGCCAGCCTCCCGAAAGACATCCGATGGCATTTTATCGGTCATCTGCAGTCGAACAAAGTGAAATTCATTGCCTCCTTTATTTATATGATCCAATCAGTTGACAGCTTAAAACTACTCAAAGAAATCAACAGGCAGGCGGAAAAAAATGCAAGGATGGTTGATTGTCTTCTTCAGGTTCATATTGCGAACGAGGAAACCAAATTTGGATTGGATGAAATTGAACTTGGGCATTTGTTCACCCAACTGTGCGAAGACCCATTGCATCATGTTCGACTGGCCGGATTAATGGGGATGGCTTCTTTTACGACCGATGAAGACGAGGTGGCCAGCGAATTTAGATTATTGAAAACATTGTTTGACCAGTATGCCGGGCACTTTGTACCTAACCCCGTTCTTTCTATGGGCATGAGCAGCGATTACCTGCTCGCGATTCGCGACGGCAGCAATATGGTCAGGATCGGCAGCCTGATTTTCGGGGAAAGGGCTAATACGCGATAGACGCCTCCACCTCTCACTTTTCATCAAGAGAACTGTACATTTGATGTAACACAAAAAGCAAAACAACATTTGCACATTTATTTTGCACCATGAAGGAGGGCATGTCATTTACAAGATCCGTCGGATTCCATTTGCTGGCATGGTCAATTTTATTTGCCGGATGGTACTATTTCAGGGTGAGCGATTTTCCCAATCATGTCGTGGCAGTCAGGATCACGGCTGTTAAGATCCTCTCTCTGGCTTTGTTGGTATACCTGACCAATTACCTCCTCATTCCGGGACTGCTGTACCCAAAAAAATACCTGCTATTTGCTGTTGTTTATGGACTGTCGGTGTTCGGCATAGGCATCCTGAAAATTTATATCAACGAACAATTGTTGTCGCCCTTTTTTCACGGACTGGATGTTTTTTCTGATTTCAGGGAAAGAGTCTATGACAACATCATTCCCCTTTTCCTGCTGGCCAGCACGGCAGCAGCCATGAAGCTGGTGACGGACTATGTACAATCGCAGAAAAGATTGGCGGAAATTTCGAAAGAGAAGGCCGAAACAGAATTGAAATTTCTTAAATCACAGATCAATCCGCATTTTTTGTTCAATTCATTGAATTCAGTGTATTTCCTTATTGACAAGCAAAACGCTGTTGCAAGGGAAACCCTGCTTCAATTCTCGGACCTCCTGCGCTACCAACTGTATGAATGCAATGCAGACACCATAGAGATTGAGAAGGAAATCGCCTACCTGAAAGACTATATTCACTTGCAGCAACTGCGAAAGGATTCAAATTATGCCGTGGACCTGCACATTGATAACTTCGCCGGGTTCCGGGTAATTCCTTTGCTGTTGATCCCCTTCATTGAAAACGCATTCAAACACATTTCACATTTTACCGAGAAAAAAAATTTCATCCGCGTGGAGCTCCAAAAAAAAGGCGAGACCTTTTATTTTGTCGTAGAGAATTCAAAGGAAGATGCGCAAAGAAGCACCGAACCAAAAGGAGGCATTGGGCTGGCGAATGTGAGCAGGCGGCTCGACTTGCTTTATCCGGGCCGGCACGATTTGCAGATTCATGATGCGAATGGTACCTTTAAGGTCGAATTAAAACTGCTGGTGGAATAAGGCTTACCATGCTCAATTGTATCATCATAGACGACGAACCGCTTGCCCGGAAGGGACTGAGGGAATACCTGCTGGATGTGGACTTTCTTCATTTGTCTGGCGAATTCGGCAATCCCCTAAAGGCGATGACCGTGCTGGAGCAGGAAAAAATTGACCTGGTTTTTCTTGACATTCAGATGCCGAAGTTGACCGGACTGGAATTCATCAAAACGCTAAAAACACAACCTCTGGTTATATTCACCACAGCTTATCCGCAGTATGCTGTGGAGGGTTTTGACTTGGATGCAGTGGATTATCTCGTCAAACCTTTCTCATTTGACCGGTTCCTGAAAGCCGCAATGAAAGCGAAAATGCACGTCGAAAATGCCCGGCAACCAATACATGAGAAAACAGATCCCGCTTATTTTTTTATTAAGTCAGATAATAAACTGGTAAAGGTGCTATATGATGACCTGTTGTTCGTGGAAGCCCTGCAAAATTATGTGGCGGTACACAGCAAGGACAAAAAGCTGATCACATACCTTACTTTCAAGTCGGTGGAGGAGCATCTTCCCCCGGACCGGTTTTTGAAAATTCACAAGTCGTATATTGTATCCATCGAAAAAATTGATAGCATCGAAGGCAATGAAGTGAAAATCGGCTCACACTCGCTGCCGATCAGCCGCTCAATCAAAGAAGAAGTCATGGAAAAAATTCTGCAGAACCGTTATTTGAAAAGATAAGGGAAACTGAGACACCCACTGCTTGGTCACCTCCCAGACAAGGCGTAAATTTGCATCCACAAAGGAATTGATTACCATGACAGAGATCAAAAAGGAAGAAGAAAAATCATTGAATTTTTTGGAGGAGATCGTTGAGGAGGATTTAGCAAGCGGTAAATACACATCCATCCTGACGCGATTTCCTCCTGAACCCAATGGATACCTGCATATCGGGCATGCCAAATCCATTTGCCTGAATTTCGGCCTTGCATTAAAATATGGCGGTAAAACCAATCTGCGTTTTGACGATACCAATCCGGTAACAGAGGAAACCGAATATGTTGACAGCATCAAAGAAGATATCAAATGGTTGGGCTTTGACTGGGCCAAAGAATTATACGCTTCAGATTACTTTGAGATGCTGTACGGATACGCGATCAGGCTCATTGAAAAGGGATTGGCTTATGTGGACGATAGTTCAAGTGAGGAGATCGCTGCGCAAAAAGGAGCACCTACAGAGCCAGGTAAAGAGAGTCCATACAGAAACCGGCCTGTGAAAGAAAACCTGCAGCTATTCGCAGCCATGCGTGCAGGAAAATATCAGGATGGAGAACGGGTTCTGCGCGCAAAGGTAGACATGACTTCGCCCAACATGCAACTCCGCGACCCGGTTATGTACCGGATAAAACACACGCATCATCATCGCACAGGTGATGCCTGGTGTATTTACCCGATGTACGATTTTGCACACGGGCAAAGCGATTCTATTGAAAATATTACCCATTCCATCTGCACCCTGGAATTCGTTACACATCGTCCGCTTTATGACTGGTTCATAGAAAAGCTGGAGATATTTCCATCAAAGCAATATGAGTTTGCCCGGCTTAACCTGAACTATACAGTCATGAGCAAACGAAAATTGCTGCAATTGGTCAATGAAAAACATGTAACTGGTTGGGATGATCCAAGGATGCCGACAATTTCAGGTCTCCGCAGGAGGGGCTACACACCCGAAAGCATCAGGCTTTTTACTGAAAAGATCGGCGTTCAGAAAAGAGATAACCTGATCGATGTTGCGCTGTTGGAATATTGTATTCGAGAGCAGTTGAACAAGACCTCGCTGCGTAAGATGGTCGTTTTCGATCCATTGAAAGTAATCATTACAAATTATTCAGACCAGACCGAATTGTTTAAAAGCGATGATAACCCTGAGGACGAAAAGGGCTCACAACGGGAAGTTCCATTCACCAGGGAAATTTATATTGAGCGGGAAGACTTCATGGAAAATCCACCCAAGAAATTTTTTCGCCTTGCGCCCGGTCAGAAAGTGCGTTTAAAAAGTGCTTATATCATCCAATGCGATGAAGTCATAAAAAATGAAGATGGAGTCGTTACCGCCTTGCATTGCACTTACCTCGCGGAAAGCAGGAGCGGTTCGGATTCATCCGGTCTGAAAGTACAGGGAACACTGCATTGGGTCAGCGTGGCACAGGCCATCCATGTGGAATTACGTTTGTATGACCGCTTGTTCAAGGTAGCCAATACCGCTACAGAAGAAGGCGATTTCAAGGATTATATCAACCCCGCCTCCCTACAGGTGGTTTCCACGGCATATGCCGAACCGTCCCTAAAAAATGCGAAGTTCGGCGAAGGATATCAATTTTTAAGGAAGGGGTATTTTTGTCTTGATCCGGACAGTTCAGAAGAGATTATGATCTTTAATCGCACGGTCACGCTGAAAGATGCGTGGGCTAAGGAGCAAAAGAAGATTTCTTAATGTAAATTAAAAAGGAGGCTATGCCAGCCCCCCTTTTTCCCATCTATGTGTGTCTAACCTGCTATTGATTGCCGCCCCCGCCGCCGCCGCCTCGCTGCGGGCGATTTTTCTGCCACCAGTCCTGATATTTCTTAAAAAGATCATCTCCCAATACAGCCTGGATTCTTTTATTTTGCTGTTCCGTGATAGGCGCCAGTTTTGCTCTTTTGTCGTCCTGGCTTGTTGACTGGTCCATAAATATCTCCCTCATCTTCGGACGAAATTCAGCCTGAATAGCAACCACAGAATCAGCCTGTACATCCGTGAGTTTCAAATCGTCTTTCAATTTTTGTTTCATGGCTGCAGCTCTTGCTGCGGGATCCTGCTGCTGCGCATACACGGCAGAAACGGAAAATACCGCTACTGCAAGCGCTATGGACATCATAATTTTTTTCATTGCTTTTCTTTTTAGTGAATGATTCAATATCTGTTGTGAATAGTCACCTTTAAAGAGTCTAAATTGGTGCCAAATCGGGACATCGGAGGCGCACATTATGTGAACGGCATCCATGCCCGACTTTTCGGTCAATAACAGTTTTTTTTGTGTGAATGAATGTTAAAAGAAGCCTAATTACATTACTTATGGTTCTCGTAGCCATACGACTACTGGCGCAAGCGTGTCTGACGGGCACATCAAGAAGTCTACAAAAAAGATAAGTGAGTCAGACCGGCTTGTGCCAATAGGGTCTTGCCAGAACTTTGGCCGCTCACATTTTTACCATTTCATTTGATTATTAACATTGCAAGAGGCCGGTTGACCAGGCAGTTTTTTTGTATTAGAACGCGTGGTTGGTCGATGTTAAGTAAAATTAGCCCGCCAAGGCACAAGCCGGTCTGACTAGCATGCGTAAGTGCGGAAGATGTTGACGGTGCCCGTCAGACACGCTTGCGCCAGTGCCAGAGGTGTCAGAGGGCCAGTGTCAGAGGAGGGCGTTTGTTGATTTTATTTAAGAAAAAATGTTGTTGCAGCCGGGATGGCTTCTTGCCGCCTTCAATCCATTTTCTGATCAAGTCCAGCATTAGTCCAGGATTTATTGGACTAATACTGGACTTGATATAAATTTATATTATATTTGGTATTACAATGGCAGTACAGAGAAATGTAATTTTTACAGGAAGGATCGGCAACATGATTTTCTATAAAAGGAATGGGAAGTATTGTTCCCGTGCCGTTCCCGACCGGGTAAGACAAACAAAGCCTACCAAAGCACGCGCGAAAGAATTTGGAAAGGCTTCCAGTCTGGCCAGAGCAATCCGCGAGCAATTACTTCCTGTGATTCCATTTCCGGCAGACAATAACATGCAGACCAGACTGATCACTGCTGTTTTTCAGTGGCTGAAGGAGGCTGGCAGTTCCAGAACCGAGCGAATAAATCAGCTATCCCTGATCGAGAGATTCCAGTTCACCTCAGAGGGAGATGAAATAATGAACAGATGGAAAATAAGGCCGGCGATCAGCATCCCTTCCGCGGGCCTGTTGGAAATAAAAATTCCCTCATTCATACCGGATCAATCCGTGAGGGCGCCAGCAAACACGGAATTGGTCATGCTGAAGATATCCGCGGGGAGTTGCAACCCGGAAAGGGGTATCGTAACGGGTAATAGTTCCACAGAACTATTACTTAATTATGATAGCAAACCGGTAGCGGCACAAACAATTGTGTTGGAATTTCCAATGCCCAAGGGAAGCCTGATCGTGGCAGGCGCATCGCTAGTGTATACCGTTGTAAAAAATAAAAAACTGCGGCTGAATGCGAACAAATCATTTATGCCGGCAGGGATCATCGCTGCGATGTATATATAGAAAGAGATGAAAAATACCAGCCGGGATTATTTGTGTAAATAAGGGGATTGATGAACCAAAATCTAAAATACATTATCTTGCATTCATGCAACAATACCTTGATTTATTGCAGCATGTCCTGGATCACGGGATACCCAAAACGGATCGTACCGGCACGGGTACCCTGAGTTGTTTTGGATACCAGATGCGTTTTGATCTGAGCAAGGGATTTCCTCTGCTGACGACCAAAAAACTCCACCTGAAAAGCATTATTTATGAATTGCTTTGGTTCCTGAGGGGAGACACCAATATCCAATTCCTGAAGGAACATGGAGTGAGTATCTGGGACGAATGGGCTGACGAAATGGGTGAATTAGGTCCTGTTTATGGCAAGCAATGGAGAAGCTGGGAGGGGGCTGATGGTCAGGTTGTGGATCAGATTACGCAAGTAATTGAGCAAATAAAAAAAACGCCCGATAGCCGTCGGCTCATTGTCAGTGCATGGAATGTCGCTGAACTGCCAAAAATGGCTCTAATGCCTTGTCACGCGCTGTTCCAATTTTATGTCACCCCTGCAAATAGCAGTGACCGGGCCGCGCTTAGTTGTCAATTGTACCAGCGCAGCGCCGATACATTTCTTGGCGTGCCATTTAATATTGCATCCTATGCCTTGCTTACATTAATGATTGCCCAGGTCTGTGATCTTGAACCGGGAGAATTTGTGCATAGTTTCGGAGATGTGCATATTTATAACAACCACATTGAGCAGGCCAGGATGCAATTGACCAGGAAACCCTTTCCCCTTCCAATCCTGAAAATAAATCCTGCTATTAAAAATATTTTCAATTTCCAGCGGGAAGATTTTACACTGGAAAATTACGAGAGCCATCCGGGGATTAAGGCGGTGATTTCGGTGTAGAAATGTAAAATCTAAAATGCAAAATGTTGAATGTAAAAGTTATCGATATTTAGTAGTGTTTTAACGGCCAAGTTTGGAATTGAATGGTTTGGGCTTGATGTTTTTTACCCATATTATTCAATTTTAATATTTAGCAATGGTGGATTGTGAAAGAAAATACGATTTGGAAGACCGGCTGGTAAAATTCGCCATTTTGATTTTAGAAATTTGTGATCTCCTGCCGCATTCGAGAGTAGGATCCAACATGGAGCATCAATTGTCCGAAGCGGCACTGCGCCTGCGCTGAACTACGGAGAGGCGCAGGCCGCAGAATCCAGGAGCGATTTTATACATAAGCTTAAGCTTGTACTAAAAGAGTTACGGGAAACCAGGATTTCTCTGCGTATCATCCTGGAAAAACCGTTGATTACAAATAAAAAGGTGGCGGTAGCATTGCAGGAGTGCAACGAGTTAGTTGGTATCTTTACAAAGAGTATCGTGACCGCTAAAAAAAATGCAAACTGACCAGTTTTTTGATCATTCCTTTTGCATTTAATATTTTACATTTTAGATTTTAAATTTCATGCTTATCAGTTTACTTGTAGCAGCATCAGAGAACAATGTAATCGGAAAAAACAATCAGCTGCTCTGGAATCTGCCGAACGACATGAAATTTTTTAAGAATACGACCTGGGCGATGCCGGTGATTATGGGTCGCAAGACCTTCGAATCTTTTAAAGGCGATGCGCTACCCGGAAGATTTAACATTGTGATCACCAGGCAACGAAACTGGCAGCAGGAAAATAAATCGGTCAAGGTAGTCAACAGCTTGGAGCAGGCCATCGAATTTGCCCAACAAACGGATTGTAAAGAAGCATTTGTCATCGGCGGCGGACAGATCTATGCTGAATCCCTCCCGTTCGCGACAAGAATATACCTCACGCGCGTGCATGCGAGTTTCGATGGAGACACATTTTTCCCCGAGATCAATCCAAAGCAGTGGACCCTGGTTTCGAATCTTGATTTCACAAAGGATGAAAAACATGCCTATGCGTATAGTTTTCAGATTTGGGAGCGTCAAAAAATGTAAAACAATAAATGTAAAATCTAAAATGTAAGAGGTGGGGCAGACACTTTTACATTTTAGATTTTACATTTATTGTTTTACATTTATTCCCCGTGTATTCCAAATTCAAACTCGCCCAAAAATATCTCCAATATTATGTAACTGCTTCCAATGGAAAAGGTCATGGAATCCATTCGCCATTTGTCTTTGATTTCGTCAATAGTATATTGAATGATCAAAGCATTTACCCATGCTATGACCTGGTCGAAAACCTGCGATACGAATTGCTGCATGATCGCAGCATGATGGACGTGATGGATTTTGGTGCAGGACCGGCTGCAGGTCACAGCAAAAAACGATCGGTTGCTTCCATCGCCAGGCATTCGGCCAAATCACGAAAGATGGGTCAACTGCTTTTCAGGATATCCAGGTTTTTTCGACCCGGTGTGATACTGGAATTGGGGACCTCGCTTGGGATATCCACAGCATACCTGGCTTCCGGCAATCCCGGCGCAAAGGTCATCAGTCTGGAAGGTGCCGCCGCCATAGCATCAAGGGCCGCTCAAAACCTGGCCGGCCTGCAATTGACGAATGTAGAACCGGTAACCGGGAATTTTGATCACAGTCTGCCTGCAATGCTTTCTTCACTCCATCCGCGCCGCATTGATCTTGCATTCATCGATGGTAATCACCGCAAAGAACCCAGCTTACGTTATTTTGACCTGTTGGTTCCTTTCATGTCTGATGAGTCGCTGATTATATTTGACGATATTCACTGGAGCCAGGAAATGGAAGAAACCTGGATTGCGATCAAAAAGGATTCCCGCGTCCTGCTCAGCATCGACCTGTTTTTTTTTGGCCTTGTTTTTTTCCGAAACGAATTTAAAGTTCCGCAGCATTTTACGATCCGGTTTTGATTCGGTCCTTCTTGTGGAAAAAGATTACCGCGTCGGCCGGAAATATTCGCTAATTTAAGCCCATAACCCGTTGCTATGATCGTAGCTGTGCTCAAAGAGCCTTTGTTTGAATCAAGAGTTTCTTTATTGCCTGAATCAGTTGAAGTGCTGGTAAAGAAACCCATCCGGGTGTGGGTGGAGCCTGGGTCTGGCGCAAAGGCTTTCTGCAGTGATCAGGAATACATGACCGCCGGCGCCCTGCTCAAATCCAAAGACGAAATTTGTGCAGCCGCAGATGTACTACTGTGTATTCAAGAGGCGGCTGTTCCGGATTCTCTTCAAAATAAGGTATTGATCGGCGTTTATCAACCGCTTTATCATTTTGCCCTAATGGACGATTGGGCAAAACGGAGGTTGACGAGTTTCAGCCTGGATATGCTGCCCCGTACCACCAGGGCGCAAAGCATGGATGTGCTCAGCTCACAGGCGAATATTGCCGGCTATAAGGCTGTGCTGCTGGCAGCGAATGTATTTCCACGTTACTTACCCATGTTTATGACGGCAGCAGGCACGATCCCTCCTGCAAGGGTGTTGATATTGGGAGCAGGGGTAGCCGGTTTACAGGCCATCGCTACGGCAAAGCGGTTAGGCGCGGTCGTGGAAGTTTTCGATACCCGCCAGGCAGTTAAAGAAGAAGTGATGAGCCTGGGTGCTAAATTTATCGAGGTGGAAGGCGCAGTTGATGCGTCTACTGCTGGTGGTTATGCAGTACAACAAAGTGAAGATTTTCAGCAAAAACAAAAGACAAGAATTGGCGAGAGCATAGCGAAGGCTGATATCGTCATTACAACAGCCCAAATACCCGGGAAGCCTGCGCCCATTCTGGTGACAGCATCCATGATCGGATCCATGAAAGAAGGATCGGTCATCATTGATCTGGCCGCAGCAACAGGCGGCAATACGGAGCTAACCAAAAATGAAGCGGTCGTTGATCACCACGGCGTGACCATCATGGGAGCATCCGCGTTGCCTTCCACCATGCCCTATGATGCCAGCAAGTTGTATGGCAAGAACGTCCTTAATTTTTTGCAATTAATTACCAGCAGTGACAATAATCTTTATTTGAATTTTCAAGATGATATTGTGAAGGGTTGTTGCATAACAAGCGGAGGCGAGATTGTACATGATCGCGTCAAAGCGTTAAAATAAAAAATGATTATGGGAACCATTCTGGACTGGATCTCTGTGCATCAGCAAACAATATACATTGTTATCCTGATGGTTTTCCTGGGCATTGAAGTGATCGGCAGGGTGCCCAGTGTTTTGCATACGCCTTTGATGAGTGGCGCCAACGCAATTCATGGGGTGGTGATCATTGGAGCCATCATCGTGATGGGTAGGGCCGAAGACGGAAATTGGCTTGCTTTGATGCTGGGATTTCTAGCCGTTGTGCTGGGGACTTTGAATGTGGTCGGAGGATTCGTGGTGACGGACAGGATGCTGGAAATGTTTAAGAAGAAAAAATAATCATGGAGATCAGCATACTTACTATTTGCTATTTAATTGCTTCGGTCAGTTTTATTCTCGGCTTAAAGATGCTGTCCGACCCGGCAACCGCGAAAAGAGGAAACAGAATTGCGGCGCTTGGAATGGTCATAGCCATTGCAGGAACAATTTTCCTGTACAAGGACGATTCCGGGCGGCATCTCCATCATTTGGGATTTATGGGAGCGGCACTTGTTGCAGGCGCGGTGATTGGCGCCATTTCCGCAAGGAAAGTAAAAATGACGGCGATGCCCGAGATGGTCAGTATCTTCAACGGCATGGGCGGAGCTTGCGCCGCCTTGATATCCGTATCGGAATTTTTGCACATGAAAAATTCATTGGGGATATGGACGACCATAGCGCCATTAAGTGCCTTTCCTGCAGGACTTTCCGTTGCACATGAAATCCATACTGCCTATATTATTCAATTGATCATCATTGCAGCGGGGTTGATGATCGGTTCTGTTTCTTTTGCTGGCAGTATGGTTGCCTGGGGAAAATTAAACGGAAAGGTCAGGGATTTCACTTTCCGGGGTCAGCACATTTTCAATCTTTTTATATTCGGCATCGTACTCTTTCTCGCCGGCTATTTTATATACAGGTCTTCGATTCCATCGGATGCCGCATACGAGAGTACCGCACCTGTTTTCTTTTTGTTTTTTGCGCTTTCATTACTCTATGGTGTCTTTTTTGTACTTCCGATTGGAGGCGCCGACATGCCGGTCGTTATTTCCCTGCTCAACTCTTTTACAGGCATTGCGGCAGCCTGCGGAGGGTTTCTGTATGATAATAAAGCAATGCTCACGGGTGGAATACTCGTCGGCGCTGCAGGAACCTTGCTGACCATTCTCATGTGTAAGGCCATGAACCGGTCGCTCCTCAATGTGCTGGTTGGTTCGTTCGGGTCAACCGCCGCGCACGGATCATCTCTCCCACAAAATCCGGATGAGGGTGTATTCAAAGAAATTCCTGTGGCAGAAGCCGCGCTGATCATGACCTATGCAAGCAAAGTGATTATCGTACCAGGTTACGGTCTCGCGGTAGCCCAGGCCCAGCATGCGTGCCATGAACTCGAAAAATTACTGACTGATAAAGGTGTTGAGGTTAAATATGCGATCCATCCCGTAGCTGGACGCATGCCAGGACATATGAACGTGTTATTGGCGGAAGCAGATGTGGATTATGACAAATTGCTTGAAATGGAACAGGCTAATGCTGAATTTCCCACTACAGATATTGTGCTCGTGCTGGGCGCAAATGATGTGGTCAATCCGGCTGCAAAAACAGATCCCGCGTCTCCGATATACGGCATGCCCATCCTGGAAGTTGAACTGGCCAAAACCGTTATCGTGAACAAACGCAGTATGAAGCCCGGTTATGCAGGCATCGAAAATCAATTGTTCTACAAACCCAAAACCTCCATGCTCTTCGGCGACGCAAAGAGTGTGCTTCAGCACCTGATCATGATCATCAAGAATTTGTAATTCGTAAAATATTTAAGGTTTGGATTCACCCGGATTACCGTTGGCATTATTGGCTTCCCTGGAGGGAGTGGCAGGTTTTGACAGGGAGCAATTCGAAAAGATCCATCATTCCGGAGAGCAGGTTGTATCGGTGAGGGCCAATCCATCGAAGATCTCGTTGGACAACTCCCTGTTTGCTAACAGTAAAGTATATGCGCGGGTACCCTGGTCTACTTTTGGGTATTATCTTGCCGAGCGCCCGGTCTTCAGTTTCGATCCCAAGTTTCATGCCGGCACTTATTATGTCCAGGAAGCTTCGGGCATGTTCCTGGAAGAAGCCATCAGGCAAACCATTGATCTGACCAAACCCATCAGGGCACTCGACCTCTGCGCCGCTCCCGGAGGGAAGTCGACACTCATTCAATCCATCATTACGCAGGATAGCTTGTTGGTGAGCAATGAAGTGATCAAATCCAGGGTAGGGGTTTTGGAAGAAAACATGATCAAATGGGGTGGGGCAAACGGAATGATCAGCAACAGCGACCCTGCTATTTTTGGCCGCGCAGAAAATTATTTCGATCTGATACTCATAGATGCCCCCTGCAGTGGCAGCGGCTTATTCAGGCGGGAGCCGGAAGCCATCCTCGAATGGAGTGAAGAAAATGTGAGAAGCTGCAGCCTTCGCCAGCAAAGGATCATTGCGCATGCCTGGTCAGCCCTGAAAGAAAATGGCATCCTGATTTATTCTACCTGCTCTTATTCCGAAGAGGAAAATGAAACAATCGTGGACTTTATCCTCGACCATTTTCAGGCAGAAAGCCTGCCACTGTCTACACGGGAAGATTGGAATATTGTGGAGAGTATTTCCCGTTTGCACCGAGCATACGGTTACCGTTTCTATCCCGACAAAGTAAAAGGAGAGGGGCTTTTTATAAGTTGCTTACGCAAAAAGGAGGGCGCGGCCTTTACCTTTCCTAAAACACAAAAGGCCAGATTTGAGATGCTGAATAAGTCTGAAAAAGAGATGATCAAGCGTTTTGTACGCCAGGATATATCGCTTTCCTTTCTAAAATTACATGATCTGATATTTGCGATTCCCGAGGAATTGATGAACGATTTTTCTTACCTACAAACATGGTTATACCTAAAAAAATCAGGGACACTGCTCGGAAAAATGGGCTCAAAAGAATTGATCCCCCATCACGAACTGGCACTCAGCGACCTGGTTCATCCCGGCGTGCCGAAAATTTCCCTTTCAAAACAGGATGCCCTCCATTACCTGAGAAAGGATGACATTAGACTCGATGGCGCGCCCAAGGGCTGGACGCTTGTTCAATATGAAGGGGTAAACCTGGGTTGGATGAAAATTCTGGATAACCGCATCAATAATTACTACCCGGTTGAGTGGAGGATTGTAAAAAGAGACACATTAGGTTTTTAACCTTTTTTTTAATATTTTATTTGCAAGATATTTGCCCATCTTTGCGTTAAGTGTACAATAATATTCAAAAAATGTCCTTGAATAAGCTGGTATTAGCCTGCCTGTTTTCCTTGTTTTTTTCGCTGAGATCCCAGGGCCAGCCTCATTTACTGGTGGTCGCTGGGGAGCCTGGCAAATTATTCGTTGAACATATTGTAGATGCAAAGGAAAACTGGTATAGTGTGGGCAGGCTTTATAATGTCAGTCCCAAAGAGATCGCTCCCTTTAACGGAGCCACGCTCAATAAACCTCTTGAAATCGGGGAGCATTTGAAAATTCCCCTCACAAATCTGAATTTTTCTCAAAACGGCCTTAAAGCCGCCGGGGAGTCGCTCATTCCGGTCTACCATACCATCCAACCCAAAGAATGGATGTACCATATCAGCACGCAGTACAATAAAGTGCCGATCGAAAATCTTGAAAAATGGAATCACATCACCCGTGACCAGGCCAAAGCAGGGATGCAGTTGATCGTCGGATACCTGAAAGTAAAAACAGCGCAATCGGCTCTGGCAACAGCTGCCAAAGATCAGCCTGCTGCAAGCGGTTCAGTCAGCCTGTTAAAAAAAGAAGAAGAGAAAACTGCCGGCAATAACGTTCCGCCACCCATTGTAAAAGATGAAAAGAAACCGGAAATCCCGCCATCGAAGCAAATACCCATGTCAGTTACCGAATCCAAAACGACAGAAAATAAGCCTTCCACAGGAATGCCAGCCAATACCATTACGGCCACGAGCAATGTGATCGGCCCGTCTGGCGGATATTTCGGCACGGAATACCTTCGTGATAATAAGACCCTGACAGGCCAGGCCGGAACTTTTAAAAGCACGAGCGGCTGGCAGGACGGCAAGTATTATGCACTCATGAACAATGTGCCGGTGGGCACTATTGTCAAAGTGACAAGTGCGGCCACAAATAAAACAATTTATGCAAAAGTGCTTGGCCAACTTCCTGAGATGAAGGAAAGTGCCGGTCTCAGCATCCGGATCAGCAATGCTGCCGCTTCAGAAATAGGAGCGGGAGAGGGGAAGTTTGCTGTGGAATTGAGATACTAATTTAGTGATGCCCTCCGCCATCTTCGGTTTTCTTGCAGCAGGTAGGTAATTTTTTGTATGCGCTTGGTTCGGCGCCTACATCGTCTGCATCGTAACCGATATTGGCAATAGCAGTCTTGACATTTTCTATATTGGTCCGGTCGCTCACATAAGTGACTTTGGTGGTTTTTCTTTTATAATCCACAACAACCTTTTGCACGCCTTCTTCACGGCTGACATAATTCTCAATTCTTTTTTTACATTCCTCACATTGAACAGTAGGGGTCTTGATGGTGGCTATTTCGACTCCGCCTTTTTTTACAACCTGTGACATCGCAAGAATGGAGACGCCGAGGGATAATAATAACAATTGTATTTTTTTCATCGTATGGGTTTTATTAAGGTCAAATTTACAAAACTCCTTTCCAGTTGGCCGGATCTTCGCGCCATTTTAACAAAATACGCTGTTCCTCCTGGTTAATCATGCCTTTTTCGGTGGCCAGGCCGATCAATTGTTCGTAGTTCGTGAGGGAATGATAGGGAATGCCCGCCTCACGGAAAGCTGTTTTGGCCTGATCGAACCCGTAAGTAAAAATAGAGACCATGCCGGTCACCTCGAGACCCTCCCGTTGTAAAACCTCCACAACCTGCAGGCTGCTTTTGCCGGTTGAAATCAGGTCTTCAATAACAATGGTCTTCTGTCCTTTTTCAAAATAGCCTTCAACCTGGTTGCCGAGTCCATGCTCCTTGGGCTTGGGGCGCACATAAATAAAAGGTAGTTTGAGCTGGTCGGCAGTCATGGCACCCCATGCGATACCTGCGGTCGCAACTCCCGCCAGCAATGCTGTTTCGGGAAATTGCTCGAAAATAAGACTGCACATTTCTGATTTGATGAAATCGCGCACATAAGGAAAGGACAACACCCTCCTGTTGTCACAATAGATGGGACTTTTCCAGCCAGATGCCCAGGTAAACGGCTGTTTTGCATTCAGTCTGACGGCCTGAACCTGCAGGAGTTTTTCTGCTACGGCTTTTTCATTGGTCATAGGGCGAAGATAGCGACAAAATGTATCTCGCCTAAGGCGAGACGGATGAATCTTGTATCTTAGCGTATACCCCGATGTACATTAAGATCTACTTTAACGACAAGCCCCTTTTTCTTTGTGATGCGTTCAACGAAGAGATCAACGCCTATGCGCATCATGACGATGCTGTTTTTATTGATGAGTTTTCATCAGCGGCACTAAATTCAATGATCCATGAAATGCGGACCGAAAAAGTGCATGCTGGAATTTTTTACCACGGGAACCTGGCCGATCTCAGAAAGGCTTTCTGGAAAAAATTTACCCTGGTGCAGGCGGGGGGTGGGCTGGTATTCAATGAAGAAAAAAAAGTACTTTTCATATTCCGGCGGGCAAAATGGGATCTGCCAAAGGGAAAGCTCGACAAGGGGGAGACCATTGAGGCATGCGCACTGCGTGAAGTGAAGGAGGAAACCGGGTTAAAAAAACTTCAGCTGAAAAATTTCCTTCTCCATACTTATCATACCTACGATGAGAATGGCAAGCACTTTCTCAAAGAAACTTCGTGGTATGCGATGCAGGCGGCGGCGGGTCAGCAATTGTCAGCACAGGCTGAAGAGCAGATCACCGAAATCAGGTGGGTGAATGAAAAAGAAATTCCTGCCCTGCGCAAAAACACCTACCCCGCGATTGTAGATGTGTTGCGGGCTGGCGGCCTCGTACAAGAATAATGCTTATTTGCGTTTCAAAATGGCAACAGTCAGCCTGCTTATGCAGACGAGTTTTCCGGCTTCATCGATGATCCGGATATCCCAAACATGAGTTGAATTTCCAAGGTGCACGGGCCTGGCGGTCCCGGTAACAAAACCTTCCATTGCGCTGCGGATATGGTTGGCGTTGATCTCCAAACCAACGCAAAAATATTTTTCGGAATCAATGACCATGGCAGATGCGATACTGCCAATGGTTTCTGCCAGGGTAACGGAGGCGCCTCCGTGGAGAAGTCCGTACGCCTGTTTGGTCCGGTGGTCAACCGGCATTGTTCCCTTCAGATAGTCTTCTCCGAGTTCGGTCAGCTCAATGCCAATATACTCATTCATGGTATTGGAAGCAAAAGATTGCATTTTGCCGATGGTCAGCGATGGATCAAACCAGATCGACATGGTTCAGGATTTGTTTTTTAGGTAAGCCGCGACAACATCAGGCAAGAACTGCAGTACATTCCCTCCATTGCGCAAAACATCCCGGACCAGGGTGGAGGCAACAGAAGTGTATTGAGGAAGGCAGGTCAGGAAAACGGTTTCAATATTGTGATCCAGGCCGCGGTTCATGTCGGCAATGGCTTTCTCATATTCAAAATCGTTCACATAACGTATGCCCCTGACGATAAAATTGGCTTTTACTTTCTGGCAGCAGGTAATCGTAAGTCCTTCGTAAATGACAGAATCTACTTTGGGCTCATCTTTATAGATCTCTTTGACCCATCGCAGACGCAGTTCGTCAGGGAACATGGGCTCTTTGTTGACATTGCGCCCGATCCCGATAATTAGCTTGTCGAATAAGGGCAAAGCCCGGTGGATGATGTCTAAATGCCCAATGGTTATGGGATCGAAGGTTCCCGGAAAAAGTGCAATACGTTGCATGAAAAAGATGGATTTTGGTGTACAGGAGACTAACGGTTCGACGTATCCTTAGTTTTGATCTGTCTTTCCTCCGGCCAGCAGGTATAATACAGCCATCCGCACGGCTACTGGATTGTTTACTGTCGGCCGCATCACTATCCAATTCCACTCCACGGTTGATTGGCCCCGGATGCATGATGACGATTTCTTTTTTGAGACTGTCCAGCAATTTTTTGTTAATCCCATAGGCAAGGCTGTATTCCCGCAGCGAAGAGAAAAGAACCTGATTTTGTCTTTCCAGTTGTATCCGCAATACATTGGCGACATCGCACCATTCGAGTGCCTTTTTTAAATTGTATTCAACATTGATGTCGAACGCTTCCTTGATATATTTTGGGATGAGGGTGGGAGGGCCTGCGACCAGCACTTCCGCCCCCATTTTTTTGAGCAGATAGATATTGCTGAGGGCCACACGCGAATGCATGATGTCGCCGATGATCGCCACTTTCCTTCCCGCCAGGCTGCCTAGTTTTTCGCGGATGGAAAAAGCGTCCAACAGGGCCTGGGTGGGGTGCTCATTGATCCCATCCCCCGCATTGACAATTGCGGCCTGGATGTGTTTTGCAAGAAAATGTGGCGCGCCGCTTGCTCCATGACGCATCACGACCATGTCCACTTTCATGGACAGGATATTGTTGACCGTGTCTAAAAGCGACTCGCCTTTGGAAACAGATGAGCCCGAAGCAGTAAAATTAATGGTATCCGCAGAAAGCCTTTTCTCCGCCAGTTCGAAGGATATCCTGGTGCGGGTAGAGTTTTCAAAAAAAAGATTGACAATCGTTACGTCCCGCAATGTCGGGACCTTCTTAATGGGTCTTTGTAAAACTTCTTTGAATTGGGTAGCTGTGTCTAAAATAAGCTGAATGTCGGACGGCTGGAGGTCTCTAATGCCAAGAAGGTGTTTGGTACTTAGTTGCATTAAAGGGCGAAATTAGGATAAAAAGTTAATTTCAAAAAAAGAGAGTTCTTATTCAATCAAAGCGACTTCTTCTTTTCCATCTTTTTCCTTCCAAAATACTTTCACTCTTTGCGTAATAATGGAATCAATGGATTTACCTATATAGTCAGCCTGGATAGGTAATTGTCTGCTGAATCTTCTGTCGATCAACACGCACAATTCAACTTTAGCGGGTCTGCCAAATCCAAGAAGGGCATCCAGGGCTGCGCGGATGGTTCTGCCGGTGTACAGCACATCATCTATCAGGATCACATTTTTTGCTTCAATGCTGAACGGAATATCTGTCTGGTTCAGAGTATGAAGTCCCTGTCTCACATCGTCACGGTAAAAAGTAATATCCAGTTTACCGTAAAAAATTTTATCATTCCCCAGCTGTTTCCTGATCTGAGCGGCCATGCGGTCGGAAAAATAAATCCCCCTCGGCTGAATGCCGATCAACACGGTATTGTCCAGGTCAAGATGATTTTCCAGGACCTGGTGGCTTAAGCGCTGAATGGTGATGTTTAGCTGTTGCTCGTTGAGGATCGTCTTCAAGAAGAAATTTTGATAAAAATAGGAAAGAACCTTGATTTATCCGGTTTTCCGTATCATGGCTCGCTTAAGAACGGGTATTCGTAACTGGTTGCCGGATGAAAGGTTTCCTTAATGGTCCTGGCGCTGAGCCAACGATACAAATTTAAAATAGAGCCTGCTTTGTCATTGGTGCCCGACGCCCTTGCGCCGCCAAAGGGTTGTTGTCCAACGACCGCACCCGTGGGTTTATCGTTGATGTAGAAGTTTCCTGCCGCGTGCCGCAGCCTCTCAGTGGCAAGCTCAACCGCTGCACGGTCCTGCGCGATGATGGAACCGGTCAGGGCATAGGGTGAAGTAGTATCTACCAGGTCCAGTGTTTTTTCAAACTGAGCGGCATTATATATGTATACGGTCAGCACCGGTCCGAATATTTCTTCGCACATGGTCACATAACGCGGATCCTTAGCCTCAATGACCGTGGGCTGAATAAAATACCCTTTCGTTTTATCGCATTTTCCCCCAACCCATATGTCCGCCCGTTTATCTTTTTTTGCATTGTCGATATACAATTTGATCTTGTCAAAACTTTTTTCGTCGATGACCGCATTGATAAAGTTGGTAAAATCTTCTACGGAACCCATTTTCAGGCTCTTCACTGCCGCCACCAGTTTCTTTTTTATTGTTTCGGCTATATTAGATGGCAAGTAAGCCCTGGATGCAGCCGAACACTTTTGCCCCTGAAACTCAAAAGCACCTCTCAGCAGGGCGGTAACGACAGTATCCGGATCGGCTGACGGATGAGCGAGGACAAAGTCCTTTCCGCCTGTTTCACCTACAATGCGCGGATAAGATTTATAGTTGCCGATGTTATCGCCAATCGCCTTCCAGATGCTGTTGAAAACGCCGCTTGATCCGGTAAAATGCACGCCGCCAAAATCCCGGTGGCTTAAACATACTTTACCCAGGGTAGGGCCATCCACATAGATCAGGTTGATGACACCATCAGGTAGTCCGGCCTCTTTTAGTATGCTCATGAACATCTGGGCACTGAAAACCTGCGTATTGGCGGGTTTCCATACCACGGTATTGCCACACATGGCGGCCGAGCTCGGCAGGTTACCGCCGATGGCCGTAAAATTAAATGGCGTGATCGCCAGTACGAATCCCTCGAGCGGACGATATTCCAAACGGTTATGTACACCCGGTCCGCTGATCGGTTGTTGCCGGTAAATTTCACTTAGAAAATGAACATTGAATCGAAGAAAATCAATGATTTCGCAGGCGCTGTCAATTTCAGCCTGGTTGACGTTTTTGCTTTGGCAAAGCATGGTCGTGCCGTTCATGAAGGGACGGTACTTTGTTGAGATCAGGTCAGCGGCTTTCAGAAAAATATTCGCTCTGTTTTCCCAGCTCAGGGCAGCCCATCCTTCCTTTGCCTTTAACGCAGCATCGATGGCTTGTTTTACATGTTTTTCGTCGCCCAAATGAAAATGTCCCAGGAGATGGGCGGTCTCATGTGGCGGATGGAGGGCCATTTTTTTCCCGGTACGAATTTCCTTTCCACCGATATGCATGGGCAGATCGTGGGTCATGCTTTTGAGTTCTTTAAGGGTCTTCTTCAGTATTTTTTTCTCCACGCTTCCCGGAGCATAGTTCAGGACCGGCTCATTCACGGGCAGGGGATAAGAAAAATAACCTAGCTGCATAGTCAAAAATTGAGTGGCAAAGATAAGGCTCAAGGCGCAAATGTCAGGAACCCGCC
>Ga0193728_1000333_pt1 | contig 22442 bp, 19 predicted proteins | sample U1c1metaG_FD_143037 | JGI IMG/M metagenome (GOLD analysis project Ga0193728, IMG submission 143037) | Soil microbial communities from a riparian zone of the East river system, Colorado, United States - U1c1 | ecosystem: Environmental > Terrestrial > Soil > Riparian zone | place: USA: East River...
TGGCCGTCGGCACGTTCCGATCCCCGCGCTCTTTTTGTGTCTCATTGAGTACGTACAAGACAACGCGCTCCTCGCGAGTCAATCCGTCTCGTACATCAGGGATTTTGTCGAAGCACTCCTTCATGAAACAATAGAGTATGCGCGGCCGTGCCAAAATTCATAGTTTCGTCCGGCGACCGGGATCAGCCAAAAGTTTCCGCACGTGATTGCCGCATTTTTAGCATTTTGAGGCGCTCAAAACAGGCGTAAGTGACTGATTTCGCGATTATTCATTGACGATTAATACGCCGCTCGGAATGGCCAGGTAGCTCAGTTGGTAGAGCAGCGGACTGAAAATCCGCGTGTCGGGGGTTCAATTCCCTCCCTGGCCACCATCCACACTCGGTCTGTACCGGGCACATGGGTAACGGTTTATACCGGACACATGGGCAAACACTTTAGCACTGTCATTCCGGGCACATCGGTAGCTATCGTGACTCTAACTCGCCTTCAGTATCTCGTGCGAAGACGCGGTCCCAGAGCCGGGCGGGTCGACTTTCATCACTGGCGGGCTACATCTGTCACCGCCGCAATCCCCGCCAGCAGCACCTGCCAATCAACCTCAATCGCAGTTGCCAATTGCCGCACGAAGTCGACGGTGTAAACAGTCGTCCATTCATCCGACCCCTCGAGAAACGGGCCCAGATCCCAGTTTATCGTGTCTTCCATCACTTCCCGAGCTTCAGCGGATTTCCCCAATTGCGCGTTCAGTGCTGATCGTACGCGAGCGATTGGCATTGTCACGGGAATCTCCGTTTCGCCAAGCAGCGTGAGAAGATCCGTACCAAGCAGATTCGCGAGCTTCAACGCCTGAGCAATACTGACGGCGGATTGAAGTTCCTCATCGTGCTGCTCCAGGTCACAATAGGACTGAATCGTCAGTCCTAGCTGATTAGCCAACTCCTGCTCGGTTCGCCGCGACTTGAGCCGCAATGCTTGAATTAGTTCCGCTGTGCCCATTTCTCCATGCTTTTGTTGACCCGACATGCCTTCCCCAGTTCTTGGAAATCCAAGTGTAAATGAGTTTTCTCACCGTCTTCATACCGTCGCTCGTGTTGACTGCCGTCATTGGCGCATTCTTGCCTCTGACGTGGCGAGCCGTCCGCACGCCGTGGGCGTTCGCGGCATTTTGGGGGATCGCTCTGTTCGTGCACCTCGCCTGGCTGGCCGTGCCGCGACTCGGCGCCTTTGCTCCGCTCGCGCGATGGCTTGCAATCATGTGGCTGGGAAGCATGCTCTCCGCACTTATGCTCCTAATCCCATTTGCCTCGCTAAACGCCTTTTTGCGCCGGCGAAAGCTCGAGACTATGTCGGCCCGCCTGCCAACGATCTACGTGAGCTGTTTCCTCCTCGCAGGACTTAGTTTGAGTTTCACCAGCACGGCAGGCTTTGTCGTACGCGAAGAATCAGTTCGAATTGCCGGCCTGCCTGCAGACCTTGACGGCTTTCGCATTGCGAATCTGGGCGATGTCCATATCGGGCGCTTCATCGACGCGAAAGAACTTGGTCGTGGGATCAAAACCATCAACGACCAAAAGGTTGATCTGCTCGTGGTAACGGGTGACTTGGTCGATGACGCAAGCCAGATCGAAAGCTCCATGCAGGTATTGGAGCAGAGGTCTCGACAGAGGGGCAACGATTCTGGCGCTGTCTCATCACCCGGCCTTTTTCCGATTCGCCGCTGCGCACGGCGCCCAATTGACGCTCGCCAGCCATACGCATGGTGCACAACTAAGGCTGTTCGGCCGCCCTCTGATCGACGCGTACCCTTATCTGCAAGGACTGTATCAGCGCGGGGACTCCTATCTCGATGTCTCAGCCGGTTTTGGCCACTGGCTTCCCCTGCGATTTGCAGTTCCGCGGGAGATCGTGATTGTTACGCTCCGCAGCGAACCAAAGCGGTAGAAACGGAACCCTTTCGCCCCTGACGCAGAAGCGGGCGCACCGAAGTCCTTACGACTCCGGTGCGCCCCTTTCCTCAGTGATTCAGCTTCAACAGATTCGCTTGGTCATCGCCCGAGTGATTGTCCTCGGTCACGATCATAAAGCCCAAGGCCGGCGTCTTTAAGAATTCCACCGGGTCGATGGCGACGGGTACATCCACGGTGAGGTTGGGCCCCACTGGCACGAACAGGGCATTCGTGATGGACGGTGTGAAGGCGTTGAATGACGCGGTTCCCATCAAGTCCTCACCGGCACCCGTGTCGTCGAACGCGCTCACGGTGTAGGTGAATCGGGGGTTGGTCGGTGAAATGCCGAGATGCGACGCTAATACCGGCATCAGAACGGTTGAGCCATCGGTCGGCGCGTCCGCAATGAACTCGGCGGATAGTGCCTTGGTTTTGAGATTGACGAGGAAGGTTCCGATTTGACCATTGGCGGAGCCCGTCTCGATGCCACCGATGTCGCCCGAGAACAGCACGAAATCATAGACGCCATCGCCGTTCACATCGATAAAGATGTCGTACTCTCCCGACGCCGGATTCGAAAAGCGCCCATACGTGTTCACGGCGAACACCAGAATGCTGTTCGTCGGTGAGATCGGGTTGGTTTGAACGCCGACAGCGCGCGGTTCGAAGGCCGCCGCAATCGTCCCGGTCCTCGGGTTCTTCAAGCCCCATGCGTAGAAATCGCCATTACCGCTGATCACGCCATTGCGATTCGTCAGACGAATACTGGGGTGCTTGCCATCGCGCAAATCAGCATCCACGGTCGACCGTGCTCGTGTCACGAGATAATACGGCAGGTTGAGGCTGACCCCGTTATTCGACGCGAACTCCGGTGTCAGTGTGATGGCGCCGGAGGCATCCTCAAAGGCGACGTTACCCGAGGCATCATGAGTGGCACCCGCAGTCCCTGCCGGCACATCGAGGGTCATATGCAGAACCTCCTCATCATGTCCGCGCACCGACACCGTCGAACGCGACAAGTGAACCGAATGCGGGACACCGCCCGCCGCGGTTGCAGCTGCCGTGAAGCTGGCCGGCAAGCGCTCGTGATTGCGCACGATGAGGTCCCGCTCCTCGTGGAAGTTGCGGGTCAATTCGGCGACGCCAAAGGACATGAGCCCCATGTGGTCGCGTTCATCGCCGTGCACGGTGACATTGGTGGCGGTGGCTCCCACCGCTTGCACCAAGCCTGAGCCCTCGACTCGCGGCGCATAGTCAGGAAGCGAGGTCGGCGATGCAGTTTGAACGACAGCCGCGCGCAGATCAGCTTCCTTCCAGTCCCTGTGCGCCTGCACGGCAAGTGCTGCGACGCCGGCGACATGCGGTGTCGCCATGGATGTGCCGGACTCAAATAAGCCGCCCGTGCCCGTGCCGCTGGCGGTCGAGAACACATTGACGCCCGGCGCGGCCACATTGGGTTTCAAATCACCGTCGTGGCTGCGCGGACCGCCGGAGCTGAACGAGGCGGCCAATTTAAAGGTGACATCCGGCACATTCGCCGGTACGACCGAGGCTGAGACCGGCACTGGCGCGGCCAGGAAGGTCGGGGTGTCGCTCTGCAACAGTTCGATGAACGGAATCTTCGCACCGGGGATGGCGGGGTTGAAGAACCCGGCCGCGTTGTTGACGACGCCGACCGCGACGGCCCCGGCTGTCTGCGCATTGATGACTTTCGTGTCGAAAGTGCAGGTACCGCGCGACACGATCACCAGCGCGCCCACGGCGCTCGCCGGAAAGTCCGTGGCATTGCAGCCCAAGCTAAGTCCCGTGCCGCTCTTCAGGATGACAGCCGCGACACTACCCGTCGGCAGCTTGAGGCTGTTGGCTTCGACGCCATTGGCGCCGCCGCCCGAGGACAGCGAGATACGCACGCCGTTGGCCAGGAATGCCCGCGCGTTCATCGCTGCGACACTGATGGTATGGCTGGCCGTGCCCGGATCACTGGCGATATAGGGCGCCGGTCCATTGTTGCCGGCCGCGGCGACCACGATGATGCCCGCTTTTGCGGCATTGTCGGAGGCGATGGCGTCGGCGGTGCCGGTCACGCCATAAGGCGCGCCCAGCGACATGCTGATCACGTCCATATCGTTATGCACGGCCCACTCGATCGCATCTGCGACGACGTCAGTGGATCCTGTGCAACCGAATACTCGCACCATATACAGATCGGCGAGCGGCGCGACGCCGGGACCAATCCCGAAACCAGCCGCGAAGGCAGCCTCGTTGTAGGGACCGTGGTAGGTCGCGCCGTCATTGGTGACGCCAAACCCGGCCGCGGTGCCGGATACATGGCTGCCGTGACCATTGCAGTCGAGAGGATTCGGATCCGGCACGGGTACGCTGCCGGGTGTGCCTGCGGGCGCACCTGCGTCGTACTTGTCACCGACCAAATCGGTGCCGCCTTTCACCTTGGGAGCATTGGGACCAAACAACGCGGGATCTGCGGGAGCAGTGCTGGTCGCGGCGGCGTTGGTAAACGCCGCAACTGTGCCAGGGCCGCCGAAGTTCGCGTGCGTGTAGTCGATGCCAGTATCGATGACGGCGATCTTGACGTGCTCGCCGCGAAATCCGGGGACTCCCTGCCACACCGCGGGCGCGCCGATGAACGGCACGCTCACGACATTGTTGATGTTGTACTTGGGTACGCCGACGACTTGCACGACGCCCGGCAAATTCGACAGTCCCGCAACCTCGCCGCGCGCGATCTCCACTTTCATACCGTTCATGGAGTCGTGATAGTGCGCGAGCACTTTGCCGCCGCGCGCGGCGATGCTCGGTTCGAGTGCCGCGTGTTGCTGCGAGATTTGCGTGTGAATCGCCTCATGATCCTGCTGACTGATCTGGTGTCCGGGAACTCGCGCGCGAACTTCCGCGGTCGACTCGACGCTCATGGTGACAACCACTTTGACTTGTTCTTTATCGAGCAGCGACAGGGGCTGCCGAGCATTAGTCAGTGGCCCAGTTTGGCTCGCTGCTTTAAAGCGGCTCGCACCGGCTTGCTGCGCATCGGCGGCCGGCGGTATCGCGATGAAAGTAATCAGCGCGGTGAGCGCGACCAAGCGAAAGTATCGCGTCCTTCGTGCCGGCGTCGCTTTGACGGCCATTCCTTTGGATCTCTGCATGTTGTTCCCCCATTGAAGATTTTTTACTTGATCTTAAAAGCAGTGCTCGAGTGATTTGCCAGCGCGATGCTCATTCGCCGGCTTATCAGGCTAGAGTACTGCTGCGCCAACCGCAGGGCCAACTTATTTTTTCTTAGCTCTTGATATTCAATTGGACATAACCCGCACTCAGCTGCGGCGCGGTACGTCCCCCGTAATATATTAAGAGTGAGTTTTCATCTTCGGCACTACACCCACATCAGCTTCTCCGACGATAACTGTGCCTCCCCGTCCCATCGATAGGCCACCAACGGCCCATCGCGTGCCGCACTGTAGTCAAGACAGGCGAACCGCGGCGAAATCACTTTGGGCATTCCGGTAAACCAGTAATGTCCGAATAACACCGGAGGTCCCGCGTAAGGATGCATCACCCATGCTGCCGGCATCGGCGCATCGGGAATCTTTTCCATTTCCTCAGGCGGCCCGATCACCGCCTTGCGGTAAGTGGACAGATCCTCCTGCCACCATCGAACGCGCACTTCGTGACGCACCTTGCCTTCCTTGTCCTTGAAAGAGATTCCAGCGGGAAGCTCCACCTCCAGCCCCTTGCAGACGATTTCGATCGCCTCGTAGAGGGCGTGACCCTTTCGGCTTCCCAGCAAAATCATCTCATCGGTTAATCTTGGGCTCGATCCTAAGGCCTTTTGCAGAAGGTCGATCGACGGCTGATGCCAGCAGGCATGCACCAACCGTAAACCAGGAATGTCCAGCCACAACGGCAGCGTTCTGAACCAATCGGTGATCTCCCGCTGCCGATGCGTCCCCTCCACGACGTCCAAGAACGCCTGGTGCTGCTCCCGATTCCCTGGTTTGTGGTGGTCCCGTAAGAATTTTCCCGGATGCTCCGGATCCGGCGTCACCCACGCGATCGCATTGAATTCATGATTGCCCATGATGCAACGAGCAGAGCCGACATCGGCCATGCGGCGAACCAACTCAATCGTCGCCAATTGTTGAGGACCGCGATCGATCAAGTCCCCCAGGAAAACCGCCGTTCGATCCGGATGGCGCCAGGTGCCGTCCGTGTCGTTGTATCCCAAATGCTGGAGCAGCCCGACCAGCTTGTCGTACTGACCGTGTACATCCCCGATGACGTCAAGATTCATCAGATACTGTCCACCGTTCGGGGCATCGAACGCCGAATCTGGGAATCCCCGTCATTTATGGCGTGGGAGGATGTCAATCAGTATCCATCGTGCGGTCGCCGGCGATGCGCCAACATTGAAACCAAGCATCCGCCTAACGGATACAAGCATGTGGTAATTGGTGCACTCTAACCCGTTCGAAGGCCGCTTGGGCGTCAGATCAGAGTACTAAGGTCCCTCAGCCAGCGGTTGACTCAGGCCGCGCGCGGCGCTTGATGTTCAATCAGCAGGTCAGATCGACTGGTCGCCTCGACAACCTGGACGACGTAGGGAAGCACGGTCTTGTGCGGAATCGAGCAACTGGAACTGGCTCGCCATACGGTAATGGCAGCTACCAGGGCGGTTATGCCAAGGACCAGCGAGGACACCATCATGGCTGTCAGCACTGGTTTTCGGCGCAATAGGGTTGCGCGATTGTTGTTGTCGATGCTGATTGTCATAGCGAGACTCCCCTTCGCTAATCTATACAACACCGCAGGACTCGAAAAGTTCACTCCTTCATCAGATCGAGCCGCTTATGCGCCCTTGCACTCGGTTGTCATGTACTTGTAGCAATCACCCGGCTCGCACCGGGATGGTGCGGAGGCTTAACGGCATGGCGGTTCGGCACCCAGGCCTATCATCTCGGGGGGCCTAACCCCCCCCGAGATGATCGCTTCGCCTCGCGGCTTAGTCGTGGTCGTGGTGTTTCTCCAAAGCCGGGATGCCCGCCGCGAACCAGGCACCGCCCACGTTGCGGATCAGAAGCACTGGGCTCGCACAGTCTGAAGGTGCGGGCGTCAGCACGTCATCGATCTCGAAATCGCCGTCCTGCTCGAGCGGAACGCCGGTCAAGGTCGTGTTGCGCAAGGTGAAGGGCGCTGCTGCTTCACAAATCAAGGTTGCAAACACACTCTGCCCCGCGTTGCCGCCGAGGGCGTTGCCGCCGGCGAGCAACAGACCTTTGCCGCTGACCCTAATGCGCCCGTCGACCGAGACTTCGGCGCGCAGATCGGCAATCCTCCAAATCTGACCCGGGGGGTTCACGCCGCGCACGACATTTCGGGTCACATTAGGCGACGTACCATCGGCATTGGCGACACCGGCTGCGCTCGATACCGGAATCACGCCGATCCCGCCGTTGAATCTCACCAAGGAATCGCCACCCGCCGCCGCGAAGGAGCCGCCGACTCCCAGAATCACCGCGACCATTGTTAGTTTTTGGAACACGACACTTTCTCCTTTGGGTGAATAGGTACGATCTCAATTCCAGCCGACGTATGGTCTACCGCTCGCTAACGCGCGCCAAGTACGATCGATTCGGGTATCCACGCCGTGGCAATTCGGCTGGGGCGGTTCTGTCACCGCGTTGGGCGCGAGATGCCGCGGCGCCGCAACACCGGCGGCCCCGCGTCGACGGTGCATTGCCGCAGCGTGGCGGAGAATTCCGGGGACGATCGCCTCGATCAGAACCGGATCGAGAGACCTGCGAGCGCTTCGCCGAAAAATAAGCCGTTGCCCTTGATCGCGACCCGACAGCCGGTAGCGCCGCCGCAAAACAGGGCACTATTGTTGTTCAGCAGCACGCCGTAGCCGCGGGCTTCGAATCGGAATCCGACATGCGCGCCAATGGGCACCATCCAGCCGATGCCGACATTGCCCGAGAAGAAAGTTGCCGAATTGAGGCCGCCGGACTTGGGCGTCGCAGTCGTTGCGCCGATGCCGCCCATGACATACGGGCCGCGGCCCACTTCCTCGATGAATGCCGTGCCGCCTAAGTGGTAGTTGTGGAGTGTGAGCCCGTCGTTGTTCGACTGCGGGGAAAACGCGCCGGATGTGAGCGCCGTGTCTTGCTGGCTATAGAAGAGTTCGATCTGCCTGTTGCGGTCCAACCCGATGTCGACTGCCAGGCCAAAGCTCGAACCGTTCTTAAGATCAATGGTCGAGTTGGTGGTGGAATCCGTCACGCTGCCGCCGAACCGGCCTCCACCATAGAGCGTGATGCTGCTTTCGTTCTTCGCAGCTGAAGCGGATTGAGCGCGCGCGTATTGCACCGGTGCAACGACAAGCCCGACGAGCACGACGAGCGACGCCATTGACCCGACCGTCCGCATGGGATGAACGTCTAATCCTGAACCTGTGTCCATGATCTGTGCCTCGTATCCACCAGCGGTAAGTCTACACGCCCCTCAGCCATGGGAAGCCCGCGCTGGCCGCATACAACATAATCATCGCTTCGTGCTGCGTGTCCGATTTACCATGCTTAGTCAACGCAACGGCATCGAGATTCGTCTACTATTTACCTGCGCTATATCGCTGCGTCAGGCAGTGTCTGGAGACGGCAATTGATGTCCAAGAGAACTCGCCACGACAGACTCAAGAGATCCAGCTCAATTGCCGGCGAGCCCACGCCGCCGTTTCTGAGTGAGAAGCTGATAGCGCAGCTCCAAGGGGCCGTCAGTGCCGCGCAGCGCAAACGAACGCCCCATTCTCACGACAAACGTGAGCACAGAAGGGGCGCCAAATCCGTCACTTCTCGGGCCATCGCCGCGGACCCCCTCCCGAATTAGAAGTCCATAGACGAGAGCGCGCCTAGAATCATAGGCCAACCAGAAGAAGGCTTGCTGCCAACGCTCCGCGGCCATTCGGGAAGACTATAGTTGGCGTTTCAAGACGTGCCGGCGTCGCCGTGGCGCTGAAAACTTGGGGGCCGATCGTGGAAACAAGACCCGCATTCATCTTTGATCTTGACGGCACACTGGTCGACAGTGTGTACCAACATGTGCTGGCTTGGCAGGAAGCACTCGACTCGGAAGGGATCGCCCTCTCGGTTTGGCGTATCCACCGAAAGATAGGAATGAGCGGCGGCTTGTTCACGAATCAGCTGCTACGTGAGACGAAGGTCGAGATCAGCGAAGACAGCAAAACCAGATTGCGGCACGCGCACGCCGCCGCGTATCGGCGCCTGACATCTAAGGTGCGCCCGCTTCCGGGTGCACGCGAACTGTTGGCGACCTTGAGCCTCGCCGGCATTCCATGGGCGATCGCCACCAGCGGCCGCATGGAAACCGCAGCGCCGAATTTGGATCTGTTGGGAGTTGACCCGGCCGTCTCGGTGGTCGTCACCCGCGACGACGTCAAGTATGCCAAACCGGATCCTGACTTGTTCGTCGCCGCCGCCAACAGGCTCGGCAGCCCCATCACCAGCGCCGTCGTTGTCGGCGACAGCATCTGGGATGTGCTCGCAGCCCGGCGCTGCCAAGCACTGGGGGTCGGGCTGCTATCGGGAGGCTATGGAGCGGATGAACTCGAGCGGGCCGGCGCCTATCGCGTTTACGATGATCCGGCGGATTTGCTGAGCCATCTCGATGAGGTCGGCGGCCGGCGCTAACTGGGGCACGAGGAATAAACAGGCCCGTTCCAAAGTCTTCTACAGCGCAAGCCCTCTCGGGGCGTCAAAAGCGAAGACGATGCGAACGGACAGCCATTCCGAACTACGAATTTTTGATCGGACCACGCGACTGATGCATTGGCTGACCGCAGCTCTCATGCTGCTCGTCTTCGTACTCGCGTTTTCCATCGACCTCGCCACATCTCGGCCCTCTCACGCGGTCGTTCTGCAACTTCACCGATCCATCGGTCTGACCGTCTGGGTCGTGACCCTGGCCCGATTGGCCTGGCGTCACTTCGCCACGTATCCCAATTGGCCCAGCGATATGTCCCAAGCCATGCGAGTCGCGGCGATGGCAAGCGAATACGCTCTCTACGCGCTCCTCCTGGCGCAGCCGATTCTGGGGCTTCTGCAGACAAACGCGCATGGCGATCACGTGAACCTGTTCTTCATCGGCCAACTGCCCGCGATGATCGACAAGAATCGCCCGTTGGCGCAGCAATTGTTAACCGCTCATAAGGCTGTCGGCTTCTCGTTGCTGGGCCTCATTGCGCTTCACGTGTCGGCTGCGTTTTTCCATCATTTCTGGAGACGCGACGATACGCTCACGGCGATGCTACCGGCAGCGGGCGAATGGCGCCCACTCGATTCACGGGCCGATCATGCTTGCGCGGCTGACGCGAGATCGAGTCGATAACTTCATCAATCAACAAAAGGCCACCGTAGAAAGCTGGATCAAGTAGAGAATCGATACGCGATCCCTACGCAGGTCTAGGGCCCAACTTATGAAATCTTTACAATCCCCGCGCAACGGATGTCGCTGCCATTTGCAAAAAGTCCATGTAGCGGTGTTCTCCGCAGTGTTGCTCACTCTCCGTTGGGGATAATATCTGCGCGGGGAACAAGCCGGTCCTTTTTGCAGCGCCGGTTCAATCCAAATATCTCATTCAAGACAAATCCAACTCAATTGAGGAGACTACAGTGAAGTTATCTCTATTCAGAACTGGCACCGCAGCGGCGATGCTCGGCATGATTGGCGCATCGGCTGTGTGCGCCGCCCCGCGCGCAGCGGATCTCGGCGCGCTCAATGCGATAGCGCGCAACGAAACGATGTCGGTGACCGTCGCCTTGAAACTGAGCGACCTGGCCGGCGCAGAATCCATGATGGAAAGACTCGTGACGCCCGGCGATTCGATGTACCTGAAATTTCTGACGCCGGCGCAGGTGGAGAAACAATTCGGTCCGGATGAGGCCGATGTCGCAAGAGTGATTGCGACCCTGAATGCTTCTGGCTTGAGCGCACAAAGAGCGACGTCCACGACGCTGACGGTTACGGGCAAGCCTGCAACTTTCGAGAGGGTGTTTCAGACCAGCCTGCATCAATTCGCTGTGCCCGCGACCGCCAAGGCACCTGCCTCCACATTTCGTGCCGCTGTCGGAGCACCGGTAGTGCCCGCTTCGATCGCATCGGTGGTGCGCGGCGTGATCGGTTTGAATAACAATTCCGTCTACCATCCGCATCTGGTTGCTGCCCCGACCAAATTGGGCGGCGCGCCGGTTTCACGGATCGCCACAGGCTCCGCGAGCAGCATGGCCACCGGTAACGAGCCGGGGTTATTGACAGTGCAGGACTTCGCCGACCTGTATGACGTGAACCCGCTGTACGCTCAAGGTGTTTCGGGCAAGGGTCAGACCCTTGCCATCGTTACGTTGGCCAACTTCACACCGAGCGACGTATTCGCGTATTGGAAGTCCTTGAATCTGAAAGTCGATCCAAAACGCCTCAAAGTGGTCAATATCGACGGCGGCCCAGGGAAGCCGAGCGACAACTCCGGTTCAATCGAGACTTCGCTCGATGTCGAGCAATCCGGCGGCATCGCCCCGGGCGCTAATATCATTGTCTACCAGGCGCCGAACACCAATCAGGGTTTCCTCGATGCATTCGCGCGCGCGGTTCACGACAACAAAGCGGACACCTTTTCCTCCAGCTGGGGCGAGTGGGAGTTGTTCGACAATCTCGCAACCTCGCCGGTCACCGATGAATTCTCGCACGAGACCGTCAGTGCACTGCAGGCAACGCATGAAGTGTTCGTCGTCGCGGCTCTGCAAGGCCAGAGCGGTTTTGTTTCCTCCGGCGACAACGGCGCCTTTGATGCTTTCAATCAGGAGGATCCGAATCTCGATCCGGTCCCGCCCTTCAATCCGCTGAGCGTGGATTCTCCCGGCAGCGATACGGCGATCACCGCCGCCGGCGGCACGACGCTGCCTGGGCTGCAACAGTTCAACGGGCCGAACGGAACGATCATCAACATCAATGTTGCCAGGGAACGAGTTTGGGGCTGGGATTACCTCGAGCCGCTCTGCAATGCCCTCAAGCTTGATTTTATTACCTGCGGCATCTTTCCGGCCGGTAGCGGCGGCGGCGTCAGCGTTTTCTTTCCGATACCGGTCTATCAGCTGGGGATTTTCGGTACGCAATTGAGCCAGCCCAATCAGACTTACACGAATCCGTTCTCGACGCCGGTGGTGACCAAAGCCACGCTTCCAGCGAACTTCCCCGGGCGCAATGTGCCGGACATCTCGTTCAACGCCGACCCGGAAACGGGATACGTCATTTTCTACACCTCCGACGGCGTCGAGTTTCCCGCCGGGTTTGGCGTTCAAACGTTTTTTGGTGGCACGAGTTTCGTGGCGCCGCAGCTGAACGGCGTGACGTCGCTGCTGGGCCAGAACGCAGGGCACAGGCTGGGCTTGCTCAATTTTGAGTTGTATAACCTATCGCGGTTGGGGCAGACATCCGGCTCCCACGCGCCGATTCGTACCATTTCCACGGGCGACAACTGGTTCTACAACGCACGCAACGGCTATAGCCCGGCTGTCGGATTGGGCACGATGGATGTGTTCAATCTATCGAGAGCGATGCATTAAATGTGGCGCTGTTCCTCCCCCGCATTGCGGGGGAGGAACGCCACGTGGCTCGCCGATCGCGCCGCGCCGCAAATGTACTAGCCCACCGCGGGACGCGACCGTGCTCGGTGGCCCTCGATGGCCTGCCAGATCAGCAGTATGGGTATTCCAAGCGCCAGGTCGCGAGCCCTTTTCAAAACCGACACGGCAAGCCCGAATTCCGCCCCGATACCGAACAAAGGCGAAAGAGCCGCGTAAGCGGCCTCTTGCGCGCCAAGCGCATGAGGGATGAAAACGGCCATGCTTCGAATCGCGCTCACCAGGCTTTCGAGCGCCAAGACGGATTTGAGTTCGACCCGCACGCCGATCAGTCGAAAGGCGATCCAGGCGCCGATGGCGCTCGCGATCCACCCAACACCATGAAGCGCAATGGAGGCCGCGACTCTCGCGCGAGAACGATAGATTGATTTCAGCGCAGTGCTGACCGCCATCGTGCGCTGCAAAGCGCCGGGCAAGATGCGCGCCGTAAACTTTTCGATGACGCGGTGCCCATGGCGCTGTAAAGCGAGAAAGACGCCGGCAGCGGCGACGGCACAGAGCACGCCGATGAGCAGCGCTTTGATCAGGGATTGCGCAAAGGAGGTCGGCGGGGCGCGCAGATCCAGGATCAGTATCCCCAAGGCAACATAGGCGATCTGCGCCAGCATTTCCGTCGTTACATCGACGATCGTTGAAGCATAGACCAACGGATCCGAGATGCCATGCAAGATGGCGGCACGTGCACCCAGCACGATTCCGCCAAGTTGGGAGAAAGGCAGCACATCGGTTGCGGCGTCGCGAACCATGCGCGCCCACACGAAAACCCGCAGATTCGCCAGGGACGACTCGCCTGGTAAAACATGCCAGGCAAACCCGAGAACGACGAACAGCCCCAAGGCATAGAGACAAAGCAGGGCAAAACCACTCCAGCCGACGGCGACGACCGCCGAAAAGACCGCGCCGATGCCGGTATACGCAACCAGATAGATGGCGAGCGCGAGCCCGAGAAGCGCGACGATGACAACGCGGAGTTTCACGCAGTTTTTAGCGCAGGTTTATGACCGATCGAGCTTTAGGATCGGATAAAACGCCGCGCCAATCTCGCGAGCGCCGGGACTAACGCAGGCCGCAACAAACGCCGATCATAAAGGCTCATGCGCCGCTGGTTTTCGGCCAGGCAAATATCGATCAGTTCACCGATGTTAATGTCACTGCCGACCGACTTCGCGCCGGTCACGGTGAAATTGTTGTCCTGTACGCCGTTCCCCATATCGCGGGCGATGCCAATGCGCTCCCAAATGAGAAATAGCCAGACGGCCAGCACCTTTATTTCAAAGAAAGGGCGCCGCCACAAGGGCATCGTTCGGCGATGCCACGCAGCCCAATTCACGAAGAACAGGATGTGGCGGGCTTCCTCCTGAATGACCGGCTCGAATGTGTCGACAAGGGCCGCGGGGAAGAATCCGGAACGCTTCGCTGACTCGAATAATCCAAAAGCAAAGAAACTGTCGATGCATTCACTGTAGCCGGTGACCATGAATGCCCACTCCGGGTCTCCCTGCACGACATATTCCGGCTCTGGTGCCAGCGTAACGCCATACGCGGCGACGAGATTGGAGAGCACCAGTTTGTGGCGGCCCTCCTCGAAGGCGTTGAGTTCAATGGCTTTGCGCAACAAGGGATCGGGCGTGACGGCAGCGTAGGAAGCCACGTTGAGCCGCGCCCTGCCCTCGGTCTGCACGGCAATGTCCCAGATGGGCAGGCTCACCAGGCGATCACGGGTTTCCGGGTCGAGATTGGGCCAGTCGATCACGGCCGGCTTGTAGGGATCGAAGGTATCGAGCAACGTCCAGCAGAAGAGGATCTTATGCGCATCGCTGCCCAAGCCGACGGGTCCTAAGGGGAGCGATTCCAGCTCGCGGGACGATTCAGGAACTCTCGCCATCGGCACACTCATGGTCTCAGCACTCCGGGTCGCAAGAATGCTCCGTCGCGATGATCAACCGTTTCAAGCGGCATCGCGGCGAGTGCGCAGAAAGTGGAAAAATTCCACGCCCTCACGCAGTCGGCGCTTCATCATCTCCGGACTGGTGATCATCTCGGCCACAATGGAGGCGATTTTGGAGGGGCGAAAATAGAATTTTTTGTAGAAATCCTCGACCGAGTCGAAGATCTCGCCATGGCTCAAGTGCGGATAGTTCAGCGGCGCAATCTGCGTGCCTTCCTGCGTCAACAGATCGACCTCTTCGTTGAACAGCCAGCCGTTTTCCTTCGCCTGCCGGTAAAGAAACGTGCCCGGGTAGGGAGCAGCGAGCGAAATCTGAATGGTGTGTGGGTTGATTTCCTTGGCGAAGTCCAGCGTTTCCTGGATGGTTTCCCGCGTCTCACCGGGAAGTCCCAAAATAAATGTCCCGTGTATGACGATGCCCAGCTCGTGGCAGTCCTTCGTGAAACGCCTGGCGAAATCTACGCGCATCCCTTTCTTGATGTTGATCAAAATTTGTTGATTGCCGGATTCATAGCCGACCAACAACAGCCGCAATCCGTTGTCCTTCATGATTTCAAGAGTCTTGCGCGGAACGTTGGCCTTCGCGTTGCACGACCAAACGACGCCAAGTTTGCCCAGCTCTTTCGCCAGCGCTTCGACACGCGGCAGGTTGTCCGTCAAGGTGTCATCGTCGAAAAAGAACTCCTTCACCTGTGGAAACGCCGCCTTCGCCCATTTCATTTCAGCGGCGACATTCTCGACCGAGCGCACCCGATAACGATGTCCTCCCACGGTCTGAGGCCACAGGCAAAAAGTGCAGCGCGATTTGCAGCCACGGCCGGTATAGAACGAAATGTAAGGATGCTTGAGATAGCCGCCGAAATAATTCTCGATCTTCAAATCGCGCTTGTAAACCGGTGTCACCCACGGAAGTGAATCCATGTTCTCGAGGATCGAACGGTCCTCGTTATGAACGATGACGCCTTCAGGATTCCGAAAAGAAAGGCCCTTGATATCGCTCCAGCTGTGGCCATCCGCCACCTCTTTGATGGTGAAGTCGAATTCATTACGAGCCACGAAATCGACGGCGCGTCCCACAATCAGACTCTTCTCCGGCTCGACGGCTACTTTGGCGCCAATGAAGCCGATCTTGATGCGGGGATTGATCGCTTTGATCATTTCGGCCGTCTTCACGTCCGATTTGAAGGATGGGGTGGATGTGTGCATCACCACCAGGTCCCGGTCTTTGAACTCGGTGGCAATATCCTCAAACGACAGGCGATGCGGCGGCGCATCGATGAGTTTTGAGCCCTCGACCAGGGCCGCAGGTTGCGCGAGCCAGGTCGGGTACCAGAAAGAGCGTACCTCGCGTTTCATCTGATAGCGGGCACCGGCACCGCCGTCAAAACCGTCAAACGAAGGCGGATGCAAAAACAGAGTTCTCATGGCGTTATCCTTACAACCGATTCTATCAAACCACTTGATAAGCGACAGTATTATGCTCTGTGCCACAAAGTAAAGGGGGCCGGGAGCGGCAATGGGGCATTTGGCGATTTTGCGGCGCCACGTGAGGCCGATGCCAGGCCGCCCTCTGCACGCGGCATTCCACATACCGCTGCCGTACCGCTGAGATTGTGTGCTGCTTGCCCGGTCCGCGCCCGATGGCATATTGTGACAGGCCCAATTCCGCATTCATCGAAGTTCTCCGCAGTCAAGAAGGGATAATTCCATGACCTTGACCACACGCAAACTCGGCAGCCAAGGCCTGGAAGTATCCGCTATCGGCTTAGGCTGCATGGGCATGAGCCAGTCCTATGGAGCGGCGGACGAGGCGGAATCCATCGCGACCCTGCATCGCGCCATCGATCTGGGCTGCACTTTCCTGGATACGGCGGAGGCCTACGGCCCGTACACCAATGAGGAACTCCTCGGTCGCGCACTCGGGCCGAAGCGCGCGGAAGTGACGATCGCCACCAAATTCGGATTTGAGCTCAAAGACGGCAAGATCACCGGCACCGACAGCAGCCCCACGCACATCCGCGAGGTCGTGCATGCCTCGCTCCAACGTTTGCGCACCGATCACATCGATCTGCTCTACCAGCACCGTGTTGACCGCAAGGTGCCCATGGAAGTGGTCGCCGGCACCGTGGGCGAGTTGGTGCGCGAGGGAAAGGTTCGTTTCTTCGGCCTATCCGAAGCCGGAGGCAGCAACATCCGCAAGGCCCATGCCGTGCATCCGGTCTCCGCGGTTCAGAGCGAATACTCCTTATGGGAGCGCAATCTCGAGCAAGACGTGATTCCGCTGTTGGCGGAACTTCAGATCGGACTCGTACCATTCTCCCCGCTCGGCCGCGGTTTCTTGACCGGTGCAGTCAAACGCGCCGAGGAGTACCCGGCTGAAGATTACCGCCGCATCGATCCTCGCTACCAAGGCGCCAATTACGACGCCAATGTTGCCGCCGCGCAAACCGTACGGGACATCGCCAACACCAAACACGCGAAGCCCGGACAGATTGCCCTCGCGTGGCTGCTCCAAAAATCGCCGTCGATCGTGCCGATCCCCGGCACCAAGCGCCGCACCTACCTGGAGGAGAACGTCGCCGCAGCCGCGATTTCTCTCACCCCCGCTGAAATGAAGGCTTTGGACGACGCCCTTGCGCCCAGCAGAGTATCCGGACCTCGATACGGTGCGACGATGATGTCGATGATCGATCGTTAAATCGTGTGCCACGACAGTCTTCATGAATTGGAGCACAACAGATGCAGCGCGACCGCAGTATCGAGAACGACAAATTATCGGCCGCACAGAATCCGGCGGACGGTCGGCGCGCAGTGCTCAAGGGCGCTGCCGCGGCTATCATCGGTGGCTGTAGCCTCCCCGCGCTGACCGCGGCAGCAGGCATTTCAGACGCGGCAAAGTCCTCATCACGCAACAGCCGCGCGGGCGATTTGAACTCGATCAAGGCCGCGGCCGGCACAGCCGAAGTCGTCACCGAATCCGGCGCGGTATCAGGATACGTCCGCAAAGGCATCTTCACCTTCAAAGGCATTCCATACGCCGCCAGTACCGAGGGCGATCGTCGGTTTCTGCCTCCGATCAAGCCCAAGACGTGGAGCGGCGTTCGCAGTTGCCGCCAGTACGGATACGTCTGTCCGCAAGCGGCGCGCACCGCGTGGGCGAATGATGAAGAGGCGTTCCTGTTTTCGTGGGATGACGGGGTGCAGTCCGAGGACTGTTTACACCTCAATCTGTGGACGCCGGGGATCAACGACGGCAAGAAGCGGCCGGTCATGGTGTGGCTGCACGGCGGCGGTTTCTCGGCCGGTTCAGGGCAGGAGCTGCTGTCGTATGACGGCGAGAACCTGGCTCGCCGCGGCGATGCCGTCGTGGTGACCCTGAATCATCGCCTCAACGTCTTCGGTTTCCTGGACCTATCGAAATACGGCGAGCAGTACGGCACCTCGGCCAACGTGGGCATGCTCGACATCGTGAGCGCGCTGGAGTGGGTGCGCGACAACATCGGCGGCTTCGGCGGCGATCCGGCGCTGGTCACGATCTTCGGACAATCCGGCGGCGGCGGCAAAGTGAGCGCATTGATGGGCATGCCCGCGGCCAAAGGGCTTTTTCATCGCGCCATCGTGGAAAGCGGCTCAATGCTGCGCGCGGGAAATCAAGAGAAGTCCCAAGGACTCGCTGATTTGGTTGTCGCCGAGCTCGGACTCACGCGTGACACGATCGACCGGATAGGCAACCTTCCCGATCAACAGATCTTGCAAGCCAGTCAAAAAGTCTTGCGAGAACACTACCCCACGCCGGCGGGAATTCCTAACTTTCGAAAGTTGGCGGATCTATTGGGGTTTGTGCCCGTTGTGGATGGGAAGGTTCTGCCGGCTCACCCGTTCGAGCCTCGAGCCTCCGCGCTGTCGGCGCAGGTTCCGATGATCATTGGCACAACCTTGAATGAATTCGTGACCGCACTCAATCATCCGGAATACGAGAACATGACCTCCACTGATCTGGAGCAGCGAGTCCGCGCCTCCTTCGGCGATAAAGCACCGCAAGTATTGGCGGCCTTTCGCCAACGCACACCGAACGCCAAGCCCTTCGATGTATGGTCGCGAATTGCCGCCTCCTCAGTGCGCCGATCCGCCCTCGAGCAGGCCACCGCCAAAGCCCTCGCCGGCGGTGCGCCGGCCTATGTGTATTGGTTTGCATGGCAAACGCCGATGCTGGACGGGCGGCCGCGTGCGTTTCACTGCTCGGAGATCGCCTTTGCCTTCGATAACACGGATCGCTGCGAAACTATGACCGGTGGAGGCGCCGATGCGCGCGCGCTCGCGGCCATCATGAGCGAGGCGTGGATCCATTTCGCAAGAACCGGCAACCCCAATCACGCCGGCATGCCTCACTGGCCCGCATTCTCGACGAGCACCTCGCCAACCATGATATTCGACAATCGACCACGGACCGAAAATGGTCCAGACGCGGACGAGCAGCGAAGTGTTGCGGGGGCATGAGCACCGATGCCAAGGCAGGTGTGGCCTTTGAGCTGCCGTTGAACTCATCACGTCGCCGTCCCCGCACTCCTCCCCGACTTATTCATGCGAGTGCCGCAATGCGGACACACCCACTCTCCCAACAACATGTGCGACCTGAAAAACGAAACCCGACGCAGGGATATCGGCGTGCTACAGCTGGGGCAATGATCTAATTTGAACTTAGGTGCGCGCCGGCGAATACCGACCAGCACGACACCGAGCGCGACCAAGGCAAGGATGAGGGCGAGAAAAAGTATAATGATGCCGTCCATGACTTAAGCCCACCTCCATGTCTAGAGCCTCGGATTCTAGCCTTCTTCGTCCGGCCGGGCCATTCGTACATACCGCGAGGCGGCCACGGGCAGCGCGATCCGCAGGGGCGCCTCGACCTATGTGTCCGAAAGGACACTCGTAGCGCATCGCGATGCAACGCATCATTTGCCATTCGTAGGTAAATTCCTACACTCCTTCAATACTCACCCCACTGCGTCTCCTACAAAAATGCTCTGCTAACCTGCGCTTCCTTTCACCCAGGTAGACGTCAAGACGATGGATTCCGCTCTGCCAGTAAACAAGCGACACGATTATCGGCAAGAAGCGCAATCGATTCGCGCCATCGCGAGTGACATGAAGAATCCGAAAATACAGGAGCAGCTCCTGCTGATCGCATCGCTCTACGATAAGTTGGCCGATATCGCCGAGCACGCCGGCCACGCGGTTCTACCCCGGGCGGTCGGTCGCAGAATGGGAAAATACTGACGCGGTGTAGGAGATCAGACCCGGTTGGATTGGGGCGGCAGGCTATAGAGACATCCGGCGCCGTTGAGCACAATCTGTCTTGGATTGTCAGAAAGGAGCCGCCAAAGGATGGTCAAGCCAGATCACAGAGACCCGGGTAAGGTTCTGGACGAGACGGCAACTTCGATAAAGAACCTGATTCAGGACCTCGAGAACCGAGAAATACAGGGCGCTGTCGTCACTACGGCGGAAATTAGAAAGATAGCCAGCCAATTGCAGACGCACGTAGAGGGTCTGCTCGCGGCTTCTAACAGCCTTCGAGTTGTGAAGTCGAACGGGGCATCTTGAGGATTGACCGGTACTGGGCGACTTGACGTTGCCGCTAGTCGAACAACGCCAGGTCAATCGCCGCGGCCATCGCCTTGTATCCCTCATCGCTGGGATGCAAGTGATCGCTGCTGTCGTAGGGTGCCTTGATTCGCGTCGGCGCATCGGGATCGCGAATCGCGGCGTCAAAGTCGATGACGCCATCGAAATCCTTGGCCGTTCGGATCCACGCATTCACGCGCCGGCGTTTTTCTTCACCCTGAGCCTCGAAATACCCCGCGCCGCCGTAGGGTGTCAAGGTGGCGCCGATGATTCTGATGCCGTGCGCGTGCGCACGCAGCGCGAATTGCTTCAGGCCCGCGATGATTTCCTCTGCGCTCACCTGCTCTTCCGGATTCGTCGCCGGCAGCGCCTGCCCAATGTCGTTGATGCCGAGCAACACCACAATGTGCGAGGCGCCGGTGATGGTGGTCGCGTCGCGATCAAATCTCGACAGTCCATTGGGGCCAAAGAGGATTTGCGCCGGGATCGCATCGTGCCAGATTCGATTGCCCCCGATACCCTCATTCACCACCGCAATGTTGCGGTGAGCCGCTATCAGGCGATTCGATAAATAGTCGGGCCAAAGGCGATTGGTATCCGCGCTCGATCCGTAACCGTCAGTGATTGAATCGCCGAATGCCACAATGGAGCGCGAAACCGCGGCCGAGCCGACTTCCACGGCGGTGAGGTAAGGCCAGTTGTGAATGGGACTTTGAAAAGCTTCGGCATCATCACGCACAACAAAATCTCCTGGGGTTGAGACATAAGACGTCTGTAGCGCCAGGGGGTGCATTGACACCGGTCCGGAATCACCCGAAATAAAAAAGCTCACCGCCAAATTGTGTTGCGCAGAAATCGGCAGCGGCGCGGAATCGCTCAGCACATACGCGCCGATTGGAATGGTTATCGATGGACGACCGCCGAATGTCAGCATGCGATTGGAACCGGCAACCAGAGTTGCCCCCGACGCTTGCAATGCGACGCTCGCGCTGCCGATGCTCAAAGGCCGGCTGCCGAAGGTATTGGCCAGTTTGATTCGAACTCGATCGCCGCCGCTCGTCGCAGTGACAATCAAACGCAGTGTTTGATTGTTGAACACGGGTGAATTCGGGGCAGGCAGCGTATCGCCGGCCCCCCAGGCCGTACTCCAGTGTTCATGGGGCCGCTGTGCCGCATTCTGCACGGCGCAGCCGCCGGCCAGCAAAGCTGCAAGCAGTGCGGGTGAAACAAGCGAAAGACTGATGCTGAAGCTCTCAGAGATGTTCACATCGACTCCCGTGCTGACGCCGAACCTTGGCTCCCGCCTGTTTGGCCCACACCGCGCTCCCGCTACACAATCCCCTGTCCGGCCGGACTGCTCGTGCGAATCATCGCACATCGCAGGTGCCTCGAGCGCATCAGCTTACTTGCGCTTCGTATCGCTCTTGGTATAAATCTCAGTCCATGCGGAGGGTGGCGAACGGAACCGATTGCCGCCCGCAGGGTCAATTCAACGTAGATTCATTCAACACTTTTAAATGGGGAGTCAGGGGATGACTACTGTTGTGCATACGCCGCCGGCGATCCGCACTCGGCGCGCGGCGGCTCGCGTGGCAATGGCGTGTGGCGTTGTTCTCATCGGCTTAAGTTTGGCGTCTGCTGACGTAACTATTCCGGACACGCCCGCGGGAAGGATCATGAGTGCGTGGCTGGAGGCGTTTAACAGCGGCGACCGCGCGCGGCTCGAGGAGTACTTCAAAACTTACGATCCTGAGAAGCATGCGGATGATTTCATGGGCTTCCGAGATCGTGTGGGGGGATTTGAACTCCTTTCCATAGAGAAAAGCGAACCCAGGCGTATCGTGTTCTTGCTGAAGGAGCGGAACAGCGAACGCCAAGCGTTGGCTAAGTTTCAAGTGAGCGATTCCGATCCGCCGCGAGTGACGAGTTCGGCAGTCAATGGAATTTTCGCTGGAGCCGCCGTCATTGGCTTTGACATCGATGCCGCTACCCGTGCGCGAGTTATTGATGGCGCCATCGCGAAACTTGATGAGTTCTATGTTTTCCCCGAGGTTGCGAAGAAGATGGGGATGGCCGTGCGTGCCCGAGCCAAGCACGGCGAATACGACTCGGTCACGGATGGCAATGCATTCGCCAAGCTACTGACCTCGAATTTCCAAGATGTGAGCCATGATAAGCACCTATTTGTCAGCTTTAGTC
>Ga0193728_1000334_pt1 | contig 22430 bp, 16 predicted proteins | sample U1c1metaG_FD_143037 | JGI IMG/M metagenome (GOLD analysis project Ga0193728, IMG submission 143037) | Soil microbial communities from a riparian zone of the East river system, Colorado, United States - U1c1 | ecosystem: Environmental > Terrestrial > Soil > Riparian zone | place: USA: East River...
AGAGCCAATCCTCCATCGGAGTGGTGCTCGCGCGCCGCCGCCAGATGCACCGCGATCTTTTCCTGGCGGCGAAAACTGTTGGCGCCGGCATTGGCTTTAATCTTGGTGCCGTCCAGCGTGACGCGTTTCAGGGTGATCAGGCCCTCGGCACTTAGCATGCCCAGCACCTGCGTGAACAGGTCGTCCAATGCGCCCTGCTTGTCGCTGCGGAAGCCCGACAACGTGCGGTGACTCACCGGTTGCAACCCGCACAGCCACTGGCAACCCGGCTCGTATTCGCACCGCCGCGCCAGTTCGCGCGCCGAACTGATCCCGCGGCTGTAGGGGTACAGCCACAAACTGATCAACAACTGCGGGTCGGTGTGCTCGCGTCCCGCGCCGCCTTCCACGGCGGCGATCTGCGCGTGATACCAGCGCAAATCCAGCCGCCTGACCAACTCCCAAATGGAGCGCACCGCATGTCCGTCTTCCACTAACTTTTCTACATCCACGGTGCGCAACAGCAATTGCCGGCGATCAATCGCTACCAGTCGAGGAACAGGAGTGTCAGGGCTGTTCATGCTCGCAGTTTACACACGGCAGTTCCTTCCCCCCGCATCGATTCCTTCACAGGTTCCAGACGGTGAGCGGGGCTGCTTCTTGTTTGCTGGATGACGGCGGCGGGCGCGTGGGTGTATGTTGTTGCGCACCCGGGAAATTCGATGAGTAGCGGCGAGTCCACAAGACGTTGAACTACGTTGGTGAAGCCGGATGGGCGGCATGGCCGAAAGAGCAGCCGAGACGGCGGTAGCCAAGCGCTATCAAGCGCTTCTCCGGGTGTCGCAAACTCTCATTTCAATTCGCTCTTCCGAGGAACTCTTCAGCGTTCTCGCACGGGAATTGCGCGCGGTGGTGAGCTTCTATGTCATGGGCGTGGGCATCTATAACGAGAAAGCGCACGAGGTACATCTGACGTCGTATGGCGAACCAGGCGACCCGCTCCAGGTTCCAAAATTCGCGCCAGAAGAAACCTTTACATGGTGGGTGTATCAGCATCAACAGCCCTTGATAATTCCGTCGTTAGAAGCGGAGACGCGATTCCCAGCAGTAGTGGAGATGCTCAAGAACCGCGGAGTTCGTTCGGTATGCGCCCTTCCGTTGACGACGGTACACCGGCGGCTTGGGGGCCTGGCGGTGGGCAGCATTGAGAGCGATGCCTATAGCAGGGAGGAAGTGAACTTTTTGTCGCTAGTCGCCAATCAAGTGGCGCTGGCGGTCGACGATGCGTTGAACTTCGACGCGTCACAAGATGCCAAGGATGCATTGCGTTCGAGCGAAGAGAATTTTCGCCTGATCGTCGATAGCATGCCAGCCTTCGCATGGTATGCGGGCCCAGACGGGAAGCTCGAATATCTGAATCGCCGCATTTTAGAATACACCGCCGAACGCTTGGAGAACCTGGTGGGGTTTGGCTGGGCCAACGTACTCCATCCCCAGGATGTTGAGGTCACGAAAACCGCATGGTTGCATTCCGTCGAAACCGGTGAACCGTGTGACGTAGAACAACGTGTTCGGCGGTTCGATAACGTCTATCGCTGGTTTCGTACCATTGCTCAGCCTTGCCGGGACCAAAGTGGTCGCGTGATTCGTTGGTACGGTGTCGCCCATGACATTGAAGACCGGAAGCGCGCTGAGCAAGGGTTGCGTGCGAGCGAACAGAGTCTGCGCCTGATCGTCGACGTCATACCTCAGTTCATCGCTATCATTGACGCGGAAGGAAGAGTTCTCTATGCGAACCAAATGCTTCTTGAATACACCGGTTGGAGTTTGGAAGATTTGAAAGCAAGTGATTTTCCTGCAATGATTCTCCATCCAGATGATTTCGAAAGATTGCGGGACTCACGCCAAAAGGCTCTTGCCCGGGGTGTTTCGTTCGAACTAGAACTACGGGCACGCCGGAGTGATGGGCAGTACCGTTGGTTTCTCATCCGTTACAACCCGCTACGGGATCAACGGGAAATCGTTCTTCGTTGGTATGCATCGGCAACTGATATTGACGATCGTAAGAAGGCGGAAGAGCGGTTGCAGTTGCTTCTTGATGTTACCAATCAGCTAGTCTCAAATTTGCAGCTCCACGACCTATTGCGGGCGATCTCGACGAGCATCCGGCGGGTCATGCACTGCGACCTGGTGAGCGTCTGCTTCCCGGACGCGGACTTGAAAAGATTGCAAACCTTCGTGCTCGATTTTCCGGAGAGCAAAGGATTTATTCGAGAGAGTTTCTTTATTTCAATTGAAAGGACGCTCAGTGGATTTGTCTTCCGCACCCGCAAGCCTTGGATCGGCAGTGTCTCTGACATGCAGCGGTTAGGAATGACGGATCAAGCGGCCATTCCCGAGGGGCTGGAAACCGGTTGCATTCTGCCCCTTGTCAGCCGGGATCGTATCCTGGGTGTCTTATCCCTCGCCAGACGGGAAGAGAATGCCTTCAGCCAAGCTGATGTTGAATTTCTGTCCCAGGTAGCGAACCAGATCGCCATCGCGGTAGAGAACACGTCTGCTTATCACGAAATCACGCAGGCCAGAACAGAATTAGAGAACGCTCTGGGCGAAATTGAGCATCGGACTGAGGACCTTCGGCGGAGCGAGAGTTACCTGGCTGAAGCACAGAAATTGACCCATACGGGCAGTTGGGCTTGGAACGTGCGCACCGGCCTGCTCTTCTGGTCGCAAGAGATTTATCGCATTTATGACTTTGACCGGCCCGCAATAGGGCCCACTTGGGAGCAGTTTCTCCAGAGAGTTCACCCCGAGGATCGACCAGCGATCGAGCAACGAGCAAAAATGGAGACTACCCAGAAGGACTGGGTAGATTCTCAGGCTGATTTCCGTATCCTTTTGCCCAACGGAAGGATGAAACGCCTACATTCTATCGCTCATCCCGTAATGGATGAGTCTGGCGAAATCACTGAAATCGTCGGCACGATCATGGATGTGACCGAACAGTGGAACGCGAGAAACGCATTAGAAAAGGCGCTCGAAGAAATTCAAGGCCTGAAAGACCGGCTAGAAGACGAGAACCTGGTGCTACGGGAGCAAATCGATCAAGCTCTCATGTTCGAGGAAATTGTGGGTGCTTCTCCCGCACTGCGAGCAGTGCTTTCTCGCGTTTCCAAGGTGGCGCCGACGGACTCTACCGTTCTGCTTACAGGTGAAACGGGAACGGGCAAGGAGTTGATTGCCCGCGCGATCCACAAGAGATCGCGACGGTCTTCACGCGCATTCGTGAGCGTGAGCTGTGCGGCCGTTCCCGCCTCGTTGATTGCCTCGGAGTTGTTCGGCCACGAGAAAGGAGCTTTCACCGGGGCAATGCAGCGGCGGCTGGGCCGGTTCGAGCTGGCGGACGAAGGCACCCTCTTTCTTGATGAAGTCGGTGAGCTGCCCGCGGAAACGCAAATTACGCTTTTGCGTGTTCTACAGGAGCGGGAATTTGAGCGGGTGGGCGGCAATCAGCGTATCCGAACTAACGTGCGAGTGATTGCCGCCACCAATCGTGACCTGGACTCTGCCATTGGTGCGGGTACATTTCGCAGCGATCTGTTTTATCGCCTCAATGTTTTTCCGATTGAAATTCCTCCTCTGCGGGATCGAAAAGAAGACATTCCCTTGCTGGTGGAGTACTTCATCGATCATTTCGCGAGAAAAGCAGGAAAGAGCTTCCGGGGGATAAATAAAAAAACCTTGAACCTACTCCAAGCGTATCCCTGGCCGGGAAATATTCGCGAATTGCAGAATCTGGTCGAACGTTCCGTGATTGTGTGCGACACAGAGAATTTTTCAGTCGACGAGCGTTGGCTTTTCCGTCAGTCTCTTCCGACCGAATCGAAAGCTACGCTTGAGCTCTCTCCCGCTCTTGCTGTCCAGGAGAGAGAGATGATTGAGGTGGCCCTGCGCGAAAGCGGAGGGCGAGTGTCCGGACCGTCCGGAGCGGCTGCCAAGCTGGGAATTCATCGATCCACCTTGGAATCCAAGATCGCGTCATTGAAGATCGACAAGTATCGCTTTAAAACGGCAAGCGCCTCGAAAAACGGGTAACGCGAGTATGGCTACTTAAAAAAACATTTCTGAAAATGGTGTAGGAACTTTCGGCAATTGCCGAGGTTTCGACACGCGGAGGGCAGCTAACTCAGCGAAGTGTGAGTATCTTCCGGTTGGAAGGAGGATTGCGATCAAATACCGGCGTATAACGTATCAGACCGACGGTTACTGCGATGTCGCAAGATTCGTGAGCGGCGGTGATCCGAGGTTTTGATGGATAATTCAGGACCTCTATTGTGTAATCCGAAATTCATAAGTTACGACCGATGGCCGTGAGTCCACTCGAAAAGCGCCGGACAAACTATGCTCCGAAAGGGAAGCGGTTGAGTGCCCGGCGGTGGCAGCTTGTCTGCTTTTTGTTGTTCTTGTTCCTCTCCGGAGAGAATGCTGTCTGGGCAATTGATCCTTCCCTCCGCATCACCCAATGCGCGCACACCGCTTGGAGGATTCAGGACGGAGTCTTTGGCGGTTCGCCAAACGCGATTACGCAAACAACCGATGGATATTTGTGGATTGGAACGCAAGCTGGTTTGCTGCGTTTCGATGGCGTTCGATTCGTTCCGTGGACTTCTCCAGACGGAAAGCATTTGCCGTCCTCTCATGTCACTGCCCTTTTGGGCGCACGGGGCGGGAGTGGGTGCTTATCGTCGCCATCCGCGGTGACCTCCCCGCCCTTCACCCGGTGGGTTATACTGACCGTCGACCTCGGACATCCTGGGCGATGCGTTCAAGCCCACGGCTTAGCTGGCGCTGATCCGCTCCAGTAGTTCGCTGCTTGCTTATGTTCGCGAGATTTCACTTATGTAGGGCCACCGTTGGATTATCCATCGTTCTGACCATGGCCTCAAGACCCTCTCACGGGCTCGATCCCAATCAGCCCGCGGCCAGCTATATCCGAACCACCTTCACCGTGGAAGACGGGCTAAGCTCCAACGTCGTGAATGCCATCGTTCAAACACAAAACGGATTCTTATGGATCGGCACGGATGCGGGGCTGAATCGATTCGACGGTAGACATTTCACGCCCATCTATTTCCGTGGCCCTAGCTCAACTCCACAAGGCATTGTCAGCTCCCTGGCCGAGGGGCCAGACGGCGATTTGTGGATTGGCACCAACGCCGGCCTCGTCCGCATCGAGCGCCCGGCGCTCGATCGATTCGATCCGTCCGTAGCCGTCTTCTATCACCCCGGCACGGGAATGAGCGATGAGATCTCCTCGCTTCACTGCACCCGCAAGGGCGTTTTGTGGGTCGGCACCAGCGCCGGGCTCTACCGCTTTGTCGGCAATCGATTCGAAACCGTGGTTCCCCTCGTTTACGTCAGCCGCATTGAAGAGGGCGCGGATGGGCACCTACTCGTCATTAGCAACCAGGGATTTACCGAACTGGACGGAACGCGGGTCGTGCCGCATCCGGGGTTGTCGGATCAATTAGGGCTCCATCCGGGCATGGTTGGCCCATCTGGCATTGAGTTGTTTCACGTTTTTCAGGATCGCATGGGTACGGTTTGGTTCGGTACCGCCAAGGGTCTTGCGCGCCGCGTGAATGGATCGATCGAACGATTGCAGCCTTATGAACTTAAATATGGATCATCTGTCCACCGGGTGCACGAGGATCCTCAGGGAAATCTCTGGGTGGAGGCGTCAACGTCAGCGCGACGTACTGGTGGGATCTTTCGAGTTTCCGGAACCAAGTTGGAGCCCTTGCTGTCAAACATTCAGATAAGGGCCATAAGCGCTGATCGGGAGGGCAATCTGTGGCTCGGCACAAACGGCGAAGGACTCGTGCGCTTCAAGGACCGTGCCGTCCGCGTATTTACGAAGGCGGATGGCCTGCCAAACAATGTTCCCATGACCGTGCTGTCGACGCGCGACGGCAGTCTCTGGGTCGGCAATAACTGCGGCGGCCTTTCGGTGTTTCATGGCCAACGCTTCAAGACCTACGATGAACGGGACGGCTTGGCCAACTCGTGTGTTTTTGCCTTGGCCGAAGGTAAGAGCGGCGAGCTCTGGGTCGGCACCTGGGGAGGTGGCCTTTTCCGTTTCGCTGATGGTCATTTTGTGCAGTTCACCTCGCGGCAAGGGCTGGCAGACAGCGTCGTGCGGGCGATCACCGTTGCGCACGACGGTTCGTTGTGGATTGCAACACTAAACGGTCTCAGCCACATGGTCAATGCGCAGTTCCATAACTACACCACAGCCGACGGACTGTCCAGCAATCGTGTGGTGAGTGTTTACCAGGATCGCCACGGCACCATTTGGGTGGGAACCAGCCGCGGAATCAATCGAATGACGGGTGACCGCTTTGCCCCCGTTTTCTCACCGCATCAAATCTTCGATCCCCGCTATATCAGTCTGGCGGAAGACTCGTCGGGTGAACTTTACGCACTCTCCGCGCCTAAGGGGATCGACCGCATTGAAGGAGATCAACTGGTAGAGATCAATCACGACCTCGATCTGCTCACCATGGTGGCTTCCCCGAACGGAGACCTCTGGTTCGCCGGAGCGAAGGGCATCTTCCGCTTTTCCGCCGCCGCTTTCCGGCAAAGCCTAGGCGGCCGGGAGACCCCTCCCGATTATGCCTGGTTTGGCAAATCCGATGGCGTGACCTCGACACAATGCAGCATCGGCGCTCCCAATATGGCGCTAGCCGCCGACGGCAAGCTGTGGGTCGCTACCGTACAAGGCCTGGCCATGCTCGACCTGCAACACTTGTCCTTTGACAGTGCTAAGCCCCCTGTTTTCCTTGAAGACGTCACTGTTGGACGAGTACGGCAGCCGTCCGGTCGTGAACTTGTGTTGCCTCCCGGCACGCATCACGTCGAGCTTCATTTCGATTCCATTTCTCTGGCATCGCCAGAAAAGATTCGCTTCCAGTATCGGATGGACGATGTCGATCCGGTTTGGCTGGATGCCGACGATTCTCTCACCGGGGTGTACACCAACATTCCGGTCGGTCCGCACGCTTTCCGGATTCGCGCCTGCAACCGCGATGGCGTGTGGGATCGCTCCGGTGTTTCTTTCCCGGTATCTCAGAAACCCTACTTCTACGAGACCGGCTGGTTCCGCGCACTGTGCGTGGCCGCTTTTCTGGCATTGCTCTGGGCCCTTTATCAACTCCGGCTCCGTCAGGTGGAGCACCAGTTCAACATACGGCTGGATGAGCGCGTCAACGAGCGCACACGCATCGCGCGGGATCTGCACGATACGCTGCTGCAGAGCTTCCACGGACTGATGCTCCGCTTTCAAGCAGCTTCTAACCTGTTCGCAACGCATCCCGTCGAAGCCAAACAAACACTGGATAGCGCAATCGATAAGGCTGCTCAAGCGATCACCGAGGGCCGAGATGCCGTGCAGGGGCTGCGATCCTCGATGGTTGTGACCAATGATCTTGACGTGGCGGTAACCGCACTCGGTGAAGAACTGGCGGCCGAACAAGGCGATCAAACTTCGGCCATCTTTCATGTGGAGGTGGAAGGTACGCCGCGCAATCTCCATCCGATTGCCCGAGATGAAGTTTACCGCATTGCCGGCGAGGCGCTGCGCAATGCCTTCCGGCATTCGCGGGCGGGGCGGATCGAAGTGGAAATTCGGTACGACGAACGGCAGCTTCGGTTGCGAGTCAGGGATGACGGAAAGGGTATCGACGCGAAGCATCTTGAGGACGAGGGGCGTGCCGGACACTACGGCCTACGTGGAATGCGTGAACGCGCCAAACTCATGGGAGGCAAGCTGGCGATTTGGACTGAGCTTAATTCTGGTACGGAACTCGAGCTGAGTGTACCTGCGTCGCACGCATACGAACCATCTCGCGTTCGCCGCCGTTCCTGGTTTTCCGAGAAGCTTTCTGGCAAAGCTACGAAGATGACACCATGAGTATGGAGACCGGTTCAATTCGAGTCCTCGCGGTCGACGACCATGCCCTTCTCCGCGAAGGGATTGCCGCCCTTCTGGCCGGCCAAGTGGACATGAATTTAGTGGGCCAGGCGTCGAATGGACGAGAAGCGATCCAGCAGTTCCGCATGCATCGCCCGGACGTGACTCTGATGGATTTACAAATGCCAGAAATGAACGGTCTCGATGCCATCATTGCAATACGAGGCGAATTTCCTGAGGCGCGAATCATCGTGCTGACTACTTACACCGGCGACGTCCAGGTCTTGCGGGCACTCAAATCTGGCGCGCGGGCTTACCTTCTAAAAAATAGCCTGCATAAGGAACTCCTCGAAACGATTCGCGCTGTGCACGCAGGGAAGAGGGCGCTTTCCGCGGAGGCCTCCTTCCAACTTGCTGAGCACGCCACCGATGACGCGCTGACCGCAGCTGAAATCCGCGTTTTGCGTCTGATCGCAGAGGGAAATGCCAACAAAGCGATTGCCGATCAGCTGCTGATCAGTGAAGAAACCGTTAAAGGCCAAGTCAGAAACATTTTGTCCAAATTGGGCGCCAACGACCGAACCCATGCCGCGATGATCGGTCTGAAGCGCGGCATCATCGAATTTTAATTCACTAGAAAGAGTGATTCGCACCAGCCTTTTGGGGGTTGTGGTTCGCATCGCGAATCTCATAACCTCGACCTTCTTGTGCGACGACTGTTCTCAACCTTTGCCCACGGCTCTCCGGGCGTGGGTCTGCTACTCATGAGAGTGGTTGCAGGCGTTGAATTAGTTGGCCATGGGGTCATGACGTTGCGGGGAGGGCCTTCGATGGGGCCAGCAATTCTGAGTGTGCTGGCGACCACTACAGGAATGCTTGTGCTGGCAGGATTGTGGACGCCCATCGCGGGAACCCTTGTGACGGTCCTGGCGATGTGGAATATCTTCTCGCAACCTGGAGATCCGTGGACCAATATCATGCTGGCAACACTGGGTGCCGCGCTGGCGCTGCTTGGGCCTGGCGCGTGGTCCATCGATGCGCGGCTTTTTGGATGGAGGCGCATCGACCCCCCAGATCGCAGGAGTTAGTTTTTATACTTCTTTTGAGGCAGTCCTCCTGACAAACCCTGAAAGGGTAGCCCTCCCGTTCCGATATGGTGTATACGACGACTCCATATGGGGTTGTCCGCAGGCGGGGTTGTCTCCACAATCCGCCCAATGAGCAAGGGCCAACAAGGATGCAGCGTTGTTAGATCGGGTTAGATCTGGGGAGAATCCATGGCTAGCGTCGCGATGTTCATCGCAGATCCTGAACGCAGACTCAAACACGAGAACGCGGCTCCGCGCCAAGAAGTCGATAAGGCATCCATCCACGATGAGATCATTGGAAATTCTTCCGCGCTGCAGAAGGTGCTCTCGCTTATAGCAAAAGTTGCTCCGACGGATGTCACTGTTATGGTTACCGGGGAAACCGGTACAGGTAAAGAACTGGTTGCTCGCGCCATCCATCGGCAATGCCGGCGGTCCTCGCGCGCTTTTATTAGCATAAACTGCGCCGCTATTCCGCGAGACTTAATTGCCTCTGAATTGTTTGGCCATGAGAGGGGCGCCTTCACCGGAGCGTTTCAGCAACGGCTGGGCCGCTTTGAATTGGCGGAAGGAGGCACGATCTTCCTCGATGAAGTTGGAGAGCTTCCTGTCGAAACGCAGATTGCTCTGTTGCGCGTTTTGCAGGAACACGAATTTGAACGTGTGGGCGGAACTGGATCGATGAAAACCAATGTCCGGGTGATAGCCGCCACCAATCGTGACCTGGAGGCGGATATCGGTGTAGGCACATTTCGTAGCGATTTGTTTTACCGGCTCAACGTTTTTCCTATTGAGATTCCACCGCTACGGGATCGAAGAGAAGACATTCTCTTGCTAGTTGAATACTTCATCGATCATTTCGCCAGAAGAACAGAAAAGAGCTTCCGGGGGATAGATAAGAAAACACTGGACCTTCTTCGAGCGTATCCCTGGCCGGGGAATATTCGCGAATTGCAGAACGTGGTGGAGCGTTCCGTCATCGTATGCGAAACAGAGCAGTTCTCGGTGGATGAGACCTGGCTTTCGCAGCCGCCGACGGTAAGCGGGACGAAAAGCCAGTTCGAACCAACTGACAAGCTTTCAGCCCAAGAAAAACAAATGATTGAGGGGGCGCTGCGCGAAAGTGGAGGACGAGTGTCAGGACCGTGCGGAGCCGCCGAAAAGCTGGGGATTCATCGATCAACGCTGGAATCGAAGATCGCCTCCTTGAAGATTAATAAGTATCGGTTTAAGACTGCGAGCGCCTCGAAAACGAGTTAACCGCGTTCCTCTCTATCGACGAAAATGTCGTGAACATGCTGTAGGAAATTTCGACAATTGTTGAGGCTTCGAACATTTCGATGGCCGCTGAGAACGAATCTTAAGCACCTTGGCGATTGGACCTGCGATTGCCATCACAGAGCGCGTGAATGTTTCTCAGTAGAGCGAAATGAAGAATCAGCTGGCACAAATCGCGAGGGTCTCTGCGGAGATAGACAACGAAATCTTCTTTGATGAACGGTTGTCACCCATTTCCAGCATGGATTTAAAGGGAATCCGTGAGTTGAGTCGCTTCCTGCCGGTAATAGTCCTTATTCCCAGGCCGGTGGCCCCAGATCGAGCCGCGCCACAAAAAATCTCGCTGGCGAAGTCTCCGTGGCAAGGCTCCGAGACGACAAAGCTGCTTGGAGTTCTGGGAAAAGTGGTGGAGCGCTTCAAAAGTACTAGCGAAGGAAATACGGCCGCGTTTGGCGATGTGACCGTCAATTTCTCTACCATGGAAGCTTTCCGAAAAAGCGAGCCGGTGGTGCTCACTACCAAGGAATTTCAGACGCTCAGATACTTCATTCAGCATGCAGGCCGGGTGATCTCGCGAGAAGAATTACTCAATGAAGTGTGGGGATATGAGAATTATCCTTGCACGCGGACGGTCGACAACCGTGTTTTGAGGTTGCGGCAAAAACTTGAACGAGATCCTTCTCGCCCGGCGCACTTCCGAACAATACATGGCGCTGGCTATAAGTTCTTGCCGTAGTGCCACTTCACTAGTTTCTCGAGCTGCGAGCCCACCGGAAAACAGCTAACGCTTCGCGATTGATCTCCTGTCCCGGACATGTTGCAGGACATTTCGGCATTTGCCGAAGATCCGGCATTTGCAGCCAGCTAAATCCTTTATTCCGGCAGCATGGCTTTGGAACTGCGATTGCGGTCCCTGGAGCGCATAACTGACTCAGTCAACCGCAAAAACTTTTCAAGCGAGAAAAGATGCTCAAGATCACGAGAGCAGGAAACGGAGAGGTGATTTTTACAGTGAGCGGGCGATTGGATGCCGAAAACCTGGGCGAGTTCAAAAAGCTGTTCATCGCGGAAGCCAGCGGCCTGCGCATTACCCTGGACCTAAAAGAGCTGACCTTAGTGGACCAGGATGCTGTCACTTTTCTGGAGCGATGTGAAGCGGACAACATCCAGCTCAAGAATTGCCCAGCATACATCCGGGAGTGGATTAAGAGAGAGCGAGGGGAAAATTAGCGGCTCATCGGGCTGACAGAGGAGGGCGTCATTCGGCAGTTTCGTGGATTGAAATCGACAGCGTCGGAATGGAGATACCTTGGCGATACCGCCGCAATTAGCGCTAATGCAAGAGTTGCACACGACGAAGGTGAGCCGGGCGTCAAGCCAAATGGCGGATGTACAGCGGCAGCACATCGCGTGTCGCGACGAAGAAGCGACTCTCATTCGCACCGCCAAAAGCGGGGATGGACAGGCATTTGAGGTTCTGGTCGCGCGCCACCAGCAAAGGCTTCTGAATGTTGCGCGACGCTTCAGCCGAATTCGAGAAGACGCGGAAGATATCGTCCAACAAAGCTTTCAAAAAGCGTTCGTGCACTTGCACAAGTTCCAAGGGAAGTCTTCTTTCTCGACTTGGTTAACGCGGATTGCCATCAACGAAGCGCTTATGTTGCTGCGCAAAGGCCGGGGCCTACGAGAGGTATCGATCGACGATGTAAGCGGTGATGAAGAAACCGCAGTGCGGCTGGAGATTCCCGATTCACGGCCGGGCCCTGAGAGTGTGTTTCTGCAGGATGAGCGCAAGCGAATTCTATCGGCGGCGATGAATGAATTGACGCCGCGAACCCGAAAGACAATAGAGCTGAAAGAACTTGGCGGGTTATCCACGGAAGAAGCGGCCAGTGCCATGGGGCTCTCGGTCGCAGTGGTGAAAGGCCGGCTCTTCCACGGGCGGAGGAAATTGCACAAGGTATTGCGGGCAAGTCGCTTGGGCGCGATGGTCAGATCGCCACGGTTCAACTGCGAAAGGAAATCATGAGGTTAGGGAATTGAAAGAGCAGAGAAATGAAGCCTTGAGAGCGAGCACAGGCCCGCTGCAACCTGACGCAGAAAATACTTCCGCAGACCATGCGCAGGGTATCGAAGAAATCAGGCTACGCGCTTATGAAATTCATCTTGAGCGTGGCGGCTTTCCGGGCCATGAGCTTGATGATTGGCTGCAGCCGAACGCGAACTCCAAGGTGCGGCGCAGCCAAAAGCACAGCAATTTAAGGTCGCAGGTAAGACTGAATGAAACGTCGCGACGTCATTAAAGATAGTGCTGTTTCGGCATTGGCGGTTGGTGCGGCACCTTACACTTTTGAGCCGGCGCCTCCGAAAAGCGGAAGATCTCCGCTCTCTTTCCCTCCGGCGGAATCCGAAGTCCCTTTTTGGCCGGACGGAGCTCGGATGGTCGTTTCCATATCGATGCAGATGGAAGCTGGCGCTCAGCCGCTGCGTGGAGCTGAGAGTCCGATGCCTAAACTTGATCCGAAGTATCCGGATCTCCCGACGACAAAGTGGTACGAATATGGATTCAAGGAAGGGCTTCCGCGACTGCTGGATATGTTCGACCGGCGAAAGATCAAAGTTACCTCCCACATGGTAGGCGCAGCGGTGGATCTTCATCCGACGCTGGCCAAAGAGATCGTTGAGCGCGGACATGAAGCGTCGGGCCACGGACAAACGTGGGCTGCGGAGTATTCCATGACGCCAGAGGAAGAGCGCGAGTCGTACAAGCAGAGCGTCGCCAGCATCAAGCGTGCAACGGGCACAAAGCCGCTGGGTTTCAATGCGTTCTGGCTTCGCGGCACACCGCATACCTTGGAAATTCTTCAGGAGCTTGGATTCATTTATCACATCGACGACGTGAGCCGGGATGAACCGTTCTTAATCAACGTGAAAGGAAAAGCCTTCGCGGTTGTGCCGTATACGCTGCACATGAATGACATCGTCGATTATGAATCGCGCTACCTCAGTACCCAAGAATATGCCGGGGATTTAAAAGCAGAGTTCGACATGCTTTACGCCGAATCATCAAAGCGGCGTCGCATGATGTCGGTGAGTGCTCATGATCGCATCGCGGGGCGGCCGTCGCGCGCGAAAGTGCTTGAAGAATTTATCGTCTATGCGCAGTGCAATCTTGGAGTCGTTTTCATGCGGAAAGATGAAATTGCGCGTTTCGCACTCAGCAGCCCGCAAACGATTCGCGAAGGAATTTAGCGAAAAAGAGCCCTATGAAGATTGCGAGAATTGTTTCGATAGCTCCTCTGGTGATGATGCTCTTGACATCTGTTACGCGGGCACAAAACGAGGCGGCGAAACCACTAAGCCTTGATGAAGCGGTTTCGCTTGCGCGATTGCACAATCGCGAATTGCAACAGGCGGGACTGGAGATTCACAAGCAGCAAGAAGCCTTTAGCGAAGCCAAAACGCTACTTTATCCACGTTTTGGCACGTATTTTCTCGCATCGGAACTTCTCACGCCGCTGGACTTCACAATTAAAGCTGGCACGTTCGGGACCTTTCCAGCTACCGGGCCGATTCCAGGGCAAGACTCAAAGATTCACACTCCGGCGCGTCCCGTCGCGATTGCTTCGGTGACGGCCACGCAGCCTCTTACGCAGTTGCTGCGGATCGACCTTTCCATCAAGCAGCAAAAATTGGGTGTGGAGCTCAGCCAGCAGTCGTATTTTATGCGTGAGCAGGATCTTGTGAACGAAGTCAGGCGTGGGTACTACGCGATTTTGCAGTCACAAAGCGAGACCGAATCACATCGCGCTCTTCTTGCTTATCTCGACGAATTGCAGCAGCTCACCGGTCGACGCTTGCAACAGCAGGCGGTGCTGAAAGCTGACATTCTTCATATTGCTGCTCAACGCAGCAAAGCTTCTTATCAACTTACTGTGAACCAAAACGCGCTGGCGGACCAGAAAGAGGCTTTAAACCGCCTGCTGGGCCGCGATCTTCAGACTGAGTTTGCTGTAGAGACGCTTCCTGCTTCGCTCGCAGAGGAATCGGGCTTGCAACAAGCAAGAGCATTCGCGATCGAAAAGCGAGCTGAGATCAAGGCTGAAACAATCAAGAAGGAAAAAGCTGCGCTAGATACCAGAATCGAAAAGACGCGGTACATTCCAGATATTTCTATTCAGGCGAACTATCTGACCGCTCCGAATATCTCCTTCCTCCCGCAGAACGTCGGTGCGGTTGGCGTGCTGTTGACCTGGCAGCCCTGGGACTGGGGGCAGAAGCGGCACAACATCGCGCAGAAGGTGGATGCTGAAAAACAAGCTCAGCTTTCCATCGACAGTGTGAAAGCTCAAGTCCTACAGGAAGTGGACTCGACATTTCGGCGGCTTCGGGAAGCACGTGAGCTGCTCATGGCGGCGCAGGCCGCACGAGATGCGGAAAACGAAAAACTTCGCAACGAGATGGATGCTTATTCGAACCAGACGATTTTGTTGAGCGATCTCTTGCAGCAGCAGTCCTCGGTTGCAAATGCCGAAGATCAGTATCGCCAAGGCTTAGTTGCGTTCTGGAAAGCACGCGCAGATTTCGAACGGGCACTGGGTGAGGAGTAGCGCTTTGAAACCAGCAAACATACCGACTCGATGGCGACTCGTGGAGACATTTTCGATGACTGTTGTGGTGGCCATGACCATCAGTGGCGGCTGCCAGCACGAAGCCGCTTTGCCGGCGAAGCCTCCTGTCGCTGTCCGTTTGGCGGATGTCACGCCATACCAATCGAGCGAAGGTGTGCGATATTCCGCCTCTCTGATTCCGTATACGCAGGTCGATGTCGCTTTCCGCACCACCGGTTACGTCACGGATGTAAAGCAAATCAAGTCAGTTGATGGCCGCACCCTGAATGTTGGAACTGGAGATCACGTCACAAGAGGGACTGTACTGGCGCAGATACGCCGCCAGGACTTGAAGAATCAAGCGGACGAATCCGCGGGGCAGGTTGATGCAGCGGTCGCACAACACGCCCAGGCTGAACAAGACTTCAACCGCGCTAAAGCGCTTTACGCCACGCAAAGTTTGACCAAGCCTGACTACGATCAAGCACAAGCGCGTTTTGATTCGACCCTCGCGGCGGTGAACCAAGCCCAAGCCGCGCAGCGCCAGGCGCAGCTTACGTTAAGTGATTCACAGCTTGCGGCCCCGCTCTCCGGATACATCATCGCCAGAAATATCGACGTCGGCACGCTGGCATCGCCTAGCTCCGCCGCTTTTTCCATTGCCGATACCAGCGCGGTGAAGGCGACGTTCGGTGTACCAGAGGATGCGCTGAATCTTGTTCATGAGGGGCAACAACTTATGCTGCAGCTTCAGAATGGCGCTGCCCAGTATTCCGGGCGGGTGACAAGTATTTCTCCCAGCGCCGATGTGCGGAACCGAGTGTTCGCTATCGAAGTCACTCTGTCGAACGGCAAGAACACATTAAAGCCCGGGATGATTGCTTCCGTTGAACTTGGTGGAAAACGCGAGGTGCCACAACCCTCGGTGCCATTGAGCGCCATTATGCCGTATCCGGGAGAAGCGGGACAGTTCGCAGTGGTGGTTGCAGAGCAGCGGTCCGGCCAGTGGCAGGCGCACTTGCGCCGGGTCACGGTTGGCGTGACTCACGGCAGCTCGGCGATCGTCACGGGAGTTCGTGCCGGAGAAAAAGTTGTCGCGATTGGGGCACAGCTTGTGAAGCAAGGCGATTCTCTTTCAGTGATTCCGTAGGCGGTAATCGAGAGCATGGCGCATAAAAGCGAGCAGGAAAGAATCGAGCAAACGAAGAACGTTCCGCGATTTTTCGTGGAACACCCTCAAGTTTCTTGGGTGTTGCTGGCCGGCGTTCTGATATGGGGTTGGTTTGGCTACAACTCCATGCCGCAGCGCAAAGACCCAAACATCCCGGTAAGGGTTGGTGTTGCCAGTTGTTCATGGCCGGGGGCGACGTCTCAGCAAGTCGAGCAACTGATCACCCGGCCGATTGAAGATACCGTTGCGCAAAACAAGACTATCCACGCAGGAACGCCGGCAGATTACGGTGTGCGGTCGATTTCACTTCCTGGCTATTCCTACGTTTATATACAGCTAATCGACGATGTGGATGACCTGAAGCGCCAGTTCAGCGATATCAACCTGAAGCTCAATGCATTGAACGGCCAGCTTCCCCAGGGGGCGGGGCCGATTACTTTCCAGAGCGACTTTGGAGATACGTCAGCACTGATGCTCACGGTGGCCAGCCCAAAGGCAGACTCTGTAGAGATTGATCTGCGCGCGCAATCTATTCAGGCGGCGGTGCGCGCGGCTCGCGCCAATAAAAAAACGATGCAGCCGGAGAAACCAATCACGGTCATCTATCCGTTTCCAGAGTCCGTTTCGCCAAGAGCCATCGCGAGCGGGGCGATACTTTTTGAAAGAGAGGCAACCGAAGCTGGCATTCTAAGTCACACGACGCAAATTCAGGGAACCGGCTTCGTTGGTTTTGATGGTACGAGCCGGCGGGACGACGCCGCGATCCAGGCGTTTATCCAGCAATTTTTTACCAACGAGTTGCAGCGCTCAGAGCTGCATCCCGATGCGTGGAGTCCTATCATCATTCATGATCCGGCCGAGACGCGTTCGAGGTTGTCAGAAATCGCGGGCGATAAATATAGTTATGCAGAGCTGGATGACTTCTCGGATCTCATCGCGCGAACCGTGCAAGGGGCCCCCGAGACATCAAAGGTCGAGCGTCGAGGTGTGCAGCAACAGACAATTTACTTGGAGTTTTCGCAGGACCGGCTTGCGGCCTACGGGCTCCAGCCCGCCGATCTAGGCAAACTGATTCAAGCCCACAACATCATCGCGCCGGGCGGGGTGTTTGAGACCGGAGAACGCGAAATCACCCTCACTCCTTCGGGGCAATTCGAAAACCCCAAGGCCATCGGCGACAGCGTGGTGACCACCACGGCCGCAGGCGCTCCCGTGTACTTGCGCGACCTCGTCGATATCAGCCGCGGATACCAGAGTCCTGCGAACTACCTGAACTATTACACCTGGCGTGACGCTGACGGACGCTGGCGGCGCAGTCGAGCGGTGACCATCGCCATTTATATGCGCGATCAAAAACAGATCGCCAAGTTCGGCGAGTCCATTGACGCAAAGCTGGCGCAACTGCATCACATCCTTCCCGCTGACCTAATCACTGTTCACACCTCTGACCAACCGTTGCAGGTGAAGGAAAATATCCACCTTTTTCTGCGCGCGCTGGAAGAAGCGATCGTCCTCGTCGTCCTCGTCTCGCTCCTGGGCTTCTGGGAGTGGAGACTCGCGCTCATCATGGCTTTGGCGATACCAATCACACTGGCCATGACCTTCGGTGTTGTCTACATGCTGGGCATTGATCTTCAGCAGGTTTCCGTTGCGACGTTAATTATCGCGTTGGGACTCCTGGTTGATGTGCCGGTGGTCTCGGGGGATGGGATTAAGAGAGGTCTCGCAGACGGATTGCCGCGCCGCGTGGCTTCGTGGCTCGGCCCCACGAAACTCGCGACGGCAATTTTCTTTGCCACCATCACGAATGTGATCGCGTATCTTCCGTTTCTGATGCTGACGGGCAATACCGGTCAGTTCCTGAAAAGCCTTCCGATCGTGATGACCGCTTCGCTGCTGTGCGCGCTGGTTGTTTCCATGACGTTCATTCCATTTCTGGGCTACTACATCCAGAGGCCTCCCAAAAAGAAAGAACTCACTATTGAAGAGAAGCGCGAACGGGGTTTCTACGGTTTTTACAACCGGCTGGTCGGACGGGCGATCACGCACCGCTGGATCGTCCTGGCCGGTTCCCTGGTATTCCTGGTGATTGGTGGCTATTTTGCTTCCCATCTTAAGCAGCAATTCTTTCCCGAAGATGTTCAATATTGGTTTTACCTCGACATCTGGCTGCCGAACGATGTGCCGCTGACGGCGACTAACGAAACAGCACTGAAAGCGGAGTCGGTGGTCCGGCAAGTTCTAGCGGACAGAAAAGCGCGCTCGCATGAAAACAAGAATGAGCATGATCTGACTTCCATCACCAGCTTCATCGGAGGAGGTGGGCCGCGCTTCTGGTTTTCGATTTCCCCGGAAGCCCCACAGACGAACTACGCGCAGGTCATCGTGCAGGTCAGCGACAAAGAGCTCACGCCGAAAATTATCGGTCCATTGCAGACCGCCCTCAGCCGAGAGGTTCCGGGCGCATGGATCACCGTACGGCAACTCCAAACGAATCCCGTCGAGACGCCGGTAGAAATACTTATATCCGGTCAGGCCGATACGGACGTGAAGGATGAAGCGGCGGATATCCTAACGCTGAGAGGAATTGCGGCGCAGACGATGGATATTTTAGATCAGGCTCCGGGGATCGCGGTGCTACGAGATGATTGGTCTCCCGACAGCCCACAGGTGAGAATTCAAATTGATCCTGATCGCGCGAATGTCGTCGGCATAACCAACGCCGATGTTGCGAATTCCACTGCGGCAGCGATTACCGGCGCTCCAGTAGGATTGCTGAGGGAAGGGAATAAGAGCATTCCCATTGTGGCTCGGCTCCGCGGACAGGAGCGAGCGCAACTTGGGCAAATTGAGAATCTTTACGTGTATTCTTCACAGCAGACCACGCGGGTTCCGCTGCTTTCCGTAGCCACGGTGCGAAATATTCTTGAGACCGGAAGGATTCGGCGTCGCGAACATTTCCGCACCATCTCAGTGCTGTGCTTCCCAGCCCCCGGCGTGTTGGCATCCGAGGTCCTCGGACCGGTGCAATCGAAAGTGGAAGCTCTAAAAAAGAATCTGCCTCCTGGATACCAACTCGTGATCGGAGGTGAACTGGCGAAGCAGGTTGACGGGTTCCTGAATTTGGCGGTGGTACTTTTGATTTCGCTGGTTGGCATCTATCTCGCGCTGCTCATCCAATTCAACAATGCGGTCAAGCCGCTGCTCGTTTTTGCGGCGGCTCCCTATGGCACGATCGGAGCTTTGATTGCTTTGGCAATCATGCACACGCCGTTTGGGTTCATGGCTTTTCTGGGAGTAGCGAGTCTGATCGGGGTCATTGTCAGCCATGTGATTGTGCTCTTTGACTTCATCGAGGAGATGCACGAAAAGGGGGAACCGCTGGAGCGCGCGCTTCCGGACGCTGGGATCGAGCGTATTCGTCCCGTGATGATCACCGTGGGCGCAACGATCCTTGCCTTGTTTCCCCTCGCCCTTGAAGGTGGCCCGTTGTGGAAGCCGCTCTGCTATGCGCAAATCGGCGGACTCGCGGTGGCCACATTTATTACCTTGCTGCTCGTTCCGGTGTTTTACTCGATTTTTGTTTTGGATCTGAAGTGGATTACCTGGGACGTTGCCGCTAAAGAAAGGTAGCCGGCTTCTGGCGACTTTAAAATCCATTGAGAATCATGGTGATACTGTGACACGTCGTTGCATTAGCAAAGATCAGCGTGAGCGATTCGCTAGGCTACCCGGAGGCCGCCATGATCAAAATCCTCGCACGATTATTCCGGGGACTTCACTACATCGTCGGTATTTCCGAGCCTCCGCCCGGCACCAGCGACCGGAAGTTCGTGTTCACTTGGCTTGCCGGCATCGCGTTTGTTACGGCCGCCTTCGTGATTCTGGTCCTGATCATTCCCTTTGTTTACTTCAGGCATTGAGGGGCCAAAATCTGTTCAGAAGAAGGAGCGAAAAATGACTGATTCAACTAAGCCCATGAGGACAACACGAGGAATCTCTTACTCCCTTTTCATCGTTTTATTGCTGTTGACCTGCTGCGCGCGTGCAGCGCAGAAGGAAGAGCATCGCGTTCGGAATATTGTTCTGGTTCATGGTGCGTGGGCAGATGGTTCAGGGTGGAAAGGTGTGTACGACATTCTGATCAAGGATGGCTATAACGTCAGTATCGTGCAGGAGCCGGAGACATCCTTTAAAGAGGATGTGGCCACTACGAAGCGGGTTCTCGCTCTGCAAGATGGACCGTGCATTCTGGTCGCGCACAGCTACGGGGGAGCCGTAATTACGGAAGCGGGAACGGACCCGTCGGTAGCCGGATTGGTGTACATCGCGGCATACATGCCAGACGCTGGAGAGAATGAGGCAGACGACGGAAAGCGCTTTCCAAGGGACCTCAGCAAGTCTGGCGCAATAAAAAAGACAGCAGACGGTTTCACTTACCTGGACCCGCGAAATTTCATGAGTACTTCGCGGCCGATCTGTCTGTTGAGCAGGCCGCGTTTATGGCACGATCGCAGGTGCCGAACTTTGCGGACAATTTCAAAGCAGTCATCAGCACGGCTGCGTGGCGAAGCAGACCAAGCTGGATGTTGGTAGCGGCAAAAGACCGAACGATTAACCCGGACCTTGAACGCTGGTACGCGACGCGAGCCAAGAGCCATGTCGTGGAAGCACAGGGCGCCAGCCATGCGGTGTACGTCTCCCGGCCGAAGGAGGTTGCAGCTCTGATCGAAGAAGCTGCAGCGCACGCTCGATAGATCAAGGCGTACTTAGAGTTCCCGCACCTGAATATGAGCTGGTCGTGATCGGAAGTGGCGCAAAAGCGGAAGAAGTTACCGAGCTTCTGTGTCTCGGATTTAGGTGCGAACAAAATGAAAAATATGCTGGGTGGCCAACCAGCGATTGCGATTGTGATCGATATCTCCGAACAACGACCGGGTAGTGGTGTAGGCTCCGTCGGCGGAATACAATCTGGCGGTGCCAGGTAGGGGCAAGCCATAACGAAATTCCGCGGCAGCCTTGAATCCCTGTTGCTCAGCCGTTTTCCGTACGGCGGTGGCCGATAGAATGTTCATTTTGTATTTGGGCGGGTGAAACAGCCAGGCCAAATGATTGCGCAGCTGGTTGACGCGGTCGAACAAATGATGCCCATTGGTGCATTCCAAAAGTAATGTTCCGCCCGGCTTGAGCACGGACGCGATCTTGGCGATCAAGTCCTGCGGTGAGACTACGTGCGCGAGCACGCCGACGCAAATCACCAGATCAAAAAAGTTTTTTTCAAACGGCACCTGCATGAAATCCTGATTTACAAATTTTACCTGCGATGACAATTCCTCGGGCACCCGAGATCGCGCAATGGCAAGCATCCCCGGCGACACATCCAGCAACGTCAGGCGGCAATTGGAATTTAGCAGCGGCGTTGAAATAGAGCCGTCCCCACAACCGATATCCAGGATCTCGGTGTACTGCTTTCCCTGAACCACGCGGTCAACGGTCTCCCGGCGCAGCCGGATATCCAGCTGTCGGCGGTCCAGATAAGCGGCGCGTTGATCGAAGAGCGTGCGGACTTTCTCGATCCTGTCGGCGTCGGAGTGCCCGACAGGCCCCGGTTTTTTGCCTGATTGGATTTCCGCAGCGGGGGATTCTTTTGCGATCACGGTGTTCCTTCCGGTTTAGTAGTTCACTGGTTTCCTGAACCTTTTCCGTAAACTATCACGCTCCATCTAATATCGCGAGCCGAATGCACCGAATGATTGTTGCAATGTGAACTGCCGCACTTTTGGTGGCATTTCGTCATTTTCGGCGATCGCGGCAATCGAAAGGTTAAAGTCGATTTCGCCAGGTTGTTAGACAGGAAGTCGACGTGGTCCGTGGGATAGGAAACAGATAAGAAAAGTGCGGAGGACAGAGAAGACCTCGACAACTTACTCGGGGCCTTTTACTGAGATTATTTCGTTACGCATGGCATAGTGAATAAGCTCAGCTAGGGAATGGAGACCGAGCTTAAGCATGATTTTGCTGCGATGGGTCTCCACGGTTCTGACGGTGATTCCGAGCTGTGTTGACAACTCTTTATTGGACTTGCCTTGGGCCAGGAGGCGGATGATTTCCAACTCGCGAGGCGTTATGCGGGGGCCTGCCGGCTTTTCTTCTTCGGGTTTATCTCCTGCGTTGATAAATCCCTCGAGTACGATTTCGGATATTTTGGGTGTCAGGAAGCGTTTGTTTTCCGCAACGGTTCTGACGGCCTTGGGGAGATAGTCCACGATATCGGATTTCAGCAAGTACCCATTGGCACCTGCGGCCAAGGCCCGACGGACCATCTGATGCGA
>Ga0193728_1000336_pt1 | contig 22406 bp, 18 predicted proteins | sample U1c1metaG_FD_143037 | JGI IMG/M metagenome (GOLD analysis project Ga0193728, IMG submission 143037) | Soil microbial communities from a riparian zone of the East river system, Colorado, United States - U1c1 | ecosystem: Environmental > Terrestrial > Soil > Riparian zone | place: USA: East River...
TCGAGTCGCTGCGGGCCGGCAAGCGCGTCACCCGCGACCGTGTAGGCATGTTCGCCGATGGGGTCGCGGTGCGGCGGGTGGGCGAGGAGACATTCCGTCTGGCGCGCCAGTACGTCGATGAAATCGTCTTGGTGAGCACGGATCAGATCTGCTCCGCAATCCAGGATATTTTTCAAGACACGCGCTCCATTTCAGAGCCCGCGGGTGCGCTGGCGGTGGCCGGCATCAAAAAATACGTCGCGCGCGAAAACTGCACCGAACGCCGGCTCATTGCGATCAATTGCGGCGCCAATATGAATTTCGACCGTCTGCGCTACGTGGCGGAGCGCGCCGATATCGGCGCGCAACGCGAAGCCTTGTTTGCGGTGCAGATTCCCGAGGTGCCGGGTTCGTTCTTGAAATTCTGCGAAGTGCTGGGCAACCGCAGCGTCACGGAGTTCAACTACCGCTTTGGAGACCTGCGCGCGGCGCAGATTTTTGTGGGACTGGCGCTCGCGCAGGGCAAGCCGGAGCGTGAAGGGCTGTTGAGCACGCTCGCCGCCGCGGGCTTTACCGTTCGCGACATGACCGACAATGAGACGGCCAAGCTGCACGTACGCTACATGGTCGGCGGACTGGCGCGCGGACTCGCCGATGAGCGGCTGTATCGATTCGAGTTCCCGGAGCGTCCTGGGGCACTGCTCAAGTTTCTCCAGGCCATCGGCGCCGGCTGGAACATCAGCCTGTTCCACTACCGCAATCACGGCTCGGACTACGGCCGCGTGCTGGCCGGCATCCAGGTGCCGGCGGAAACCCGCACCGATTTTCTACTGCATCTCGATGCGCTGCAGTACGCCTATACCGAAGAAACAGAGAATCCGGCCTACAAGATATTCTTGGGAGGGGCGGGCGAGCCGCCTGCCGGGAAGCCGCCTTAAGCGAAGCCGTCTTAAGGGCGGTGCACGGCGACGGAAGTGCTGGCGGTCTGCACGGCGTCGGGATTCGCCGTTTTCAGCCAGTCTTGCGCGCGGCGGACCACGGCGTCATCCGTGCCGCGCGCCTTGACGAGCACCGGCACGGCGGCGTCGAGTTCCTCGGCTGCCGGTTTCGATTTACCGAGGTGTTCGAGCGCATAGGCGTGAATGGCGTGAGCCAACGCTGTTTGAGGGTTCGATGCGGATGATGTCGCGGTCCAGATCTTGATGGACTCATCGCTCTTTGAAAGTGCTTCGGCATATTTGCCGCGATCTACCAGTAGGCGTGCGAAATGCATGAGCAATGAGGCCCGGTATTGGTGGTTGGCGGGTAACGATTTGTCATACGACGCGAGCGCCTGGCGGAATTCGTTTTCTGCCCCCGCAAAATCGCCCTTGTCGTCCAGCAACATGGCCAGACTTACGCGCGCATAACCCACGTTGTAGTTATTGGGACCGTAGAGCGACAGCGTTACCGCAACCGCATCGCGCAGCAGCGGCTCGGCTTCGCTCAGGCGATCTTGACGCTGAAGAAGCAATCCGTAGTTGCCCTTGGCCGCAGCGGTTTCCGGATGCCGGCTTCCGTAGCCGCGTTCCAGCCGAACGATTGCGTCCCGATACGACGCTTCCGCCAGCTTAAAGTCGCCCATGTTTTGCGCAACGATTGCAAGATTTGTCAGGTGCACCGCCACTTTTGGATGATCGTCGCCCAGCACCCTGCGATCGGCCTCGAGTGCGCGCTCATACGACTGTTTGGCGAGCGCCCATTGATGTTCCCGCGAATAGATCTTTCCAAGATCGTCCAGCAACGCTGACATGTCAGTCGCTTGTCCGTGGGTGATTTCCAGTATAACGAGGCTGCGTTTGTAGAGTTCTTTCGCCTCCGCAAATTGCCCTTGTTTGTGCCTGAGCCGCCCGAGAACGTACAGCGCAAGTGCGGCTTGCCGGCTGGATGCGCCAAACTCACGCTGAGACAGACGCAGTGCTTCCTGCAGCGGCGCTTCCGCGGCGCCCAAATCGCCCGCTCCGGCGCGCGCGCGCCCGAGCTCCAAAAGCGTGCCTATCCGCGATTTGTCGTCCGACAGTGATTGCAATTTCAGAGACTCGTTCAATATTGATTCGGCGTCTTGGTACTGGCCCAAGCTGTCATAGACTTCTCCGACTGTCGTCATGAGAGCCGCCTTGGTGGCAGGTTGATCCAGAAGTCCCGCCTCGAGGCGTTTTGCACTTGAATCCAGCAGCTCCCGGGCGGTGACCTGGCTGCCGCGAGTTTCTTCGGGGTCGGATAGCTTGAATAAATTAACGAGAAAGCTCGATATTTCCTCGGCGCGAACGCGTTCGCGTTCCGCTCTTTCGCGCTGCACGGCGGCGCGGTCCCGTTCCGCCGCAATACGCAAAGATTGAATGTACGTCGTTGTTGCGAAAGACAGCGTTAGAAACACAACCCCCGCGGCGGCGGTAACCGGCAGCCAATGTCGTTTGAGAAACTTCGTCGTGCGATATGGCATGGTGTCGCGCCGCGCGATGACGGGTTTTTCCTCCAGATAGCGCTGAATGTCGCTCGCCATTTGCTGAGCGGAGGAATACCGGCGCCCCGGTTCCTTGCGCATGGACATCAGCACGATAGTGTCCAAATCACCGCTCAAGGCCCTCCTCAGGCGTTTCGCGCTGGTGCTTCGATTCTCCGCAATCGACACGGATTCCGGCGAGTCACCGACGGCCACAACATGACTGGGCGGCGGCGGATCCTTCTCGCATATCGCACGCTCGATTTCGGCGAGGCGCGTCGACGAGATGAAAAACGGACCGGAGCCAGACAGCAATTTGTACAACAGAACGCCCAGTACATAGACATCGCTCGACGTGGTGATTGCCTCTCCGCGGACCTGTTCCGGACTGGCATGATCCGGAGTCATGATCCGTATATCGGCTTGAGTCATCGCCAGCATGTGACCAGCTGCTTTGTGCTCGTCCAATAGTTTTGCAATCCCGAAATCCAACAGCTTGGGAACTCCCGTTGCCGTGACCAGAATATTCGAGGGCTTAAGATCGCGGTGAACGATGAGGTTTTGGTGCGCGTAATGAACCGCAGCGCACACGGTTTGAAACAGCTTCAGACGCGCTGTGACATCCAGGCGATGGATATCGCAATAGTCGTCGATCGCAATACCGTCGATATATTCCATGACGATATAGGCGCTGCCATCCGGCAGCGCGCCGCCCTCCAATAAATGAGCAATATTCGGATGATCGAGCTGCGCCAAGATCTGGCGCTCCAACTTGAGCCGGGAGTGCATCCCGACGGCGAGGGCTCCGCCGTGCACAACTTTGATGGCGACCTGCTGCTCGAACTGGGCATCGGCCCTTTCAGCCAGGTAAACCTCTCCCATACCCCCGGCACCCAAGGTGCGCAGTACCCGATACGGCCCTATGCGGTCTCCCATCATTTTTGGAGCATGCACCCCGGCAAGGGCGATCTGCAAACCATGGCGCCCTTGCGGGCGGGTACCAGTTACGTGTATGAAAGCGGGGCCCCCCAAACGGCCGCACCTGAGGAGATCGACCCACATGTCAAACGGACGCGACCCCAATAAGACACCGCCGCCGCCGCCCGCTCCTCCTTCAGGACCAGGTGGTATCAAGCCGCAGGACGTCGACAAGCCCCCGCAGAGTCAATTGCGTAAAGCCGCCGGTGCCGGCGGCGCCGTGGGACGTGCATTGATTGGATAGCGTTACGGCGTACCAAGCGCTGCGGCAGCCGCGGCACGAGACACTAACGGTACGCGGACTCAAGATGCATTTGACGCGCTGGGGGCCTGCGCCCTCGGCAACGGAGCCGCCGATATTCCTGCTGCATGGCTGGTTGGATGCCGGTGAGACCTTCCAGTTCATGGTCGATGCATTCAAAAAAAACCGGCCCATCATCGCACCCGATTGGCGCGGCTTTGGGCGCAGCGAATGGCCGCAAGAGGGCTATGGGTTTCCCGATTATCTCGGGGACTTCGATGCCTTGATGGATCGGATTTCGCCCGGCCTGCCTGCGCGCCTCGTCGGTCACAGCATGGGCGGCAATATCGCCAATCTATATGCAGGTCTTCGGCCCGAGCGCGTGCGCTGCGTCATCAATCTCGAAGGGCTCGGCCTGCCAAGAACGGTGGCAACGGACGCGCCGAAGCGCATGCGCAAATGGTTGGATCAGATCAAGAGTCCGGCGCTGGAAAAGAACTACAATTCGTTCGAGCAACTGGCATCCATCATCCACTTCCGCTATCCGCGGTTTTCTCCCGGAGTCGCGGCCTTCGTGGCCGGCGTTTGGGGCGTGCGGGATGAGGATGGCCGGGTGCGATTGGCGGCGGATCCGCGTCATCACTGGGTAAACCCGATTATCTACAAGCGTGAGGACGCGGAGGCCACATGGCGGGAAATTCGCGCCCCTTTATTGATGATAACGGGCGAGGAATCGGATTACTTGAAGCGGCTCGGCGTCGACGGCACGATGGAAGCACTGCGCGCCGCGCATCCGGGTGTCGAACTTGCCGGCATCGCCGGTGCCGGACACATGCTGCACATTGAGCGGCCGGAGTCGGTGGCGCCGGTCGTGGAAGCCTTTCTGGACGCACACCAGTGATTCGCCGTATCTATCCGACTCGATTCGGCCAGATGCATCTGCGCAGCCACGACGGCAGAGGTGTGCCGGTGGTGCTGCTGCACATGTCGCCGCGCTCGGGTGCGATGTGGGAGGCATTCCAGGAGAAATTCGAACGGCCTACACATGCGCCGGATCGCCTGGGCTACGGATTCTCGGATGCTCCGCCCTGGGCCTTGACGTTGGAACAATATGCGCACGCCACCATCGATGGACTGAAGGCGGCGGGAATGCAGGGCCCGATCGACCTACTGGGCATACATACCGGATCCATCGAGGCGATAGAGATCGCGCATCAGCTGGGTTCTCAGGTGCGCCGGCTGGTGGTGGTCGGCATGCCGTTGTTTACGGCCGAAGAACAGCAGCGACAGCTCGAGAAATACAGCGAGCAGCCTTTGAAACCGGCGACCGAAGGCGGCCATGTGCTCGGAGCCTGGCGCGGCGGTCTTGCATTTCGCGAGCCGCCCTATGACCTGGGCGACGCGCAGCGCCGTTTTGTCGAGCACGTACTGGCGTCCAATCCCGGGGCTGCCTTCCGCGCAGCCTGCGGTTACGCCATCGACAAGAAACTCAAGACGCTGAAATCTCCCTTGACGGTGTTCGCTCCGCATGACGACATCATCGAGCAAACCCTGCGCGTGAAGCCGCTGCTGAAGAGCAGCGCCACCTTCGTCGATTTGCCCGACTTGGGCCTGGACTCGTTTCACTTGGCGACGGACCGGATGATCGCCCTCGTGAATCGCCACTTGCCGGCGCACTAAGCGTTGGACAATCCATTGGACGCCGACCCTAAGAATGCTCCGCCGAGCACCGTTGCCACGGTCGCCATGATTCCGATATTGAGGCGCGTTGCCTTGGTTTTGGTGTTTTTATGGTTCATGATCGGCGGCGTCGCGCACTTCTCACTCACCGAGCTGGAAATGCGGATCGTGCCGCCGTCCATCCCTTGGCCGCGGGCCGCGGTTTTGATCAGCGGTGTGTTTGAGCTGTTGGGTGCCGTCGGCATCTTGATTCCAGTCACGCGGCGCGCTGCCGGCATCGGACTGTTTTTGCTGACCATTGCCGTGACGCCGGCCAACGTTTTTATGCTGCAGCATGCGGAGCTATTCAACGTTCCGCGTTGGGCGTTGATCGTTCGGCTGCCTTTTCAAGCGGTGCTTCTGGCAATGATTATCTGGAGCACTTGGAACGCGCCGCCGCCGCCGTGCGTCGACAGCTAGCCTGCTGTATCTTACGATCGCGACATGCCTAACGCACCTAAATTGACCGGTTTGTCGGGAAACGAAATCTACTGCATGCGTCTCAAAGGGCTCATCCCGAGCGGTGTCGTGATCGGCAACAGCATCCAATCAATGGGTTTTCTCGGCGGCGTGCGCTCTGCCTTCCGGGGCATCGTGGGAGGCGAAATTCCGGATGTGACGCAAATGATTCATGAAGGACGCGCCGCGGCCTTTACCCGCATGCGGGCGGAAGCCGACCGCGAGCAGGTCCACGGAGTCGTCGGCGTCACTTCCGAATTGCGCAGCCTCAGCGGCAATTCGGAGTTCTTATTTGTCGGATCGGGCGTCAGCGGCGGCCCCGGCACGGCGTTGTTCACCAGCGCCGGCGACGCTCAGGAGTTGTATTGCCACATGGATGCGGGTTACGACCCGAAAGAATTCGTCTTCGGCAACATTGCTTACTCGGTGGGCGCCGTCGGCGGAATTGCGGGAACCTTGAAGACCCTGGTGCGCGGCGAGATCAGGGAATTCAGCGATGTGTTCAATGAGACGCGCCATCATGCGCTTCAACGTCTCGTCACGCATGCGAAGGCGGTAGGCGCCAACGCAGTCGTCGGCGTGCGGACCAACGTGCTGCACTTTGCCGGATTCCATGAAATGTACATGGCGGGTACGGCCGCGCTCCATGAGTCGCTGCCGCCGCAAACACGAAGCGCGCCCGTGACCAGCGATCTGACGGGCGAGGAACTCTGGGGCATGACGCAGCTGGGATACATGCCGATCAAACTCTTGATATCGACTTCCGTGTATTCGCTGGGCGCCATCGGCGGAATTCGGGCGGCATTCCAGAGCTTGGTGAGGGGTGAGTTGGGCGATCTGACGACCCTGATCTACGATGCGCGCGAGCAGGTTTTCGAGAGAATAAAGAATGAGGCGGCCGCGCTGGAGGCGGAGGAAGTCGTTGGTATCAAGACCTATATCGTGGAACTCGGTTCCAGCCGGGTGGAAATCTTTGCCGTGGGCACTGCCGTACGCAAACTTCAGGGGATGACCGTCAAAACGCCCGCTCTGCCGGCGCAAGCCATCGTCCGCGACAAGGACACCTGGCTGAACGGCTCGGGCGGTCTCGAGATCCAATCGCTGCGCGCCGGCGGCTGAGCGAGGGTACTATGATCCGACTCCGATCCGGGCATCCGCTCAAGGCCGCTGCGCTTGTCCTTTTGTCTTTCTTGGTCATCACCGGCGCAAGCGCGCGTCACCATAAGTCCTCAAATGACAGTGAGCCGGGCACTTTTGATTACTATTTGTTGTCATTGTCCTGGTCGCCCGCGTTTTGCCTGGGCGATCCCGGCGCCGCGGAATGCAGCGGTCCGCGCCGCTTCGGATTCATCGTCCACGGGCTATGGCCGCAGTATGAAAAGGGATGGCCGGAGAATTGCAATGTGCATGAACAGGTACCAGACAGCGTGGTAACGGATATTTCCGACTTGATGCCGGCGCGCGGCCTCGCCTACCACGAGTGGTCGGCGCACGGCACCTGCAGCGGCTTGAATCCTGCGGGATTCTTCGCGTTGATCCGCCGTGCCTACAACGGCATCGTCATTCCCGCAGCGCTCGTGGGAACCAGCCAGGCCATCGAGGAATCGCCCGCGGCGATCAGCGCGGCATTCCTGCGCGCCAACCCAAAGCTTTCCGCCGAGTCGATCGTGGTCACGTGCAGTGGGCAGCAGTCGCCGCGCCTGCGCGAGGTCCATATTTGTCTCGATCGCGAGCTGAATTCACGAGCCTGTTCCGCCGATGCCGCGCGCGGCTCATGCCGGTCAGCGACGCTGATCGTTCCACCGATTCGATGAGAATCACACGACACTTTTGAGTGAGAAATCCCTATTTAAAGAGGGTATCCCGGCAGCTTCGCGGCCGCTGGCGGTCGAAATCATTGGGCAGGCATGGCGTTGCAATAGTGGCCGAGACGAAAAATGGTCTCTTGGCAGTGCCTGCAGGCGACTTCAATGTCTCGCGCTCCTTGTTGATGAGCGGCGAATACGACTGGCCGCAAATCACCTGGCTGAATGCCTTGCTCGGCGCCGCTTCGCGCGTGGTTTTTGCCGGCGCTCACATCGGCGCGCTGCTGATCCCGATCGTGCGTCACTCGGCAACCCGCGGGGTGGTCGCTTACGAGCCGAGTCCGCGCAATTTCCGGTTGCTGAGCATGAATCTGCAGTTGAACGGCATCGATGGCGTGGTCACGTTCAACACAGCGCTGGGAGAGAGGTGCGGCAGAATTCAATTCACCGAGAATGATATCAACACGGGAAACAGCCGTGTCGCGCCGTCCGCCGGCGAAATCACCGTCAATGTGGAGACGCTCGATCGCACCATTGCGCCGGATTGGGATTCGATCGATCTCATCGTGATGGACACGGAGGGCAGCGAGGTCGCAGCGATGCGCGGCGCGCAGTCTACGCTGGCCAGGACCCGAAATCTCTATGTTGAATTCTCTCCGTACCAGCTTCGCGAGCAAGGCAGCGGCGTGGCGGAGTTTGTGGAAACGGTGGAGAAGTATTTCAGGTCGGCGTACGTGTTTGGCGCTCCAATCCTTTTCCTCGGTCCGGGAAAGTTTGCTGAGCACTTGAAAGGACTGCAGCATTGCCGCAGTCTATTGTTGAATGTGTTGTTTACGCAGGATATCGAAGCGAATCCGCAGCGCATGATGAGTACTTTGCGCACATTGGAGAGCTGAAGAGCCATATGAACAGACCGCCTCTGCCTCCTTTTACGTTGGAAACGGCGCCGCAGAAAGTGCGCATGGCGGAGGATGCGTGGAATTCGCGCGACCCCGCGCGCGTGGCGCTCGCTTATACCACCGATAGCCGTTGGCGCAACCGTTCGGAATTTCTCCAAGGCCGCGATGCCATTCAGGCGTTCCTGGCGCGCAAATGGGCGCGTGAACTCGATTATCGGCTGATCAAGGAGCTATGGGCATTTCGCGAGAACCGAATCGCGGTGCGTTTCGCCTACGAGTGGCGCGATGATAGCGGCCATTGGTTTCGCAGCTACGGAAATGAAAACTGGGAATTCGACGAGCATGGGTTGATGAGATTGCGCCTCGCGAGCATCAACGACTTGCCGATCGCGGAAACCGAGCGTCTCTATCATTGGCCGCTGGGCCGCCGTCCGGATGATCATCCCTCATTGAGCGATCTGCGGTTGTGACCCGCCAATAGCGCCACAGGCCTTCTCACCTTTGAGTTCCAATGACGCCCCCGGCGGATTCGCGGTTCTGAAGATTCGCGACTTCGCGCTGTACCTGTGCTCGAGATTTTTCGCCTCCATTGCCACGCAAATGGTCATCATGGCGGTCGGCTGGCAGGTGTATCACATCACCGGACATGTGTTGGATCTCGGCCTCATCGGTCTGTCGCAGTTTCTGCCGTTTCTGTGTTTGGTATTGTTTTCCGGACACGTCGCGGACCAATTCGATCGGCGCATAATTATCATGATCGGCCACTGCTCTTATGTGGCATGCGCTTTATTGCTGCTCAACTTCGCGCTGCTGAAGATCGGGACCACACTGCCGATTTTCGGCGTACTCGCGATTCTCGGCGTGACCCGCGCCTTCCAAATGCCTGCGTCGCAATCATTCGTACCCACCATTGTGCCCACCGCAATGCTGCGCAGCGCACTGGCGATCAACTCCTCTGCCAATCAGGTGGCCGCCATCTTGGGCCCCAGCGTGGGCGGCATTGTGTATGCGGTGGCGGAGGCTCGGGCCGGGCGGAACAGCGGGGCCGGCGTGGTCTACGGCGCTGCAGCGGTGCTGCTCGTGGCGGCCATCGCGCTGATGGCCCTCATCGCCAAGCGACGGCTGGCCTCCAGCCGCTCATCGCTATCCTGGGCCACCTTGCTGCAGGGGTTGCACTTCGTCTGGCATCGCAAAACGGTACTGGGAGCCATTTCCCTGGACCTTTTTGCGGTATTGTTCGGCGGTGCCACAGCGCTGCTACCCGCGTATACCCGGGACGTGTTGCATGCCGGCCCCGAGGTATTCGGCTATTTGCGTGCAGCACCGGGCATTGGTGCGGGTGCCATGGCGATTTGGCTGGCGTTCAGGCCGGTGTCCCGGCACGTCGGTGTGACCATGTTTGCGGGCGTCGCAGCATTCGGCATGGCAACCGTGGTGCTGGGTTTGACCCACCTGTTTTGGGTGGCAATGATCGCGCTCGTGGTATTGGGGATAGGAGACATGATTAGCGTGTTTGTGCGCTCGCTGCTCGTGCAACTGCAAACGCCCGATGAGATACGAGGGCGGGTCAGCGCCGTCAGCGCCGTGTTTATTGGTGCATCGAACGAGCTGGGAGAGTTCGAGTCCGGTACCACGGCGGCCTGGTTCGGGCTGGTGCCTGCCATTGTGATTGGCGGCGTCGCCACAATGGTAGTTACGGTCTTGTGGGCACGCGTATTTTTTCCTGGCCTGTGGCGCATGCAGACATTCGAGCATTGAGGAATACGAACCCGATGGAACATCAGCACGACCACCCGCATGAGCACAGCCATCACGGACACGGGTCCGGCCATGGCCACGCCATGCCGATTGAAGGCGTCAACCTTCGAATGGGCATCGCCGTGGCCCTCAATTTGGTCTTCGTGGTCGTCGAGGGCGGATATGGATTTTTATCGAACTCGGTGGCGTTGATTGCGGACGCGGGTCATAACTTGAGCGATGTGCTGGGTTTGGTCTGTGCCTGGGGCGCTTTGTTGTTGGGCCGCCGGCCGCCGGGCGCCAAATTTACCTACGGCCTCGGGCGTTCGTCCGTGCTGGCGGCGCTGGTGAACGCCGTGCTGTTGCTGTTGGCCTGCGGCGCCATTGCCTGGGAAGCGGCGAGCCGCCTTGCGGCACCGCCGCCCGTAGCGGGAAGGACCGTCATGGCCGTCGCGGCGATCGGCATTGTGATCAACGGCATCAGCGCTTGGATGCTGCACGCGGGTAGTCACGGCGATCTCAATCGACGCAGTGCCTACCTCCACATGCTCAGCGATGCCGCCGTATCGGGCGGAGTTTTGCTGTCGGGGCTGTTCATTTTGTTTACGGGTTGGAGTCTGCTGGATCCGATCGTGAGTCTCGCGATCGTGGCGGTGATTTTAGCAAGCACCTGGCGGCTGCTTCGCGATTCGCTGACGCTGTCGTTGGATGGCGTGCCCTCCAGCGTCAATTCGTCGGCTGTGATGTCCTACCTGGCCGATCAACGGGGCGTGACCGATGTGCACGATCTGCACATCTGGGCGTTGAGCACCACGAGCGTGGCCCTCACGGCGCACCTGGTCGTACCGGACCGAGGCGCGGAAGACGCGCTCTTGACCGCGCTGACGCCGGATCTAAAACGTCGCTTCCGAATCCAGCATGCCACGCTGCAAATCGAAAGAGACCGCTGCGAGCACGGCTGCGAGGACGAAGCAACGGTTTGAGAAGTGACGGTTTGAGTTTTACGGCCGCCCGTAGTGTGCGACGAACACGGCCTTGCCCAGCAAGTGCTCTTGCACAATCGAGGTGACCATCGCTCCGCTGGAATCCGCGGGCACGGGCAGCTTCGCGACATTCAGCGCGTAGACCGTAAACACGTAGCGATGCGGAGGATCGCCCTTGGCGGGGCAGGGACCGTGATACGCATCCTCGCCAAGATCGGTGCGGCCTTGCAGCGCCTCCGCAGGCAGCGCACTGCTGTGCTCCGCGCCGGCTCCCTGCGGCAGGCTGCTGATATTTTTAGGCAGGTTGTATACCACCCAGTGCCACCATCCCGAAGGGGTGCTGCGCTCGTCGCGGTCGAACAAAGTAACGACGAAGCTCTGAGTTCCCGCGGGCGCCCCCGACCAACGTAGTTCCGGAGACAAATTTCCGCCCGAACAACCAAACGCTTTGGCGGTGTAGATCAAGGGAACGCTGATCGCGAGCTGCGGATCGGAACTCGACAAAACGAACGCTGACTTCGGAGCGGCCTTGGCCGGCATAGCCGTCATGCACGCGATCGATGCCGCCGCGAGCAAGCATGCACGGCTCAGCATGGTTCTTTCCCTAGTGATCATGGGTGTTCCGTCCAGAGCGCGATGTCGCGAGGTCGCTAAAATATATCAGGCTTCGGCGGGAGGGCGCCGGATTTGCGCGGCCATGCGCTCGAAAACCGGCGTCAGCAGCCGATGGAACAGATAGACGGCAAAGGGCGCGATCAGTGCCCAAGCCAGGCCCGCATGAAAGATCGCGTCGCGCAGAACCACGATGGCCTGCCAAACCCCTTGGGACATCAGCGCCAGCGCGGCCTTGATCGATACCACCTGCGGCGGGACGCGCAATATCCACTCGCCCAGACGCACGAAGGGGATGATCAGCAATACTTGTGTGGGCGCCATCGCGGCCTGTACGAATTGGATCGCCGGAAGATTCAATCGGAAGATCAGCGCGATGAACGTGCACAGGATGGTCGAGACGCCCAGGATGGGGATATTGCCGACGACGATTGCAATCGCGACGCACAGCGCCAGCCGCCGCGGCGATATGCCCTGCCGCAACAATGCCAGCAGCGGTTCCAAAAGCCTGCGATTCAGCCAATTTTTCAAGGGTGCTCAGCGATTGCGCGTGACGAAGTATGCCATTTGCATCCTGATCCGCTACAGTTCGTCAAGGAGATCATAAATGTCCAATGAAAATGCGATCCGTCGCGATGTCGGCGCCATCGCGTTGATGTTCACCGGTTTAGGTTCCATCATCGGCTCAGGTTGGCTGTTCGGCGCGTGGCGTGCCGCCCAGTTGGCCGGACCCGGTGCGATTTACGCCTGGATCATCGGCGCAGTGGTTATTTTATTCGTCGCGTTCACCTATGCTGAACTCGGCGCCATGTTCCCGGAGTCCGGCGGCGCCGTGCGCTACGGGCACTATTCGCATGGCACGCTGGTGGGCTTCGTGGCGGGATGGGCGGCGTGGATCGCCATCGTCTCGGTGATTCCGGTGGAGGCTGAGGCTTCCGTGCAGTACATGAGTTCGTGGCCATGGGACTGGACGCACGCATTGTACGTGCACGCCGCCAATGGACAGGGAGAACTGAGCGTGGCGGGGTTGTGGATCTCTGCCGTGCTGGTGGTGATCTATTTCCTGGTGAATTTTTGGAGCGTGAAGATATTCGCGAACACCAACAGCGCCATCACGTTCTTCAAACTCATCGTTCCCGCGGCCACAGCCATCGCTTTGGTATTCAGTGGATTTCATTGGGAAAACTTTCATGTGGGCATTCACGGCGGCCAGCACGTAGGCAACGTGGCCGCCATCCTTACCGCGGTGGCCACCAGCGGCATCGTATTCAGCTACAACGGCTTCCAAAGTCCGGTGAACCTCGCAGGCGAGGCGCGCCATCCCGGGCGCAGCGTGCCTTTCGCGATTTTCGGCTCAATCGCATTGAGCACCGTGGTGTACTTGATGCTGCAGTTCGCCTTCCTAGGCTCCGTCGCGCCGGAACACTTGGGAGAGGGATGGGCAGCGCTGGAATACAGTTCGCCGTTCGCGCAATTGGCGCTGGCGCTCAATCTGAACTGGCTTGCGATCCTGCTGTACGCCGATGCCTTCGTCAGTCCCAGCGGCACCGGCAGTACCTATACGGCGACCACTGCGCGCATGATTTACGCCATGGAGGTCAGCGGCACGGTCCCTGAGGTATTCGGCCGCGTGCATCCGCGCTACGGTATTCCGCGCCCCGCGATGTGGTTCAACCTGGCCGTGTCTTTCATCTTCCTGTTCTTTTTTCGCGGCTGGGGCAAGCTGGCGGCGGTGATATCCGTGGCAACCATCATCACGTATCTGGTGGTGCCGATCAGCGTCATCGTGCTGCGCCGTACCGCGCCGAACCTGCATCGCCCCTTGCGTGTTCCGGGCCTGCCGCTGCTGGCGCCGATCGCCTTTGTGCTGGCCACCCTGATGTTGTTCTGGGCGCGCTGGCCTCATACGGGCGAAATCATGCTGCTGCTGATTCTGCCGCTGCCGGTGTATTTGTACTATCAAGCCAAGGGCAATTGGAGCGACTTCGGGCGCCAGCTGCACGCTTCGTGGTGGCTGTTGGCCTATCTCATCACTGTCACGATTCTATCGTGGGCCGGCAGCAAGGAATTTGAAGGACACGATTATATTCACTACGGCTGGGACCAGTTGTGTGTCGCGTTGACGTCGCTCGCCTTCTATTTCTGGGGAGTGCGCAGCGGCTGGCGTACGCCGGCCGTCATCGCCGTGGAGAAGAACGCCGCGGAAATGGCCGCGGTAAAATCCTAGGAGCCTCGCTCCCGACTCTACACCCCGAGCATCTCGGCTTGCTTTTGGTCATCGCGCAGGTAGATCGAGCGCTTCGGCCGCGCCATCACCCGCCTGACCATGGGCACGAACGCCTGCAGTGGCATGGTGTCGTAATTCGGATCGAACGCATTCTGATCATGCCGCTCGCAGAACAACGCAGTGCGTTCGAAATTGGGATGGCCGCGAAATTGTTCGCGCATGTTTCGATCCAGTCCCAAATAATGAAAAAAATAATAACCCTGGAAGATGCCGTGATGCTGCAGCAGCCACCAGTTCTCGTCGGAGACGAAGGGCTTCAATACAGTGGCGGCGAGCTCGGCATGATTGGTTGATGCGAGAATGTCGCCCATGTCATGCAGCAGGGCGCACACGACGTATTCCTCGTCCATCCGATCGCGATAGGCAAGCGTCGCGGCTTGCAGCGAGTGCTCCAATCGATCCACCAAAAAGCCGCCGCAATCACCTTTCAGCATTTGCAGATGAGCAAGAACCCGGTCGGCGAGCCCACCATTGAATGCGGTCGCCGCCGCCGCGATCTTCTTCCAATCGTCTTGGGAGCTTTCCGTCATTGCCGTGAAAGTGGCACGATCCATCTCACTATGGTCTGACATCGTATTTTTGTCCGGTGCGGCTTCGGGACGCTGGATTATATCAGCGCCGGCCGGCCGAGCTGGTCAGGTAAACGGCGAATGTCCCGAGCCAGTGGCCGCCCTCGTAGTGCTCCCCGGTGACCGCCGGAAGCGCCGCCTCCCGATGCCGCGCAGCCGTGGCGAGAAGTGCCGCCGCCCGGCGATCGCCTGCCGGCAGTCCGTGCGCAATTCCCTCGAGCATCCAGCCGCGGCTCAAGTTGAGGCCGTCGATATGGGCGAGCTTGGGATCCGAGCGATCGGTCACCACCCCGGGCTGCAGCCAGCTGACGCCGCCATTTTGCGGAATGCCGGGAAGAAATCCCGACAACCATGCACCGAAGGCGGTCGGCTCGAGCACTCTGCGCATGAAATCCGCCTCGGCGAGGCAGGGCGAGAGAAAATCCTGGCCCGACGGTTCGTAGTTCAGCGGACACCTGCGATCCTTGACGTAAAATCTCTGCGCCGCATCTTTGAGCAGCGTGCGCATCTCTGCATCGCCGGCGACGCCGGCCCAGTCCCATATCAATCCGAAGGAAAAAGCGGTTTGATCGTGTTCGCCGATGCGGATGGGATAGTGCAATTTGGGCAGCCAGCTCTTGATGCGCGCCGCCGCTTCGGTTTCCAGCGGCTGCAGGGTGTTCGACCATTGTTTCGCTTCGGGATCGTTCCACTCGCGCAGCTCCGCCGCTAGCTGCAATAGCCAGGCGAGACCATAAGGCCGCTCGAATGAGGCGCGGCCGGGGTGCTTCAGGTAGCCAAGCTCTCCGGCCACGTTTTCCGCCTTGAAACTGCGCGCGAGTTCGGCGCGTGCCTGCGCGGCAAACGGCGCATCGGGCATCAAACGCAGCAGACGCACCAACAGCCAGTGGCCATGGACATCGGAATGCCAGTCATAGCAACCGTAGAACGCCGGCGTCAGTTCGCGAGGCGGACGGGCGTCGGCGTCGCCGTCCATGCTGAGGCTGATGTGGTTTGGATACTCGTCATGCAGGCATTTGAGTGCGAGGCCGGCAAAACGCGCCGCCGCGGCAGGGTCCATTGGCATGGGCGCTCCGCCCGCCGGCGCCGCAGCGCTCATCGCGCAGGGCAAGCTGAGGAAAACAAGCGCTAACAAGGCTGCTGGGCGCATCAGGAGAGTTCCTTCGGTGGTAGCAAAATGGTGCACAAAGATATTAGCGCGGCCGCGCACGCCGCGTGGCTTGCGCGGTGTAGGGGTCGTCCGGCCAGTAGTGTTTTGGGTAGCGGCCTTTGAGATCCTTCTTCACGTCGTGGTAGCCGCGATTCCAAAAACTCACCAGATCTTTGGTGATTTGCACCGGGCGCCCCGCCGGGGAAAGCAGCTTCAGCAGCAGCGGCAGCTTGCCGCCGGCAACCGACGGCGTGTTGCTCAATCCAAACAGTTCTTGCAATCGCACCGACAGCGTCGGGTTTTCCCCTTCCGAGTAGTCGATCGGGATGTCAGAGCCGCTGGGGACCGTGAAATGCGTCGGCGCTTCGCGTTCCAGGATCGCCTCCTGCGCGCGCGAGAGGAAGGAGTGAAGGGCATTGCTCAAGTCCAGACGTGCAAAGTGCTCGCGCCGCGTGAAGCCGACAATCCAGGGCGCTGCCCATTCCTCGAGTGTGCGTTCGAGCGCCTCATCGCTCAAGTCCGGCCACGGCAGGGGGCTCGCAACGTCGTGCCGGCGCATGAGCATCACCCGCGCCTGCAGTTGGCGCAACGCCTTGGTCCACGGCAATCCGACGATTCCTGCCTGCTTCAGTCCCGCGAGCACGGCGGCTTGCATGGCGTTCGGATCAGGGTCGCGTATGTCGACGGACTCCAGCAGCAGGGCGCCAAGACGGCGCTCGCGTTTGGCGCTGATAGCCGCGGCGCGATCGTCCCAGTGAATCTCCGCCCTTTCTCTTACTAGGGTGGCGAAATGCGCCTCGAGGTCGGCAAGACTTATGGGGGCGGCGAGGAAAATTCGCGCCTCGCGATCCGCTCCGTCGAGTTCGGCGGCCACGATGAATTCTGACTTGGCCAATGCCTGCGGTTCCCCGAATCGAGCTCCCCGGCCGTTTGCCAGCAAGTATCGCGAGCCATCGCCGCGCGCGCGCGCGATGCGGTCGGGATAGGCCCAGCCCAGCAGAATGCCGGTGGTTTCGTGCGGGTCAGCCGTGTCGCGCGGGGTGCCCAGGTCGCGCTGCCATTGGCTGGAACTGCGCTGAGCCTGGATCTTGGCGCGATTATCGACCGTGACTCCCGCAGGTATCTCGCGGCTGTCGCCGCGCAATACTGCCACGCGCAGCCGCAGGTCCGCGTCGCGCGCGCCGGCACCCGCGCGCAGAATGTCGCGTTCGCTCAAGATGGCGGCGAGATCGCAGGCCAGCCGGGCCGCACCCAACCCCTGCGCCATGACCCGCATGTGGGCAAGCCGCGGGTGCATGCCGAGCTTTTCCAGCGCGCGTCCGTGCTTGGTCACCCGTGCGCCGGCATCGATCGCCTCGAGCTGAAGCAGCAAGTCCCGCGCCTGCGCGAGCGGTGCAGCAGGCGGGGGATCGAGCCAGGCCAGGCTCGCCGCATCCACTGCTCCCCAACAGGCAAGCTCCAGCGCGAGCGGCGCGAGGTCGGCATGCAGGATTTCCGGCGGGGTCTGCGGGCTGAGCGAGGTGTGGGTTCCCTCAGACCAAAGCCGATAACAATCGCCCTCGCTCAAGCGGCCGGCCCGGCCGCGACGCTGATCGGCCGCGGCTTGCGAGACTTTGCCGGTTACCAAGCGGCTCATGCCCGTCGCGGGGTCGAACTCCGCGTAGCGCCGCAATCCGGAGTCGACGACCACGCGGACGCCCTCGATGGTCAGACTGGTTTCCGCAATGCTGGTCGCCAGCACCACCTTGCGTTGACCCGCAGCAGCCGGCGCGAGCGCCGCGTCCTGCTCCGCACCCTCGAGTTCGCCATACAGCGGCAGCACCCGGACGCGGCGATCAAGCTGCGCTTCTTCCAGGTTGCGCTGCACGCGGCGAATCTCCGCGGCGCCCGGAAGAAAACACAAGACATCGCCGTCATGTTCCTTCAAGGCGGTGCGCACGAGCTGCGACACCTGAAGTTCCAAATGGATTTCGTTGCGCCGGGGCACGTAGTGAGTGCGCACCTCGAAGCTGCGTCCCTTCGCAGACACGACCGGCGCATCCCCCAGGAGCCGCACCAACGGCTTTAGGTCCAGAGTGGCCGACATCACCAGCAGCCGCAGATCATCGCGCAGGTTCTGTTGACTCTCGATGCACAGCGCAAGGCCAAGATCCGCATTCAAACTGCGCTCGTGGAACTCATCGAAGATGACGCACCCTACGCCGCCGAGAGCGGAGTCTTCCTGCAACATGCGCGTGAGAATCCCCTCCGTGACCACCTCGATGCGCGTTTCTCTGCTGACTCGCGTTTCCAAGCGCGTGCGAAATCCGACGCTGCGGCCGACGGGTTCCCCTAAGAGCGCGGACATGCGGTTTGCCACCGCGCGCGCAGCGATGCGGCGCGGCTCGAGCATCAAAATCTTCAGGCCATCGAGCCAAGGGCTCTGCAGCAACGCGATGGGCACGATGGTGCTCTTGCCGGCGCCCGGCGGCGCCTCGAGCAGCGCGCTGCGGCGCCCAATCAACGCTTCTTTGAGCGCCGGCAGCGCCTCATTGATGGGCAAATCGGGTAACAACGGCGTTTTCACAGCGCGCTACGATAACCCAAGGGCATGACTGGGAAGGTCACGTGTTAAGATGCGCGCCGTCGGGCCTGTAGCTCAGTTGGTTAGAGCAGGGGACTCATCAATTAATGGTGCCTTCGCATCGCAAGGTGCGAAGTGGACGGGATGAATTCAGGGAAACCTGACCAGCTGCAAGGCTGATGGCAACCCTGAGCCAAGCCGGCGGTGCACCGCCGGAAGGTGCAGAGACTACCTGAGCGCGTTCAAGTCGCGCTTAATGACAGGCTAGAGCGTCCCGCACCCCACGTGGGTGAAGAGATAGTCCACTCCCTCCGGAAACGGCGGGGCAGAAGTGAATCCCTTGGTCCTCGGTTCGAGTCCGAGCGGGCCCACCAACCATTCATCTCCGCGCGCCTGAAGCGCATGCCACCTGGTAGATGCAGCCACAGCAGTTCAGTCCCTGTAGGTGGTCAGAGCGTTCCCGAGGCCATCCTTAAGCGGGCCCAGCCAGGGTTCGTAATTCCTCCACTGGTCGACGCCTTCGCGGCTGATGGGCCGTCGCACCTGCTCGGAACTGGCCGTGCGCACGTTCCGCTCGGTCTTGTGAAACTCCAGGCAGGCCGGCTCGAAGCGCAGACCACAGAAGTCCAGGATGCGGCGCACATTGCCCTCCAGATCCTCCACCACGTCCTCGTGGTGTACCGTCAGGATCCGCCCCGGCAACGCCTCGTTCCAGTGCCGCATGAGCTCGAGATAGTTGCGGTAGTAGTGCGCCATGTCAGCGATGCTGTAACTGAACTCCTGACCGCCCGAGAACAGCTGCTTGAGATTGCCGAAGCAGCAGGCCATGGGTTCGCGCCGGGCGTCGATGATTTTCGCATTCGGCAGCATCAAGCGGATGAGGCCGATGTCCCGGAAGTTGTCCGGCAGCTTGTCGATGAAGTACGGGCGCCGCGTGCGGCGGTAGATCCGGGTGTCGGCCATGAAGCCTTCACCGAAGCTGCGGAAGTCTTGCGGCCCCAACTCGGCCAGCACCTTCGGATAGCGCGGGTTCTCAAGGTCCGTGTCACGGCCGCGTAACGCCCTCACGATGCGTTGGATGTCCGCGAGTTCCTGGGTGCCCTCGACCTCCGAATGCGAAGCCAGGATCTGTTCGATGAGTGTCGAGCCGGAGCGCGTCAGCCCCAGGATGAAGATGGGATCCGAGTCCGCGACGCCCCAGCCCCTTCGCGTCTCGAAGAACTCTCGTGTGCACACTTGCTTCGAGAGCCGCACGCGGCTCTCGGCGAGCCTCTGCGGGTAACGAACTTCCGCGTGTTTGAGCGCATTGCCGCGCTCGTAGTAGACCCAAGAGTCGGCGTAGTCCTTCTGGTCTTCGAGGGCCTTGCCCAGCGCGAAGCACAGGTGATAGCGGTCCACAAGGGATGTGCCGGGTGCCGCTTCGGCCGAGCGCATGCGAGCGATGTCGTCGAGCGAAAAGTGATAGGTCTTGAGGTCTGCCAGGCTCCACCAGGCCTCGCCCGATTCCGGCCAGACGGCGATGGCGGCACGGTAGCCCTGGATCGCCTCCGTCCGGTGCCCCTGGGCTCTCAGGGAGAACGCGATCCATAAGTGCAGCTCTGCGGATTCCCGTCCCGATTGGGCATCGCCCAGGAGCCGACGGTACAGGCTGATCCCGGGCTCATAGTCCCCCAACCGTATGCAGGCCTCTCCGTACTGCCGGAGGTATGCTCGGTTGCCCGGATCGAGCTCGAGCAACTGCTGGATCTCCTCGCGAGACCGCACGTACCTGTGTTGATCGAGCAGTGCGCGGGCGTAGTCGGCACGCGCGGCGCGGTAGCCGGGGGCCCGTTGTACGACTGCTTCCAGCAGTAGCTCGGCATCGTCCCGCAACCCGCGTGCGGTGCAGATGCGCCCCAGCAGGCGCATGGCCTCGATGTGCTCGCCGTGCCGCGCCAGGTATACCCGCAGGACGCGCTCGGCGTGGACAAGCTCCCCGTCGGCGAACAGGCTGGCGGCCTCGATGATCTCAGGGGGCAGGTTGCGGAGCGTGGCGAGGCGATCCGCGATCCTGGCGGCGTTCTCTTCATCCCCCGTCTCAAGATACAGGGTGTGCAGCATTTGCCAGCTGGCAGGCAGGGCGGCGTTGAGGTTCACGGCCTGCCAGAAGGCGTCGATGGCTTTCGGGGCATTGCGCAGAGCGGCGTAACAGTGGCCACGCTCCTCGTACAAGCGACTGCATCGGGGATGCAGCTGCTGTAGCCGCTCCAGCACACCCAGCGCCTCATCGAATTGGTTGAGCAAGCGCAAGTTCATGGCCTGCAGGTAAAGCTCGCCGCGGTTCTGCGGGAATTGCGACAGTTCCGCCGAGGAATTCATGACAACCGCAATCTAATGAGGGGGCAAAAAACGGGACGGTCAGCACTCTGTGCTGCATGATTGTACAGCAGCATCGAGGCGGAAACGTGTAGTCCAGCCGCAGGCGGCCGGCGCGTGCCGAAGAGGAGCCTCATAGGATGCCGTGATCGCGTCACAAACTCTTCACTTCAATTTAACAATTCGGCCTCAGTGTAGTGACCGAGCCGCATGGCCGCATGGCCGCATGTAGCTACCACCTTGATACATACACACCTTGATACATACAACGCCTGGATTTCTATCCGGGTAGGAGAGATTTTGTGGCAAATGATCGAAAGCTGACCGATCGTCGTGAATTTTTGCAGTTGATGGGCCTGAGCTCGGCCGCTGCCATGCTGAACACGTCGATCGCCAAGGCGCTGTCCATTCCGGCAAACTTCAAGACCGGCACCATCAATGACGTCGAGCACATCGTCATCCTGATGCAGGAGAACAACTCGTTCGACGAGGTGTTCGGTACTCTGCGCGGCGTGCGCGGCTTCTCCGACCCGCGCGCGGTCAAGCAGAAGAACGGTAACTCGGTGTTCCTGCAGCCGGCCGAGCAGACGTTCGGCGGTCCCGCCAACGGCTTTCCGAAAAACGGCGTGACCTATGGATGGCCCGCCAATCAGTTCGGCGGTGTGACCGCCGATCTGGTGGTGCCGCCATTCCAGATCAATGCGTCGGCCGCGACCGCAGCGAACGCGCCCACCGCCGTCATTCCGACCGACAGCTTGAATCTGGTGTACCGTCCGGGACTGGACCACGGCTGGCCTCTCGGCACCGAAGCTCGAGACGGCGGTGAGTGGGATAGCTGGGTCCCGGCCAAGAACCCCCTGACCATGGCGTACCGCATGCGCGTGGACGTTCCGTATCACAGCGCGTTGGCGGATGCCTTCACGGTCGGCGACAACTACTACTGCTCGTTGCGTGGTCCGACCAACGTGAACCGCTGCTACCTGTGGACGGGTTGCAACGGCAACATCGCGGGCAACATCCTGCCCGACGGTACCCCAACCGCCCAGGGCACTAACGGCCATGGCGGCGGCATCGTGCTCAACAACGGCTTTGTGCATGGCTTTCCGCTGTCGTGGCCGACCTACCCGGAGATGCTGCAGGCCGGCGGCATCAGCTGGCGCGTCTACCAGGATATCGTGGGCGACTCGGTGACGACCCCGACCGCCGTCGCCAACGACCAGGGCAGCGGGCCGATTCCGAAGAACTCCGCTGGTCAACCGGTCTGCAATGGCATGTTCGTCGGTACTTTCACCGACAACCCGGTGTTGTACTTCCAGCAGTACATCGACGCGCCCATGAGCTCGCCGCTGTTCCAGAAGGCCGCGACGGGCACCGCCCTCGCCTACAACACCCCCGCGCTCACGGCGCCCCGCGCTGCGTGGGAGACCTGGGCCGAGGGACTGTTCGCTCAATTTCAGAGCGACGTAAAGAACGGCACACTGCCGCAGGTGTCTTGGTTGGTCGCCCCGTCCGGCTATAGCGAGCACCCGGCCGCCCCGAACGGCTACGGTGCCTGGTACATCTCTCAGGTCCTGGACATCCTGACTTC
>Ga0193728_1000337_pt1 | contig 22372 bp, 19 predicted proteins | sample U1c1metaG_FD_143037 | JGI IMG/M metagenome (GOLD analysis project Ga0193728, IMG submission 143037) | Soil microbial communities from a riparian zone of the East river system, Colorado, United States - U1c1 | ecosystem: Environmental > Terrestrial > Soil > Riparian zone | place: USA: East River...
TCGCCCCGCGAAGTGGAACTCGCTTCGATGCCGCCGGAGCGCCACCAAACTTAACGGTGCGGTTTCTCCCCAACCCGGTCACAATAGATGGTGATACAAATTCATCTGAACCACCGGACGCACCCAAACTATGCTCGAACGCCTACAAAAAATAATCGCCCGTGCCGGTATCGCCTCTCGCCGCCACGCCGAACAACTCATCCTCAGCGGACAAGTCCGCGTCAACGGCCAAATCATCACCGAACTGGGTTCCAAAGCCGACGCCAAAGAAGACCGCATCGAAGCTGCAGGTAAACTCGTCGAAGCCAACGAACGCCGCGTCTATATCGTTTTGAACAAGCCACCGGAAGTGGTCTCCACGATGGCCGACCCCGAAGGCCGCAAAACGCTAAGAAATTGCCTCAAAGGTTTACCCGAGCGCGTGTACCCCGTCGGCCGTCTGGACTATGACGCCAGCGGCTTGCTTTTTTTAACCAACGACGGCGATCTCGCCGCCGAAATGCTGAAAGACTGGGCCAACCTTCAGCAGCATTACCACGTAAAAATCAAAGGCCGCCTCATGATGGGAGATCTCGAGCGCCTCGGCCGCAATGCTGCCGCCACCATTCGCACCGTTCGCCAACCCGACGCCACACGCGGCCACGCGGAAAATTTCTGGTATGAAGTCGCCTTGCAGGATTCCAAAAAAGACATTCTCCGCCGCGTCCTCTTCGCCGAAAAACATCCCGTCGAGAAACTAAAGCGCATCGGCCTAGGTCCCCTCACGCTGGAAGGCCTGCCGCAAGGCCGCTACCGCCTGCTAATCGACAAAGAAATCGACGAACTCCGCCGCGCCCTGAAAATAATTCCAAAGCCGCGTCTCTCATACGTACCGCCCCAGGAATCGGTCACGCAAAATACCGCAACGGTTATTCACGCCGCACCGCAACCTCACGCAAATAAATATTTTGAAAAGCGCCGCCCTGAAGAAAAATATCGCCCCGCGGCCACGAATCGTCCCGCGCATCGAAAGCATGGCCCAAGACCGAGTCGACCACCTTCAACCCAGGATCGCGAGGGGTATCCGAATCAGGAGTCCGCTTCAGATCGCCCGCCAACCGATCGACGTCCAAACTGGGGCCAAAATCACCGTCCGAGCAGTCCCGTAAATCGAAGTGAACAGCGCCTTCCCCATCGCTCGGGCTCCAGTCGTCCCTCTAATCCCACTCGCCCGACAAAATGGAACCAGAATCGGCCACCGCAACACACCGGCCCCAGAACTCACGGTTCAGGTCCACGTGGCCCCGCCAATCCAGGCCGCCCGACAAATTCGCGGCAAGGGAAAAATCCCCACAAACCTTTCCGCCCTAATCCCAAGAGAACTCCTCGATAACTTCGCCCCGCGCCAATCACGAACATCGCCATGAAAACATCCATCCCCGATAACTGGCCCCACAGCAATGACCTAATTGCCGGCATCCTCAAAAACTATAAAATCATCGCAGTAGTCGGTCTCTCTTCCAATCCGAGACGCCCCAGTTTTGGCGTTAGTCAATACATGCAGTCCGCCGGCTACCGCATCATCCCCGTGAATCCCAACGAAACAGAAGTCCTTGGCGAAAAATCCTACCCGCGCCTCGAAGACGTTCCAAAATCCCAGCACATCGAAATAGTCGACATCTTTCGCCGCTCCGAACATATCCCTCCGGTCGTCGACAGCGCCATCGCCGTCGGCGCAAAAGTTATCTGGATGCAGCAGGGAATCGAAAACCAAAACGCCACCGCCAAAGCCCGCGCTGCAGGCCTCTTCGTAGTAGAAGACGCCTGCATCCTCATCGAACATCGCCTCCGCCGCTAAAGGTCGGTTGAGACGGCAGAGTCAGTTGAAAAAATACGAAGGTAGGAATACACGGATGGTGCCCCAGGCTCGATTTTTAGCCTGGGTCTTGGGTTGGGTTTAGTAAGCTCATCCTTGAAGGATCAATTCCGATTTGCCTTGCTCACTGCACCGACAAAGGAAACACAGCCAAACTATGTTTCCCCACCCCTATAATACCAAGCAACTTGCCATCCCCAGAAATCGCAAAATCCCGAAATCCAATCTCCCGCAAAATCGGCTGCGGAGCAGGCTGCGCCACCGCAACCTCTTTGCCGTCCGAAATCTCCGACAGCTCCGGTATGTCGATCCATACCAGCTCCCCAGTCTTTTTTTCCACCGCACGCTTCAGCAACACTCGCCGCTCATCAGGCGCCCAGCGAAAAACTCCCAGCCCCGCACGCACACGCGCCACGCGATGCGCCGAGCTCAAATCCCGAATCTCCAACACCTCCTTGTCCAGGTAATACACCACCTTCTTCCCGCTTGGCGAAATCGAAAGCCCACCCGCAAAATCCTGAAGCGTAGCCAACTCTTTGTCATCTTGCGCCAGCAAATCAAGTCGCATCAATCGCGGCGGCCCCGTTTGCGCACGATCTTGTTCCACCGCAATTGCCACGTTCGTTCCGGGAATCGCGTCCGCATCCAAAAACGTCCGTCCCTCAAACGCCGCGCCCGCCGGCCCGGTCGCTACATTTGTATACTGAAACGAATACAGCGCCCGCGGCTTCACCGCCTCTGTCATATGCACAATAGTCGCGTTATCCTTCAGCCAGAACGCATTCGCCGAATCCCGAATCACGTTATCGCCGCCATTGATGCGCACTTCCTTGCCGTTTTCATCCAATACAACGGTCATGTACGAGTCCTGCGTTTTTCCGCTCTCGTCAATCACCGTAGTCACGAAGAGCCGCGCCAGTATGAACCTCCCATTCGGCGACCACCGAAAGGAATCCACCGCATAGCTGAACGGCGTGTTCCCATATTTAAATTTATCCCCCTGCAGCAGTCGCCGCTTCTTGCCATTCGTCTCCAGCATCCAGATATCGTCGTGCTCCAGGTCGTACAACTTTGTTTTCACGTTGTGCCGAACGGAATAAACAATGCGCCCATCCGTCCCGAATGCAAACGCACTGATGTCCTCATCGATAGTTTGCAGCGGCTTCTCAAAATCCACCACCTGTGCCCTCGCAGGCGGAATCGTGCAGCACCCAAAAAAGACGCACACCAGCGCGCACAGGCCACGCAGCCACCGATGTCGGCTGGAACAAAGGCAAATCACAAGTTGTCTCTGGAATTCACTGCCGTTTGAATGTGATCACCACCAAATTAATGTTCCATAAATTGCGGCAAAATTTGTCATTCCGAGCGAAGCCGACCGACTTTTTCTTCCTCCTTCGCTCCTGCCAAGGAGTCGGTCTGCGAAGTTGACGAATCTCTCTTCGATCCCTCACGAAGCCAAGCCATTCCATCCCACTCCACACTCACCACTCCCTCATTCCTTCGCCGCCGCCCCTCGCGTCTTCAACTTCCGAATCTCCTCTAACCTCTGTCGCAATCGTGCTTCAAACCCTTGATCCGTCGGCTTGTAGTACGTGCGTCCCGCCAGATTCTCCGGCAAACAGGTCATGTCCGTAACCTTTTCCCCGAAGTTGTGCGCGTATTTGTATCCCTCTCCATACCCAACATTTTTCATCAGCCCCGTGACCGCGTTTCGCAAATGTAGCGGCACCGGATCCGCTTCTGTCTTCGCCACATCTTCCAGGGCCTCGCCGAGCGCCGTGTACAGCGCATTTGACTTTGGCGCGAGCGACAAATAAACCGTTGCCTGCGCCAGTGCCAGGTGGCCTTCCGGCGCGCCCAGAAAATCAAACGCATCTTTAGCCGCCAGCGTCACCGCCAGCGCCCCGGGCTCCGCCAGTCCGATATCCTCACTCGCCATGCGCACCAACCGCCGCGCCAGGTACAACGCATCCTCGCCCGACTCCAGCATTCGCGTCAGCCAATACAGCGCCGCGTCCGGATCGGAATTGCGCACCGACTTATGCAGCGCCGAAATTAAATTAAAATGTTCTTCGCCCGCCTTGTCATATCGCAACAACTTCCGCTGCAAGATATCCTCCAGCAGCAGCGGCGTAATCGACAGCACCCCGTTGCGATCGCGTATCGCGCTCCGCGCCGCCAGCTCCAGCGTGTTGTACGCCGCCCGTGCGTCGCCATTCGCAAACGAAGCGATGCGCATTAACACATCGTCGCTGGCCTCGAATTGTTCGTTCCCCAGTCCATGTTCTTTATCCAAGAGCGCGCGCCGCAATAGCTCTGCAATCAAGGGCGTCGGCAGCGCCGCCAGAATGTATACCTTCGTCCGCGACAACAGCGGCGAAATCACCTCAAACGAAGGATTCTCCGTCGTCGCGCCTATGAACGTGATGTGTCCCGCTTCCACATACGGCAAAAACGCATCCTGCTGCGCTTTATTAAAGCGGTGCACCTCATCCACAAACACAATCGTGCGGTGCCCTGACCGCGATTTGCGCTCCGCTACAGCCATTACTTCTTTAATTTCTTTAATTCCGGCCAGCACCGCGCTGAACGACACAAATTCCGACCGCGTCAGCCGCGCAATCAATCTCGCCAGCGTGGTCTTCCCACACCCTGGCGGTCCCCACAACAGCATCGACCCAATATCGTCATTTTCAATTTGTGTGCGAAGCGGTTTGCCCGAGCCCAGCAATTTCTCCTGCCCGATGAATTCGTCTAGCGTGCGCGGGCGCATGCGCTCCGCCAACGGCTGGTGCGCCGCGGGCACCTCCGATTCCGACGAGTTACCGCCCGGCCCCAATGGTATTTTGTTGAATAAGCTCACGGCTCTTGGATGTTCCGCATACGCACGGAGTTGCGCTGCCGTGCCGCTTCATAAAACAACACCGCCGCAGCCGCCGCAGCGTTTAGCGATTCCACGCCGCTTGCCATCGGTATGCGTATGCGTGCATCCGCGCTGCGTTCCACTTCTACTGGAAGTCCCGATCCCTCATTACCCACCAGCAACGCCGAAGCCTCGCACCAATCCACCTCCCACGGAGCCAGCAGCGGCTGTTCGCCAGTCTCCGGCTCATGCACACTCGACGCCAGCATTCGAAATCCCGCCACCTTCAATTGCGTCATCAAAATTGGCAGCGGAGTCCCCGACAACACCGCGAGATGCAGCGCCGCTCCCGCCGATGCGCGCAACGCCTTGGGCGAAAATGGACTCGCCGTCCCGCTTTGTCCTGACGCAGAAATCGCCGCTCCCGTCGCTCCAAACGCCGCCGCAGTCCGCAAAATCGTCCCTACATTTCCGGGATCCTGGACGCCCGCCAACACCACCAGCAGCGGGGAACAAACGTCCTCCGGTGCACGAACTAAATCATCAAACGTCGTAACCCGCGGCTCCACCAACGCCGCCACTCCCTGCGGATGCTCAGTGTCCGCCAGTCCCTCAAAGAGTCGGTCCGTCGTCTGCAACACAGAAAAAGCAATCTCCGGTCGCCCGATAAAAGGCGCCAGTCGCTCACGGTATCGCGCTCCCGTCTCGCTGAACAACACCGCATCGATTTTGCATCCCGAACGCAACGCTTCTTCGACCAGCCGCACGCCCTCCACGCCAACGAATCCCGACTCCGTGGGAATCCCTCCGCGCAGTGCCATGCGAAATTGTTTCAGCCATCGATTATCACGGCTAGTAAGCACCGCTCCCGCCTGCCGCACTGCAGGCGCCTGCCCCGTTGACACACGTGCCTCCCGCGCACCGCGCGGCGGGCCCGGTGGCGCTCCCTGCGCTCCTGGAGGTGTTCTCATCGCCCGAAAGCGTAGCATCCTTCTCCAGGGAAACGCACTTCACCCATCAACTGAGACCGACTCCTACATGCAATCGACTTATCTTTCGTTGTTATTTGAGAATTAGCGCCGGGTCAGGATTCAGTGAAGTGTCGGCCAGCAAGCCCGCGCGAAAGCGTGAATACGCCGCTGCGGCAATCATCGCGGCATTGTCAGTAGAAAGAGCGCGGCTAGGAAAAAACACTTCCATGCCAGATGAGGTCACACGTTTTTCAAATGCGGAGCGCAGTTCGCTGTTGGCAGCCACCCCGCCGGAGACCAGTATGGACTCCGCAGAAATAATTTCAGCCGCAGCCATCGTTTGTTCCACCAGAGTCCGCACCACCGATCTCTGAAATTCGCGTATCAATGCCAAGGTTTGCCCGTCGCATAACGGCAGCAATTTTTCAAAGCTATTGTCGCCGCGTTCCAGAGCGGCTTGCCGAACGCGGATGTCTTCGGAATATTCGGTATGCTCACGCAAATGATAGAGCACCGCGGTTTTCAACCCGCTAAAACTGAAATCCAGCGCATTGCCGCTCATCTTGGTTGGACCAAATCTTACCGGAGGCGCCACGCTGTCGCCTGCGCCATTACTTGTAACGGACAAGCGATCGAGAATGGGTCCTCCCGGGTAGCCCAGCGCCAAAAGCTTCGCGACTTTATCGTAAGCTTCGCCGGCGGCATCATCCCGAGTTTGCCCAATCTTGCGATAACTCAAAGGCTTGAAATCATCTGCTTCGTAATTCTGCGTCTCAGTGACTTCGTAAAGAACGGTGTGACCGCCGGAAACAATCAAGCACACCGCGGGGAATTTCATCTTGCGGCCAGCGCTGTGCGCCTCCAGAAAAACCGCATGCACGTGTCCTTCAAGGTGATTGACCGGTATCAACGGCTTCTTGAGCGCCGCAGCCAACGTTTTTCCATAGGTGATGCCCACCAATAATGCTCCCACCAGCCCCGGCCCTTGCGTCACCGCCATGGCATCTACTTCCGAAAGCTGCATGTTTGCTTGCGCAAGCGCTTCGCGAACTACCGGCACGATCTGCCGTAAGTGTTCGCGTGAGGCCAGCTCGGGCACCACGCCCCCATATTTCTTATGAATCTCGATCTGCGACGCCACCACGTTTGACAAAACTTCCAGGCCGTCCGAAACCACGGCCGCCGCCGTCTCGTCGCAGGAAGATTCAATTCCCAGAATTCGCGTGCGCATGCTCATGAATTTGTTCTCTGAAGATGATAATCCATTGTTCTACAGTGACGGTTGGATTGACAAATCCAGACGCCTGCAGCTACTTTCATGAAACCTTATGACCATCGATAAGAATTTCACGGCCGCCAACTCTCCAGAGCATACTCGACGAAAACATCAGAAGGTCCGCAAGGCAGTCTTGCCCGCCGCCGGACTTGGCACACGCTTTCTACCGGCAACCAAAGCGCAGCCAAAAGAAATGCTCACCGTGGTCGACAAGCCGCAAATTCAATACGTCGTCGAAGAATGCGTTGCCGCAGGCATCGAGCACATCATCATCGTCACTGGTAGGGGCAAAAGCTCCATTGAAGACCACTTCGACGCCTCGCCACTGCTGGAAAAATTTCTCGAGGATAAGGGCAAGATAGACCAGGTCCAGTTGGTGCGCAGTATCAGCGACATGGTGCAGATCAGTTATACTCGGCAGAAAGAGCCGCTCGGCTTGGGCCACGCCGTCCTGGTCGCGCGGGACCTGGTCGGTGACGAACCTTTCGCCGTTCTCTTAGGGGATGTTCTCATTCCTGGCAAAAATCCGGCGACCAAGCAATTGATCGATGTGTACGAAGCGACCGGCGTAGGCGCGATTGCCGTGGAAGAAGTCCCCAAAAATAAAACGCATCTTTATGGCATCGTAAACGCCGAGCCTGCGCCGCAGCCGCCTTTTGGAGCGCGCTTGCTGCGAATTAAAGATTTGGTGGAGAAGCCCAAGCCGGAGAATGCGCCTTCTAATCTAGCGATCACCGGCCGTTATGTGTTGCCTCCGGACATTTTCGAACACTTGGCACAAACAAAACCCGGCGCCGGTGGAGAGATTCAACTGACCGACGGGCTGCGAATTCTGGCGCAGCAGCAGGGCCTGTGGGCCTACATCTATGAAGGTATTTCTTACGATGCCGGCGATAAATTGGGATTTTTAATCGCTACCGTGGAGTTGGCGCTTCAAAACGAAGAACTGGGCGCCGGCTTTAAACAATATTTGAAGTCATTGAAGCTAAACTAAGAGTACTAAAGTTAGTCCTTTTTCGCGGTCGAAGATTTTTTCTCTTTGGATTCTTTGGAGGAAGATGATTCCTTGGAGCCGCTGTCCTTACCGGACGAATCTTTCGAGGAAGATTCCTTCGAACTCGAATCCTTGGAGCCAGAATCCTTCGACGACGATTCCTTCGAATCGCTCGAATTGCTTCCAGACCCTTCCGCCTTTTTCCCCTCACCCGCATTTGGCTTAGCCGCGTAATCATTCACGTACCAGCCTGCGCCTTTGAACTTAATAGCCGGCGCGGTGATCACCGATTCCACTTTGCCCCCACAATGAGGGCATTTCTTCAGATGTGGACCGGCGACCGGCTCGATTTTGTCCGTGTGGCGGCCACACTTCAGGCAAGCGTATTCGTACAACGGCACAAAAGTCTCCTTACTGAATTAGAAATCAAATTATAACATGCGTGGCAGTACGCTTCCGGAAGCGCATGGTAGACTCGAAGCCATGAGCGGCAAGAAAGTTGTTCGATCTTCACCTTTGAACAAAGTCCACAGAGAAGACCAAGAGTCCTCTGAACTCCCAGTAAACGGTGAAAGACATGCCTCGCCTGCAAGCGCTGCCGGCTGTCTCTACCTCGTCGGTACGCCCATCGGCAATCTTGAGGATATGACCCTGCGCGGTCTGCGGATTTTGAAGGAAGTGGATCAGATCGCCTGCGAAGATACGCGCCACACCTCAAAACTACTGAACCACTACCAAATCAATAAACCGCTTGTCAGTTATCACGAGCATAACGAGATGACCCGTGCCCCCGAGTTAGTTGTTGCGCTTGAGCAGGGCGCCAGGATCGCCCTGGTATCTGACGCCGGAATGCCGCTGGTCTCCGATCCGGGCCACCGCCTCGTAGCCATGTGTTTGCGCCATCACATTCAGGTAGTGCCCATTCCGGGGCCATCTGCGCTGCTGGCCGCGCTGTCCGCGTCCGGCTTGCCGAATGAAGAATTTTTATTCGTGGGTTTTTTGCCGTCACGCAGCGGAGAACGTCGCCGCGCCCTCGAACGGCTGCGCATCGAAAATCGCACCATCATATTTTACGAGGCCCCTCATCGTGTCGAGGAATGCATCGCCGACGCACGTGAAATTCTGGGCGACCGGCCCGCGTGTCTGGCCCGCGAAGTCACAAAGCTTCACGAAGAATTCAGGCGCGGAAAACTTTCAGACCTCAGCGCTTCTCTCGAGGCCCGTCCGGCGCGAGGCGAGATTACCTTGTTGATTGGCCCGGAAGACCCCGCCGAGGCGCGCGCGAATCTTGACTCGACACAAAGTTTATCGGAGCGCGTGGACGAATTGATACGCCAGGCCAAGCTAGATCGCAAGGACGCCTTGAAACTGGCAGCTAAAGAACGGGGTTTGACGCGCCGAGCTGCTTATGGCCAACTGCTGGAGGCACTGGGCAAAACCGATGTGGAATAAAGAGGCGGAATAAAGAAGCGGAATAAATCAACCGCGCTAGGCGGCCGACTCTGAAAGAAACATCCGCCGGAAGTGCGGCCCAATAAACTGCACGCCGATAATTTTCTCTCCCCGGGATTCAGCACTTGCCACATGAACAACGCGGCCGCGCGTGTTGAAATCGGACTCCGCTTGCTTCCGTCGAACGGAACTCTGCGCAATCGGAATGTGAATTTCCACGTCGCAACCAATCGAGAGATCGAAGCGCGTCACAAATGCCGCCCCGCTGCGACAAAGATTTTCGCTGGAAGTTTCTTCCTGAAAGGTGACTCCGCGGCGGTCCCGCCCGCTCACCGTCAGCGGTAAGCGTACCGCGAGCCTACGATCCGCGCGCTGCTTCGAGGTGGATGTACTGCGCTGGAGCATGGACTGGGTCCTCCCCCGCTGATTTCGGCCGGTCCGCAAAGAACCGTTCCACACTGTCCAGTACTTCGCGGGGCGTTCGCGCCGCATGTACGATACGGCGAAGCTCGCTGCCGTTACCCACACCGTGAGTGAACCAGCAAGCGAACTGCTTCATTTTGCCCACCGCATCCGGCAAATTGGCAGAGCTAATCTGTCGGTAGTATCCAGAAAGTAAACGGTGACGGTCATGGTCGCTGGGGAGCTCGTAGCGGCCTGTCTGCGCATACTGCTGCATCTGAGAAAAAATCCATGGATTGGTCGCCGCGGCGCGCCCGATCATCACCGCATCGCAACCGGTTTCTTCCACGATGCGTGCGGCATCCTCCGGCGTGTTGACGTCTCCATTCCCGATCACCGGAATTGTCACCTCCTGCTTGACGCGCGTGATGAGATTCCAATCCGCTCGGCCACTGTAGCCCTGAGCCCGCGTGCGTGGATGAACCGCAACACCCTCCACCCCTAAGGACTCGGCCATTTTGGCGACCTCCACAGCCACCACGGAATTCTCGTCCCAGCCAGCTCGCAGCTTAATAGTCAGAGGAATCCGAACCGCGGCACGCACCGCACGAAAAATTTCGCCCAGTAGATGGAGATCGCGCAACAAACCAGACCCGCCGCATTTCACAACTTTTTTCGCCGGACATCCGAGGTTGATGTCCACAGCGTCGTAACCCAGGTCTTCCACCATTTTCGCCGCGCGCGCCATAACTTCAGGGTTCGCGCCAAAAAGCTGCGCGGTAATGGGATGCTCGTCTTCCTGAAAATGTAAATATCGCAAAGTCTTGGCGGCGCTGCGGGTAATGCCCTCGGACGAAGTGAACTCCGTCATCAGCAGTCCGCAGCCGCCGAGTCCTCGAATTACACGCCGAAAAAGCGTATCGGTGACTCCTGCCATGGGCGCGAGAATGGTGGCGGGCTGGATCAGCAGATCGCGGATTTTGAATGACGCAGGCAGCACGGAGTTATTTGCATTCTTCCGAAAGTTCCGGATCTTGTCTCAAAAATTCTTCCAGCCGTAGGAATTTCCGGCCGAGCGCGGTGCTATAAGTAGACCACTGGTCGTCGCCCGCTCCGCTGCCAAGCGCCGCGCGCACCGCCGCCATTTTCGAGTCCAAATCGTCCATGTAGTGAAAAACCATGGCTTCGCGGATCATCGGCAGTTTCGGTGAACCAAACTCATATTGCCCGTGGTGGCTGATAAGCATGTGCTGCACTACCGTTTTCAGTGGGCCAGGGAAGCCCGCGATGCCGTCCATGGCCCGCGAAACGGTTTCCAGTTCCATGACAATGTGACCCAGAAGTTGCCCTTCGGTCGTATACCCGATGGCCCGTTCGTAACAAAGTTCGTCCAGCTTGCCAACATCGTGCAGCATCGCCGCGGTCAGCAGCAAATCCACATCCAGCTCAACATAGTGCGTCGCCAAAAGTTGTGCCAGCGCGCACAATCCCACCACATGCTCCAGCAGACCACCGACGAACGCGTGATGCATGACTTTAGCGGCCGGCGCACGCTTGTAGCGTGGCGCGATTTTCGGATCGCTGATGATCCCGCTCACCAGTATCTTTAGCCAGGGATTTCGAATCGCTTCGGCGAATTCCAGCAGCCGCCCATACAGCTTGTCGACATCCTCTTTTGTATGCGGCAAAAAATCGACGAGATCGATTTCTTCAGGCTTAGCTCGCCGCACCTGTTGCAGCGCCAACTGTGGTTTGTTGCGATAGATTTCTACGCGCGCCTGGACTTTTACAAAATCATCGCGATTGATGTCTTTCGCGATAGTCTCGAACAAGTCCCACATGCGAGCTTCGATCGTCCCGCTGCGGTCCCCAAGCTCAAGACGAAGGTAGGACTTGCCTTCGCGGGTGTTGCGAATTTCTTTTTCGTGTACCAGGAAAAACGTGGTAATTACTTGCTCGTTGCCTAGATCCGTAACAAACGGCGTCTTCATAAACCAGTGTCCGGCTTTTTACCGAACAGACCGTATTTCTTATGGGCCTTCTTGGCCTTCTTGGACGCTTCAGGTGTCGCACTCACTTCTTGGATCTCCGAGTTCCCGCCGCCACCGGCAATATCCTGGAATCCTGGCTTGATCACTACATAGCTCTGTTCGCGCAACGTTTTCACGTACTCGCGCATAGCAGGTTCCATACGCGCGGTGTACAGCTTGTCCGTGATTTCCGGTTCGACTTTGGCGAGCGTTTGTTCGCCTTCATCGTAGTGTTCCAAAACCTGCAGAATCAAAAATCCCTGCTTGGTGTCCATTACATCCGTAATGTCATTTTTCCGCATTTTAAACACGGCATCTTCAAGCTCTTTGGACAACTCGCCGCGTTTGTAAACCCCCAAAAACCCGCCCTGCTTGGCCGTGCTGCCATCGGAAAAGCGCTTGGCCATTTCGCCGAAGTCTTCGCCGTCCTTGATGCGCTTCAGCGTAGTCTCCGCTTTCTTTTTCAGTTCCACGATTTCTTCCGACGATTTCTTTTCCGTATTTACTTCGATAGAACGCAGCGCAACCTGCTCCGGCCGCACAAACTCCCCTTTATGCTCGTTGTAATATTTTTCGATTTCGTCGTGCCCGATAGTGATGTGCGAGCCGACCTCGCTACTGATCACCCGCTGCGTCAAGACTCCATTGCGAATATTATTCTTGAAATCTTCCCAGTTGACTCCCGAGGCTGACACCGCCTTCTCCAAATCTTCCATGCTGTTTATGTTGTTCTGGATGCGGATTTGATCCAGCTTCTTGATCACATCGGGCTCCACACTAATCCCCATGTCTTTCCCGCGTTGCACCAGCAACGACTGATCGATGAGGTCGCGCAGCGCGTTTTTCTGGCGGTCTTCGATCGCAATCTGCAGTTGTTCTGGAGTGCAATGACTCTGGCAATCCTGTTTGGCTTCATCGGCGGCGGCAACCTTCGCCTTCTCATATTCCGACTGGGTGATGATTTCATTGTTTACGCGCGCGATGATCTCTTCGACCACCCGCCCAGAGTTGGGATCGACCTTCGACGCCGGAGGCGGACTTTTCTTCGCAGGCGTAGGCGCCGGCGCGGTCTCCGGAGTTGCCGGAGCTATTCCGGGCTTTTCGAGTGCCGGTGTCGACTTATCTTGCCTGTCCGCAGGCTTAGGCTGTGGAGTATTGGCCGAGTTATCTTGGGCCAGGATCCCTATAGGAAGTGTTCCGCAGAACGTCAAAAATAGAAGTAATTTACGCATTAATACCTCGTCCAGAGTTTAGCACTTTCGATTACTTCTTCGCAGTCTAGCTCTCGCCCTGAAGCCCTATCAATACGTTTCTCACCGATTCGGCGACCGATTCACCGCGGATAACTTCCATCCAAAGTACGCCGCTGGGATCGAGTTTAATCCCTTTGCGAGAGCGCACCACCGACACCAGCCTGGCCGGATCAAGTGTGGTCTCCGGATAGAAGCGAATAGCCACCCGGCTGCCCTGCCGTTCCACGGAAGAAATGCGCAGCCGCTCGCTCATGGATTTGAGAGTGGCATACTCTAATAGGTTTTCCACCGATTTCGGCAGCGCTCCGAAACGATCTTCCAGTTCCTTGCGAACGTCCTGCTTTTCCGCCTCGGTCGAAATAGACGAAATCCGCTTGTATGTACGCAAGCGCAGATTTTCGCTGGGAATATATTCCTGCGGAATGCGCACATCAAATCCCAAGCTTAGAGTCGTGCGCAATTCCGGTGTGACATCCTCGCCCTTCAGCGTGGCAACCGCGCGTTCCAGCATCTGGCAATACAAATCAAAGCCGATCGCCTCAATATGCCCGTGTTGCTGCCGCCCCAGCATGTTGCCCGCTCCCCGCAATTCGAGGTCAAGCGCCGCGATGCGGAACCCCGCCCCCAGTTCGCTGAATTCCTTCATTGCCGCCAGCCTCTTACGCGCGATCTCAGACAAAATTTCTTCCGGCGGAACGAGTAAATACGCGTAAGCCCGCTGGCTCGAGCGCCCCACCCGTCCCCGCAACTGGTACAACTCCGCGAGCCCCAGCCGGTCGGCGCGATTAATAAGGATGGTGTTCGCCCGCGGAATGTCCAGCCCGTTTTCCACGATCGTCGTGGCCACCAGCACATCCGCCTCGTCGCGAATAAATTTCAGCATCACCGCTTCCAGTTCTTTTTCACCCATCTGCCCGTGCGCCACCACCACCCGCGCTTTAGGCACCAGTTTTGAAACCAATGCGGCCAGCGAATAAATCGATTCGACGCGATTGTGAATGAAGTACACCTGGCCTTCGCGCGCTAATTCCGTTTCTATCGCGCGCTGCACCAGGTCCTCTTGAAATGGCGCAACCACCGTCTGGATCGCCAGCCGGTCGCGCGGCGGAGTTTCGATCAGTGACATATCGCGAAGCCCCACGAGCGACATGTGCAAGGTACGCGGGATGGGAGTGGCGGAAAGCGCCAAAGCGTCCACGTTCTTGCTCATTTCTTTCAACCGTTCCTTATGCGCCACACCGAAGCGTTGCTCTTCGTCGACAACCAACAGGCCCAAGTCCTGAAACTTTACGTCTTTGGATAAGAGTCGATGCGTGCCGATGACGATATCCACTTTTCCCGCTTCCAGATCGGCCAGAGTTTTTTTCTGTTCGGCGGTGCTGCGGAATCGGCTCAGCATATCGATCCTCACAGGAAAAGCCGCGAAGCGATGCTTGAATGTTTCGAAATGTTGAAACGCCAGCACCGTGGTGGGCGACAGCACCGCAACTTGCTTGCTGTCAGCCACCGCCTTGAACGCCGCCCGCATGGCTACTTCGGTTTTGCCGTAGCCAACGTCACCGCATAGCAGCCGGTCCATCGGCGCCGCGCGCTCCATGTCCTTTTTAATGTCCGTGAGCGCGGTGTTTTGGTCCGCGGTTTCTTCAAATTCGAACGCATCCTCAAACTCACGCTGAAAATTTGCGTCCGGCGAAAATGCGAACCCGGGAGCCGTCTTGCGCTGCGCGTACAGCGCCAGCAGCTGGTCGGCCATATCTTCAACCGATTTGCGGGCGCGCGTCTTTCGCGTGTTCCACGCCGTCCCGCCCAGCTTATCCAACGGAGGGTGGTCCCCCTCCACGATGCGATAGTTCTGCACCAGGTCCATGCGTTCCAAAGGAACGTAAAGCCGCGCTTCGTCGGAGTACTTGAGCAGCATGAATTCGCCCCGGCGCCCATCGGACTCGATCTGCCGCAGCCCATCAAATTGGCCGATGCCATGATCGACGTGCACTACGAAATCACCAGGCTTCAGTTCCGCAAAATCACTGAAGAAACCAGATGTGCGAATCTTACGGCTGGGCCGCTCGACCGAGGGCGTCACATTAAACAGATCGGCATTTCCGAATAACGTCACGCGCGCGTCAGGAAAAGTTACGCCTTCGGAAAAAGGCGCGCGAATCAGCAACAACGTGGCAGACTCCGTCGCCGCTTCGGCAGTGAACCCCGCTGCGGCGTCTTCGGATTCGCCAAGCACGTAGGGAACTTCGTATTCGCGTGAAACATCCGCGAGACGCTCCAATTCTCCCAGGCTGCCGGCCGTCAGAAAGGCGGTGCCTCCCGCGGCGAGCTGCGATTTCACTTCTGCCATGCAAGCCACCACATCGCCGTGGAAGCGGGCGCTGGGCCGCGAAGAGAGCTCAAACCGTTCGAAAGAATCTGCGCTGAGCCCCAGTTGCTCCAGTCGGATTTGCGAAGTCTTTTCCAGCGCTTGGGTGAGTTGGTCACCGGACCAGAAAAACTCCGAAACCTCCGGCGCATTAGCTTGGCCGTGCCGATCGTAGTTTTCTTTCGCGCTCTCCAGATGTTTCTCCGCCGCGTCACGCAATGTTTGCGGCTCATCTAGAAATACCAGCGGGCGAAGTGAGCTCTCCGCCAGCTCCAACAAAGTAGTTTGCTTTTCCTGGCCCGCGGGGCCGAGGAAAGAATGCGTTTCCCACGGTGCTTCGCGAGTGGGTTCGAATGATTCCGCGCTCGGCACCGCCCATTCCGTCAGCGGCAATAGCGTTGTTCGAACTACCGGCGCAATCGACCGTTGCGTGCGCGCGTCGAATTCGCGCACCGATTCCACCGTATCCCCCAGAAGTTCGATGCGCACCGGGCGCTGCGCTTCCGGAGAGAAAAAATCTACGATGCCGCCCCGCACCGCGAACTGCCCAGGCAGCTCCACCATTTCTGTGCGCGTGTAACCCACAGCGGCAAGATGCCCGACGAGTTCTTCGTGAGGTATTTCCGAATCCTTACTGAGCGTGCGCGCCAGAGATAAATAAAGATACGGGTCGTTGTAACGCCACAGCGCCGCAGTGATAGGCGCCACCACTAGCGAGATCTGCCCATCAGCCAGTCGAAAAAGCGTGGCCGCGCGGCGTTCCAAAATGTCCGGGTGCGGACTCTGCGATTCCCACGGCAACGTGTCAAACGCCGGCAGCGTAGCGACCTCCCCAGCCAGACCGCTTGCCCCACCCGTTCTTCCAGGGAAGATGCTCGAAAAAAAACGCAGCGTTTCGGCGAAAGCCTCCGCGCGCCGGTTCGAACTGCTAATGAAAAATGCGGGCCGCCTCAGCGCGTGAGTGGCATACGCCGCAACCAATGCTTTGGCCACGTCATGCAAGCCCGAAAAGGCCACCTGATTCGCACCCGTGCGCAGCGCGGCAAGCGCGCCCTCCACAGCGGGTTGGCGCAGCACAGCGTCCAAACGTTCGCGAACGGCGGGAAGTATCATGCGGAAACCATCAAAGAACTTCAGGACTCCGCAACAGACGTGGCTGGCAAATCCCGAATGCTCTGGAGAATCGCGGTCGTCGAATAAGAAGGAACTACCGGCACCGAAGCGACCCGCCCACCCGCTGCTTCCACTTCGTCCCGCCCAATGATTTGGTCGCCCGGCCAGTCGCCACCTTTGACCAGCACGTCCGGTAGCAGTGCGGCGATAGTTTCCCGTGGCGTGAGATCATCGAAAATAACCACGGCATCCACACATTCAAGCGCAGCTAGAATTTCGGCACGTTCTTGCTCGCAAACCATCGGTCGCCCATTACCTTTTAATTCGCGAACGCTGGCGTCGCTGTTTATCCCCACGACTAGTGCGTCTCCCAGCCCGCGCGCCGCTTCCAGAGTTTGTATATGACCCGGATGCAGCAGATCAAAGCACCCATTGGTGAAAACAACGCGCTGATCCCCGCGATGCGCACGCCCAAATTTCAATGTCGCGTCATGCAATGAAAGAATACGTGAGGTCAAAAGATCACTCGCGGAACACGATCAAGTGGGTCCGAATCCTTAGTTTAGCACGTGAGTGATGAGCGCTCCGACTCGAGGGCAGAGTACCGGAACAGGTACCGAAACGAACATCCCTCTGGCCGACACCCGGATTTTCAGTGCTATACTTCTTTAAGGTTTCTGCCGGTTGATTGTCCATATTACTAAGGCTCACCAAAGCCACCGAATGCGTCCCGTCCCGATGGATTTGCGGCATGCCAGGAAGATGTAGCAATGGCTGAAATAGCGATTGTCGGTGGTGGTCCTTCGGGCTCTATGTGCGGCGAGCAACTCGCCTGCGCTGGAAATAACGTCACCATTTTTGATGAGCACTTGGCTTGGGAAAAGCCCTGCGGCGGCGGCCTAACCCATAAGGCCATTCAATGTTTTCCTTTTCTCCTCGATAATCCCTACCCCAAAAAATTGGTCAGAGAAATCAACATCATCAGCAGCGAAGAACATCATGCTTCGCTGGAGATGACCCATCCCATCGTCATTTATTCGCGCACCGTACTGAACGGCATGCTGCTCGATCGCGCGCAGGCTGCAGGCTGCACCGTCCAGCGCTCCCATGTTTTCAGCGTCGATACCGCCGGCTCCAAACCGCGCTTCTGCGTGGATGGCGAATGGCGCAGCACGGATTTTCTGGTGCTCGCCGCCGGTGCTCGGAATCAACTCGTGCCCGAGACGCGTGCCTTGCAGCGCAACGAACTCGAAATGACCCAGGGCTATTTCGTTCCGCAAACCGCTGACGCTATCACCATAAAATTTCTCCCCCACTTCGAAGGCTATATCTGGTCATTTCCGCGCTGCGATCATCTCTCGGTCGGTATTTGCGGCAGCATGGAAACGCATACCAGCCCCGAGCTGCGCACTCATTTAAAGACCTTCGTCGAAAAACACAAAATTCCTACCGAAGGCGCAAAATTTTACAGCCACGTATTACCGTCGCCGCAAGAACATACCCTTTCGAAGCGCACCGTCCTCGGAAAAAACTGGGCGCTCATCGGTGATGCCGCCGCGTGGGTCGATCCCCTTACCGGTGAAGGCCTTTTCTACGCCATCCGCTCAGGAGAATTGTTAGGCAAAGCGCTGGCCGAAGGATGCCCGGAAAAATATCCCGCCTGGATTCGCGCCTCCTTTTCCGCGGAATTGGAATTTGCCTCGCGCATCGTCAGGCGTTTTTATCGCGGCTCAGTTTTGGGCACCGCCATCACTACGCGCATGGTGCAACTCATGCGCCGCAGCCCGGTTTTCCGTCAATTAGTTGGCGACCTCTTCAGCGGCAGCCAGGATTACACTAGCCTGAAGCGTCGGCTATGGGGACACCTGGGAATCTCCGTTAGTGAATTTATTTCTACTGTATTGAACCTTGAGAGTCCCATGGCCGTTCCCGCCGCGCGTGCCGGAACTGGCGCCGACTGACGCGGCACATCCGACGCGCCATATAACAAGCCCCCATGCCCGGACATCTAAACACCCGGGGTTCTGAACACCCTCCACTGATGCCCACTGAAAAAGACGCCCGCGCTACTCCCAAACTTAAAAAAACCAAAAACGCGTGGAAAAATCTTCCGCACGTGTGGGCGCTTATCAAGCCTCGCCGTGGAATTTTAGCTGTCGGATTGTTGTTGATGGCCGTGAACCGCGTCTCCGGCTTGATCCTCCCAGCTTCCACAAAATATCTGGTCGATGACGTCATCGGCAAACATCACATTCGTTTGCTGACCCCCATCGTGTTGACAGTGCTGGCCGCCACAGTGATTCAAGGACTCACCTCGTTCACCTTGACCCAACTGCTCTCCAAATCCGCGCAAAAGATGATCGCTGATCTGCGTCGGCAAGTGCAGGCCCACATCGGCAAGTTGTCCATCTCCTTTTACGATTCGAACAAAACCGGAGTTTTGGTTTCGCGGATCATGAGTGACGTGGAAGGCGTGCGCAATTTGATCGGCACCGGCCTGGTCGAATTCGTGGGCGGCCTCATGACTGCAATACTTGCCATGGTGATCTTGCTGCGTATTAGCGTGACCATGACGGTGATTGCCTTCACTGTGCTGCTGGTTTTTGGCATAGGACTCAACAAGGCCTTCACCACCATTCGTCCAATTTTCCGCGCGCGTCCAAAGATTACTGCCGAAGTCACCGGGCGCTTGACCGAATCACTGGGCGGTGTCCGCGTCGTGAAGGGTTATCACGCCGAAGCGCGCGAAGAAAAAATCTTCTCCGCTGGTGTACAGCGCTTGCTCGACAACGTGCTGAAAACCCTGACGGCCACCTCCATCATGAGTTTGTCGGCCGCAGCCTTGATGGGACTGGTAAGCGCGGTAGTCATGTTTATGGGCGCCCACCGAATTCTCGCCGGCACCATGACCCTGGGCACCTTTCTGACCTACTCCATCTTCTTGGGCCTGTTGGTCGCCCCGGTATTTCAGATCGTAGCTATCGGAACGCAAATCACCGAAGCCATCACCGGACTCGAGCGTACGCGAGAAATTCTGGACGAGAAAATCGAAGATGAAATGCCGGGTCGCGCCGTCAAACTGCCGCGCGTCAGCGGACAAGTGGTAATGGAAGATGTGAACTTCGCATACGATTCGCGCAAGGAAGTTTTGCACGATATTAATTTCCGCGCCGAGCCTGGCACGGTCACCGCCTTGGTGGGCCCCTCAGGCGCCGGAAAATCGACCATTATCGGACTGATTGCCGCCTTTTACGTTCCGTCGTCAGGCCGCGTCTTAGTCGACGGTATCGATCTTTCCACCGTCAAACTGGACTCCTATCGCACGCAACTCGGCGTGGTCCTGCAAGAAACTTTTCTTTTCGATGGCACCATCCGTGAAAACGTCGCGTTTGCGCGCCCCGAGGCTGCCGAAGCCGAAATTCTCGCCGCTTGCCGCATCGCGCGCGTCGATGAATTTGCCGAAGCATTTGAAAACAAATACGACACCATCGTCGGCGAGCGCGGCGTGAAACTCTCTGGCGGTCAGAAGCAGCGCGTCTCCATCGCTCGAGCCATTCTCGCTGATCCGCGGATTCTCATCCTGGACGAAGCCACCTCCAGCCTCGACTCCGAGTCCGAAGCCTTGATCCAGGAAGGGTTGCGCTATCTAATGCGCGGCCGCACTACTTTTGTGATTGCGCACCGTCTTTCCACCATCCGCCGCGCCGATCAGATTTTGGTCATCGAAGCAGGAAGGATTATTGAGCGCGGCACACACACTTCGCTTTACGCCGCCGGCGGAAGGTATTACGACCTCTACACCAAGCAGCATTCAGTAGAGGAAAATCTATTTCTGGCCCCTGGCGAAGGATCGCTTGATGTTGAAGACTCCGAGACTGGCACACGAAGCGATGGGACAGGAGATTCCGCCATACCCGATGCGATTCGCCTGATTCGCGATCGAAACACTGCTTAGCCTAGCGGCCTGCGGCTAAGCCCGACCCGCGAAATTTCAGTAGATTTGAACTAAACCGTGGGGCGTCGCGCTAGCGGTTTGCGCGCCACAGTTAATGGCAACAGACTCGCCATTTTGCGAATCATCGCCAGCACCAGTCGCTTGTCTCCATCAGACAGCGTCGTGCTATACCGCTTGATCTCCGCGAGAAAGCGAATTTCGTCCTGCGACAGTTCCCCAAGCATCTTTTGCGTCTCTTTATCGCGCGGCGTTTCCGTCCCCGGAAAAAAGTCCGCCAGAGAAATATCCATGGCTTCCGCAATCTTGGCCAGGGTCTCGAGCGAGGGCACGGTGTGTCCATTCTCGACGCGCGACAGATAGCAGCGCAGCAGTCCAGTGCGCCGTTCAATATCGCCCTGCGAAAGGCCCCGCTGGCTGCGATAGGTCTTGATCACTTCTCCGATGTTTACTCGTGGCTTTTCTTTGGGCACGTTATCTCTCCAGTAGAGGGGGTATCTTATTAACTAACAGTGAGAGTGGCAAGGCCGAACTTTGCCGCCGTGAGTCTAATTAGATAACAGCAAAGTATGTGCGGCAGCGTTTGCAACAAAAGCCGTAATGCTATCCCAACTAGGAATAGACGAACCCGGGGTAAATCACTTCAGAAATCAAAAACCGCACCTCGAAAGGGAAGTGTGCGGTGAAAAACGGAGCTGTAAATAATTGCCAGAAATAAAAAGAGGGCGCCAAAAAGCGCCCTCTTTTCCAAGTTAAATTTCCGTCGGCGCCGCGTACTCCTCAGCGCTGCGTCGGAGTAACCGTGACCGGTTGGTCCAGCCGGAACTCTAGCAACGTTTCGCTGGGCACTCGCACCGCACGCCCGCGCGTCAGTATCTCAGCGCCCGCGCCTGCAGCGCCTCCCACTCCTGCGCCGATGGCCGCTCCGGTGCCACCTCCGGCAACGCCGCCAATGATTGCGCCAACGATCGCCCCACCGCCCACTTTCTTGGCAGTGTCCCCGCCGCGTCCCTTGCCCTTCATGGTGTAATCTCCGCTCACCACAGGAAATTCCCGGCCATCGATGATGATGCGTGTAAGTTCCAGTTGCAGTTCAGAACTTCCAGACAGGCCGCGAGCTTCTTTGGTATAAGCCAGGCGAACGAAAGCGTCACTGCCACGCCGTGCCACTAGAACATTGTTAACCGCCAGGTCCGTTTCCAGGCTGGCTTTAAATACGTCTCCCACCACGTTGTGCTTCGAGTCCACCGGATCAATCATGCGCACCAGAATCGGCTCACCGGCCGGCAACGCTATAGGAGTTCCTGGTGCTGCGTACACATAGTGATGTGATTCGCTATCCCGGTTGCGGTCGTAATCTCGATCGCGATCATGATCGCGGTCTCGATCCGGCGGCGGCGGTGGCGGCGGGTAATCATTGGGCCGCCCTTGATCCTGCGGCGGAGGCCCATCGGACCGTCCGTTATCCGCGTTTGGTGGCGGCCCGCCTGCATCGTTCGGCTGTCCTTGATCTGGAGGTGGCCCCCCGTCAGGACCGTTCGGAGGAGGATTGTCATCCCGGTCACGCCCAGAACGCCTGTCCAATCTCACCGCAGACACTTCCGAAACGCGGAAGGTTTGCACGTCACCTTCGACTTCGAAGCGCACGATCACCCGCGTCCCACCCAGATATCTCCCCTGAATGACGCGTCCATCTTTTAGCTCCAGCGTATCTGCCGACGCACCGGCACAGAAGATCAATGCCAAAGCGGCTACGCCCACTAAATGCTTGAATGTATTCATCGCGGATTTTCCTCTCAAGCCTGGTGGCCGCACCGGCAGCTATAAATCGCCGAAATTG
>Ga0193728_1000338_pt1 | contig 22372 bp, 23 predicted proteins | sample U1c1metaG_FD_143037 | JGI IMG/M metagenome (GOLD analysis project Ga0193728, IMG submission 143037) | Soil microbial communities from a riparian zone of the East river system, Colorado, United States - U1c1 | ecosystem: Environmental > Terrestrial > Soil > Riparian zone | place: USA: East River...
ACGAGCTTGTCGCGTCACTTCGTCAGATCGACGACCAGCGCGACAAGGGAAAGCACCTGGAGCAGGTGAAGGTGCACGTCACCGCAGAGCTCGCATCCCGACCGCGGAAGCGCGGCCAGGGACTCATTAGGACCCACCGAACGGCGGGAGTGTGCGTGCCATGGCCCAGCCGGTCAGCTGCGCTCTGTGATTCCGAATCGTGCGGGGTGCGCCGGCTGGTTGACGGGCCTCCCCGAGGGGGAAGGGCGCAGGTCCACCCCGCCTGCGAGCCCAGCCGGGTCCCCCTCATTGATCACTGCCGGCGGCCGGGCTGCCTTATCGCGGCCGTTTCCGGCATCGCCGGGCATTAGGCTGGCTACGGGATCAGGCAGGTCCCGCTACCCGATCAGATGGGCGCGCCCGTGACCGATGACCCTTCCGCTCAGCTGATCGACACCAGCGTGTCGCACTCGTCTCGTGTCTGGAACTACTGGCTGGGCGGCAAGGACTGCTACCCCGTGGATCGCGAGGCCGGCGACAGGGTCGCTGCGCTGTACCCGGATATCGTCCTGCTCGCCCGCGCCGCCCGGGGCTTTCTCTCGCGCGCGGTCCAGTACCTGGCCGGCGAGCCCGGGATCCGGCAGTTCCTGGACATCGGTACCGGCCTGCCCACGGCCAGCAACACCCACCAGATCGCCCAGTCCGTCGCGCCGGAATCGCGGGTGGTCTACGTCGACAACGACCCGGTCGTCCTGGCCCATGCCCGTGCCCTGCTGACCAGCGCCCCGGAGGGTGCCACCGACTACGTGGACGCCGACCTGCGGGATCCCGGCCGGATCCTGGGCGAGGCCGCGCGGACGCTGGACCTGGCCAAGCCAGTCGCCATCACGCTCATCGCGATCTTGCATCATGTCAGTGACTACGACGAGGCCCGGTCGATCGTGCGCCGCCTGATCGAGGGGGTGCCGTCGGGGAGCTACCTGGTGATGTCCCACAGCACCAACGCCGTCTACGGCGCCGTGTCAGACCAGGCCGTCGCGCAGTGGAACAAGTTCGGCAAGCCCACGGTCACCCTGCGCAGCCCCGAGCAGATCGCTGGTTTCCTCGATGGCCTGGAACTGATCGAGCCCGGCATGGTCTCGACCCCGCAGTGGCGGCCCGCCGCCGCTGACATCGGCCAACCTCCCCGCGACGTGGACCAGTTCTGCGCCGTCGCGCGCAAGCCGTAACGCCGCTTGCGCCCCCGGATGCCGTTGCTTTTTCACCGCTTTCCGTGTGCAACTGGCCCGCTCCGCGACCAGCCCTGAAATTCGTGTACTGCCGGCCATGCATCCTCAGCCACCTGTGCCCTGGGCTCAGGCGGTTCTTCCCGCCGCAGTTCGCCGTCGAAGCTAACCTGTCATACGTGCGTCCAAAAGATCAAAAAGAATATGCGATAGGTTGCCTGAACTCCGGATCGGCGGCCTCTTGCTCGGAAGATCATTCGGGGACAGTTCGGGGGACAGAATGCCGCTAGCGGCAGCTAACCGTCGCTCCTCTCCGCTAGTGGCAGCCAGCGTTAGGCCTGATCAGGGGGCTTGCGTCGACTTCATGGGGACCTGCTGCAGGTCTATGGTAAGGAGAAGGTCTACGGTTCGATTCCGTAAGGGGGCTCTAGCTCAGGGGCTTGTTTCGTACGCAGGACCGATGACCTCTTTGCTCTGGGGGCAAATCGAGGGGCAGTTTCGTAGCATCCGGAGACTCTCTCCTGAATCGGGAAGAGGTCGGGAGCTCGCTGCGGGACCGGTCTTGGCCGGCGGTTATTGATGTCTCGCGGTTTCTGCTGTCGTACCAGGTCCTGAGCCTGGGCTTAGGCCGGTCGGACTGCCTGGAGCGGGCTCCTGCCAGCTAGCCGTCTGAGCCGGTCGCCTCCCGATGTCACCGGGCTTGCCGCAAGAGCGTGACGGTCGGCGCCTTATCCCTGGTCTGAGCCTGCGCCCGGTCCGGTGGGCGGCGTTGGGCTCAGTGCGGCCCGAGCTCAGGGAGGTGAGTCATGTCCTCGGTGCGAAGCCGACTCAGCTGGCCGGGCTGCTGCCAAGCCGACCGGTTCAGCGCGCAATCCGCACGGGCCTGCGCCAACGCTTAACTGCCGTGCCTGGGCCGCCGTGACAGCGGCCGGAACCCGGGACCGCGTGCTGGAGTCGGTGCTGATACCCGGCCGCCAAACATGGCATCTGCCTGCGGAAATTGCCTCCAATGCCAAGATCTTGCCCATCTTCGAGGGCATGTCGGAGATCCAGCGGATGCTGATCGGCCGCACGGTCACCGGGCTGGACGTTCGCCGACCTGACCTGCGGTTTCGCCGGTGGGGCGGGCCGCCGGGCGCGGGCGGAGTACGCCGGCTGCGGCGAAGGCGGCCAGGAACAGGGCGACCAGCAGCCACAGGGCGCTGAGCAGGCCAGCCGATTGGGCGAGGGCGCCGATGGCCGGCGGCCCGGCGAGGTTCGCGAAGTAGCCGATCGAGGCGACAACGCTGATCCGGGCGGCCGGGTCGGGCCCGATGGTGCCGGTGCCGATGCCGAGGTCGGCCTTGATGCCCGGCAGCCGGGGACCCCAGGCCGAGATGGTGATCCCGCCGAGGCCGAACGCGACGGTGACCGCCCGCCGCCAGCGGGCCGAGGATGCCGGCACGATCGCCTCCCGGGTTGCGCTCCAGGCGTCCTCGTTGCCGTCGGGGGCCAGCGCCTGCCGGGCGATGTCGTCCCAGGATGGCTGGCGGCGAGACGGCACGCAGGCCGCCAGGGCGCAGGAGCTGGTCGCCCCGATGAAGGCCCACCCGGAGCCCGTGGCGCCGTTGTGCCAGGCGACGGGCCCGCCGGACTGGGGCGTGAGCTGCCAGCACCAGCCGACGTGGCCGTCGCCCATCACGGCGTGCGGGGTAAGGGCGTCAGCGGCGGCGGCCGGAAAGGGGGACTCGCCGGGCCGGGCCGCGACCCAGGCCAGGCGCAGCAGGTCAGCGACGGTGGCCCGCAGGCCGTCGGCCGGCGCGAAGGCGCCCAGGTGCCACGCTGCCGCCGGGACGGGCAGGATCGACGCTGGAAGGTTGCCGCTGCTGGCCATGCCCAGCGGGGCGAGAACCCGGGCGCGGGCCAGATCCCAGTACGGCCGGGCCGCCGCGGCCGCCAGGCCGTGGCCCAGGAGGGCCACGCCCAGGTTGCTGTAAGCAGCTTCGCCGGGCGGCCCGCGATGGGTCCAGCGGGTATCGCGGATGAGGCGGCGCAGCGACGTCCCGCGGTACGGGTCGCTGGAATGCGCGAGCGCCCGGAGCAAGGCGCCCGCCGGGAGGCGGGGCAGGCCGCTGGTGTGGGTGGCCAGTTCGGCCAGCGTGGCGCCCCCGGCCGGTCCCGTGCCGGGCAGGAACCGGTCCAGCCGGTCGGCCCCGGAGACCTCGCGGGCGTCGATGGCCAGGGCCAGCAGCAGGCCGGTCACTACCTTGGTCACCGAGCCCGCCTCGAAGGACGCCGCGCGGGGAATTATGCGCACTCGCATGCGTTAACATGAGCGGTACCCGAGAACCGAGCCGGTCGTCCGACATTCCCCGTGCCGTGGTTACCAGCCCACCCGCCGGCGGCTCCGGGTCCGCGTGAGACGCTTGCCGGGATCCGCTGCGTTGATCCTTGGAGATCCGCAAGTCGGCTCGGCGTTCGAAGCACCAGGCCCTGTGCTCGGGACGTTCCTCGCCCCGGCCGCGGGACTGTGCGGCATGCTGCCGTGGCCACCGTGTCCCGGCATTCCAGAGGAGAAGTCTGTGGCTCGACCAGGCCAGCGCCAGGCGGGCGCTCGCCGTACCGCCCCGCGGAAGCAGCGACGCGTCCGCCACCGCAGCGACGTCGTCTCGGTGCTCGCCCGAACTGCCCGTGAGGTCGAGGCGGCTGCTCGGCGCGGCCGCGTGACGCCGGCCGTGCGTACGAAGTTCCAGGCCGTCGCCCTGCTGCTGCGGGACGAGCGCGCCCGCGTCCGGGCGGGGGCCGGAAGCGACAGTCATCGGGCCGAGCAGCTCAAGAGCCTGGACGGCATCGCGACCATCCTCGCGACGACCGCCGTCCAGGACGCTGGGCTGCTGGCGCTGCTCGCCGAGGGCTCCGGCGTCTCCGACGCGGCCAGGTCGCTCAGGCGGGAAATGCTGCGGGACCTCGGCATCGCGCCGGCGCCCGAAGAGATCGCGCCGGCGGGGACCGCTGCCGCTTCCGCCGGCTCGGAGCGGCGGGTCGTGCCGCAGTCGGTGATCTCCCGGCAGCTGGCGAACCCCTTTCTCGCCCCCGACTTCTCCGCCGTTCCGCAGCTCACCTCCCGTCCGCGCCACCTGGCCGGCTGGGAGCTGCTCGGCCCGCTGCTGAGTTCCTTCGAGCGTGCCGGGGGAACCCCGGCGTGCATGGCGCTCCCGGCGCCGGCGGAACGGTTCACCCCGGCGGGCCTGGAACTGATGCCGCACCAGGGGCAGCTGGTCGCCGCGGCCGCTGCCGGTCACCGGACGTTCCTGCTCGCTGATGAGCCGGGTCTGGGCAAGACGGCCCAGGCGCTGCTCGCCGCGGAAGCAGCGAACGCCTACCCGCTGCTCGTCGTCGTGCCGAACGTCGTCAAGACCAGCTGGGCCCGTGAGGCGGCCCGCTGGACTTCCCACCGCCCGGCCACCGTGGTGCAGGGCGTCGGCGAGGCTGTCGACGGCTTCGCCGATATCGTCGTGCTCAACTACGAGGTTCTCGACCGTCACATGGGCTGGCTCAGCGACTTCGGCTTCCGCGGCATGGTCGTCGACGAGGCCCACTTCATCAAGAACAAGACCTCGCAGCGCTCGCAGCACGTCCTCGCGCTCTCCGCCCGCATCCGGTCCCGTACGGCCCAGCCCCTGCTGATGGCGCTGACCGGCACCCCGCTGATCAACGACATCGAGGACTTCCGGGCGATCTGGCAGTTCCTCGGCTGGATCGACGACAGCAAGCCCCTCGACGAGCTAATGGACGCGCTTGAGGACACCGGCCTGACGCCGGCCGACCGGGGCTTCCATGCCGCGGCGCGCCAGTGCGTGATCGACCTCGGCATCGTGCGCCGCCGCAAGCTCGACGTGGCCGCCGACATCCCCGCCCGCCGTATCGCCGACCTCCCCGTTGAGCTGGACGAACGGGCCGGCCGGTCGATCCGGGCGGCAGAACGGGACCTCGCCGGCCGGATGGTGGCGCGGTACGAGACCGCGCTCGCGAACCGATCCTCCGACGCCGGCGTCGAGGGCATCGACCACGACCTCGTCCGCTGGGTGGCCCGGTCGGAGCTGAAGGAGGCGACGACCGCGCAGCCCGGCGAGAACGTGTTCACCCTGATGCGACGCATCGGCCAGGCGAAAGCCGAACTGGCCGCGGACTACGCGACTCAGCTGGCCCGCAGCGCCGGCAAGGTCGTCTTCTTCGCCAAGCACGTCGACGTGATGGACGCCGCCGAAGAGACCTTCGCCCGGCAGGGGGTGCGCTTCTCGTCGATCCGTGGCGGCCAGACGCCCACGGCGCGGCAGGCGAACGTCGACGCCTTCGTGAACGACCCGGACGTCACGGTCGCGGTGTGCTCGCTGACCGCGGCTGGCGTGGGCCTGAATCTGCAGGTCGCCTCGAACATCGTGCTGGCCGAGCTGTCCTGGACCGACGCGGAGCAGACCCAGGCCATCGACCGCAGCCACCGTATCGGGCAGGCCGAACCGGTCACCGCGTGGCGCATCATTGCCGCGCAGACCATCGACGCCCGGATCGCCGGGCTGATCGACGGCAAGGCGGGGCTTGCCGCCCGGGCGCTGGACGGGGCGGACCAGGAGGCCTCCTCGTCGGCCGACGTGCAGCTCGAGGCGCTGGTCGCATTGCTGACGGGTGCGCTGCGGGCGTCTTTCGGACATGGCGACTCCCCGGGTTCCTGACCGTCAGGATTCCTCGGGCGAGACTGTGTCGGTTCCCGCCGACCTGAAGGCCAGGTAGGCGGGCTTAAGCAGCTCCGTCAGCGGCTGTCCCCGCACGGTAATGCCTACTGGGGGCAGCTGATCTAGCAGGGAGCCGCTTCCGGTCGGGGGCGGACTAGTCAGCGCAACCTCGCCTAGCAACGCGAAGTACGAATCAAGACACGCGGCAAGGGGCGTGCCTGCCCGGTCTGCGCTGTCGGCGGCAGGCGGGCCGTCGCTCCGGGCGGCGTGCAGATTGGCCAGCAGGTCTTCCCGGTCCCGTCCGCGCCAGGCGAGAATCGTGAACGGGTCCTCGTCGAAGGCTTCCGCCAGGAGATAGAACGCTGCCGCGATGTGCTTGCACGGCACCTCCCAGTCCGGGCAGGAGCAGTCCATCGAGAGTTCCTGCGCCGCAGCCGGGAACAGCGAGAGTCCCTGACTCGCGAACACCTCCTCGATGTCGTCCGGCATCTCGCCGGCCAGCAGCTTGGCGCTGTACCAGGCGCTGCCCGCAAGTGCCCGTTCCAGCTTGGCCCACTCCGGCTCGCCAAACGCGGTGATGCCGATGCGCACGCGGTACGGCCGCGCCCGGCTGCCCTGGACCTGCGCCGTCACCGTTCCTGCGTGCACATCGAGCGAGATCACCTGACCCTTGCGGGCATAAGTACGGCCCCGTTGCAGGCGGCTGCCAAGGCCGATGTCTTCGAGGACCGCGACAAATCGTCTGGACCACCAGGTCTGGCTGATCGCGCCACGCGCGGTGCGGGCCTTCAGCCCGTTCTCGACAGGCCGCGGCCGAGAGGGCGGCGGATACCAGTCACTCACTGAGTGTGTCTCCCGACAGCTCGAAAACCTTCCTCAGGTCATGAGCGGACAGCTCGGTGAGCCAGCCCTCGCCGTCGGTGATCACCAGATCGGCCAGGGCCTTCTTCTCCTCGATCATCTCGTCGATCTTCTCTTCGAGCGTCCCGGCACAGATGAACTTCCGCACCTGTACGTTCCGGGTCTGGCCGATCCGGAACGCACGGTCGGTGGCCTGATTCTCCACCGCGGGATTCCACCACCGGTCCAGGTGAACAACATGGCTGGCAGCGGTCAGGTTCAGCCCGGTGCCGCCGGCCTTGAGTGACAGCAGGAAGATCGGCGGCCCGCCGCCGGACTGGAATCTGGTCACCAGGTCGTCCCGCCGAGACTTCGTCGTTCCGCCGTGCAGGTAGGCGATATCCGTGCCGAACCGCGCGGCCAGGTGCGGCAGCAGCATCCCGGCGAACTCGGTGAACTGCGTGAAGCACAGGACCTTGTCGCCCTCGGCGATGATCTCCTCAAGGATTTCCTCCAGCCGGATCACCTTTCCTGAGCGGCGCCCGATCGCTGAGCGGTCGTGCAGAAGCAGCGCCGGATGGTTGCACACCTGCTTGAGCTTCGCCATAGCCGCGAGCACGTTGCCACGCCGCTCGATTCCATCAGACTTCTCGATCTTCTCCATCATGTCGTCCACGACCGACTGGTAAAGCGAGGCCTGCTCGGTGGTGAGCTGGCAGTACTGCTTGATCTCAATCTTGTCCGGCAGGTCGCTGATGACGGACGGGTCGGTTTTGAGCCTGCGCAGCACGTAGGGCCGGGTGACGGCGCGCAGCCGCCGGGCCGGCTCGGTGAGACCATGGCGCTCGACCGGGATCGCGTAGCGCGTCCGGAACTGACCGGCAGAGCCCAGCATGCCCGGGTTGAGGAAATCCATGATCGACCACAGCTCAGCCAGCCGGTTCTCGACGGGAGTGCCGGTCAGGGCGACGCGGTGCTCCGCAGGCAGCCGTTTCACGGCTTTAGCGGTCTGCGACAGGCTGTTCTTGATCGCCTGCGCCTCATCCAGCACCACCCGCCGCCAGTTATAGCCGGAAAGCTCGGCCGCATCGCGCGTCGCGGTGGCGTAGGTGGTGACGACCAGGTCGGCCTCACCGAGCTGGGCCGCCAGGTCCTCCCCGTGCAGGCGCTGCGGCCCGTGGTGCGCATAGACGCGCAGGCTCGGTGCGAACCGCGCGGCCTCCCGCTGCCAGTTGCCCACCAGCGACATCGGGCACAGCAGCAGCGTCGGACCGCCCGCGGGGTCTTCAGCGCGGTGCGCTACCTCCAGGGCCAGCAACTGCACCGTCTTGCCGAGCCCCATGTCGTCGGCCAGGCACGCACCAAGCCCCAGCGAGGACAGAAACGTCAGCCACGACAGTCCCCGTTCCTGGTAAGGCCGCAGGCTGGCCAGGAAATGACCGGGCAGATGCACAGGCCGCACCGATTGCGGCACGGCTCCGCTGAGGAGCTCTCCCAGCCAGCCGTCGGCCGTGACCTGGGCCAGCGGCAGCGGCGTGCCGAGATCATCAGGATGGCTCGCCGCCAGCCGCAGGATCTCGGCGGCGGTCACCTGGCCGGGCCGTTCCCGGGCCAGGAATTCCAGACCCAGCTTGAGCTGGTCCGGGTCGACCGCAACCCACTGGCCGCGCAGCCGGACGAGGGGGGCCTTGGCGCGGGCGAGCGCAGCGATCTCATCCTCGGTCAGAGCGTCGTCCCCGACCGCGAGCTGCCAGCGGAAGTCCACGAGCTGGTCCTGGCCGAACTTGCTCGTCTTCCCCACCACGCCGTCCACCGGGGTGGCGGCGGCCGCGGTGAGCCCAAGCCGCCTGCCCTTGTCCCACCACGAGGGCAGCAGCACTCCGAAGCCCGCCTCATCCAGGGCCGGAGCCGCGTGGGACAGGAAGTGATAGGCGCCGTCGGTACCGAGTTCGAGGTCGCAGGGCTGCGGCTGGTGCAGGCCGCCAGCCAGCTCCGGATAGATTCGGCAGGCCCGGCCGAGTTCGGCGAGCAGCAGCTCCTGCGGCCGGGCTAGCCATCGGCTCAGGCTGCCGTCGTCAGCCCAGGCTTGCGCGGCGGGCACGAGCAGGCTCAGGTCGGTCATGGACTGCAGCAGGAAGTGCAGCCGCCACCGGTTGCCGTCGTCGGCGCCTGCCTCGTCGTCCGGCCAATCGCCATCTGGGCTGGCGGTGGCCTCCCCCAGGCGGAAGGTCACCCGGGCCGGGCCGGTCAGGCCAGTCCCCTCGTCGTCCCAGGGGCGGAGCGCCTTCGCGAGAGCATCCAGCTCATCGGGGTCAGCGTCGACCCGGCCGCCCGGAGAGCGGAGCGCCGTCAGCCAGGCCTCGGCAGCAGTCAGCCGGGACGGGCCGCGCCCCCGGCGCTGGGGCGTGAGCGACAGGCCATCCGGCATCGCCTCGCGCGCGGCGACGTCCACCATGGCGCTCAGCGCTATCGTGAGCTGCTCATGTGGATCATCGCAGCCAGGCACGGCCCGGCAGACCGGCGGCATTGCCCTGATAAGTGAGTGCATGGCCACGACATCATGGCCTTGCAAGAACGGCCGCCATCTGGCCACCGCCCCGGCTTGGTCGCCCACCAGCGCTGGCAGCACCCGACCGCGGGACACCAGGTCCCTCGCGAACGCGGCCACATCGGCCAGGTAGCCGAGGGACGCACCGTAGCGGATTTCAGGAGCGTGCTCGGCCAGCGCGGTGAGCGCGGCTGGCACGTCAAGCATGACGACAGGAACGCGCCATGGCAGCAGCACGGCTTTCGACCGTGCGGGAGGACGCGGACTGATCCTGATCAGTTCGGGGGAGTCGAGCGGGGCGGTGCGCAGCGATGGCAGCAGTACGACGGCCTCTCCCGGCTTGCCGGCATGGAGTAGCGCCAGCGTGCTGGCTGGCGCGGCAAAGGGGTGCGGCCGGGCAGACTGCAGCGACTGACTCCGGCTCTTGACGGCGGGCGCGGAGTCCTCCGCCCACACGCACAGGCCGTGCTCAGAGGACCAGAACCCATGCAGCACAAGCATGTCAGCATGCTCCAGCGAGAGGGGGTTCGAGGAGTTATGGCACGACAGCCTATCGGCTCAGGTCACTGTCCGGGCATCGGCGACGTTTCCCTGTTGCCCTCGGCTACGGAACCGGTCCAGCCGCCGCCTGGGATGCCAGCCAGGCTGGCGGCGGCGGGGATGGTGATATCGGGGCCAAGATGGACGCCCAGCAGCCGGAACATCCGCGCCACCGGGCCGGTGAGCTGCTCACACGCCCAGGAGGACACTCCGCGCACGCTCGCGGTCGGGTCGCCGGCGTCGAGACCGTCCAGTCTGCTCCGCTGATCCCGGAGACCGGTGACCAGTCCGGCTAGGGGCCGGGCCGGCCAGACGGCGGCGCGGGCGGCGGCGATGTTCAGCGCCAGCGGCAGGCGCCCGCACAGCTCCGCGAGCTCCTCGACCGCCCCAGGCTCGTCCGAGGCCCGGCCGGCTCCCAGCCGGGCGGTCGGCCATTCCGGTGCGTCGCTCACGGGATGTGACCACTGGCGAGGCGGCCGCCAGCCAAGAACGCGCAGTCGCGCACCTGCATCACAGCCCGGCGGAGAGAACCGTCGCCTCCGTCCCGGCGACTCCAGCCCAAAGCAGAGGCGAATTCAGGTCACGGGCTCTGGACGGGAGGCCGGCCGGCGATGAGCCCGGTCCGGCCGTCAGCGCGTTAGAGCGCTGGCGCGGTGCTGCTGCGGGCTGATGCCACGGACTCGCTTGAACGCCGTGCTGAGCGCGTAGGGGCTGCCGTAGCCAACCCGCGCTGCCACGGCACCAATAGTTGTGTCGGGCTCACGCAGCAGGTCAGCGGCGAGTGCTATCCGCCAGCCCGTGAGGAAGGTCATGGGCGGCTCGCCGACGAGCTCGCTGAAGCGGCGCGCCAGGCTGGCCCGTGACACGCGTGCTGCGCTGGCCAGCTCAGCCACCGTCCACGGATGCGCCGGGTTGTGGTGCAGCAGCCGCAGGGTCCGGCCGACGACCGGATCCGCGTACGCGCGATACCATCCGGGGGCCGCGGCCTCGGGGCGGGCGAACCAGGCTCGCAGCACAGCGATCAGCAGCAGGTCGAGCAGCCGGTCGAGCACCGCCTCCTGGCCGGGCTCGTCCTTGACGATCTCGTCGGCCAGCAGCGGGATCAGCGGGCAGTCCCAGTCCCCGTCGCGCAGCACGAGCAGCGCTGGCAGCGCCCGCAGTAGCCGCTGGCTGACCTCGCTGTCCAGCAGATATGTACCGGTCAACAGCACCGTCCTGCCGTCCGGGCTGTTTCCCCAGGCACGCACACCAAGCTCGGTCATCTGCCGGAGTTCTTGCCCCTCGGGGGTCGTGCAGCGCTGGCCGGGGTGGATGACCGCCTGGGGCGGCGTGGCCGGGTCATCGGCGACGATGTACGGGTCTGGGCCGCCGACGATGGCGACGTCGCCCTGGCCGAGGCGCACGGCCGGCCGACCGTCCGCCACGACCCAGGCCTCGCCGCGGACGACCGCCATCAGCGTCAGCGGCGCCTCGTCCTGGATGCGCAGCGACCACGGCGGATTCATGCTGGAGCGCAGCAGGAATGCCCCCCGCGCCCGCGGTCCGTCCAGGAGCCCGGCGATCGCGTCCATCACAGAAGTTTAGACGCTCACGCATGTTCCTGCACGATCCAGCTATGGGCACTCTCAGCAGGGCTGGCCTTGACTGGATGACATGAATGCAAACAGGAATACCAAGGAATCCACGCTGGTGCTGGGCGGCACCGGCAAGACGGGCCGGCGAGTGGTCGAGCGGCTGCGTGCGCGCGGTCTGCCCGCCCGGCCGGCTTCACGCTCGGGCGATCACCCCTTTGCCTGGGAAGACCGCCGGACCTGGGCGCCCGCGCTGCAGGGCGCAGCTGCCGCCTACGTGTCCTTCTACCCGGATCTCGCGGTGCCGGGTGCTGCCGATACGGTCGGTGCGTTCGCCCGGCTGGCCGTACAGCAGGGTGCGCAGCGGCTGGTGCTGCTATCAGGCCGGGGGGAGGAAGAGGCCCAGCGCGCCGAGCGAAGTATGCAGAACGCGGGAGCTGACTGGACCGTCATCCGGTGCAGCTGGTTCAGCCAGAACTTCAGCGAGGGCTACCTGCTAGAACCGGTGCTGGCGGGCGAGGTCGCGCTGCCTGCTGACGGAGTGCCCGAGCCGTTCGTCGACGCCGGCGACATCGCCGACGTGGCCGTCGCTGCCCTGACTGAGGACGGGCATGCAGGGCGCGTCTACGAGCTGACCGGCCCCCGGTCGCTGAGCTTCGCCGACGCGATCGACGAGATCGCAGCCGCGACCGGACGTCCGGTCCGGTTCGTGCCGGTGACGATGGAGAAATTCGCAGCGGATATGCGCGGCCAGTCGGTGCCCGACGACGTCGTGTCGCTGCTGGGCTACCTGTTTACCGAGGTCCTGGACGGCCGCAACACGGCGACCGCCGATGGCGTGGCCCAGGCGCTGGGCCGCGCGCCGCGAGATTTCGCCGATTACGCCTACCACGCCGCTACCGCGGGCGCCTGGGATCGCGGGCGATGAGCGGCGCGCTGGAAGCGGTGACGTTCGTGGCCGCGCTGGGCAGCGGGCTGGCGGGCGGAGTGTTCTTCGCCTTCTCGGCGTTCGTGATGCGTGCCCTCAGCCGGCTGCCGGCAGCGCAAGGCGTGGCCGCGATGCAGTCGATCAACAGGCTGGCAGTCACCCCGGCGTTCATGACGGCGCTGTTCGGGACGGCGCTGGCCTGCGCGGCACTGGCCGCCTGGGCCGGGGTGACCTGGGGCGAGGGTGCTGCCCCGTGGATTCTCGCCGGTAGCTTGCTGTACCTGGCGGGCACGATCGGCGTGACGATCGTTGTCAACGTGCCGCTGAACAACGCGCTGGCGACCGTCCGCCCCGACGGCGCCGAAGCGGCCGGGCCCTGGCGCAGCTACCGCAGTCGCTGGACCGCGTGGAACCACCTGCGGGCCGCCGCCGGGCTAGGCGGCGCCGGCCTGCTCACCGTGGCGCTCTGGCTGGACTGAGCGGCCGATACCCGCATTTTCGGCCAGCGGGCAGCGGGCCGGGGGCACAGCCACGTGTTCGCCGGCGGGGGTGCTACAGGCAAGGAGGAGACGTGATCGGACAATCCGGACCGTCCTGGGATGGGGTGCTCGGCCAGGCGCCGGTGCCCCGGGCGGCGGCAACACTGGGCTTCGAGTTCATCAGCTTCGATGCCGGAGCGGCATCATCCTGGCGGCGATGCTCTACGACACAGTAGGGCCCGCGATGCTCGCCACGCTCCAGCCCGAGCAGTTCCAGTCCACTGTCGAGCTCAAGGCCAGTTTCATCCGGCCGGCCCGGTTCGGCCGGATGCTTGGCCGGGGACGGGTCTCCATCGCGTGGGGGACCTAGCCGAGCGAAGCGCGGGCTGCGCCCTGACGCGCTTACGGGAGGTAGCCGTGCTGCCGCCAGACGGCGGCGCGCGGGGGTGCATCGGCACCTCGAGCGGGGTGACTGGTGAGTCCTTCACCCACGGTCGAACGGCGGCGGGGCCTGGCGAACGCCGCGCGGCGCCGGCCGTGCCCGAAGTCCTGGAAGATCGGGCTTACCAGCAGCTTCAGCGCCAGGGGAGCGACCTGGCGAAGAACGTGGCGGGACTCGAGGGCCTGCCACTCGCGTGGACGTGAACCGGTCACCTCTCTCACCCATGCTGGGTGATGCGGGTGATCCGCTCGGCGGCGAAAGCTGGTACCCGCTACGGCTGGTGGTCAGTAGCGGCCCGCTAATGGGCTCGCTGGCCTGAACGGAGTGGCTGCCAAGGATTGGAGAATCAATGGAACTGATGGAGTTGCAGGAGAAGACCACGCTGTCTCGGGAGGAGGCGGCCGCACGCCTGCACGCGGTTGCTGAAGAGCTTGCGTCAGGCAATGATGTCGTAATCGAGCGCGAGGACATCCGGTTCGTCGCGCATGTCCCCGATCACGTCCATCTGAAAGTGGAATTCGAGATTGAGGACGACGGCACCGAGCTTGAGATCGAGCTGACCTGGTAGCCGCCAAATCGTCCAGTTCCGCGGCCCGCGGCGGCCCGCCTAGTGAGCCGGTCTTGAGTTGCCCGGTCAACCTCGTGAGTCGCCTTTTGCCACAGTTTGGGGCCTGAGGCTGCGGGCGCGGATCGTGCTGGCGTGCGCGCAGCCGAGGGTCGCACGCACTGGTCGAAGCGGGAACTGGCCGCCCGGGTGGGCATCTCGCCGGCCAGCGTGCAATGGATCTGGCGGGCGTTCGGGCTCCGGCCCTGGCGGACCGAGACCTTCCCCGCACGGCTCGGCACCTGCCGAAGGCTCGCTTCGTGGCTGCGCGCGCCTCGTGACGGACGCAGTTCGCGCAGCAGAAGAACCGGCCGTTCACCTCGCTGCCGTGCCCGATCACCGGGCAGCCGCAGTGCTCGCAGACAGGTGCCATGCGATGGATTGCGCATTCGAAGGAATCGAAGACGTGCCGCACACCACGCCGCAGGGACGTGACCGGCAAGGCCTGGGATTACCCGCCTGATCTCGCTGATGGGAGCGGCCGCCCGTAAGCTGTCGCCTTGCGCCGGAACTCGATCACGGCTTGCGGGTCGTCCTCCAGCCGCCAGTCCTGGTGGTGGATGCCGCCGTTCTGGCGCTCGTCGAACCAGATCAGCCCGGTCAGCCGGTAGCGGGGGATGGCGGCGAAGAGGTCGCTGATGCCGCGGACCTGGCCGGCAGCCGGCCCGACGGCCGTCTCGGAAATGACCAGCGGTTTGTCGGTGATCTTGCGCACCGCCTGGACGGTGGACAGGAACCGGCTCCCGAACGTGTCCCTGGGACTGATGTAGTAGCCGTCGATGCCGACCCAGTCCACATAGGACGCGCCCGGCCAGTAGTCGGGCACCGGCCCGGAGCCCTCGAACCCGATGTTCAGCGTCAGCAGCCAGGACACGTTGGTGGCCCCGGCCGCCCGGAACACGGTGACCAGGTGCCGCCACGCCGCAACCCAGGTGGCCGCGGGTGTGCGGGTCCAGCCCCAGCGGTACCAGGTGCCGTTGGGTTCCGGCGCGAAGCTCAGAATGACCGGGTGGCGGAACGCGCGCACCTGGGCCGCGTAGGAGCGCAGGTAGCGGTCTCCGCTGCCGGCGGCTATCGCGGCCAGGTTGCCGTGGGCGGGCGGGTAGATGTGCACGATTGGCTCCGCGCCGTGGGCGTACGCGGTTTCGGCGAAGTGGGTCAGGAAGGGCTCACCCCAGCCGCTGTAGTAAGGCACGAGGTCGGGCTCGCGGCCGACCGCTGTGGCGAACGTGGTCACCGGCTGGTAGCTGACCGTCTCCCCAGGCTCGAACACGCCCAGGTGGAACCCAGCCCGGACCGGCTTAGGTGCCGCGACCACGTGCGGGGCCGGGTGCGCGACCGGGGCGGTCCCCGGCGAGAATACGAAGGCGCAGGCCACCGCCGCGAGCGCGACCACGGTGCTGCCGCTGTACCAGACCACTGCCGGGACGCGCGGGCGGTGCCCGGGTACCTGCTTGGGCTTCACTGGGATCATCCGGGCGATCGCCGAGATCGCATAGCTAGCCGTGACCAGCCTCACGTACAAGTACGGTCCGCCCGGCTGGAGGAACGCTGCGACGATTGTGTTCATCATGGCCCGCGCTGTCCTTTACCACGTGATTCCAGGAAACCTCGCGGCGAGTGAGCTCATGCTTCAGCGCCTGGAATAGATAGAGTCCGTCGAACATCCCGTACCACCACTCGGGCAGCAGCAGCGCCGCGATGAGGATACCTCTGCGGCCAGCGCGCTTGGTGGAGACGACCCGCTCGAGGTAGATGGCCAGCAGCATCCCGAGCACCCAGCCGGGCATGCTGAACCCGAAGTGCGCGACGAGTGAGTAGATGAGGATCACCCAGCAGGCGACCTGCGAGCAGTACCGGCCGTAGAAGAACGCCTGCCGTACCCAGTTGGTCCAGGTGGCCTGGGTGAAGCCGTACCGGCGCAGGGCGGTCAGGGTGCCGCTCTGCCACCGCAGGCGCTGCTGGAACAGGTGCTGCCAGGTGGGCATCAGCTCGGTGACGGCGGTGCAGCCGGGCGGGCACAGGCACCGGTAGCCGAGGGTCTTCAGAGCCAGCGTGAGCTCGTAGTCCTCGGTGATGGATGAGCTGTCGTAATACTCGCCGGGAGTGCCGGGCAGGCGGCGGCCGCGCTCGCGGGCCACCTCCCGAAGCACGGGTACCCGGAGCATGGTGCCGGTGCCGGACAGCACCCACAGCTCGTAGCGGCGCTGCACCAGGCGTGACGCGCGGATGAACTCGTTGCGCTGAAGCTGGCGCAGCAGCCCCGGCCCGTCCTCGCCGGTGTAGGTGCCGCTCACGCCGCCGACTTCGGGGTCACGTTCCAGGGCATCGGCCGCGCACTGGATCCAGCCGGGTGCCAACTGCGAGTCCGCATCCATCACCAGCACAAGGTCCTCGCGGGCCAGCCCGGGCAGGACCTGCCGGAGCGCCTGGTTCAGCGCTCCAGCCTTGCGGGCGCTGTTACCCATGGTGACCAGGACCTTCGCGCCATGCAGCATGCTCCGGTCGTCGGTGGTGTCGGAGGAGTTGTCGCTGACCACGATGATCTCGTCCGGCCGGCGGGTCTGGCGCCGCAGCGAGCTGATCGTCTCCTTGATAGACGCCGCCTCGTTGTGGGCCGGGATGAGCACGATCACCCGGGCGGCCCGGGGACGGTCCGCGAGCGACGTCAGCAGCCGCAGCCCTTCCGCCGGATCCTGGCGAGGGCGGGCCGCGTGCCGGCCAGCACCTCGCGCACGCAGCGCAGTCACCGCATCCCTTCAGGTTTGTTCACAACCGCACCACAAGCCAAGAAGGCACCTCTAATCACCCAACGACACTGGATATCCGTGAAGCTACCGACTTACGAAGCGCCCCCGCACGCTGGCGCGTTACAGCGCCAGGGTGTGACCTGCCGCACAGTGAGAACGGCCGGAGCGCAGCAGCGTTGGCGTTAACCTCCGCGATGCGGTTTCGCTGGGCAGCGGATGGGCGACCCGACAGTGTGCTGACCATCGCGGTGCGGCGGTGGTGGATCGAGGCGCTCGAGTGGCAGCGTGACCCGGCCGGGCAGGGGGGCTTCCTGGCGCGGATGGAGCGGTATCTCTCCGACGGGCCGCCCGGGCCTGGGCACCGGGTTACCCGTGGATAGTTCCGGGCGCAGCTCAATGCCTGAGCTTGTTCAGGTCGGAGCTGGAGGACCTGGCCGGCGAGCAGCTCGCCCGAATGCAGGTGCAGGCGCAGCTTGCGCTGTCGGAACTCATGGACGCCGTCGTGATTGTGGACCCGTCGGAGTACCTGCGTCGGCTTGGTGAGCCGGAGCGGCCGCTGCGGACTCTGCCATTCAGGCAGGGCGGCCTGGTGACGACCCTGACGTACGAGCCCGACGATCTCGTTCTGGTCAGCGACGACATCGCAGCGGAACTCCAGGGGAAAGCCCAAAGCTCTCGGCATGCCGAGCATCCCCCTCTGTGTCAGGACGAATCCTCACAGGCAAGGAGTCAACTCAGCCGGCGGCAGTCCTTCAGCAACGGCGGGATCGGGCGCGGCTGAAAGTACCGGACTGCGGCAGTCAGCCGGTGGTATGCCATTCGTATACGGATGCCGATACCTGGCTGACATCCGGTGAGCGTCACGTACTTGTCGGCGAGCCAGGCAGCGCGAAATGGACCTTCTCGACTCGCCGACCATGCCGCGCTGGGCCGAGCGGTTCGGTGACCGGCTTCCGGTCTTCTACTTCTTCACTTCGCGACCCGCTAGATATGAGGGTCCAGACGCGTCGCTCGCTGCGGCGCAAACAGGCGTGGCTGGAGCAGAACGGCGTCGGCTACCTGTGGGATCTGGCCGATCTGGCGCTGAAAGACGGCCGCCTCGCGCAGCAGAGGTTGACAAACAACCATGCACGTTATCCATAAGATCTCCGTACCATCTGCACGCGTTCTACATCGCTCATGCACACGCGCGAGTTGTGGTGCTATGGCAGGGCCAATGGCCCGCAGGGGCATCGGTGACCTGGTTCGGCTGCATGTAAGCCCGTGCGTTGCTTCTGAAGAGCAATTTCGTACGAACGATCCCCGTCACCTTGAGTAGCGCCCGCGGAGTGATTTCGCCTGGGGGCCGAAGCGCTTTCCAGGCGGGAGCAGAGCGCACTGGCCTCACGAGGCGATTTAAGGGGGAGCCAATGACGACGCAGACCAAGTCGCTTTATGACCGGCTCGGCGGTCTCGACGCGATCAAGGCGGCAGTGGATTCATGGGTAGTCCGCGTTGCGGGCGATGACAGGATCAATAGGAAGTTCGAGCGGACTGACATCCCGCGGCTTAAAAAGGAGGTCATCGACCAGTTGTGTGAGGCCACAGGCGGTCCCTGCACCTACACCGGCCGGAGCATGCGGGATACGCACGCCGGGATGAAGACCACGGCCGGCGAGTTCGATGCAGTCATGCAGCATCTGGGGGCAACGCTCGACGAGTTCGACGTCCCTAAGACGGAGCAGGACGAGCTGGTCGAGCTTCTTAGGCCGATGCGCGGTGACATCGTCGAGGTCGAGTCGCCGGAGACGGGGACGCCGCTTCCTGACAGCTACCAGGCTGCGCCCCCTCTGACGTGATCAGCCTGGCCTGCTAACCGTCAGCCCCCTCTGCGTCCTGAATCCACGCCTGCCCAGGGGCCCCTAGCACGCAGCGGGTGTGACGCGGATGAGCCCGATGGGGCGCGCGCCGCAGCGTTATTCTGCAACGCCCGGTGCTGCGGGGTGGCCGCGGGTCATGCGGGTCCGCCGAGGTCCCTTCGCATCACCGGGCGCTCGGGCTTGTGCCTGGCGACGACCTGGAAGCCGTGCCGGGTGCTGCGACCCCGGGACAGGTTGCGGGTGTGACCTGGCACTGCCGTGTCCACCGGGTAGGCCTCCAGAGCGGGGGCGCCGGCAGCGGCGGCGGCCCCGGCAGGGGCCTGGATCAAGGCTTCCATGACGCCGTGATGGCGGTGCGTGCCCCGCACGAAGGAGCAGGGGATCGACCATGCCGGCAGGTCATCGGGCGGCTGCTGGTGCCTGGCGCGCGCCAGCCACGGCAGCTCGGCCCGATGGGCCAGCTCGCACCACCCGACCGCCAGGCGCCAGTACATGCACCAGCACCCGTTCGAGGCTCCGGCCCTGCCGAACAGGTCTTCCAGCGCGGCCAGCGCTCCGCAGTCAGGGGGCTGACCGTGAAATCCACGAGCTGGGCGGCGCCGCTTCGCCGGAACTGCGGCGAACCCGGCCTTGCGCTGGAGGTCATATGGGTGCCGATGCGGGAACGATGTCGTTCCAGGAAGCGTCAGGAATACACAGGGGTGAGTCATGGCAGATTCTGGGCTTTTCATCGGCTTCGGGCTCCCGGTGCGAGGTCGCGAGCGACAGGCGATCGCGGTCTTCAACGAGGCCTTCGAGTACTACTCGCGGCTGCAGCAGGAGGGCGAGATCGAGAGCTTCGAGCCGGTCCTGCTCGAGCCGCACGGCGGGGACATGGGTGGCTTCTTCCTCCTGCGCGGAGAGCAGGACAAGCTGGCGGGCATTCGCGGCAGCGAGGAGTTCGCCCGCCAGACCGCCCGGGCCCAGCTCATCGCCGACAATATCGGCGTCGTGGGCGCGGCGCTTGGCGAGCGGCTCACCAGCCAGATGTCAGTCTTCGGCCAGCAGTTGGAGGAACTCACCTAGGGCGCCGCACACCGTCCCCTCAAGGGCAGTTCCGGGTTCCTGGCAGGCCGATTGGGTGAGTGCCCGGGAAACGGCGCGGGACCGTAACGGCTCGCCGCGGACATGCGGCGGCGCGCTTGCTTCCGCCAGGGGGTTGTCCAGCCGGTGCACCAGCCGACGGTTCGTGGTGGCCTGGCCGGGCTGGCCCAGTGCCCGCGGCGAGGAATCCCGGCCGGGCCGGGCCAGCGCCCGGAAGCATGAACGGGATCTTCGCCCTGGAACCGGGTAGGCGGTTACACGCGCCGGGGGCTGGACTGCAGGGACCGCACCGTCGACTGCAGGGACCGCACCGTCGCTGCGGGCAGCAGTCCAGCGCTGATCTGACACGTCCGGCGGGCCGTTGACCGCGTTCTGGCGGAGGGACCCCGCATAGCGGCTCGGCCATGCCGGGCACGCCGGCGCCGGTAGCGGGGTTCCGGGTGGGGCGGGACTGTCATGTGCCTGGCGGCGGGGTGAGGTGGTAGCGGGAGATCAGCTCGGGCAGCCAGTCTGGCTGGCCGAATTGCAGGCCATACCCGCTGGCCAGGGCGACGACATCCGAGAGCTGGGGCGGCCCCGCGGCGATCATGCCGGCCAGCTCGCGGAAGAAGTGCTCGAAGCCCGCGGGGCTGATCACCTCGATCATCCGGGCCGGTGAGGACCCGGCGTTCCACATGGTGTGCAGTTCACCGCGCGGCTTGGTGATGTACCCGCCGGGGCCCAGCACCACCTCGTGCTCGCCTGAGCGGAACCCGATCAGCCCTCCGGTCACGATGGAGTACTCGTCCTCGCGGGTGTGGGTGTGCGGCGGCACGAGGGCGCCGACCGGGAACGGGTGTTCCACGATCGACAGCGCGCCGCCGGTGTCCTGGCCCCAGAGCTTGAATACCACGCCGATCGATCCCAGGTCGCCTGGTGCGCCGCCGCCGGGCTGCACGATGGTGGGCGGTGGAGCTTGCATGCCGGTCATGTCGGTCCCCCCCAATTTCGGAATACACTATTGTTCATTCAATAGTTGTGCGCCCGGCGAGGAGCGTCAAGCCTTGAGTGAACATGTGCGTTCACCGGAATCCCGGCCATACCAGATGCGCCGCAGGGCCGAGCAGATGAGCCAGACCCGGCAGCGCATCGTGGAGGCGACCGTCGCCCTGCACGGCAGCGTCGGGCCGGCGGCGACCACCATCGCCGCCATCGCCGACCTGGGCAAGGTAACCCGCCTGACGGTCTACCGGCATTTCCCGGACGAGACCGCGCTGTTCAGCGCATGCTCCGCGCACTGGATGTCACAGCAGCAGCCGCCCGACCCTGCCGCCTGGGCCCAGATCGGCGACCCGGCCGCACGGCTGCGGGCGGGGCTTGCGGACCTGTACCGGTTCTACCGGGCGGGCGCCGGCATGCTGGCCCTCGTCTACCGTGATTTCGCGGCGCTGCCCGAGGCACACCAGCAGCGCCTGCGCGAACACGACGACCACGGCTGCCAGATCCTGGCCGCGCCGTTCCCGGGCGACCCCGGCCAGCGACGCCTGACCGGCGCGGCAATCGGCCACGCGGCCTCGTTCTGGACCTGGCACTCCCTGTGCATCGGGCAAGGCCTCACCAACCAGGAGGCGGTCGAGGTCATGACCGGCGCGGTCCTGACCGTCACGCGCAGAACCCGGCACAGCGCCGGCCGCCAGATCCCCGCGACCGAGCCTGGCTAGGTCCCGATCGCCCAAGGGCGGGCAGCCCCCGAGCACCAGGCCCCGGGCGTGAAACCCGCCCACCGGGCAGGTGGCCAGGCACATACCGACCTGCTATGCGCTGTGACTGACCGGCCCAGCTGAACGTTCAAGGGCCGCCCAGAACGGCGTGCGGGTGGCTGTGCCGCTCTGGCCGCCGGGCCGCCTGTTTCCGAGCCGCACGTCAGGTCCCCAGGCCAGGGTGCCTTGTGTCCTTGAGTTGACTTATCCCGTCCCCAGGTCAATGAACCCGTGAGATGGCAGATGGTAAGGAGAATTCCGTAAGGGAACTCCCAGGTCAGAGATCTTGGTGTACAGGAAAGTGCAGCAGCGGGCGGACTCGCGTGCCGAGCCACTGACCGAGCTTCTTGAGCGCGTCGCGCGTCTTGACGGCTATGCGCGCATTGCTGAGCAAGTCGCACGGTAACCCACTGAGGCGGTCCGATTCCTGTCGCATGCCCCGATCCCGGGACCCCTCACAATGACCGCCACTGGAAGGTCTACTCCTTCGTCAGCAGCGTGCGTCAGCAGCGGCACACCGCATCGAACGCCGCATCGAACCCCGCATCGAACCCCGCATGTACCGTGGGTCGTGTACTGAAGCCTGCTGGTTTCGCGGGTCGGCCGCCGCTGCCTTGGGTCCCGCGGCATCCGGGCTGGGAGGCCGTTTCTGGGTGGGAGTTCCGGCGAGGAGGTGGTCACGGTGTCACTGGCATCTGATGGAGCAGCTGGTGAGGTCGCGAACGTAATTGTGGCGCAGGTCCCCAGCCGCACCGAAGCGGACCTGATCGTCGGCCTGCTGAGCACCAACGGCGTGCGGTCCGTCGTGTCGGCGGACGACGCCGGGGGACAGCAGCCGCAGCTGCAGATAGACGGGGTTCGCGTGCTGGTCGCCCGCTCCGATGAAGCCGCGGCCTGTCAGATCCTGGCCGATGTCGAAGCTACCGCCGGCGCCGACGATGATGACGCACAGGACATATGAATGGGTGCCGCTCCTAGCCTCGTTTTCCGCACGTGCGGCGGTGCGTCGGGCTGCTCGCGGGACCCCGGGGGCGGGAGCCCGGCCCGGCCCGGCGGCGCGGCCGCCGGCACACGG
>Ga0193728_1000339_pt1 | contig 22364 bp, 29 predicted proteins | sample U1c1metaG_FD_143037 | JGI IMG/M metagenome (GOLD analysis project Ga0193728, IMG submission 143037) | Soil microbial communities from a riparian zone of the East river system, Colorado, United States - U1c1 | ecosystem: Environmental > Terrestrial > Soil > Riparian zone | place: USA: East River...
GGCCGCCTGCTTCAGGCTGTAAAGAATTGTGGCCGCGGTATCGACGCCCAACAGCCCGTTGAGCATCGCTTCGGCGACGATCGGGCGCTCGGGCGGCAACTCCTCACCGAGCATGCTCTGCCGCGGCCGAAGCGCCGACCCTACCCGCACCCGACGTGCCGCCTCTGCCTTGGAGACGCGGGTGGTCTGCTCAATGAAATCGATAGGCTTGCGCTGGCTGTACCGCATCGAGAGTCCCTCGGCGCCCAACTCGTAGCGCGAACGATCGGCGACCTCGCCCGCGGTCAGCACCTGGGAGGTACCAAGGAACCGACCGACCGACTCTTCCGCAGCCAGTACTGCAACGAGGTCGACGTCGCTCAGCCCCGCCCGATCCACGCGCGCGGCATCGCCCAGCAGGCGCTCCGCCTGCGTCAGGATGTCAAGAATCGGGGTCATGAGAACACTCTGACACACCGTACTGACATTCGGAATATGCTGGTCAGAAGTGGTTTATAACTTCTTTTTCCGTCGCCTGTGGAGGAGAAGAGGTTGGGTCAGGACGCGCGCCGATACCGCCGCCCATCCGCATCCCGAGTGACGAGTCCGGCGTCGACCAGGTACCGACGCAGCGACGCGACGTCTCCCGTCATCTCGCCCAGCCGTTCGTTGAGCGCCCGTTCGGATAGCTCGTCGATGTCGGGGACCGCCCGATCCCGCGCCCACGTGAGGAGTTCGAGCCGGTCATCCGCCCGCACCGGATACTGCTCGATCCGGCCATCCCGAACGAAGCGATCGACACCGGCGCGCGTCACCGTCGGCGACGCCGCGAGCAGTGGGGTGAACGCATGTGGGTTGACCGAGTAGCCGTCACCGGCCGGAAGCAATAGGCCAGCCGCAGTGAGCGCAGCCAGAGCCTTCTCCCGTTCCTTCGGCGGAACCTCGACCTCGACATCCAGAACGACGCTCGCGTAAACCTGGCGCCGCACCGGATCGGCGAGGGTGGCGATGATGCGCCGCCAGTCGTCAGTCATGTGCTAATTCTGACTTCTCCGGGCACGTTTCGCCGCACGAGTCTCGCGCCGCGCATCCCGCCGCGCCACTGTCGCGGCGTCGAGCGCGATCGCCTCGTCGGGGGTCGGAGCCGTGCCGCCCAGGTGCCGGGGCTGCCACCACTGGCCGGTTCCGTCATCGGGATACGCGGCCTGCAGCCCCGCGACCAGCTTCTGCAGCGACGCGCGCAGGTTCGTCGTCACCGTGTGGCGCTCGCCGGAGGGTGAGAGCGCCTTGCCGAACCTGATCGAAACGGGGATCCCGAATCGTTCGAAGAATCGCACTCTGTGTTCGCGAGTGATCAGCCGTTGCCCGCCCCAGAGCGCGACCGGAATAAGAGGAATGTTGGCCTCGGCAGCGAGTCGCACCGCGCCGGTCTTCAGGGCGCGGACCGTGAAGGATGCGTCGATCCCGGCCTCCGGGAACACGCCGACCAGCGACCCAGACTGCAGAGCGGATACCGCCGCCGCGTATGCCGCCCTGCCCGCCCGCCGATCGACGGGAATCTGATCGAGCCTGCGCAACAGCCCGCCGACAATGGGATTGCGAAACGCGGAACTGGTGATCAGAAACCGCATCCGCCGTCGATCGTGCCGCCAGATCGTGTGGGCGACCAGGGCGAACTCGAGATAGCCGAAGTGGGTCATCGCGATGACCGCGCCGCCGTCATCCGGAATCTGTTCGACGCCGGCCACGGTTCGCCGGACGCGCAGAACCGAGAACAGCGCGCCGCAGACGGCCATACCGAACCGATAGAGCATGGCTCAAGTATCTACAGATTGGCGGCGCGAGACGCACGGCGCCTGCGACTCACATGGTCCCTAACACAGTGAGCCGCAGGCGTCGCGGTTGCACAAGTGCTCGACCCAGGCAATGTTCGAAAGGAATCGTCCCTGAATTTCCCGCCATCAATGCGAGGGTTTAGCACCTCTAACCCGCGCCGATCTGCGGTGGTTACCCGACAGCACGATCAACACGAGAGTCGCGGCCGGCAAGTTCTGGGCTGGCTGTGCGGTTAATCTATCGTGCAGACGGGCAAGAAGTGAAGGGGCGATTCCGAGGTGTCCTCACGGGTCGGGGGTTGCGGGTAGACCTGTTGCATGACCGACACACTCACTACCTGGATGGCCGCGTACCGCAACGCCTGGGAATCCAACGACCCGAGCGATATCGGTGCGCTCTTCACCGAGGATGCCCTCTACTACAAGGAGCCCTTCACCGAGCCGTTGCGTGGTCGGGATGCGATCGTCGCGATGTGGCATGAGCACCAGGATGCGGCGGGTACAACTACCTTCACATGGAACCTCCTCGTGGAAACGGATGACCTCGCCATCGTGCAGGGCGAGACGGACTACACAACCGTGCGCTACAGCAATCTCTGGTCATCCGCCTCGCCGCTGACGACAGCGGAGTCGGTAGGGCGACCGAGTTCACGGAATGGTGGATGGACCAGTCGACGCCGTCCTGACCCATTCTGGGGCTGCCGTGTCCTGAACTGACCTGTCTATCCTGACCGCGGGGGATAGATGACGATCACGGATCCACGTGGGGGAGTAGAGCTCACGCTCACTGCCCGCGGCGCCGGCTATGCGGCCATCCAGCAGTGCCTGGAGTTGCAGAGCGAGGTAGCGCCCGTGGGGCCGGTTGCCCATTTCTTCGGCGCCAGTCCTCTCGCCCAAAACGCACGCAGCTGGTACCTCGGTGCCCTGGGCGAGATCGTCGTTGCGGAGAAGCTCGAGCGGCTCGGTGAGGGCTGGCATGTCATCGACGCGGTTCCGGTCGGAGCTGCGGGCTCCGACATCGACCACGTCGTGATCGGCCCGACGGGTGTGTTCACCATCAACACGAAGGCGCACGCCAACAAAAAGGTGTGGGCGGCCGGCCATGCGCTGCGCATCAACGGCTTTAAGCAGCACTACATCCGCAACTCACAGCACGAGGCGGCGCGGGCATCCAAACTTCTGACGAGCGCGGTCGGCCGCCCGATCGACGTGACGCCGCTCATTGTCATGGTTGGCATTTCCGAGCTGAATTACGGTGTGCGGCGCCCGGAGGTGGACGTTGTGACCTCGCGTGGGATCGTCCGCAACCTTCGCCGTCGCCGGCGCACTCTGACTCCGGATGCTGTCGCCGAAATCGCGGATGTCGCTGGCCGCCGCGGCACCTGGCACCGCGACGCCATCGTCCTCGACGACACCCAACGGCACGTGCAGCGCTTCGAGCGCCTGCGTAGCGAGGTGGATGCGGCGTCGCGTCGGCGGAAGGCGTGGGTTCTGTTGATGGAACTGGCGGTTATCGTGGGAGTCGTCTGGCTCTGCATTGACATGCTGGATGTCATCGTGAGGGCGCTTGCGGTTGGGGTACTCCACTAGCTCAGGGTCGTGGTGGATAGAGCCCACGCGAGCGCGGTACATCCTCTGCTAAACTCGCAAGGTTGCCGTCTAACGGCCGCGGATAAAGAGAGCTCGGGCATTCAGTCCAAGGGCACCGCGCAACGAGGAGAAAGGGGATCACTTCTATGGCTCTTGAAGCCGAAGTCAAGAAGGCGATCATCGACGAGTACGCTACCCACCCAGGTGACACGGGATCCCCCGAGGTCCAGGTCGCGATGCTCACGCGTCGTATTAAAGACCTGACCGAGCACCTCAAAGAGCACAAGCACGACCACCACTCACGTCGTGGCCTGCTTCTGCTGGTTGGTCAGCGTCGACGCCTGCTGGGTTACCTGCAGGACATCGACATCGAGCGTTACCGCTCACTGATCGAGCGTCTCGGACTGCGCCGCTAGTTTCGTCAAGCGTTTCGGCGCTTCGACAGCTCAGCGACCGGTCACGAAGATCGCGTCGAACTTGACGACGGGCCGTCATCCGAAAGGATGGCGGCCCGTTTTTCGTTGCCGCCAGGATAGTGTCCTGGGGTCAAGCAGCGAGTAGGTTCGTCTCGCCAGCCCGTTAGGACACGAGAGTTTCAAAGAAAGGCATTCACATGAGCGGTCGTCGACCTGCCGGAGTCACCATCGTCGCAATCCTGGCCATCATCTCGGGGGCGCTATCGATCCTCGGATCGGTTCTCGTCTTCTCGGCTGGACCGGGCACCGTCATCGTCGCGACAGGCGTTGTATCCCTCGTCATCGGAATCGTCACGTTCCTGGTCGGGTTTTTCCTGCTGCGCGGCAGCTCAGCGGCCCGAATTCTGGCGACCATCGTGTTCATCCTGTCCGTAGTCGACGCCGTCTACACACTGGCCACCCAGCCGGCGGAACTGTGGTCGGCATTCTTCAGCGGCCTGCTCGCCCTGATTGGGCTCATCTTTCTCTGGACCAAGCGAGCCTCCGCCTACTTCGCTCACTGATAGGCCACGCACGCGCCAATACTGGGGCGCGACCGACGGCAGCAGCCCGAGCGTCAGGCTGAGGGCGTTGCACTCGCTGCGGGATGGTGCGCCGTCCGACCACCGTCGCCGATGTACTTCGCCTTGCCCAGGCCCAGGATCGCGTAACCGAGAATGGGCAGCACCCACAGCATCCAGAAGCTGAAGCCAGCGCCCTTCGCGAACGCCTTGCCATTGCCCCGCGCCACGAGGATGCCCATCACCAGGTTCACGACCGGAACATAGAACAGGATGGCCAGCCAACCTCTGAAGCCGGCGAGTTCCTCCATCAGGTACGTGTTGTAGAAGGGGATGAACGCTCCCCAACCGTGGCGCCCCGATTTCACGAGCACGGGCCATAGTGCGAAGGCGAAGAGCAGGTATGCGACGACGCCGGTCGCAACGCTCGTCGTCGTCGGGATGAGGGACGAATGGGTCGCGTCCAGCAGTCTCGCTACGCTCTCAAACACATCGACCCCTCCCGTCGGTTGTTGCAGATTCAACCTAATGCCAAAGGGCTGCCCCGATCGTTCGACAGGACGAATGGATGTCTGGCGCCGAGGTCCGGTTGGCCCGCGGCGTGCAGGCCAACCGAAGACGCGCTAGTTGAGATACACCCCGGCGTCGAGATCCTCGACGAGCGTCGGTCCAGACGGCGTCCAGCTGTAGCGCTCCTGCGTGAGAGCGCTCGAGGTCGGGATGTCCAGGCTGAAGATCGCGCCCAAGAAGCCGAAGTGCGCCGGCACGTCATCTGGTGCGATCGACTGCACCGGAAGGTCGAGGCCGCGGCCGATCGCCTCGGCGATTGTGCGCGTGGGGATGCCCTCCTCGCCCATGGCGTGCAGGATCGCACCGGGCGCCGCATCCTCGAGCCCGTGGCGCACAAGACGAGCAGCGTCGGACCGGTGAACTGCTGGCCAGCGGTTGGCTCCATCGCCGACATAGCCGGCAACATCCTTGTCGCGCGCGATCTTCGTGAGCATCGCGATGAACCCTTCGTCTCCCGCGCCGTGCACGGTGGGTGCAAAGCGCACCGCGCCGGAGATCACGCCGCGCTCCGAATACGAAAGTGCGAGGTTCTCGCTGCCACCGCGAGCCGATTCGAGTCCGATATTGGTGGAAACGTCCGTCTCCAGCCCAGGCCGCCCACGCATCCCGGGAATGCCTGACGCGATGAGAAAGACCCGGTTCGAGTCCGCGAGCGCGTCGCCGAGGGTCTCGACGGCGTTCCGTTCTGCGAGGTTGGAGAGATCCTGGCGCGCGAAGTCGTGCTTGTTGGCGAGGTGGATGACCGCGTCGACACCCTCGGTGCCGGCACGAAGACTCGCGAGGTCATCCAGATCTCCGCGCTGCACGGCGGCGCCCTTGGCCTTGAGCACGGCAGCCGAGGCATCCGACCTGGCGAGGCCGAGCACCTCGTGACCTGCGGCGAGCAGTTCGTCCGTCACAGCGGACCCGATCCATCCAGATGCACCGGTAATGAAAACACGCATGTGCGCGACTCCTGTCTGCCCGCGAAGAGTGCGAAGCGATCAATGTCAGTAACTGTCATCAGTCTATACACACATGTCAGCGACTGTCATCACTAGTATTAGAGCATGGTCAGATGGGAGCCGGGTGCGGTCGAACGCCTACATAGCGCGGCGCTGGAGCTCTATGCCACGAAGGGCTTCGAGGAGACCACCGTCGCGGAAATCGCTCAGACCGCTGGCCTCACCGAACGCACCTTCTTTCGCCATTTCGCCGACAAGCGCGAAGTGATCTTCGGCGGCTCCGAACTCTTCCAAGAGGGCTTTCTCGACGGAATCGTCGCGGCCCCCGCGGATGCGAAGTCGCTGGAGACCGTCATCGCCGCCGTCACCGGCGCAGCCGTCTTCTTCCCCGACGACCGTCGGGCATCCTCGCGCCAGCGCACCAGGATCATTGCGGCCAACCCCCAGTTGCAGGAGCGCGAGCTGCAGAAGATGTCGTCCCTCGCCTCGGCGATCGCGGCGGCGCTGCGCGAGCGCGGCATCCGCGAGCCCGCCGCCACACTTGCGGCCGAGTCGGGGGTCACGGTCTTTCGGATGTCATTCGCCCAGTGGATCGCGGACGGTGCCGAGCGGTCACTCATCGACATCGAGCGCGACCTGTTTGCCGAGCTCAGGTTAATGACCGGTAGTGAGGCTCAACCAACGACCTGAGCCTGCGACGCAGCCTCGCATTCGGCGGCCACTCGCGGCCGCACAACTCGGGCCAGCGCCGCGGCGGCGACGCAGCAGGCCAGCGGGATGACGAGGGCCAACGAGATGGTGGTCGCCTCGGAGGTCCAGCCGATGACCGCGGGCCCGGCCAGCAGTCCGAAATAGCCGAGCGCGACGACGCGCGACATCACAACGCCACGCGAGGCGGTCGGAAGGTTGCCCGCGGCGGTGAAGATCTGCGGAACGCACCCCGACAGCCCGAGACCGAGCACACCCCATCCGACGACGGTGAGGGGAAGGGTGTTCGAGAGCACGATCGTCACCAGCCCGGCCGCGGCGACAAGTGAGCCGAACCTCACGGTGCGCACCGCTCCGAGCCGTCCCGCAAGGCGATCGCCGAACAGGCGAGCGAGGGTCATCGCGACCGCGAAGGCGCCGTAGCCGAGGGCCGCCACAGCGGAGGTTTCGCCCAGGCGCTGCTTGATCTGCAGCGCGCTCCAGTCGTTCGCGACACCCTCGGACAGCATGAGCAGCAGCGCGGTCGCACCGAGCAGCCAGACGATGCGCGGGAACCGCCGCTCCCGGCGTGCGCCCTCCGGAGTCGGCGCAGGCTCGACCTGGTCGTCGGGCAGCAGACGCGTCGCCGCCAGGGCAGTGAACAGCAGCCCGATCGCGCCCGCCGAAGCGAGCGCCCAGAGAAGCGGCCAGTGCAGCAGCAGTATGCCGGCCCCGAGGACCGCGCCCAGGGCACCGCCGAGCGAGTAGAAGGCGTGGAACGACGCCATGATCGGCCGTCCGTACGCGCGCTGCACGATGACCGCCTGCTGGTTCATCCCGACATCGACGGAGCCGATGCCCGTGCCGAACACAAAGAGCAGTGGTGCGAGCTCGAACGGATTCAGCGCGAACGACGGCAGGATGACCGCGAAGCAGGTGAGCACCGCCCCCGCCACCGTCACAACCCGGCTACCGAAGCGGTCGGCCGCGAAACCCGCGAGCTGGTTGCCGACGATGGCGCCGATGCCGCCGAAGACGAAGACGCTGCCGAGCGTTCCCGACGTGAGGCCCGCGTGCACCTTCAATTCGGGAATGTTGACGACGTACATCCCGAGAACCAGCCCGGGGACGACGAAAGCGGCAACGACGGACACACGAGAGCGAAACAGTTGAGTCATGTAACTACGACGATTCTCCAATGGACGAGTACGACATCCGCAGAGATCTGTTTACCGCCGACCACTGACCATCTAAGCAGCAATTCAGTAGCGACAACCCGATGCGCCGGGCACTCGGTTTCGCGCGCCAAGTTCTCGCCCCGGACTAAGCCGCGGGGGCCCTGACTAGCTAGCGCATCGCCGCGTAGTGCGGCAGTCCGGCGCCACCCGCGTACTCGAGCTGGGGTGCCTCGGCCACGGGGATCGGTGCGCTCGTGGCATCCACGGCGGGTGCTTCGGCGGGGACTTTCTGTCCCGCCGCACGCGCACCCACCCGATGCGCCAGACGCATCGAGGGCACCTCGATGAACCGATGGAACACGGTCGCGACGCTGAGAGACAGCGGCAGTCCGATGATGCCGACCAGCCACCACTGGGAGTCGCCGAGCACGAAGGCCAGCGTCGCGATGATGGGGACGTGCACCAGGTAGAGGCTGAACGAGATCTTCCCGAGGAACTGGCTGACCCGGCGATTAAGGAACGAGCGCACTGGCTCGAAGCCGATGGCACACAGGATGACACCCGCGGCGCCGAGCCCAACCAGACTCCAGAGCAGCCCGCCCGCGACACTGCTCGCCGGCGCAGCAAAGGAGAATACCTGGCTCGCCACCATGAAAAACAGGGAGGTGCTGAGGGCAGTAATCCAGAACGCACGACCGCGTCGCTTCGACCATTCCTGGATCGCCTCGAGCCTGGACGCCATGAGCGTGCCGACAAAGAAGATCGGAAGGTAGAAGAAGCCGTTGGCGTGGGCGGGGTCACCGATCGTCAGGGCGACGCATCCGACAACCACGAGCATCGACACGATCCAGGAGCGGCGCACCAGAACCGCGGCAAAGACGAACAAGGGGAGCAGCAGCGAGAAGATGATCTCCCAGCGCAGCGACCAGAGCACGTTGTCGGCCGCGTTGCCGACCTTCATGAGCGTCGCATCCGCGAGCAGAGTCAGCGGCTGGATGGACTTCGCGTTCGTGTTGCTGAGCCAGTAGTTGGCCGTGACATTGCTCGAGACCCGCGGAATGCAGAAGATGAGCACGGCCGCCAAGGCAAGAGCGCCCCACGCCGGGATGTACAGGCGGAGGAATCTGGACGCGAAATACTTCTTCCACGCAAAGCCCTGACGGAACGCGGGAAGGGCCACGACGAGGCCGCTGAGCACGAAGAACAGCAGCACCGCCTGGGTGCCGTCGGTCGCGAGGCGGAGTGGCGTCTCGGAGATCCACCACCACGCGTCACCCGTTGAATTGGTGTCCAGGAACGGCTGCGCGATCAGACTTAGGTGGAAGACAACCACGACGAGTGCGGCAATGCCGCGCAATCCATCGAGCTGCGTGAGTCTCTTCATCTATAGCCACGTTAGGCCGACTTCCTATGAATTTTCTGGGTTTGCTTGGGGGTTCCCTATGAGCAAGTACACAGGTAAGGTCCAGAGGATGGCGACCCTCACCGCACCAAATCGCACGATTGTCGCCGTGTTGTTCCTGGTCGGGGGAGCGCTGCAAGTGCTCGGGGCGGTGCTGGGGCTCGTGAATGCGGGCAACTCGGGCGCGTTCTATCTGCTGTCGAATCTGGTGCTCGGTGTCGGTTTCGTGCTGATGTTTGCGTGGTTTGCGACGACCACGATCGCGAGGGTGGCATACCTCATCGCGGCGGTCGGATGGCTGCTGCTCGCGCTCGGCGGCCTCGTCAACGTCGCGTTCCTCGGCACGCTCGGAGTGTTCGTCGCGGTGGTGGGGAGCCTGTTTGCCGGCGTCATCGTGTTCACGGGCCGTGTCTTCGGGCGGCAGACCGACATCCTGTTCCTGGCAGCGATGATCGCGGGTGCGCTGAACCTGCTGATATCGCAGAACAGCAATGTGCCCGGAGTGCTGAAGGCGATCGTCGTAGTGGTCTTCGGGGCGCTGCTGGTTGTGTGGGCAGTGCTTCTGCTCGGCAAGCGGACATCGAAAGCAACGACAGCTCGCTGATCTCGCGCGAACCGTACCGCGAAACGACGCGCCTTCGCTACGTCTGCCGTGCGCATTCAGTTTCACGCTAACGTCACGACCATGGCTACTACTCGCACTACAGGGGGACGCTCCCTCGTCGGTTGGTTCGTTCTCGCCGCAGGCGTTGTTTACCTGCTCGGCATCCTCTTCAGTCACATCGCTACGACCCTTGCGAGCGGGTGGTGGAACTTCTTCGCATTCGCGCTGCTCGCGGTCGGGCTGTTCCTGCTGTTCCTCTGGCGAACCAGCACGCTGCTGCGTGTTGCCTTCATTGTCGGGGCCGTCGGCTGGGCGCTCCTCGCGATCAACAGCGTCGCCGCGCTCGGTACCGCCGTTGTGACGATCGCGACCCTGCTCGCACTGATCGGCACCCTGGTTGCGGGCATCCTCGCGTTCATGCGTCACACCTTTACGCGCAATGCCGACCTCGCGTTCCTGCTGATGGCAATCTTCGCCGCGCTGGTGCTGTTGGCGGTGTGGGCGACATTCCTCGGCGGAACGCTCGGCCTCATCATCGCGATCATCTTCGGAATCCTGCTGATCGTGTCCGGCCTCTTGATCCAGCGTCGTCGCTAGCGGTTACCGCTTCACCTGCTTGTAGACGGATGGCGGTGCGCACGAGTCTCTCGGGCGCACCTCCATCCGTCTCGTGTTACTAGAACTTGTGTTACTAGAACCAGGTACTCAACCACGGCGCAACGTTCGACCGGAACGCCGCATCCGCCGCCACAACCGCGCCCGCCGTCTTCTCCTGAATTTGCCCGGCCCTCACGAGCGTCGCAACGGATGTCGCACCCAGGTAGATCGCGGCGAGGTCGCTGATTCGCATTGCGAGGTGGTGGTTGTCGCCGAAACTTTCGCTGTCGTCGAGCTTCGTGACGACACCGCTGCCCGAATCGTCGATGGTGAGCAGCCAGGGGCCGTCCCCATAGCCGAGCGGGTCATCCAGCTCGAGCACGAAGACGCCGGGCGCGTTGTAGTGCCGAGCCTCGAGCGCGGTCTTCACGTCGAGGATGCGCAGCCACAGATGGTCTCCGATGGCATCCTCGGCGGCGGCGCGAGAGTCCGAGATTTGCCAGCGGACCGGTTCATCCACTGAGCGGAGTTCGGCCTTGACCGTCCCAACGAGGTCGAGCTCGAGCAGGTAGCGCCAGAGGGCGGCGTAGGCGTCGTCGGTGGCGGTTGTCAGATACTCGACGTGGATAATTACGGGTCGAGGGTCGCCGGGATCCTCGACCTTGTAGATGGCGAGTCCCTGTTGGATGCCGGCGGCGTCGTCGTAACGGACGACTCGCATTTCGTTGGGATTGCCTCGGCCAGGCATCCCGAACAGGCGGTTCCAGAGGTGGCCTTCGAAGAAGATCTGTCCGGGCGTCTGCAGGCGTGCGCGCTCGAGGATGTCGTGGCCGCCCTCGTCGCGTCCCTGCACGGTGGTCACGAGCTGTACCTTGCCGTCGGGGATCGGGCCGGTCCACTTCGCGCGAGTGGTGTCGATGGTCCAGTCGGCGCGCATGGCGGCGGGCGCGAATCCGAAGCGCTCGTAGATGGTGGCCTCGGAAGCCGTGAGGATCGCGATTGGAACGTCGAGCGCGGCCGCGGTGCGCAGCTCAGCCTCCATCATGTTGCGTGCGATGCCGCGGCGACGATGGGTGGGTGCGACGGTGATGGTGCTGATCGCCCAGCTGGGGATGCTGCGGCGGCCGGGAACGGTGAGGTCCGCGATCCACGAGCTGGCCGTTGCGACGGGTGTCGCAGCATCAGCGGCCGTGTCATCCCAGATCCCGGCAATACGGCGGTGGGCGAATCCCTCGACGCGGAACGGCAGCTGTTCGGCCTCGGCACGCGGTGCGTGGAATCCGCGGTTCATGGCCTGGAGCCACGGCTCGAACGTGTCGTCCGTTGGCCTGAGCAACGCGAACCGGAGCCCCTGCTTTGCCAGTGCGGCCGTTGCCGTCGCGTCGATCAGTGTGGTGTGAACCTTGTCGCTCATGCCCCCAACCTATCGGCGGCTTACACCTCGGGTCGAGCTCGTCGAGACCACCGCCGATCGAGCGTCGTGGGCATCAACTCTGGAGCGTCTAGCGGATCTCCTCATCGGCATGCGCGGGCACGAGTTCCTCACGCAAGTGCTTGGCCTCATCGGACTCGGCGACTGGTGCGTGCTGTGGGTCGATCTCGTCGTGGATGATGGCTTCGAATTCTTCGTCGGTGCGCTGACTCATGCTGGCTCCTGAGGTTGGCGATAGTTCAGCTAACGCCGGGCTCCCGAGTCCGGGCAAGGCCTTGCATTTCCCCGCGGAATGAGCACGGATAGTGTGGAAACCATGACTCCTGCTCAGCTCAAGGACTTCTGCCTCTCGCTCGAGCAGACCACCGAGACGTTCCCGTTCGGCGAGGAGACGTCGGTGTTCAAGACCAGTGGCAACGGCAAGGTCTTCGCACTGTCTGCCCTCGACGGCGACCCGCTAAATGTCTCGCTCAAGGTCGACCCAGAGGACAGCATCTCTTTGCGCGCTGAGTTCCCGCAGATTATCCCCGGCTATCACCTCAACAAGAGGCACTGGATCACGATCGATCTCTCCGGCGGTGTTCCGGATGACCTGGTCGAAGACCTACTCCGCGGCAGCCACGATCTGGTTCGCCCGAAGCGGCCGCGCGTCAAGAGCTAACAATCGCGATGAGGGCCGAGGCGGGCGCATCCCCTTCGGCCCTCACCGAGATTCCAACAACGACACCAGGTGCCGCGTGGATGCTCGTTACTTGGCTACTGCAGTCCAAGCACCGTCAGCCTCGATCATGAACACCGATGGCCCAGCGCTGATCGGAACAGTTCCTGCGTAGGCGCCGATCGTGTTGACCAGCAATGGGTCGCTGAATCCGGCTCCGGTCTGCTGTTCGATCACGAAGTTGGACGACCCGTTGTAGCTAGCGGTCAACTGGCCGACCGGCCCACCGAACAGAAACACACCATCGCCTGTGCCAGACGCGGCGAGAATCGGTGCTGCCGATACGGGAGAAACAGTGATGGTCCATGCGGCATCCGCACTCACCTGCAGAGATACGCCCTTGCCGAACGCGGTGAAGCCGTATCCGGTTGTTCCTGCGTAGGCGCCGATCGTGTTGACCAGAAGTTCCCCGGTCGACTTGTTGTTCGCGTCGAGCACGGAGATCGAGAAGTTGCCGGAGCCGGTGTACGTTGCCGTGACGATGCCAGCCGTGGCACCGGCAGGAAGCGTGACAAGGTTGTCGCTGGTTCCCGTGGCGTTTGTTGGTGCGAACTTTCCATACTTCTTGTCTGCCCAGGATTTAGCAGCCTGAGCCGGGTCGGCGGTTTTGATGGGTGACGGTTTGGCAGCCGACTGGCCCGAGTCCGATTGCGCCGAGGTGTCGGACGCGGTCTGCGAGTTTGAAGTGCCGTTGACGAAGTTGGCACTTGTGCTGATCGCTACAAAGAATGCGACACCGCCGAGAATCAGTCCTGCAATCGCGCGACCACGGGCGGGCATCGCCCGAACGATCGACACGATACCGAGAATCACGGCAATGATCGCTGGGACGAATGCGACGAAGCTCATTACCGGGATTACCGCGAAAACGATCGCAATGATTCCGAGAACGAGGGCCGCGGTGGCGACCCGGGTGGGGCTTGGCGCGGCTGGAGTAGCGGCGGCGGGAGGCGCAGAAGGGTATGCGGGCGACGCTACATCAGCGGCGGCCGGTGGCGCAGAAGGGTATGTGGGCGACGGCGGTGTTGCATCGACGGTGGGTTCTTCGGGCGTGGCTGTGTCGGGCATGAGTACTTCCTGATGCGTGCCAGCGATCTTTGACCGCGCGGCAATTGGCACCTGGGATCGGGTGACCCAAGGGATTCGTCACGAGCGTAGACGAACAATGCACCTGAGCAGACGCATCTGACATTTATTCATGCCGCGTCGCCGCGGCAGCAGGTATTTCGTGCGGCCTCGTCGGCCTCAGGAAAGAAATTGTCGAGTTTTATTCCCTAACTAACGTCATCCCCGCCCTCAAGATACGGCCCATCACTCTGCGTGATGTCAATCCCGTCCTCGCCGATGCCCTCGGCCGCGCCCGCATCGCGAGGACCTTCGCGCAGGAGGTCCGCATGCCGCTGCTTGGCGTCATCCGTCTCGATCTGGGGCGTGCGTACTGCCTCGACTTCGTTTCCCTGGACGGATTCGATCTCATCATCGCCGGTCATGCTCATGACTCGTCGTCTCCTTCTCCGTATCCGTCGGCCGCGGCCTCGGCGTCGCCCGGGTCGACGATCTGTTCGTTTTGGTAGGTGTCGTCTTCGCCGACTGCAGCCGCCTCCTCGGGGGAGTAGGTGGGACGGTCGGTCTGGTCAGTTCCGGCAAGGTGGCGTGCTTCGCTCATGGAGTGCTCCTTAGGTCTGCCTTCTTCAAGACAACGCCTGAATCCGAGGTGGATCAACCCCCTCGCCGCTCAGGGCCCCCTACCTGCGGGCCAGCTCCTTGAGCGAAACCTCGATCGCGATGGTCAGCCCGCGCGCGATGTCGTCGATCTCGAGCGACGGGTTGCCGGTGCCAGCCGCCAGCTCGGGGGAGCACGGCACGTGGATGAACCCGGCCATCACATCCGTCCCCTGGATCGCTCGCAGCATCGAGTACATGAGCGAGTTGCAGACGTAGGTGCCCGCGGTGTCCGAAACCTGGCTCGGGATGCTTGCCTCGCGAATCCGCGCGGCAATAGCTTTCACCGGCAGCTCGCTGAAGTACGCGGCGGGCCCGTTCGCGTCGATGGCGCGGCTGTCGGGCTGGTCGCCGGCGTTGTCGGGGATGCGGGCGTCCTCGAGGTTGATGGCGACGCGCTCCGGGGTGATCGCCGAGCGGCCGTCGGCGAGGCCGACGCCGATCACGAGGTCGGGCTTGTGGTTATCGATTAGCGCGCGCATCGACGCGGATGCACCGGCGAATGTCACGGGCAGCAGTTCAACGACCAGTTGTGCGTCACCCGACCACGTCTCGGCGACCCGCTCGACGGTATCCCACGAGGAGTTGCTCGCGGCACCAGCGAACGGCTCGAAGCCGGTGAGCAGAACCGTCGTCATGCGCTACTCGACCTTCATCGCTTTCTTGAATACGCGCCACGCTTGAAAGCCCCTCAAGATCGTCGGCTTTTTTCCCGCCGCGCGCTGCTTTGTCGTCCACAGCACCACCCGCTGTGTGCGCAGCCATGAGAAAACTGGACGCTGCCAGCTTACGGAGACGATTAGCCCATTCGGTTTCTTGACCTCGATGCGAATTTCGCGAGGTCCAGGTTCTGATCCATATGACATGCCTGCAGAATCAAAGAATTCAATTGATCCTGAATCGCCGGCCACGAGCACGGGGCCCCAGAGGCTGGATCCGTCGCCGAACATTGCGACACCTCTATCGTTGAGGCCACCCCAGTTGAGGTTCAGATTGCGCGCCGAATTGGACCCCTTTGAGTGCGCCACCTGAATCCGCATCCAGTCGGGAGACATAGCGTCGGCCGTCACGGTCACTCTCGGTCGCGAGAGCCATGCTGTCACTAGCCCGAATAGTGCCAGTACCGTCGCAAAGAGTGTTGCAACGTCAGCGACATTTCCAACCACTGTCCAGCTATCCAACCCGGAATCGATAGCAGCGCCGAACAGCCGGTCGAAGCCGGTGAGCAGAACCGTGGTCATCCGGCCAGCCTAGGCGGCTTGGAGTGCCGCGACCTTGGCCCGCAGTTCGACGTCGATGTACACCTACAGCCGGCGCGTCGATTCCGCATCTCTATTCGGTGTCGGTTCGATTCCCCGAAGATCGCCCTCGCAGATTCGCGTAAAGCTGCTCACACGCCGGGCACTCGCATTCAAAACTATGTGGGCCGGGAAACGTCGCCGTGCGTGGCAAATCCTCATAGCCGAAGTAGTCCCGGAAGCTATAGCGGGGCCAGCTCGTGAAGATCCACCTGCCGTCGTAGATCGCTCGACCGAGATATCGAAACTCGACAAGTTCGGGAGACGTGCGAAGCAACTCGTCGTCGAGGTGCACCCAGGTTGCCGTCGAGTCGTCATCACTGAGCTCTGGGAGTCCGTGGGCGAGCGCGAAGTATTTGGCGAGCCCGTGATTGCTCTCCGATGACAAGGTGCGATAAATCTCGGAGAGGTGCTGTTCGACGGAACCCGCGAACTGCCGCGAGACTCTTTCGATGGAGAGTTCGCGGAGATTATTGTCCATTGTCATGGCCCATAGCCCCTGTCGATTTTTCGCGCGATGGAGGGCGGGTATGAGCCGCATCCCGAGGTCGTATCCCGCTTCGATAATCACGGGAGCGAACCTATGCGCTCTCGACCGCTTGATCCGCCGTCTCGACGTAACTGTGGACAATCCGTCAACTCGGTCGCGCGTTACGGCAAGGATGACTCTGCGCGACGAAAGGGGCCTAAATGAAGCTGCTTGCAAATCAGCAGCATCGCGGCGAAAATAGCAGCATGCCAGTTTCGATCACTATTCGGGATGTTCCCAACGAGACTCGTGACATCCTCGCGTCCAGGGCGGCTCAGTCTGGGCGCTCGCTTCAGGAATATCTCTCGATACAGCTCCGCGAACTCGCGGCCCGGCCCGATGTTGATGCAGCGATTGCGAGCATCCGCGAACGAGCGCGCGCGTATCCACGGATTGAGACGGCCGACATTTTGGCTGCGGTAAACGCCGACCGACGGTGACTTCCGAACAACTTGTTGTCGATGCGTCGGCGATCGTGAGGCTGCTGATTGATTCCGGCCCGCCCGGAAAAGCGGTTGCGGGCCGTATCGCTGGTTGCCGACCTCATGCGCCGGCTCACCTTCCAATCGAAGTCACGAGCGCCCTGCGCCGTCTTCGATACGCCGGTAATCTCACGGAGACAGAGGCTGTTCTGGCACTCCGTGGGTTTTGGTCACTGCCGATCGAAATATGGCCCCAGGAGAGCATCTCCGAGCGCACCTGGGAGCTCGGCGACAATCTCACGCCCTACGACGCGGCGTACGTCGCTGTTGCGGAGAAAATCGGTGGTGTACTTCTCACGGCGGATGCGCGTCTGTCGCGAGCTCCCGGCCCTAGGTGTCCCGTCGAGGTCTTCGCGTAGGGCAGCCCGACTACATCTCAGGGGGAGCCATTCGCGGCACCCGCGAAGAGCTTCCCGTGGGATGCCGCCGTCATCCGGCCAGCATAGGCGGACTGCAGCGCGCCGCTTGCCTAGCACCGTGACTCGGCCGAGCTGCGCGACCGAGGGTTCAACGTCGGTAAGGTAACTTCGTGCCTGCTCCTGAATGGATGTTCCTCGACTGGCCCATGTCAGTTTGGGCAGTGGTCGCCGCGGCCCTAGGCGTATTGGCCAGCACCGCGGTTGCGTTCGCGGCGTTCAGAGCTTCGGCGCAGGCAAACAACATCGCGATTCAAAGCAGAGCGGACTCGATCAGCGATGGGCGGCGACATGAACGACGAGAGTTCTACGATGCCGGGATCAAGTGGCTGGATACCGAGAAGCCAAACCTCGTGTCACATGGCGTGGCCTACTATCCACACGGACTTAGCCGGCTTGCGCATGTGATTAATTCGGACACCGCGCCCAAGCTGGCCACGTGGTTGTGGGAAGGTGCGCGGCTTGTATCGGCTCAGGGTTCGTCGGCATCACCCGAGCGGAAGGGTGCGTACGACGCGCTTGCGCAATCGTTTGGTGATCAATGCGCGCTTTGGGTGAAGGACGCAGAGAAGAACTACAAGTGGCCGCCTTTCGCCGTACCCGCTCCGCCTTCTACGCCCTAGGCCTCTTCGCCACGAGAGACACCGGCGGCCGAGTTGAGCACCGGCCGGGGCGGAGGTCGGCGCCTGCTCTCTTCACGAGGATGCCCCGGCGAACGTCACAGGCAGCAGTTCGATGACCAATTCTGCGTCGCCCGACCAGGTCTCGGCGACCCGCTCGACAGCATCCCACGAGGAGTTGCTCGCGGCTCCGCGAACGGCTCGAAGCCAGTGAGCAGAACCGTGGTCATCCGGCCAGCCTAGGCAGACTGCAGCGCTTCGACCTTGGCACGCAGCTCGGCGTCGCTCGGCTCGACGAAGTGGGTCCCGTCGGGGAATGTCACGACCGGGATGTTGGTGCGCCCGCTGATCGCGCGCGCCGCATCCGCTGCGGACTCGATCGCCTCAACGTCGATGTACTCGTAGTCGACGCCCATGCCGTCGAGCAGCTTCTTGGACCGGCGGCAGTCGCTGCACCAGTCGGCGCCGTACATGGTGATTGGGGAGGTCATGATCGGTGCAACTAACCGCTAAGTCATCGAATTCCCCGAAAGGACATGCCAAGCTGGCGGGCATGTCGATCGAGTCCTTCAGCCGCGATGCGCGGTAAGTCGGAAAGCAGCCTCGTCGACCGCGAGCTGGGGCAGCACTTTTCTTTCGATCCCGCCAGGGCAGCGAGAACCGGCAGCTCGACTGTTCGGCGCTCATTCGCAGCTCTGCTTCGCGAACCACTTCACCTCGCCGCTGTGCCGCGGAACAAGGAAGCGCCGGAACGATTCGCCAACTATGGGCTTGAGCGCGACGCCGACGAACGTCTGACGGGCTGGATGCATTCGACATTGACGCTGATAGTGTGGCCGATGCCGGTGAGCATGTCTTTGGGCGATTTGGCCAGGGTCGAGATCGACGTCATCCACGCGTGGACACCGCCGATCAATCTCAAGGACAACCCCAGCCCACTGCCGCGCCTTAGGCTCTCGCGTGCGGTCATGGCCCGCGAAGCCGCAGTCTGGGCCAAAGCGAACGTCGCGTCCGACTACCCAGGTGGCAAAGTCAGGCCTTGCTACGATCGCGACTTCGCCGCAGCCGTGGTGGACGGTCAGGACACCAGGACTTTCCCTGTCGAAAACGAGTGTTCTCCCGTTTCATCCTTCCAATAGACCAACGTCGGAGAAGTGCCGAGGCCGTTCTTCGGATTCTCGAGGGAGTCAAGGGTCTGCTTTGCGGACTGAATAAGAGAGTCAAAGCCCTTCACTATGACCAGCTCGCTCTCCAACGTCGACACATACGCGTCCTTCAAAGCCGCGAGATTCTTACTGGCCGCGGCGCCGCGCCCTCCGATGAATTCGGGTCGATAGCGCTCCACCCAGTTCATATCGTTCAAATGCTTTTCTCGGTCGGATACCGAATCTTGCCTTTCAATTGAGCAACCGAAGATTCGAGTGATTTCGGGTTCTCCTGCATGTCCACGCAGACCCGCAAGTATGCGATCCGCAGATCGAGGAATGACCCGAGCATCGCGCTGTGTGCGTCGTAGTTCGCCCGTTGGACGTCAGCAATGTCGTCAACGTCCGAAATCGCGTGTGTGTCGACGAGAAAGCGGAATCGTTCGGCAAGCCGTCGCGCGTCGTGTTCGGCGAACGCCAGTCGAATCAGCATGTCGTTCGAAAACGATCCGCCCTGTTCATACTGCCGATAGACCTCGTCAACGATGCCCGAGGCGGCCAACAATTCCCCGGCGTGAGTGGCTTCGGATCGAGCGATGGCCTTGTTCAGGGTGCCTTTGATGGCGTCTAGTTTCTGATCCACCTGCTTGAACTGCTGCAAGATGATCGCAGTACTGAGCGCCTGCATCGCCATGAGCGGAGCGACGACCGGCAAAGAACTCGCCACCGCCATGAAGGGCGCCTGCGCCGCAATACCGTGCACGCCCATGACGGCACTGCCGACCCCCGCGCCCATGTGCATGAGCGTTGCGGGATTCGCGGTTGCCATGAAGAGGGTCGAGGACAGTGAGGCTGACAACACGGTGCCCACTGTGGCGGCCCCAGCGACCGCCATCGACAACACCCCCTGAGATGAGACCGACTTAGCGTCGGAGAAATAGCTTCCAGTTGCGAGGAAGTCGTTTTGAAGACTTGAAAGGATCAGATCACGCAATTCGCCTTGAAATTCAAAGACAGCGATCTCGGAACCATCGGCATCAAAGCGTCGCACCGCGACTTCTTCGGGGGCAGTCATTTCATACCTTTCGAGGGCGAATCTGACGAATGTTCGGACTTCACGCAATGCAACCGCCGCCTACTCTAGGGGCTCGTCAGACTTTAGAGGAGGCATGGGACAAAGCCGACAAAGTAAATGGGGCGAGCCTCAGAGCTCCGGGGACCAGCTCGATTTCCTTCTGGCTGGAGCATGAGTTCGAATCGCTCCCTTTCGTCGAGGAGATGTCGGTCTTCAAGGTAAGCGCTAAAGGCAAGGCCTTCGCGCTGTCCGCGAGGGGTCCGTTCCGCCGAGGGTTTCGCTCAAGGTCGACCCAGAGGAGAGCATCTCGCTGTGCGAAGAGTTCCCGCAGATCACGCCGGGCTACCACATCATAAGGAAGCACTTGGTCACGATCGACCTGCCCAGCGGGTTCAGGATGTCATAACCGGACCACGCGAATTGCGCAGGGTCGACCTCATGCCTTGCGAGCGCGCTTCCATCGTTCGGCTTCATCTGCAGTAAGAAAGTAGTACACGACCTGAGGGCGAGGGGGGTCGAGTTCGTTTCCCCAGAGCGCGCGAAGAGGCCAGTGATCGGTGCCGTAGTGGGCCTTGGTGTGACGGGTCATATGGGTCCACAACGTTTTGACCTGGCTTCGAGGCCAGCCAGTCCGCTCGGCGAGCTCATCCAGGGTCAGCATTTCCGTCGGGTTTTCGGCGAGCAGGTCCATGATCGTTCCCACCATCTGGGTCGTCTTGTTTTCGCCACGTGCGAAGCGAGCAAGCATCTTCTCGTTCCACACGAGATCCGAGTTCGAATCGTGGGCAGTGTCCGGGATCTCAAGCGAGGCTTTCCCGGATGACTCCGATCGTTCGGCGAGTAGCCGGTAAACGGCCGCCACATGCTCGTTCGGGACGGCAATGTACTGGAATGGTGCTGATGACGGATTGGAAGGCGATGAATCGTTCATGATATGTCCTGTCACTGATATGAGGTGTTCCAAGAACCATACCACAAGTATACCAGATATACCAGAAGCAATTGGGATGGATGCACCGGAGGCACTGTCAGGTTCGGCGCGGCACGCCCTGGTTGGGATTTGCGATCGACCCGCAGCGGATTCCGGATGGCGATGCTCCGACCCGGCCGCTCGCGCCGACCGCGACCCTGTGGACGTTCAAGGGTTGGTACACGGATGCCGCGCTGACGACCCCCGCCGATTTCACCGATCCGCTCACGGCCGACCAGATCCTGTTCGCGCGCTGGGACCCGACCCTGGCGGTGACGGGCGGCACGATCAACTATGGCGCCCTCTGGGCGGGGGCGGTTGCTGTTTCGCTCGGAGCGCTCCTTCTGTTTGGGCTCGGCGCCGCTGGGCTAACTGACGGGCACCGCCTGAAGTACCACCGGCGTCGTCGACAGCTCGGTTGCCTGCGACGTCCCGCTGGGCGTCAGCAGGTCCATCACCTTCGGCACAGTGTTCGGGTCGCGTGAACAGATCGGCGCTGAACCGCCGACCGCGCAGACACCGAACGCATATCCCTGTGGGGTCGACGCGAACCCGCGGGTCTGGTCGGTTCCGTGGGTGCCGTCCTGCCCGGTGAGCGTGACCGTGAAGGCCCAACCCGTGGTTGGGGTTCCACCCAGCGCGGCCTTGTCGACGGTGAAGGTGATGTAGCGGGAGACCTGGTTTGCGCTCACCGCAACCGAGCCGGCCGTGGCACCGGTTGCATCCTTGAAGAGGTTGCCGCCGAAGCCCTGCACCTCGATGACACGACTCCACGGGGATGCGACGGTGTAGTTCATCGACGGGTACGAGGCCGCCGACGAGGTTGGCGTTGCGCCCGGCTGCGAAACGTAGACATCCACCAGCTGGGCGCCGTTGGTCGAACCGAAGGTCGGCGTGAGGTCCGCCGTCTGCACGCGGAACGTGATCGTCGAACCCGTGTCGTAGACCTGGAACTTCGTCAGGTCGAACGCACCCGAGTGGAAATCGCCCGAGGTCGGGTACTGGTAGGTGCCCGGTCCGTTGTCGTCGCCCGTCGGGTCATCCTGGCTGAAGATCAGCGTGCCACTGACCACGTCGTTGACCACCGACCGCACCGTCTGGTCTGTTCCTCCGTTTGGCGCCGTCGAAGTGATGACGAAGACATTCGTCCCGGCTGCCGAGGTCACATTGACGCTGAATGCTCCTGACGAGTTGGCGGTCGTCGTCGTGACGGTCGTCGCGCTGTTGTTGTCGGTCGCGACATCCGCGATGTCGATCTTGGCGTGCGGCGCCGCGGTTCCGGCGACCGTCGTGGTCGCGCCGGTCGCGGTTCCGTCGAGGGGTGACGTGACCGTCAAGGGAGTGGTGCCCTGCGTGTGCGCTACGACGTAGCGGTTGCGCACGACCGACGGCTGCTCGAGCGTCGTCCGCGCACTGAGGTCGGCGGTCAGGCGAACCTGAGACGCGGAACCCCAGGTCAGTGGCGAGGCCGAACCGTCGGCCTGGCCGTTCGTGAAACCGATCGACGCGAACGCCGGGTCTGAGCCGTAGGGCGAGGCCGCAACGTCCGGGTAGTCCCAGACCTGCTCGGGGACGATTCCCGGACCCGAGTTCTC
>Ga0193728_1000340_pt1 | contig 22344 bp, 16 predicted proteins | sample U1c1metaG_FD_143037 | JGI IMG/M metagenome (GOLD analysis project Ga0193728, IMG submission 143037) | Soil microbial communities from a riparian zone of the East river system, Colorado, United States - U1c1 | ecosystem: Environmental > Terrestrial > Soil > Riparian zone | place: USA: East River...
CATCATGACTTCGGTACCGATGGATTTCTCGCGGATGTTCTTCAGCAGCTCATCGGCAACGCCGACATTCACGTCGCCTTCCAGCAACGCTTCGCGAATCTCCACCAGCGCGGCATCCAGGTGTTCTTCGGTCAGCTTTCCCTGTCCGCGAAGATTTTTAAAGGTGCGCTGTAGTTTTTCCGTTAAATTTTCAAACATTTTCGAGACTCGGCATCCAGTTTAATTTTTTAAGAGGGTTTTGCATTACAAACGGTGCGACACGCAGCACATTTTGATTCTAGGGTAGCGCTCCGGGACGGTCAAACGCAGGTATAGACAAGCGGTGAATGCAGCAACCTGCAAAACTAAAAATCAAAATGTCACCCGCAACCCCACCTGCGCCGCAAAGGGAATCCCCACGGTAGTACCGGGGCCAAAAAAATCGCCCAGCGCTCCGGCGGGCACCAACAATTGTTTGGGATTGGTGATGGGCTTGGTCTGCGAGCAATCGGCATTCAAACAAAATGCCGTGGCGTTGGTAAGGCTGTTCACCGGGGTCGGCAGTGCGCCAATGTCTGTCACATAATTCGCGCCGGGATTATTGCGGTTAAACAAGTTGAAAAATTCAATGAAGGGCGTCACCGACCACCGATCATGAAATGTAAACGGCCGGCTCACTCGCAAATCCGCTTGCACGTAAGGAGTTCCTCGAAACTCGTCGAGTGTCGTCTGCACTCCGTTGATCACCGCGCGGTCGTTCGCGGAATCTCCCAATCCATTCACATCCACTGGCGTAGTCAAAGTTAGCGGCCGCGCACCTTCCGCCTGAAAAAACAAGCTCAACGTCAATCCGCCCGGCGCGTGAAAAATCCCCGCGACCACCACGCGGCTGCCGACGTCTTCTCCCGAGGGCCCGTAATCCCCCGGCCCAAAGGGGCGCAACGGATTGCAAACGCCGTTCACGTAGTCGAACAACTCGCCGAGTATGCAGCCCCACGTTTTCGCCGAGGACAAAGAATAATTCGCAATCAAATTAAATCTTCGCGACACATTTCCCTGCACATGTACCAGCAGCGCGTCGTAACGGGAGCGATTATCGGAGTGCGCCACAGAAACCGCCGGGACGAATTGCATCTGATTCACGGTGTCGGCCGCGGCAAACAGCGGCGTGAACAGCGTCGAGCCGGGAACGTATTGATAATTGCGATAGCCATGCACGCCCTGCTCGTGCACCCAGCTGGCGCCCACCGTCCAGCTTTGATTGAAAGCGTGTTCAAATCCCATGCTGGCGTGTAGTGCATACGGCGTCTTGTAATGAGGATCGATCAGCGCTCCCGCGCCCCCGGCCGCTGCTCCGGGTACGCAGCCCGCGTCGGGGGTCGCGCCCACCGCATTTACGCACGGGAGCGGGGTAGTGTTCACCCCTTGCAGTGCGCCCACCCATCCGTTTTGCGTTAGATCGTTGTAGTACAAACCAATCCCCGCGCGAATAACGCTGCGGCCCTGCGTTCCCGGAGCGTAGGCAATCCCCAGTCGCGGCGCGACAGCTCCGCGATAATCATGTGGCGCCCCGCGCACCAACGGAATCTGCAGTGCTTGCAGCGTTAGATACGCGGGATTTTGCAGTTGAGTGCGGCCAGACGCGTCAAAAAGTCCAAAGGTGGTGTCGTAGCGCAATCCGTAATTAACAGTGAGATGTCTGGTCACGCGCCAGGAATCTTGCGCGTAAAATCCCAGCCGTTGCACGTTCTGAGAAAAACTCCCGTCGCTTGCCGGCACCGCCGTACAGGTGATTCCCGATAACGGATCCGGCTGTGCCGCGCAACCCGCGCTGAAGAAAAATTGCGACGGATTCGCGGCATAAAAACTAGGGTCCTGCGGATAAGCCAGCACTGTTTCCGTCGTACCGGAAAGCACGCCGCTCAATACTGGCTCATGAATAAAATTTATGCCGAAGCTTGGCGCGTGTCGTCCCGCCGAATGGCTCACGTCGTAGCGCACCTGATATTTCTCCTGGTTGCGCAGCACCGGGAACGCGGTAATCGCCGTTGCAAACTGGTTGTCGCCAAAAGTGTCCAGCCCCGAAACCGTTCGAAAGCTCGCGCTGAACGGAAACTGCAGCGAAAATCCAACGTAGTGATTTCGCGCTTCGGTGCGGTGCAATCCGCTGGCGCCCAATAAAAATGTTCCGACCCATGTGGGACTGAAGGCGTATTGCTCGCCGAATGCGAGATTCAAATAATTGGAGTGCGAAGTCGCACCTGTGGACGGCAGCGTCCCCTGCTGGATCAAATCGTTCTGCGTCAAATAACTGTCGCTCGATGCGCGCAGAAACCACTGGGAACGCGCCGATTGTTTCCAATCCAACCGTAGCATCCCTAAAAAATCATTGAACGGCACCGGGGTATTTTTGGGCACCGGAATCGAATTCACTCCCGGAATCAGACCGTCTGCCGCAAGCCCCGATAAGGCAGCGAACTGATTCTGACTGTTCGGGCTGTATGCAATGCTGGCGTCTTCATGTACGTATTCGAACGAGGAAAAGAACCACAACTTTCCCGGCCGAATCGCTCCCCCCAGCGTTCCTACATAATTTTGTCGCGAGAACGGTTGCTTCGGATCGGGCGCGGGATTTTCGATCGGAAAGCGCGCATTTAGTGCCGCCGCCCGCTCGTAAAACGCAAATTCGCCGTGCAATTCGTCTGTGCCGCGTCGCGTGCTGATCACCACGGAACTTGCCGTGGTGCGTCCGGTGTCCGCGTTTTCTTGCGACGTGCGGAACGCAAATTCCTCAATCGACTCAGGTGAAAAATTTTGCAAAAATCCGCCGATGTAATCGTCGGAATTATCAACGCCGTCGACCGAGAGCTCGTTGTTCAAACCCGAACTTCCACCGGTGGAGACCGCGGTGATGCGGGCCTTGGTGGGATCCGAAGGCTCGACCGGTTCGGTACCCGGCACCAAGTACGCAATATTGGCGAAGCTGCGATGCGCGAGCGGGATTTCACGGAGGTCCTGCGCTGTCACGATACCTTGCTGCACCGCGCTCGCCACATCGACCGGCTGCGTCGTAATCGAAGAGGCCTCGCCGCTCACGTTCACTTCTTGATGCACACCTGCGGGCTTCAACACCACGTCAATATCGCGACTGGAACTCACCTGAACTACCACGCGCGACTCCGCAACCTGAAAGTCCGCAGCTTCGACTCGCACGCGATACTCCCCGGGCAGCAAATCGTCCACGCGAAATTCTCCACGTTCACTCGTTTCCACTTTTCGTTCAGTAGATAAGCCAGTCGCTTCGACGGTTACTTTCGCTCTCGGAATCCGTGCCCCGCTCGAATCTTGAACCACGCCTCGCAATGTGCCGCGCGGATTCTGCGCCGCCAGATAGGGCGCCAATCCAGCCTCAAGCAATAACAAAACGGCCAGCCACTTCATCGCAAAGCCGATGAGCCATTTGGTCGCCACGCGCATAGGTTTCCCGAACTTTTAACCAGAGTAAGGTTTGTATCTGCGTCTTACTAGAGACAGCTACTTATTTCAAATGAGCGTCGAACCACGCGAGCGTGCGCTCGATCACGTCGCGCTGGTGCTGCGGTTTCGCGAACAAGTGCCCCTCATGTTCGTAAACCACTAACTGCGTTTCCACTCCCATAGCCTTCAGTCCGTGCCAGAATTCATACGACTGCGGCGCCGGGCATTCTCCGTCGCTATCGCCCACAATAACTAAAGTTGGTGTTTTTACTTTCTTGATGAAATTTATCGCGGAACTCTTGGCGTAAATTTCCGGATCGTCATAGGCCGATTTGCCAAAAAAAGGAATCATCCACTGGTCGATTAAATTTTCGCCGTAATAGCTTTGCCAGTTCGCAATTCCCGCGCCGGCCATCGCCGCCTTGAATCGGTTCGTCTGCGTCACCCCGAACATGGTCATAAATCCGCCGTAACTCCATCCAGTCAGGCCCAGGCGGTTGGCGTCAATCGGAGCCACGCGCATCGCTTCATCCACGCCCGCCAGAAGGTCGGCGAAGTCGCCGCCGCCAAAATCCTTCACGTTAGCGCGCGTGAAGGCTTCGCCCTGTCCATAGCTTCCGCGCGGATTAGGGCTCAGCACAAAATATCCCGCTCCAGCAAGCGCGCTCGCGTAGCCATGCGGCGATGGCCACTTCGCAACCGAAGCCCAACTCGGCCCCCCATGCACGTTAACCACGAGCGGATATTTTTTACTGGCGTCAAAATCCTTCGGATACAGCAGCCAGCCTTGCACTGCAAACCCGCCGTTCTTCCATTCAAGACTCTTCGCGTCTCCCCACTCACGCGTAACACTCTCATTCCGCCGCGTAAGCTGCTTCCATTCATCAACCTTCCCCGCCCATACCTCCGGAGGCGCCGCATACGATTCCCGCACAAACGCCATCGTCGCGCCATCTTTGGCTAGCGAAACCGTGGGCGAGAATCCGCCCGCCCCGGCCGCCAGGTACTCGCCGCCTCTCCACAGCGTTTCCACCTTTTTGTTCTGCGGATCGACGGTCGCAAGTCCCACGTCTCCGCCCACAAATTCCGTAAAGATTATTTTTTTCTCGGGAGTCCACGCAATCCAACTTGGCGAAGCTTTTATCTCCGGCGTCAAGTCCTGCGCTTCTCCCCCGCCGGCATCCACCGAAAAAATATCGCCGCCCGTCAATCCCGCATCGCTCATCAGTCCTTCAACGAACGCTATTTTTTCCCCATCCGGCGACCACACCGGATTGGCGATCTGCAGATGCGGCTTATAAATGGATTTCATCAAGCCGGTTGCGGCTTCGAGCGTATAAAGTTCCGCGACCCACCAATTGTTGTCGCCATTCCCCAGCGCCGCCGTCACTGCAAAGCGCAATCCATCCGGGGCCCAGTCGTATTCATAGATATAAGTGTCCGCCGGCGAAATTTGTCGCAGCTTACCGGTTGCCACATCCACCACTGCCAGCCGCTGCTCAAAAAATGCATCTTTTATTTCTCCCGTCTCGGGAGTCTCCGCCACCAGCGGCCCAGACGCACGCGTGGCATTCTCCGTGAACAACACCGCAATCGTCTTCCCATCAGGCGACCAACTCGGCGCCGCCAAAAAGCCCTTAACGTTGGTCAGCCTCTTCGCCGCTGCGCCTGTTGCGTTCGTTACCATTCCACTCCCGCCAGACAGATTCGCCACATAAAGCTGCCGCTGCCCAGCCTTCAGCGCGTCAGATAAAAACGCCACACGTTTACTGTCGGGCGACCACGCCACATTACCTTCCTCATGATCCCCGGCGCCCACCACGGCCGTCAGACGTTTTGGCGGCGTCTTAGGCGCTACGTCCGAAACATTTATCGCCGTGTTACCTGACGACGCTCCATTCTTCCCGATCAGCGTCTCCACCCACGCCACGCGCCTGCCATCAGGCGAAATCACCGCCTGCTCAAATCGCCGGGTTGCAAACAGCGCCTTTTCCACCTCATGAATCGGCCCCGTGGTGTCCGCGGGCTTCGCGTGCTCTACTGCCTTCAACCGCGCTTCCACCGCCTGCTTGGTCCCCGGCTTGGCGCGCGCGGGCTGTTTCGGTTTCGCTGTCTCGCCCGCATTCGTTTTCTGTTCCGACTTATCCTGCGCAGCGGGTTGTTCCTGCGCCAGCAAAAGACCCCCAGCCTCAAAGGCTGCCGCTACACATAAAAGCACCACGGCCACACCGGTTGTCAGCGACTTTGACGCAATAGCGAATCTCATTCTTATCCTCAAGGACGCAGGTCTCTGCGAACCCAGCGAATATTACCTTAGTCCGAGCCGATTCCCGTAAGCCGATCAAGTATAGATACCGGTCTTGATGAAAGCTCCGCCGCCATACTACGACGCTGGGAATTGTCTCCTGCGCGCTTGGCCGATGGAACTGCCGTGCCATCTCGAATAGACATATCAACTCAGATAATAGAGGTCCGTTCGACTTACAGAAAGTACCGCCGCTTTTTAGGGGGTAGCGATGCTCCCTTCCAATTTCCAGGAGCGCGTCCGCGATGTCGTTGCAACGAGAACCCCCCTGGCATTTATCTCGGAGCATCTACATCAAGAATCGCGTGCTTGTCCCATCACCGCGCCCGCATGCTATACTTTGAAACCCATCCCATAGCAGTTTCGTGCTGTGGGTGTCGGGTTTAATTTTCGGCCTTGCGGGCTTCGATGTGCAGCGCAAGCGCCTCGTGGCATTAGGGGGAAATATCGCAGAACGTACTTTCCGGCAGAGCGACCGCATTCGCGTTAACGAACGTATTCGGGCGCGCGAAATCCGGGTGATTGATGAAGAAGGCGGCCAGCTCGGCGTCATGCAGCCTTTCGAAGCTATAAAGATGGCCAAGGAAAAGGGCTTGGACCTGGTGGAAATTTCTCCCACCGCGGACCCGCCGGTTTGCAAGATCACCGATTACGGCAAGTATCTCTACCAGGCCAACAAGAAAGCGCACGAACAGCGCAAGAGCAGTCGCGGCTCGCAACTCAAAGAAGTAAAGTTTCGGCCCGCTACCGCGGAACACGATTATCAGGTTCGCAAGAATCAGATTATTCGCTTTCTGGGAGAAGGCCACAAAGTTCGCGCCATGATTTTTCATCGCGGCCGCGAAATGGCCCATCAGGAAGTCGGTCGCGCCAAGATGACCCGCTTGCTGGGAGAAATTGGCGATAACGGGCAAGTGGAAACCATGCCGCGCATGGAAGGAAATGTTTTGGTGGCGTTGTTGGCGCCCAAGAAGGGTGTTCCCGCGAGCAAGCCCGCGGGACAGCCGGCTAACGCGCAGCAGTCGCAGTAGCGCACAGTTACAACTGCGCAAATAAGAAACTAGTCGTGAGAGGATTTTAGAGATGCCAAGAAATCGTTCCAAGCCCAAGATGAAGTTGAAGACGCACCGCGGCGCTAAGAAGCGCTTCAAAGTCACCGCCACGGGCAAGATTCTTCGCATGCATTCTGGGAAGCGCCATTTGCTGGGCACCAAGAAACCCGGCCGCATGCGCAAGCTGAAGAAGCTCACGCTGGTGAGCCCTGCGGACAGGCTGAACGTGAAACTGTTGCTTCCGTACGCTTAGACTGAGTTAGGGCCAAAGACTTTCAGCTTCAATTCATCGAAGCTGATGCAGTAGCAACAAAAAGTCGGGCGCAAGCTCGCGCCGTTCCGCTGAAAAGCGAAATGGCATCGCGCCAGGCAGCGCTTCACGGGTGCCTGCCGGCCGATAACGATCCGCATCCATTGCTCGCCTCACGGCGAGCATTCGCGGTTCAGCAGTTCTACCGGAGACAAACCCGTTGCCGTACGCGTGTTCCTACGCGTTGCGCAGCCCGTTGTCTCCCACTTTATTAAGGAGAAACCCAGATGGCACGCGTAAAACGCGGCACTAAACGCCGTGCGCGGCGAAAGAAGTATCTCAAGCGCACAAAAGGCTTTTTTCTCACCAAGAGCAAGCTGTACCAATCCGCGCAGGAAGCCGCTAATCGCGCCGATCGTTATGCCTTCCGCGACCGCCGTGTAAAGAAACGGCAGTATCGTCGACTGTGGATTCAGCGCATCGGAGCCGCTGCGCGATTGAACGGCATTACTTACGGCCAGCTGATCCATGGGCTGAAAGCCGCCGGCGTGGACCTTGACCGCAAAATCCTGGCCGACATCGCGGTAAAAGATGCAGCCGCATTCACCTTGCTGGCGGAGCAAGCCAGAGCAGCTGCGCCACCGCAAAAGAAAAAGAAAACCGCCTAGCGGTTTTCTGCTGACGCTTTCGTCCGGGTGCCCCAGGTTCGCAGTTGAGTTATGAACCTGGGTCTTGGGTTTTCCGGTTCTTAACCTGAGATACGCTTTCATGAATGCTGCCGAAAACATCACCGCGAAAAAGCTCGTTGATCTTGGCGTTACGGAACCGGATCAGGTCGCGCCGCTCTTTGTGCAAGTGCGTGCGCGATTCGACGACGAATCCGCTCGCGTTCGCGAAGAAGAATCGTGGAAGATTTTTCGCGACGCCTGGTTAGGACGCAAGTCCGGCGTTCTCACGCAGATCACCGACAACTGGCTGAAACCGGCTGGTCCTGCTCTTAAACCGGCTGTAGGCGCGGCATTAAATCAGCTGCGTGGCCAAGTTGAGCCAAAAATTGAAGCGCTGCATGCTTCGATCGATTCCGGTGGGGACGCAGCCGTGTCGCCGCGCGATCGGGTGGATCTTTCGCTTCCCGGAGTCATTCGCCCTGTTGGATCGCGCCATTTAATTCGCCAGGTCTTTCAGGAGATTGAAGACATTTTCTTTTCCATTGGTTTTTCCGTCGCGGAAGGGCCGGAAATTGAAACGCCTTACTACAATTTCGAAGCGCTCAACATCCCAGAATTTCATCCTGTGCGCGATGACATGGACACCTTCTATATTGACGTTCCGTCCTCCGAGGGAAAGCAATCTGCCACAAGTCTGTTGTTACGCACGCACACGTCTCCGGTGCAAATCCGCACGATGGAAAAAACCAAGCCGCCTGTACGGGTAATCGTGCCTGGCAAGGTGTATCGCCGCGACAATCCCGATGCCACCCATTCCTTCATGTTTCATCAGATAGAAGGCCTAGCCGTCGATTCCGACATCACTTTCTGCGATTTCACCGGCACTATCGAATATTTCGTGAAGCAGTTTTTCGGCCTCGGCGTGAAAACGCGTTTTCGTCCCAGCTATTTTCCTTTTACCGAACCGTCAGTGGAGTTCGACGCTTCCTGCATCTTCTGCAACGGCACCGGTGCGAATTCCTCCGGCGCGACCTGTTCGAAGTGCAAAGGCTCAGGCTGGATAGAACTCTTCGGTGCCGGCATGGTGGACCCCGCGGTCTACGGCTTCGTGAATTACGATCCCAAAAAAGTAAGTGGCTTTGCCTTTGGCATCGGCATCGACAGGTTGGCCATGTTGAAGTACGGCATCGACGACATTCAGGTATTTTTTCAGAACGACGTCCGCTTCTTGCGGCAATTTCCGTGAGTGAGGCTTCTCGCGCTGTGACTTTTTCTGACGCTAAGAATCGCTTTTCGAATCGCGTAGCCGATTACTTGCGTTATCGTCCGCATTATCCCGAGGGTGTGCTCGATTTCCTGCGCTCGCAAAGTCAGCTATCGGCTGCACACACTGTCGCTGATATTGGCTCCGGCACGGGATTTCTGTCCGAGTTGTTTTTAAAGAACGGCAATCCAGTTTTTGGCGTGGAGCCTAACCAGGAAATGCGTGCGGCCGGTGAAGAATATCTTGCAGCGTATTCGCGCTTCAGCAGCATCAATGGATCGGCGGAAGGCACAACGCTAGCGGCTACTAGCGTTGACTTCGTCACTGTGGGCCAGGCCTTTCATTGGTTCAAACCGGAACCTACCCGTCGTGAATTTGCGCGCATCCTGCGCCCTGATGGCTGGGTCGCCATCGTGTGGAACGACCGCACGCTGTCCACAACTGGATTTGCGGCGAGTTATGAAGAGCTGCTAGTGCGCTTTGGCACGGATTACTCCCGTGTCCGAGATTCTTATCCGCAAGCGAAAGATATCCGCGCGTTTTTCCGCCATGAAAAGTTCTTGACGCATGAGCTTCCCAATTTTCAGCATTTTGATCTGGAATCCTTGCGCGGACGTTTGCGCAGCAGCTCCTACGTCCCGACTGAGGGCGAGCCGAATTTCGCGCCTATGATGGTAGCGCTGGACACGCTCTTCGCCGCGCACCAACAAGATGGCCGCGTCCTCATGGAATTTTCCACGTGGGTACATCTAGGCCAATTCGCAGCAGGTAGCAACCTGTCATGAAGGTCCTCTGCGCCTGGCTGCAGGATTTCGTGGCGCTTAGTGCGTCTCCGGAGGAACTGGCTTCGCGCCTCGCACTTTCCGGAACGAACATCGGCGGAATCGAAAATGGTCCTCTCGGCGCGGTGATCGACGCCGAAGTCACTTCCAATCGCCCGGATTGCTTGAGCCATTACGGCATTGCGCGCGAAGCCGGCGCAATTTACAAACTGCCGCTTAAACAAGTTTCGCCCAAGCCGACCGAATCCACTGTTAAAAGCACCCAAGCGATCAAAGTGGAAATCCGCTCGCCGGAATTATGCGGACGTTTCACCGCGCGGGTAATCCGCGGCGTGAAGATTCAGCCTTCTCCAGCATGGCTTAAAAATAGACTCGAAGCTTGCGGCGTCGCCAGCATCAACAACGTGGTGGACATCTCCAATTATGTGATGCTCGAGCTTGGCCACCCACTGCACACCTTCGACGACGACAAAATTCGCGACCATTCAATCGTGGTGCGCGGCGCGAATCCTCGCGCCTTCGGTACCCCCAACGGCACAGGCGAGAAAATCAAAACTCTCGATGGCATCGAACGCCTACTCGATCCCGGCACCTGTGTAATCTGCGATGGCGACGGCTCGCGCATCGTTGGCATCGGCGGCATCATGGGCGGCACCGAAACCGAAATCTCGTTTTCCACCAAGAGTGTTTTGATCGAATGTGCCTGGTTCGATCCCATCGCGATTCGCCGAGCCACTCGTTCGCTTAGGCTGCACACCGAGGCTTCGACGCGCTTTGCTCGCGGCGCCGACCCTGAAATGGCCGAGCTGGCTTCGCGCCGGTGCGCCGAATTGATTTTGCAGCTCGCGGGGGGAGAATTACTCGCGGGAGTCGTCGATGTCTATCCGGGAAAGCACGCGCGAAAAAAAATCCAGGTCACGCGCGCCGAACTTCTTCGCGTCATGGGCGCCGACGTTCCCGACAAAGAAATCGAATCCATACTTGGCGCGTTAGGCTTTGCTCCTGTGCGCGTTGATCAAAACCGCGGCGCAGTCGGCTCGATCCTGGCCGCTTGGGAGTGCACGCAACCCTCCTGGCGCCCAGAAGTGTCCCGCGAGATTGATTTGATCGAGGAAATTGTTCGCATCTACGGCCTCGATAAATTTCCGCCGCGCTTGCCCGCCTCGCGACAGGGCGCCGCCCGGTTGCCTCATTACGAAGCGGAAATGCGCTTGCGCGAACGGCTGATCGGCCTGGGCTACCGAGAAATTGTCACCATCCCACATGTGGCCGAGGAACGCGACGCGCTGTTTCGGCCGGCTGATGTCACTCCCGCGCGCCTCTCCAATCCGCTCTCGGAGGAGGCTGGCGTCCTGCGCTCCACCGGCACCGTCACCATGGCTGGTGCGCTCGAATGGAATTTAAATCATGGCCAGCGTAACGCGCGGCTGTTTGAAATTGGCCATCACTATCGCTTGAATGGTAGTAAGCCTATTGAAACTCGCGTGCTTACCCTCGGCGCAACCGGGGCCGCCCGCGACAAAAACCTGTACCAGCCCGCTCGCGATTATTCTTTTGCCGATTTAAAAGGGGACCTCGACAATCTCGGCTCCCTCGCAGGCGGCTTGCGCTGGGAAGAAAGCGCCACCGAATATATGAATTCCGCGCGTCGTGGCGCGCTTTTTCTAAAAGCCGAAGCGCTGGGTGTTGCCGGCCAACTTTCGCGCCGTGTTGCGGAACGTCTCAAATGTCGACAAGATGTTTTTCTCGCCGAAATAAATCTTGGCCCACTCTATTGCGCTTTCTACGGGGTGAAAAATTCGCGCCGGTATCAACCCATTCCGCGTTTCCCCACTGTCGAGCGCGACTTTTCCCTGGTGCTTTCTGACGGTACGCACTTTTCCGACGTCGTAAAAGCCATCTCCTCGCTGAAGATTCCAGAAATTGTTTCCGTCGAAGCCGCCGATCTATTCCGGGGTAAAAATATTCCCGCGGGAAAATATTCGCTTCTGATTAAAATTGCGCTACAGCCGCGTTCGGCGACTCTGACGGACGCGCAAATCGGCGACATCTCCGCGCGCATCGTGTCCCTGCTGGAAAAGCAATTGGGCGCCCAGTTGCGAACGGCATAAGCTGCAATTCTTCCGCCGATAAGATGTTCAGGTTGCCAAATACTCTGTCCACACCCATCACTTTTTCAACAACCGGGTGCACCACAACCGCGAATGACTGTGCTATCTTGGCCCCAGTCACTCCATAGAAACGAGTTTCATGCGCGTGTCCGTAAAAGCACAAATTTTCGGCCAAACATATACCATTAGCGGGGAACTGGACGAGGACTACGTCTTGAAGTTGGCCAACTTTGTGGACGAAAAAATGCGCGCCGTAGCGAACGCTACCGCGACAGTAGACACCCAAAAAGTTGCCGTGCTCGCGGCCCTGGCTATCGCCGATGAGTTGCATAGCGCGCAACGCGATCTAGGTTACCGCGAAGGCGTGTTGCGCGAACAAGCGGAGCGCTGCCTGGTGCTCGTTGAACGCGCCCTGAAACAATCCGCCTAGCAAATCAAGCGAAGTACTTCAAGCCGCATTACTGCGACCAGGAAGTCGGCGTGCGATCCCACCGATGTTTCCGCAACTCGGCGTACAGCTGGCCCGGCAACGGCCCGCGAGCGCTCGCGCCCAGATTGGTCTCCACGTGATGACGCTTACGCATCCCGGGAATAATGGTGCTCACGTCCGGATTATTCAAAATAAAGCGCAGCGCCATCTCCGGCATGGTCATAGCGTCACGCAGCAAAGGTTTCAGCGCGTCGGCATGCTCCACGCTGCTGTTCAGATTTTCTGCCACGAAATAGGTGTTACGCCAATCGCCCTTCGGCCATTTGCTTTCTGGTGTGAGGGTTCCCGTGAGCGTGCCCTCGTCGAAGGGAACCCGCGCAATTACCGCCACATTTTTTTCGCGGCAGGCCGGAAATAATTCATCTTCGGGGTTCTGATCAAAAATATTGTAGATAACCTGCACCACATCGATCAGGCCCGATTTTACGGCGCGAATACCGTTCCAAGGCTCCCAGCGATTGATGCTGATTCCCACCGCGCGCACATCCTTGCCGATGCGCAGCTTTTCAAAGGCTTTCAACAACCGATCGTCGTCCAGCCAGTGATCTTCCCAGGTGTGAAACTGAATCAGATCGAGCTTGCTGACTCCAATATTTTCGAGGCTCTTGTGCACATACTCTTCGATGTACTCCGGCGGATACGACTCGTCCACGGAAAATCCACGCTGGCTTGGCCATCGACGATTCTTGGGCGGTATCTTGGTTGCCGCGTAAAGGGTCTTCCGCGGATTGGCGCGAATAATTTTCCCCAGCAGGGTTTCGCTGTGCCCATCGCCATAGGCCCACGCGGTGTCAAAAAAATTGCATCCCAAATCTACCGCGTGTTGCAGTGAGTCGAGCGACTCCTGATCCTCCGATCCCGTCCATCCCGCCATGCCCCACATTCCGTAACCAATCTCGCTGACATTCCAACCCGTGCGTCCAAATCGCCGGTAATTCATTAAAAGTCCTTTCCAACCGAGGCCGGTTCCATTATAGCTATCAAGCCTTTCCGCACTCGGAGGCCTTGTGATTTTTTTGACTCTTGCTCCGTGCGTGTACAGAATCTCCAGAACGGAAATGGGAGTATTCATGACCAGAACGAAGCTGCGGATGGCTATTTTTTTCATCGTGGTGCTTACCGCGATCATTGGCGGTCGCGCGCGCACCGAGGAGCCTGGCGAAACCGCTGCGGCGTCTCAAGTCCAAGCATCCAGTTACGACATCGTCATCGCCAACGGCCGGGTGATGGACCCTGAATCTGGACTCGATGCAGTACGCAACGTGGGCATCACCGCCGGCAAAATTCGCGCGATCTCTGTGGAACCCCTAAAAGGAAAGACGGTTCTTGACGCAGAAGGACTGGTCGTCGCGCCAGGCTTCATCGATTTGCACGAACATGCCCAGGAACCCCGCAATTACCAGTTTCAGGCTCACGATGGCGTGACCACTTCGCTCGAACTCGAAGTGGGCACCGACGACGTGGACGCCTGGTATGCCAAGCGTGAAAGCAAAAGTCTCATCAATTTTGGCGTAAGCGCGGGCCACATTCCGGTGCGCATGAAAGTGATGCACGACCCAGGAAACTTTCTCCCCACCGGCGATGCCGCCCATCGCGAAGCCACGCTGCAAGAGCTAGAAGAAATAAAAAATCAAATTCACCACGGCCTTGAGCGTGGAGCGCTCGCCGTCGGCATGGGTATCAACTACACTGCTGGCGCATCGCATGATGAAATCGTGGACGTCTTCCGCGTAGCAGCAGCGGAAAAGGCCAGCGTGCACGTGCATCTTCGCCATGCTGGTTTGAAAGAACCCACCACCGGATTAGTCGGCATCGAGGAAGTCATCGCCGCTGCCGCGGCAACCGGCGCTCCTTTGCACGTTGTGCACATCACCAGCATGGGCCTCGCAAATACACCGCAACTGATTGCGATGGTCAAAGGCGCGCAAAAGCGCGGGCTGGATGTGACCACAGAGTGCTATCCCTACACCGCCGGCAGCACCAACCTCGAATCCGCTATCTTCGATCCCGGGTGGCAAGAGCGCCAGGGCATCACCTTCAAAGACATTCAGTGGAGCAAAACTGGCGAGCGCTTGACCGGCGAAACTTTCGAAAAATACCGCAAGGAAGGTGGCCTCGTGGTCATCTTTTCGATTCCTGAGGAAGCAGTGCGCGCCGCTATTGCTGAGCCCGTCGTCATGATCGCCAGCGATGGCGTCCCGGTCACCGGCTCAAAGGTTCATCCCCGTGGCCAAGGCACATTTTCTCGCGTGCTGGGTCACTACGTCCGTGAAGAGAAGACGCTCGATCTAATGACCGCTCTGCGCAAAATGACGCTCATGCCCGCGCAACGCCTGCAAAAACGCGCGCCTATCTTCCAAGGCAAAGGCCGCATCCGTGAAGGAGCTGATGCCGATATCACCGTCTTCGATCCACTGCACATCATCGACAAAGCCACCTTCGAAGATCCCCTCCAATACTCCGCCGGAATCCAGTTCGTCTTGGTGAACGGCACTCCCGTAATCTCAGACGGCCAATTGGTCGAAGGTGTCTTTCCGGGTAAGTCAGCCCGCGCACCAATCTCGAAATAGCAAAACGCCTCGGTATCAAATCCGGAACGAATCCAGTTGGGTCCGGCACAGTTGGGTCCGGCACTTGTCGCTCGCAACAGCAACAGAGTATGCTTCCTGCACGCGAGAACTAAAAAGGGGAAAAAATGAACTGCGTACGATTCGTTGTACAATTCTCTCGATTCGTTCTACTACTCTCTATTGGCCTATTCACGGTGATCACCGCGAAGGCTCAGAAAGACGAAACGAAACCGTTAGCCACCAGTAACGCGCCCCAGGCCAGCACCGCGCCGGTCGCCAATCCCGTGAGCTCCTTCGTGAAGCAGCAACTGACGCGCTACAACAAAAATATGGTGGCCGCCGCGGAAGCCATGCCGGCGGAGAAATATAGCTTCAAGCCCACGCCCGACATGAACACCTTTGGCCATCTCACGATTCACATCGCGGAAGGCAACAACGCGCTGTGTTCCCAAATCTCCGGTACTCCCGCTGCGCCGGCAGAAAAACTTGCTGAGAACGATCCCAAAGACAAGCTGGTAGCGGGACTCAAAGCTTCCTTCGATTTCTGTGCCACGGCGCTCGCCAATGTAGACGATTCCAAACTCAGTGAGCCGATGCTCCTCTTCGGCAGAGTCCCTTCTTCACGCGCCGGCGCGCTCATCGCCTTGGGCATGGGCTTTGCGGATCACTACGGCCAAGAGGCCATTTACCTGCGTTTAAGCGGAATTCTGCCGCCCACCGCGCAACCGAAGAGATAAATTTGCTAGCAGGAAAAATTCAGGCGAGCGTGCCAGACCGTAATAAATTACGGGTCGCGCGCTCGCCGATGCTATCCCTAAAAGTGGAATCCTAATTCGACGGATTCCGAGCGTGGCGTGACAAAGTGCGTTCCGCTGAAGGTGGAAAGGAAATTGAAGAGTGCTTCCTTGTTGGTAAGGTTGATGACCGTAAAGCGCAAGCTCCACTTGTAGCGGTCGCCATGTAGAAGATCATCGTCGCCCACGCTGACATCAAACAAGTGCCGTGGAGCAATTCGTGGCGGATTCTTGTCATCATTCTCCGTACCGTCTGCCGGAATGGTCAGGCGGGTAGCCCCGCGTGGCGTCCCTGCCGGGCAACTGGTAAGCGGCGAGTTTCGTGTGGCAAATGTGTTGCCGCAAAATAATCCAATCGCCGCTTGTTGGTCGCCGTCAAAAGTCAGTGCCGTCGCAAAATCGGTAACCGCTCCTGCTACCAACCCGCTGTCATAGCGCCAGTTGAAACCCAGCCACGGCCCGCGCTTCCAGGGCTGATATTGCAAATGGGTTGTTTGGTTGAATTTTTCGTCGTGATCGATGCGAAAAACAGACCCGCCTTGCCCCACGGTCACTCCCAGTCCTCCGACTTGCGGTGGGAAGTAACGGGCAGCCACGCTGGACATCACCACTAATGCGGTAAGTCCGTGAAAATTCGGCATGCTGACGCGAAGCAAGAATCCGGGAATCTTGGAATTGTGCCAATCGATTGGAAAGGTGATGGGCGTATTACCCAGTACGCTGAAGTCGTACGCGTTGTGGGTATACTTCCAGATGTACTCTCCGTCGACAACCAAATATTTTCCGAAGGCTTGCTCCAGGCCGGCATGAAACTCGTTCCTGTATCCCGCGGGTGAGTTCGCGGGCACACATGGAATCAACGCCGCAATCACGCTTACGTCGCAGCCTTTCGTCGCGATGATCAGATTTTCGTTGAAGGGCGTCTCCAGCGTCCGCGCATAGGAAATGCGCAACACCGTATTGGTTGGCTTGATGTTGTATGCGATCCCTAATCGCGGCTCTGCCTGGCTGGCCGCCGACAAACCGTTGTAGATGTCCCCGCGAATGCCCAGATTAAAGGACCATTTGCCCTTCGTAATGGTGTCTTGCACGTACATCGAAAGCTCTTTTATGTCGGCATGACCGCGAAAGGTAAAAAGTCCTCCTCCCCGGGTTAGATCAATAGGTAACAACGTGGTACACGGTGCCGCCAGAGCGACGCCACCTACGAAACACGGGTTCCCAGTCGCATCCGTCGTTGAGGGAAGCAGGGTGGGATCAATAATCCCCAGGCTATCGTTTTCATTCAAAAATGTATGTTGGTAGGTCACACCCGCTTTTATGTTGTGGATCCCTTTCACGTAGGAAATATCCGAACGGATACCGGCATTTGTCAAGTTGCGATCCTGACTGATGGTCTCTGAATTGATGGGACCGAGATCAGCGAATGGGTTGTTGCTGGGATAGTAGTTGTACTGATCCCGCCGCACATACGCACCCAGCGTGAATACCGCGGTCGTTCCGATTAGCCTCGTCCATGTGGGAGCGATGTTGAAAGTTCCAATTTGCGAACGTTGATCTGTATTACCCACCACATTCCCGCCAGGGCCAACGACATTCAAATTGTCGTAGGTGTTAGGCGTTTGAAACCACGAACGGGTGTACTGGAAATTTGCGTGGATGGTATCTTTTGGAGTGATCTGGAAATCCACGCGGTCAAATAAATTCTCCTCGTTGCCTTTATCGTGTATCGGCGCGAACTCCGGAGGGTCGAGGAATCGGCCGCTATTTAGACCACTCACCGCTAGGAAGTTCCCCCATTTCGCTCCCCCATACGCCAGGTTGAATTCCGCGGTTGCCGTGCCGAAACTCCCATACGAGGTGGACACGCTTCCGGTCGGTTTTGTGACTCCCAGGCCCGATCGCGTGGTTACCTTAATTACCAGACTGGTCTTATCGCCAAATTCGGCGGGTGGCGCGCCCGAAATTACCTCCAACGACTGAATGGAATCGGATGGGATCTGGTTGGAAAATACCTTGCTGGTTTGATCCGAAATCGACTGGCCATCCACGGAAAATGAATTCTGCGCGTGATCGCCAAGTCCGTGCATATTTCCATTGGAATCCGCGGCCACGCCGGGTGACGTCAGTGTCACCAGCGAGGTCACCGAGGAAGATGCGCTCTCCAGGGGAAGTTTGGCGATCAACGCCTGGTCCACATCGGTGTGAAACGTGGATTCCGTCTCCACCAAGTCTCCGCCGTTGGCTTCGACCGTCACGCTAGTGGCTGCCACGCCGATCTTCAAGGTGACCGGCGCAGTTGTCGGCACCGTCGAGCGCACATCCACGTCTCGCGTGAACGACTCAAATCCATCCACCGTCACTACCATGTGGTACGGATTAAACGGCAAATTGGTAAACCGGAAGTTCCCATCCGGCCCGGTAACCGCGGAGCGCTTCAATCCGCTCACTGGGTTCGAAACTTCGACGGTCGCATTAGCTATAGAAGCTCCGGATGGATCTTTAACCGTTCCTTCAATCGACCCGGCGTTCCCGGATTGAGCCACAACGCGCGTGGTGCAAAATAAGATGCTTAAACTCAAAACTAAAAGCCAAACCCATGTAAATCTCATTAAAGTCTCCTCGGGCCTCAGGCGGGCCATCTGTCAATAGTTCTATCTCTGTGGAACGACGGAAATAACGCGGTGACCACCAAATTTTGTGGTTAGCGTTAGCCGAGAAACCAAGCAGGGTAGATGACGTTTTTATGCGATCGGGGGTGCGCGGGAAGGAGAATCGTGACTGAAGAGTTTCTTACTAAACGGTATTACAGTTTCCCGGACAACGCCGCTTGCTGGAAGCGGCGCAGCCAATAAAAGGGCATTAATCGCCGGCCCGGAACCTATGTGCGCGGCGTGGCAAACCCGGCAAGTCGCCTCGTTTTGTCCGGTGGCGTGGTCGTGAACCACGATCTGCACCAAGAACACGACGATGCAACAGGCAATCCCCAGCGCCAACGCTCGGGCCACAAAGCTTCTAGGATTTCGCGACTGACGCATCTATTTGCAAATCCACTTCAAATCTGAATTGTTGCCGGTCAGCGGCCGAACTCTCGAATCAGCGAAGCATCGGAATTGCGAACGCACAAAAATCACTTACAGGAGACTCGAATGTGGACCGACTGGACATTCAAGGACATGTGCGTCCTAAGAAGAATAGGCCCGATTGGTTGCGAGAGCAAGGAGCGAAACCGGAGGTTTCGTAGCACTCATCACCGACCCCTGGCTAAACCCGCCAAGTAGCTTTTGACATCCTTTAGTTCTGGCCGGTCTGCTGCGGGATCCGCAATCTTGAGCAATTGTGAGTAGTAATCTCGTGCGGAGTGCGAGTCACCCATCGTCTGGCTTGCTTGCGCGGCGCCCAGTAGAGCGTCAAAGCGGTTGGGCGCCTCCGCCAAGGTTGCCACATAAGCCTTCACGGCTTCGCCCGGCTTCTTCAACTCCATATACAGGTCGCCGAGCATCTCGCGCGCGGGCATGGTCGTAGATTCCAGGCCTTCGGCATCTTCCCGGTCCGCTGCGCCACGTAACAATTCTATAGCATGTGCCGAATCACCCTGAAGGTAGGCTAGCCAAGCCTCCGCTTCGCGAAGGTCGGTCGCCTTTTCCGAGGAAACGTCATACCCAGTAGCCTTGCTCTCTCCTTCGCGGTGGGCAACTGCCTCTTCCAGTTTGCTCACTGCGTCCTTTGCCGCTGCCCTGTTTCCGCTCCGCGCCGCTCCTATCGCTCTGGCCCAATAGATAGTGTCCTGCAAGTTTCGGTGCTCCGGAATAGCCAGCCCGGCAGCCTCCTGCCAACGGTGCAGCTCGATCGCATTCCGCGCGTCCGCCACCGCCCGGTGATCGGCTTTTTCTCTTTCGCCGGAACCGGGGACGGTCATCTCTTGTGCCGATAGCGCGCGCGCCTTGGCTTCCTGTCCACTTTGCAAATACGCGTAGTCCAGGAAGTCCATGGCATGAGTCTGATAATGCGATTCGGATTGATGCATCTCTGTAGCGTGCGCTGCCGCCGCAGTCGCCGCGATGTTCGAGGAGATCGACTCCTGCCACAACCCGAGCCGGGTAAAAATGTGTGACGGCATATGCAAAGCATGGGAGGAATCCGGCGCGATCTTCGCGTAAGCGCGAGCAGCGCCTAACCCTTCGCGCGCAAACTGCGGTTTGTCCGTGGCGTGAATCAGGTAATGCGCTACGCCGGGATTGTCGGGATGCTGCTGAAAGAGCGGCTCCAAAATCGCCATCGCTTTTTTGCGATTACCGGTGTCATCGACGTTTTCATCCGCTAAAGCCACCAGCGACAAGGCATAAAATGCGCTGGCCTCCACATCCTCCGGTGCGGCCGAATGTAGTTGCGCTAAGGCTTGCGAGTACGCTGTAGTCCGCTGCACATGCGAAATCTTCTCGTCGTCCTGATAAAACGCGGCCGCCGCGGCGATGTATCCCCGTTCTCGCGGAGTTGGAGCGCCGAGTTTTTGCGCTGCTTCAACGCTCTTTAAACCTTCTTTGAGCGTTCGCTTCCCGGGAAAATCCCAGAGCTGGTGATAAAGGGCCATGGCCGCGCCCCAGTGCGCAATCGCGCAATTTCCATCCAGGTCCGTCGCCGCTTTGAAGGCACTCTCCGATGCCTGGTACTGAAATGAATGCAACAGAGCTAACCCCTTCAGCAATGCTGGTTGCGCTTCCGATTTGCAGCTATTGGGAAAATCCACGTGCCCAAGTTGCTCTGAAGGCGCGGTACGAGAGTCATTCGTTGCTGCGAAAAAAACAGTCAGCGGCAGGGCCAAGCATAGAAGCACAGCGGATAAACCTTTGATATTTATGCGCATGCGAAGCACTCCTGGGCTGTTCTCGGCCGCTCGACCACTGCCGCTGTCGATCTCGTCTTGCGAATGATTGGTGGACCTGTATCTATTTTTCGAAGATACAGAAACCCAACGATCGTAGCCACCAGCATGCCGATCCCGATCCATCCGAGGACTATTCCCGCCGTAGCCATACCTTGGCCTTCGATGCGCCCAGGGTTATTGCGGATTTCCCGTCGCGCCGCGTATCCCAAACAAATTGCCAGGATCGAGCCTATCCAGTACATCCACAGTAATCCCATCACAAGACTTGCTATGGCCATCCCGCTCGTGGTGCTTTGTCGTATTACGATTTGTGGCGAAACGCCTTCGAGGCCAGCCGGTGGCGGTACGAGCCAGTTTTTGCAATGGCGGCATTTGATCGCCGCATCCTGGATCTCCTGCCCGCACTGAGGACATGCTTTCACTCTAGCGCTGGGCTTCCGACGTCCGGTGGCCGGTCAGTGTTCCAGCGGATTACCCCAGTTTGATCGATGCAGAAATGACGGACGCCGCTACTATTTGGGCTGACCGGGTCGGCTGTGATCACGAAGCTGGTAACTTGTCCGACATCGTCCGGCTCCGCGGCGAGGTAGTGAAAATAATAGCCGGACTTAATTGGTTGGCCTGCACTCAAGGAGTCATCCAGCAGATTGGCTCGCTCACAGTCGCCACGGCCTTCACCGAGGTTGGCGAGAGATTTTGGGAAACCGATTTTTGGGCACTTCGAGGCGTAGGCGCCCATCGCGTATTGATAGCGTCGAAGTGATCCCACTGCCGAGGCTTCGTTGGCTGCCATTTTTGCGCGTAGCAGGTTCGGAATCGCGATGGCGGCGATGATCAGAATTAACGGGACGAACGCGACGCCGAAATAGCCAAGAATGAGTCCGGCGAAGGCTAGGCCCCTTCCCCGAATTCTGCCGAGGCTTTTCTGAATCTCCGAGTAGGACAGGTGACCTAAAATAACCGCGACGATCGCGGCAGGTAAAATGAAAAAGAAAATTCCGCAGATGAGGCTGGCGATGGCTTTGCCACTGGTGTAGGACTCCGTCGGATAGGCCGCTGCAATCGAGGAAGCGGCCGGCACCGGCGGAGAACCTAAATTGGTACCGCAGAATTGGCAGAATTGGGAATCTTCCTGAATTGCCTCGGCACAGTAAGGACAAGTCTTCATAAATCACCTTCACACCTGGGCATGACGCTCAACGACTCTTCAATGGCGGTTACGATTTCTCTAAATTATTGGTCCGGGAATATAGCGCGTCGCAGCCTCGCCGAACTGAAGCCATTTTCCCATGCCGTTGAGCAGCGCAAAAATAGTTTTCTCTTACGTAACTTTAAATACAACGAAAATGGAATGCGCAGAAAAAGCCCCACCCTTGCAAAAACCGCAAGAGTGGGCCACCCAACTTCGACTGCAAAGGCGTAACTGCAAAGGCACCAGAGGCAGAGGCGAAGAGTGACGAACTTGGCGGGGAATGGCGCCTGCAGCGTCAACGGTTGACGGCTTTAGGGCTAAAGCATGGCGTTCGGCCCGAGTTTCGCCTGGCCATGGGCATCCTGTTAGAATAATTGCTGGAGCGGTTCTTCGAAGCAGGTGAGGGAGCGAAAGCTGTTTGAACCAATGACGAATCTCTGAGGCGCTGCGGACAGACAGCCTGTGTGCACGGCCTGTCCCGCTGGCTGGTCAACGCGTCAATGCTGATGACGACCGGCGAGCGGG
>Ga0193728_1000341_pt1 | contig 22323 bp, 19 predicted proteins | sample U1c1metaG_FD_143037 | JGI IMG/M metagenome (GOLD analysis project Ga0193728, IMG submission 143037) | Soil microbial communities from a riparian zone of the East river system, Colorado, United States - U1c1 | ecosystem: Environmental > Terrestrial > Soil > Riparian zone | place: USA: East River...
ACCGAAGCCGAGATCGACACTCCCACCGCTGACATCGGTCACATCATCGGGGTCCCGCTGGCCGGCCTGACCGTACGACTGCTTGACGAACAAGGCATACCGGTCGCAGATGGCGCCGGCGAGATCCACGTCGCGGGCGCACAGCTCGCCATCGGCTATCTCAACCGGCCAGAGCTCACGGCGGAGCGCTATCCGGTACTCGACGGTGACCGGTACTACCGCAGCGGCGACCTCGCGGTGCCGCGGGCCGACGGCACACTGAAGTTCGCGGGCAGGGCCGACGACCAGGTCAAGATCAATGGCTACCGCATCGAGGTCGGCGAGATCGAGGCGGTGCTGCGGCAGGAACCCGGTGTCGCCGATGTCGTTGTCGTGCGCACCACCAGCCGGATCGGCGAGCCGATGCTGGCCGCCTTCTACACGGCCACCGACCATGCCGGGAATGGACTGACCGAGCAGATGGTGTCACGGGCCAGGGCCAGCCTGCCGTCGTTCATGGTGCCTGGCCGTTTCGTGCGCGTGCCCGCGTTGCCGCTCAACCCGTCCGGTAAGACCGACCGGCGAGCCCTGGCGGAAAGGCTGTGATGACGAAAGTCCCGCTGTCGGTCAATCAGGAGGCCATGTGGGTGGCCTGGCGACTGGATCCCGGTCGGGCCGAGCACGTTCTGCCGCTGCCGATGGCGGTGACGGGCGAGCTGGATGTGGCGCGGCTGCGCCGCGCCGTCACGCGGCTGGCCGCACGGCATCCCGTGCTGCGGTCACGTGTGCTGGCCACGCCAGACGGGATGTGCTTCACGTCGCGGGCCACCCCGCGGATCGACGTGGTCGAGCACCTCGTGACGGCGGATCGTGACGACGCGATCCGGGCGGTGGCCATGACCCGCCTTGATCTCGATCATGGCCCGCTGGCCAGGGTAGAGGTGCTGCGCGGTCCCGGCTACACGGTTGTGCTGTTCATGATCCACCACATCGCGTTCGACGGGACATCGATGGCCTTGTTCCTGGACGAGCTGCGGCAGGGCTATGCCGGAGCCGCACCGCGTGACCCGGACGACCCCGCACCGGTCGTCCGGCACGCGGCGCGGTCCAGGGCGCTGGCCGACGGTGAGGAGGGCCGCGAGCATCGGGACTACTGGCGCGACGTGCTGGCCGCCCCGCTCGCGGCGCCCGCGCTGCCCGGCGGCCCGGCCGACGGCCGGCTATGCGCCCTCGTCCGGCCCGCCGACCCGGACATAGTGGCGCGGGTCCGTGACCTGGCACGGACACTGGACGTCACCTACTTCACGGTGATGTTCGGCGCGCTGTTCCTGGTGCTGCGCCGGCATTCTGGTCGCGACGACCAGATCGTCTCCGCGCCCTTTCACAATCGGAGCGATCCCGAGCTCGCCGACCGGATCGGCTTCTTCGCCAACGCACTGCCGTTCCGTGCCCGGATGACTGGCTCGATGTCATGCGACCGGTTCCTGCGTGATCTCCGGGCGCTGGTGCGCGCCGGAACGGGACACGGCGAACTGCCGCTGCCGGCGTTGCTGCGGGCGGCCAGTCTGGTCGGCCCTGACGCGCACGAACTTACCCACCAAGTGGTGTTCGAGTACTGGGACGGGGCCAGGGACGCGGCCGTGGCCGACGTGCGGCGGGTCCACCTCGGCGACCACTGTGTCCTGGAACTGCTCGATGTCCTGGACGTCGCCGACTACAAGCTCAACGTGATGCTGCGCCAGGACACCTCGGGCACGGTGATGGTCTGGAAGGATCCGGCCGGCCGCTACGGGCCGGAATTGCTGGCCGGGCTCGCCGACGACTACCTGACCGCGCTGCGCGCCATGACCGCCCACCCGGCGTGGCCGCTGGACGCCGTCGCGCCCCCGTTGCCGGTCACGCAGCAAGCCATACCCGCACCGCGAATTCGCCATGCCGGCCGGGCCGCGCCGGCGCTGCTCGCCGACGTGGCGGCGGTCTGGTCGGAGGTGCTGCAGATCCCCGCGCTAGCGGCCAGCGACTCGTTCTTCGAACTCGGCGGGCACTCACTACTGGCCACCTCCCTGCTGGACAGGGTGAGCGCCCTGCTCGGCGTGCCGCTGAGCCTGCCCGACCTTTTCGACCATCCCCGGCTCGGCGACTTCGCCGCTGTCGTCGCCGACCGCACGAACACCCGAGCCGAACCGGCAGCCGCCGGACCGGCTACGGACCGGGCCGTGCCAGCGTCCAGCTTCCAGCAGGGCATCTGGCTGGCCGAACGCATCGACCCCACCCGCGGCGGCTACCGCGTCGCACTGTCCTGGCAGGTCAGCGGCACTCTCGACCCGGCAACTCTGCGCTCGGCGCTGGCCCGGCTGGTAGAACGGCAGGAACTACTTCGCACGCGGCTGGTGGACATCGACGGCAAGCTGCACCTCGAACCCACCGCGCCCTGGGCGCCACACCTGGACGTCGTCGACCTGCGGGACATCTCGTCCAGCCAGCAAGAGCAGCGGTTGCGCGAGTGGGCCGACACGGCCGCCGGCCGGCTGTCGCTCACCGACGGCCACCTGCTGGCCGCCAGCCTGCACACCCTGGCCACCGACCGGCAGGTCCTGACACTCTGCTCGCACCATGTCGTACTGGACGGCGGCTCGGTGCCCGTACTGCTGCGCGAACTGCGCCGCTGCTACGCGCCGGCCGACACCCCGCCGCCGCCCCGCTACCGTGATCTGCTCGCCGCCCGGCAGCACAGCGACACGGCACTGGACCACTGGCATCAGCACCTCACCGGCGCGCCCGTCTCGCTCGGGCTGCCCGTGCCAGCCGACGCGGAGCCGGATGGCCGTGTCGAGGTGGCACTGGCGACCAATGTCAAGAAACGGCTGGCGCCGGTGCACAGCAGCCACCAGGTGTCGTTGTTCATGGTCGCGGCGACCGCCGTGGCCACCGTGCTGCACCGGCGGAGCGGGCTTGCCGATCTGACGTTCGGCGTCCCGGTCTCCGATCGGGGTGGTGCCGCCTTCGCCGAGGTCGTCGGGCCGGGCATGAACACCTTGGTGCTGCGGTCCCGGTGCGCGCGGGATACTACCGTGGGCCAGCTGCTACTGGCCTTGCGCGACGAGATCGTCACCGCGTTCCAGCACGTGCAGGTGCCGTTCGAGGACGTCGTGGCCCGGCTGCGCCCAGCCCGCTCCCCGGGCCGCACCCCCTATGTCGACCTCCTGCTAAACAGCCTCGACCAGACCGACTGGGCCATCGAACTCGGTGCCGCGCGGCTGACGCCACTGTCGCTGGCCGATCAGCTCGGCGTGCATAGCACGGTCGGCGTCACCATCACCCTGATCACCTCACGCGACGACCTGCGGATGGTGCTGACGCACCGCGGCGACCAGTTCGGGCACGACGACGCGGAACAGATGGCCGCACAGCTCACCCTGCTGCTGAACGGGTTCGCCGACCAACTCGACAGTCCGGTGCGGACGGAGAATCAGACATGACGCGGCGGTTCCGGTTCGGCGTGCTGCTGTCCACCGCGACCAGCAGGCAAGACTGGCTGGGCCGGTGTCGCAGGGCGGAGCAGTCCGGCTTCGACATCATCGCCGTGCCCGACCACCTCGGCGCGCCCGCGCCGTTCGCCGCCCTGGTCGCGGCGGCCGCCGTCACCGAGCGAGTCCAACTCACCACGTTTGTGCTCAACAGTGCCTTCTATCCACCCGCGCTGTTGGCGCGCGAGGCTATGACCGCGAGCCTGCTCACTGACGGCAGGCTGGAACTGGGCCTGGGTGCCGGCTACGTGCGGGCGGAGTTCGAGCAGGTGGGCGTGTCGTGGGGAACCGCTGGCGAGCGGGTCGGCCACCTGGCCAGTACCCTCGCCCAACTCAGCCAGATCACCGGCCAGCCCTGGCCACTGGGCTGGCCGTGCAGGCCGGCCGCGCCCCCGGTGCTGATCGGCGGACACGGCGACCGGGTCCTGCGACTGGCGGCCCAGTACTCAGACACGGTGGCGTTCAGTGGTGCCCTCATGTCGGCTGACACTCCGCCCCGGCTCGTGGATGCGGACGCTCTCGCCGAGCGGGTAGCGTTTTTCGAGGCGGCGGCGGGTGAACGGGCGGCCCACATCGAACGCAATATCCTGGTGCAGAGGGTGGTGGTGACCGATGACAAAGCCGCGGCTGTGCGGGCGGTACACCGGAGGGCCCCTTACCTGAGGCCGGACGCGGCGCTGGAGGTGCCCACACTGCTGATCGGAACCGTAGCCGAGATGACGACTGCACTGCTGCGACGGCGCGACCGTTTCGGCATCTCATCCGTCTTCGTCCGTGAGTCCGCCGTACCGCAGTTCGCCCCGGTAGTGGCGGCTCTCTCCGGTATGTGAAGTTCCATGATTTGATTCACTCGCAGGGCGCCGGTCCGAAGGGGCATCCGTACCGAGATCGTCGCAGGCGGTCGTCGAGGGACGGGCCGGCGGCAGCCGCGTTGAGGGCCGTCCGGGCCTGCCGATCCCGCTCGCGGGAGTCGTTCGCCGGACGGTTCGCCAGCCAGTATGCGCCGCCCTGGCCCAGCCCACCGGACCGGATTTAGCTGAGGAGGCGGGGGCGGAGGTAGCCGAGTGCGTGGCTGATCAGCCGGGAGACGTGCACCTGGGAGACGCCGGTGCGCCGGCCGATCTCGGCCTGGGACAGGCCGCCGTGGAAGCGGAGGACCAGGATGGCCCGCTCGCGGGGCGGCAGCTCGCCCCAGTGCGCCGCGACGGCATGCATGGCGAGCATGTGCTCGATCTGGCGGTCCTCGCCGCCGAGGAGATCCGCCAGGCTGCCCGCGCCCGAGCTGTCACCGACCGGCGCGTCCAGCCAGAGCGGCGCGAACGCCGTCTCGGCCAGCTGCGCGTCGCGCAGGTCGGCGGCGCTGACTCCCAGCCGCGCGGCCAGGTCGGCCTCGGACGGGGCGCGGGCCAGCTCATGGGTCAGGTCCTCGGTGGCCGCGCGGACGGCCAGCATCAGCTCCTGGGCGGTGCGCCGGACGTGGACGGGCCAGCGCCCGTCGCGGAAGTGCCGCCGCAGCTCGCCCACGATTGTCGGGTGAGCGTAGGCGGCCAGGATCCCGCCGGCGGCGGGATCGAAGTTGCTGATCGCTTTCATCAGGCCGACGTAGCCGACCTGCATCAGGTCCTGGTCCTGCTCCGGGCTGCTCCGGTACCGGGCGACGCAGGCGCGGACCAGGCCGCGGTGCCGCAGGACCAGCAGCTCCCGCGCAGCGGCGGCGCTATCGCTGGCCTGCGGCAGGGACCGGGTGATCGCGAGCAGCTCGCCGTCGTCCAGCCCGGCCAGGTACCTCCGCGACGTGACGGCAGCGGCCGGCGGCGCGGCAGCGGGCGGCCCGGCAGCTCCGCCTCCCCCGGAGATCATCGTCATGGCTACCGCCGCTCTGCCGAGTCCGGTGCCCGGGCGGGCGGCGGGCAGGCGGCCTGCCGTCCGCCGCGGAATGACTGCACGTGCGGCGGCGCGGCTGCGGCACCGCCTGCGCACGCCTGGCGTCCGGGGACCAGCAGGCCGAGCACCAGGACACTGACGACCGCGGCCAGCCCGACGGCGGCCGCCAGCGCCGGCCGCAGTCGCCGCAGCCACGGGCCGGCCGTGACCCGCTCGGTCGCGGGCATGGCCTCGTCGCGGGCCAGCCGGGTAAAGATCGCGAACATCGATCCCAGACGCAGGTCATCGTTCAGCAGCGCGCTCTCGATCCGGTCCAGCGACCGCTGCTGGCCCGCGCGCAGGCTCATCACGGCGCCCCGGCCAGCGCAGCAGGGTGCAGCACTGCGGCATTCCCGGCGATCGCCCCGCAGACCCGGCCGGCTACCGGGCCTCCACGGCGACGGCCGGGTGAGGCGGCGGCGGCGGAGGCTCTGCTTCTCATCGTGGTTCTCCCTAGCGGAGGCGGGAGGAAGGAGCCGGTACCCGGCGGTCCCCGCGGACGGCGGGCTCAGCAAGCTGCCCGGACCGGGTTGTGCCGTCGTGGCCGGGATGCCGAGTCGGGCAGGCTGCCTGGGCGCCCGGACGGGCAGGGCGGTGGCGGGTTTCTCGCGCGGCCGGCCGTGGATGCAGGACCCCGCGCCCGGGGCTGGCCGGCGCGAGGCCCCGCGGTTCAGCGGCGGGCGAACCGGCGGGACCGACCGGACCGGCTGGTCTGGCTGGTGATCAGGTGATAGGCCAGCAGCAAGATGGCCGCGCCGACGACGGCGGTGATCCAGGTGGACAGGTTGAAGAAGCCCTGCAGCGAGTGGATGTGGAAGATCCTGGTGGCCAGCCAGCCGCCGAGCAGGGCGCCGGCGACGCCGATCAGGCAGGTGATGATGAGGCCCTGCTGCCTGCGGCCGGGGATCAGCATGTTGGCGATGAGGCCTGCTGCCAGGCCGAGAACAATCCAGGCAATGATGCCCATGACCGACTCCCATTGTCAGTGACCAGTTGCGGCACGCGGTAGTCGGTAGTGCCGGGCAGAACGCGGCAGGACGGGATTTCCCCGCGTGTTCCCGCCGTCCCTGGCCTGCAGCGCCCTTGCCTGCACCTTTCCGTTGCGTAAAAAAAATCCGGACCCCGCTGCACCGCCGGGTTAATCGGCGCGCAGCTACCAGGGTCCGGAGCTCTTCTGCTACAGTACGCGCTTTTTACCCCAGAAGAAACGTGACCGCCGGCCAGGTGCGCCCGGGGAACAGGAATCACGCCGCCGAGACCGGCGCGCTTACCCGTCGTCGTGACCACCGGCGGCGGCCGGCAGGTCCCGCTCCTCCTGCCGGGTGATGCGGAGCCGGACGCCGCCGGCCCCGCCCCCAGCGACGGCGCTGACCGGGATCGCCACGTCCGTGCGGCCCCGCAGGCGGGCCTCCCGGAGAAGGACGTGCGTCACCTGATGGCTGGCCCGGTCGATCACCAGGCCCTGGACCCGGCCGATGTCCCCGTCGACAGCGCGGACCGGGTCGCCCCGGCGCACCCCCACCTCACCCGGAGGCCCCACGTCAGAGGCCAGGACCTGCGGGCCGGCCCGGGTAGTCGCGGCCTTCCCGCCCGTCCCGACCGTGCTGTCAGAGGGCCGGGCCAGCACCTGCCCAGGACCGCGAGCGGCCCTGGCGCGGCTGCCCGGCACCAGGTGCGTCTCCCCGGACAGTTCCAGACGGGCGAACTCCGCCAGCGTGCACCCGAACCGGACCCCGTCCGCCGTGACCTCGGCCAGGGCCAGCGGGACCAGGCCCTGCCGGTGCTCCGGCTCAACCACCAGACGGGTCCCCGTGGGGGCCGGGACCCCGATCGGGAGCTGTGTCACCTCCGTCTTGACCATCCTCCTCACTTCCGCATGCGCGGATGACCACACTCAGAAGGAATGCTTCCTGCCGCCGACTGCATGCCCGGCGAACCCAAGGAGCGCGAGTACCGCGCCCCGACGACGACGATGATCCCGATGGCCCAGATGATGGCGATCTTGGCGATGAAGCCGATGACGAGAAGAATGACGCCGAGAATGGTCACTGAGGGCTCCTGCGAGTGACGGGCCGCCGTCCTAGGAGGCGGCCGGGATTGACCGGGAATGCGAGGCTGGGTGGCGCTCCCCGTGCATCGCTGGCCGGGGGCCCGGCGTGGGTCATGTCGCCGGGAGGAGACCGGACCGGACGGGCTCAGGCACGGCGGCCCGGGACTGGCCCAGGCTGCTGGCTGCCTCGTCCACTCCGGCATGAAGGGAGAAGGCACCGGCCAGCCGGGTAGTGGCCAGGACCCGCAGCACCGGCTGCTGTGCCGCGGCCAGCAGGAGATCACCCCCGCCGACCCGGGCGTGCCGGGTGGCTTTCGCCAGCGCGGCCACGCCGCTGGAGTCAATGAACGCCAGGCCGGCCAGGTCCACGATGACCACACGCGCGCTCTCCGCGGCCGCCGTAAGGTCGGCCGCCACGCTCGCGGCGTCCGCTACGTCAAGCTCTCCGCGCAAGACGGCGACGGTCAGGCCGCCGCGCTCGCTGGTACTCAGGTCCACGCTGAACATCGCCGTGCCCTCCTGCAACAGCAGCAAGGCAGGGTCTGGGCCCGGCGGCTAGCTCGCCAGCTTCCTGCGCCTGACAATACGCCGATTCCCGGCGTCCCTCCGCGGGAGCGCGCCAGAAGACGACGGCGCGGCAGCCGGAACCCCGGTGGCAGGCGGCTCCGCGAATCTTCAGGGATCCGGTAACTGGCGCGCTCCTCGGGCTGCCGCGGGCGGCGTCCTACGCCGTGACGATCGTGGACCGCCAGTTCGGCACCAGCTGCCGCGCCGCCATCACCAATGCGATCGACGCCCTCGCTGCCCACACCCACTGGAGGTACGGCAAACGCACCTCGCCACCGCCTGGATCCGGGTGCGCCTCACGAGCGGCGAAGACATCTGCGCACCCGCCATCCGGCCCGCAGGCACGAAGGCCCGGCGGTGACCATGCACGCGACGCGTACGCCTGCTGGCCCTTCATCAGCACCGCCAAGCCCGGCCGCTCCGCCGCACTCCCCGGGTCCTTCGACGTTTCGCCAGCCAGTCCGCCGAAGAAATCGGCAACGCCCAGCCTGGCCGCAAAGGTAGCCCACGCTGACACAGCGTCGGCTCAGCGGACCTGATCACTGCATCAAGAGCCAGAGGACCTGCCCGCGACCGTCGGGAAAGGCGCCATAATCCGTGCCCGGCAGATGAGAACGCCTGTCCGGCCGGACGGGAAGAATAGCTGCATGTTCGATGGCTTCCGGCTCGATTTCGTTGATGTTGGCGAGGTTACCCTCCGGGTCCGCTCGGGCGGGCACGGCCCCGCTGTGCTGCTGGTGCACGGCCACCCGCGGACACACGCGACGTGGTGCGGCGTGGCGCCGGGGCTGGTGGAAGCCGGCTACAGCGTGGTGTGTCCGGGGTCCCGCCCGACCGTCCCGATCATTCTCAGGCCAGCAAGCGGTCGATGGCCCGAGACCTCGTCGCACTCATGGAGATCCTCGGTCACGACCGGTTCCACGCGGTCGGCCACGACCGGGGCGGCTACGTCGTGCAGCGCCTGGCACTCGATCACCCAGATCACGTCGACCGCGTGGTCATTCTGGGTGACGTGCCGATCGGCGAGGCGCTGGCCCGCTGTGACGCCCGATTCGCCACTGCCTGGTGGCACTGGTTCTTCATGGGCCAGGCAGCGCCGCTCGCCGAGCGGCTGATCGCCGCCGACGTCGACGCCTGGTACAAGCTCGACCCCAGCGCGATGGGCGACGAGAACTACGCGGACGCTGCGAGGGCGGTCGCTAACCCTGCCGTCCAGCATGCGATGTGCGAGGACTACCGCGCCGGCCTCGGCGTCGATCGCGCTGCTGACGACGCTGACCGGTCGGCCGGACGCCAGATCGCCAGTCCTCTTCTCGTCCTGTGGGGTGACAAGGATGACCTCGCTGAGCTCTACGACGACGTACTGGCCGTCTGGCGCCCATGGGCTTCCGCAGTAGTCGGCCATGTCCTCGGCACAGGTCATCACATAATGGAGGAGTCCCCCCAAGAGCTGACGAGCGTCCTCATCGACTTCTTCAACCGCCGAACGCCGGACGCCGCGCCAGGATCGGCGGGGCTGTGACTGGCACGAGTTCGGCCAGCATGGACCGTGCGCCCTGCTCGCAGCGCACAAGCCGCATATGCGGATGACCGCCGCCGGGCAGATCGCCGATCGTCATGACCGCTGGCGAGCTACCGTGACAGCAGCCGGGACACCTGCATCTGGGAGATGCCGAGCTGCGCGCCGATCTGGGCCTGGGGCATGTCGCCGTAGAAGAGCATCACCAGGGTCCTCTGCTCGCCGGCGGGCAGCTCCGCCCAGCCCGCCGCCACCGCGTGCATGCCGAGCATGCGTTCGATCGCACGGCCGGCGCGAACCCCGGCCACAGCGCCGCAGCCTCCGCCGAGCCGATGTCGCTGACGATGACCGGCTGCCCCGTCCGGAAGCTGTCCAGGCACGGGCCCTCGCGGTGCTGGACCTGGAACAGCTCCGCCACCCGGGCCTGCTCGGTAGACGCGGCCACCAGCCGCAGCGCACCCGGCCCGTCAGCCACCAGCAGCCCGGCGGCATCCACCTCGAGGAGCTCGGCGCACCGCTCCGTCAGGGACTGCAGGAACTCCATCGGGTCATACCCGGCCACCAGGGGTGTCCGCCAGGCTCGACAAACGTCCGAGCGAGCCGCTCATCCATAGTGGCCGCCATAACACCAACCATAAGCCCGCAACGGCCAGCGGCCCACCGCGAAATGGCTCAAACCCGCTGGCAGGCGGATGGTTCCAACTGCATAAGATTGCCGCTCAAGCTGAGCCACCCAGGCAAGCGCTGCTCGAAGGAGGGCTACCCAGCGCCTGTTTCCCGGGCAAGGAGGTGGCGCTGGAGGAACTCGAGCTCGTCGGCGACGACCGCCTCGTGGCGTGGGCCGTCGTAGATATCGAAGTGGTCGACACCGGGGTAGACGCGGAGCTCGCCTTGGGGGGCGCGCCGCGCCGCGTCGATCGCCGGCCCTGGCTTGGCGACCTGGTCGCTGCCGGCGACGCAGACCAGCCACGGGCAGTGCAGGGTGGCGGCATGGCGGATCGGGCTGTAAGGGGGACCTAGCAGCCAGCCCGCGGAGACCCGGTTGCGCCAGCGTGAGTCCTCGCCGGCGGCAACGACATGACGCCAGCCGGCCTCGGCGTCAGGCGCGCGGATGAACGCTGCCTCGTGCGGCTGCCCGCCGGCGGGCAGGTAGCCGCCGTCGGCGGCGACGGCCATCATCTGGGCGGTGACCTCCGGGGATGAGCGGTAGGTCTGGCTGTCCCGGTCGAGGAAGGGAACCTGGCTGATGGCGGCAGCTACCCGGGGATCCCCGGATGCGGCGGCGAGCGCGTTGCCGCCGCCCAGGGACGACCCGAAGGTCGCGACCCGGCCGGCGTCGACGCCGGGCAGCGACCGGGCGAGCGCAATGGCCGCGCGCCAGTCATCGAGCTGGCGCCCGGGATCAAACAGGTCCGGCTCCCCCGTGCTGTCTCCGAAGCCGCGGTAGTCGAAGACGAGCGCGGCGATGCCTCCGGCCGCGAAACGCTGGGCGAAGGGCCCCAGCCGGTCCCGGCGCGTTCCGGACAGGCCGTGAGCCATGACAACGATCGGTCCCGGGTCTGCGCCGCCCGCGGCCGGGTACAGCCATGCGGCGCAGGAATCGGTGCCCGACGAGAACAGGAGATCTTCACGATCCATGGCCACCACGGGTTGTCCCAATCGGTGTCGCCTCCAAGGAGGCTGTCGCGTAACTGGCTGGTGCCTGGCGGGCGTGTTGGGGCGTGGCCGGGGGTGGTGGCTTGTGCGTGCGGGGAGGCTGGCCCGGGCCTGGGGCCGGCCTGGCCCCGCGGCCGGCGAGGACCTGGACGTTGTAGTGCTGGTCGTAGCCGCCTTTCTTGGCGGGCATGAGCCGGCTGGCCGGGTCGGTGGTGCTGGCCTGGCCGGGCGGGTCCGCCTCGGCGGCGGCCTGCGCGGCCTCGGCCTTTGCGGCGGCTTGCCGGGCCTTCCGCTCGGCCTGCCGGGCGGCGGCGACCTTGGCGCTGGCCCCGCGGGGACCGGGGCGCGGCCGTCTGGGCCCTTGCGGGACCCGGCTGCGGCCTTCGCCGCGGCGCGCGCCTGCCAGCGTTCCGTCCGGGCCTGGCACGCCGCTTCCTCCTGGCGGGCGCGGGCGGCGGCGCGGTCCGCGCGGTCCTGCGCCCTGGCCGTCCGGTCCCGCCGCTCCGCGCCCTCGGCGGAGGCTTCCTCGCGGGCCGCGAGGACGGCGCGGGCCTGCTGGCGGCGGATGATCTTCCCCGCGATCGCCTCCAGCGCCCCGGGGCCGCCGCCCGGCGGGTCCGCCCGCTCCCGCTCGTCGTCAGCCTCGTCGGCGGCGCGGGCCTGGGCCAGCCACCCGTCGACTTCGGCTTCCAGGAGCAGCTCGAGCTCCGCGACCTGCTCGTCCAGGTCCGCGGCGGTGGCGTTCGACGCCCTCGACGCGCTCGCCTTGACCATCGTGCCGTCCCCCGCGACCACGCCGACCTTCACCAGGCCGCGGCGGGCGCACGCGGCCAGCGACGCGACCAGCAGGCCCTTCAGCGGCTCCTCGTGCCGGGTCACGAACCGGGCGACGGTCGCGTGGTCGGGGTGGCGGCCCCCGCAGATCACCCGGGCGCCCACGTCATCGAACGTCGCGGCCTCGACCTTCCGCGAGGACCGGGTGCCCCGGCACTAGCAGTACAGCACCAGCGCGACCATCAGCTCCGGGTCGAACGCCGGCCGGCCCTGCCCGTCGGCCCGGTACCGGGCCTCGAACGGCCCCAGGTCCAGGCCCGCGACCGCGTCCAGCACCGCCCACGCCAGGTGCCCGGCCGGCAGCCAGTCCCGCACATCCGGCGCGATGAGGAACAGCTGGTCCCGCGCCGCTGACATAAAATGACGTCCCATGCCACATATTTTCCCAGCCCAGGACAGCAAAAGCGGCACTATTACCGAACCCGGACCGCCAATCTTGACAAACCAAGATCACGAGTTATGCGACAGCCTCCAAGCCAGTCTGCGACCTCAGCCCAGGGCACCGTGTGCGCCCATCCCGGCACGGCTCGCCCGGCTGGCAGCGCCACGATAGGTCGCTGGCAGAGAGAGGCGTTCATAGCGTGCCACCTGGCCAAGGCCGGGGGTATGAGTCGCCACCTGGGTCCAGAGCAGCCGCAGGCGTGATCTCCCGTAAAGGGACTACGACCAGAGTGATAATCCTGTTGCGCAGCCTACGCCAGATTCGCCCGGCACAAGCGCCGGGGTGCTGGTCGGCTTAGCAGATGGCGTGCCCGCGGCGCGTGATCGCGGCCATGAGGCTGACTGCGCGGTTGAGTTCGCCGGGTCGAGGCCCGGTGCCGCGACCTGGCCCTGGGCCGGTGACGCCTCAGGGACTGGCCGGCTGGCCTGCGGGGTGCGCGCTGTGCTCGGACGGCCGGGCGGGGGTGCCGCCCGCGGTGCGGGCCGCCACGTCGGGGAGGGTGAGGGTGGTCATCAGGCCGGCGAGGAGGATGTCGAGGCCGCGCTCGAGCTCGGCGGCGCCGTCGTAGGCGGCCAGGACGGGGGCGAGGGCGCGGAGCAGGGGGAACTCGAGGACCGGCAGCCGGTGCAGGCCCAGCCGGAGCAGGTCGTCGGTCTCGTCGGGGTTGTCGACGAGTTCCTGGAGCTCGTTGAGGATGTGGCCGTGCAGGAACCCGAACAGGGCCCGGTAGATGTGCAGGGCGTCGGGGGGGCTGAACCCGGCGCGGGTGAGGAGGGCGAGGAGCCAGCGACCGCGACGACCTCATCGACCAGCGCGACACCGCCCGCGCCTACACCGCGAGCAGCCTGCAAGGCGACGCTCCCGCCGGCGCCCGGCCGCCCGGCCAGCACGACAGCCTGTGGGCCAGGCTGCGCAGCCCCGGCCGGCGGCCCGCGCCCCTTCAGGCCGCCGCTGCGGCGCCGCAGCCGCCGGCCGGCCAGCCCGCCGCAGCCCCGGGCCGGCCCGCCAGCGAGCCCGCCGCCCAGGTCCCGGCCGGCGCTTCCGCACCCGCAAATGACCAGCGAAACGCAGCCCTCCGTTGAGCATCGCCAAGACGATCGCTCACAGGGCCAAAACGATCAGCAGCCGCCGACTGCGGACCGAAGCCGCAGGGACCAGGTCACAGGCAACACGAGCAGGCAGGCGCGAAAGTCAGGGCCGCTTCCGGCACTGACACTGAGCGCTCCGCACCGCGGCCCATCCGGGGCGGCCACGCCATGCCCCGGCCGCAGCTTGATGTGCGCTGCCGTACCAGCTTCTCGTGAGCATCGATATCGTCGTGCCGCCCAGGTCCAGACGATCCATGAGACCTCGCGCGCGTGACCACCGTCGTCCGCCACGGGCATGGTGGCACAGGCACAGGACCGCACCCCGGCGGCCCCGGCGGCACCGCGGCGGTGAGCCGGAGCTGACCGGGCAGGCAGCCCGGTACCGCCATGGACCTCCGTAAAAGAAGCCGCGTGGTCAGGATGATCCGGGGCCTTCGCGCCGGCGTCGCGGCCGGGCGGGCACGACCTTCCCTGCGAGCGCGCGCGTACTGGGGATCACGACAAGCTGGCCGCCGGCCGTGCGGACCGTGAAGGAATCGGCGTGATGCTCCTCGAGGATGCCCAGGACGTCAGTCATCTGCTCGCTGCCATCGGGGCCGGGGCGGCGCCAGCGGATCACGACCCGCTGGCCGACATCAGCCGCAGTGAGCCGGACCTCGAGCCGGTAGCGCACATCTGATCACCCGTTCCCCGGCTCGGCGCCTCGCGCGGTAAGCAGCCTGTTCACGACGCCGCCGCCGGCCGGGGGTCGCCGGGGGTCGCCGGGCAGCGGGCGACTGCTGGCCGAGCCGCCGGACGAGCGGGCTGGGCGAACAACCTGGCATATTCCGCGGTGAGCTGCACCCGCTTTTCGGGTAGGTCTGCGCTGCAGAAGATAGGCATGAGCTGCGCCGCCGTCTGGCCCAGGGCCCGCGAGCGATTAACCAATGGTCTCCTAAATGCGGCGAGCCGGGACGAGCATGAGGCCCGGATCCTGACACGAGCCTGCTGGGCGCCATCCGCCCGGAACATGGCCGGGCCCGGCCCATCACGATCATCCCTGCCCGGGACGCATCAGCCTACCCGCGATACGTGCTGGCAAGACGCGCAAGCTGCTGGCCGGCGTGCCGGCCTGCTTGCCCGGCGACGCCGGGAAGCCATCGGCTGAGCGTCATAGACCGCGCTCGCCGATCGGAGACGGGCATCGCCGCCGCCTGCATCATGGCGCAGGCTGGCTGCCCGAACCTGATTGCGGGTGTTTCTAGCGTGTTTTCCGGGAGATATGAGGCATCTGATTCCGGATGAGCTCGGTCTGGAAGGGAGAAACGAGCGGCGCCGTGGCGACAGGACTGACAGAGCCGCCCGCGGCCGGAAACGCACCTATCGTGGGCTTGCTGGCGTGGGCGGAGAGCACCGGGCGAGGGGCGGCCGGGGCGGCGGGCTGCGGTTCGCGTTCTACGGCCGAGTGTCGACCGAGGACTGGCAGGACCCGGTGACATCCCGGGCGCGGCAGCGGGAGCAGGCGGAAGCCCTGGTCCGCGGGCACGGGCCATCGTGGCGGAGTTCTTCGACATCGGCCAGAGCCGGGTGCTGGCGTGGGCGCTCCGCCCGCAGGCCGCTGCCCTGGCCGCCGCGCTCGCGGACCCGGGCCGGGGCTGGGACGCGATCGTGGTCGGCGAGTACGAGCGGGCGTTCTACGGCGCCCAGTACGCCTCGATGGCCCCGCTGTTCGAGCACTACGGCGTGCAGCTGTGGCTGCCCGAGGCAGGCGGCCGGGTGGACTACGCCTCCGAGCATGACGAGCAGGCGATGACCGTGCTGGGGCTGTCGTCGAGCGGAGGTCACCCGGACCAGCATCCGGGTCCGCACCGCGATGGCCGCCCAGACCCGCGACCAGGGCCGGTACCTCGGCGGCCGGCCCCCGTATGGGTACCGGCTGGGCGACGCGGGACCGCACCCGAACAAGGCCCACGCGGCCTGGGGCCGGCGGGCGCACCGTCTCGAGCCCGACCCAGGCACGGCGCATGTGGTGGCGTGGATGTTCGCGCAGCAGCTGGCCGGGCACAGCCGGGCCCGGATCGCCCGCGCGCTGAACGAGGCCGGCGTCCCGTGCCCGTCAGCAGCCGACCCGGAAAGAAACCCGCACCGCACCGGATCAGGCTGGACTCTCGGCACTGTGACGACCATCCTGGGCAACCCCCGGTACACCGGCCGCCAGGTCTGGAACCGGCAGCGCACCGACTCCGAGCTGGCCGACCCGGCCAACACGAGCCTGGGGCACACGAGCGTGCAGCGCTGGAACCTGCCTGACGGGTGGGTCATCTCCGCCCGGCCCGCCCACCCGGCCCTGGTCAGCGAGGCCGACTTCATCGCCGCCCAGGACAGCCCGTCCCCGTCCCGCGGCATGATGGCGCCGGTCTCGGCCGGACGCAACGGCACGCGCGCCAGTAGCGCTGGCGAGCCGCGCACCGCGAACACCGATGCCATCGGGCGACGGGCCGCGGTCAGCACTTCGTGGCAGCAGTGCACCCGTCGTTGGTGCAATCCGCCGAGCATGTGTCCGCCAGGTCCTCTGAGGCTGGCCCCACGCGCACGTCGAGATCAAACAGATCGGCCATGGCCCGGTCAAGCTCAGTTAAAGCCGCGGTGGGGCCTATGTCAGATACGTCATCCATGCCTGCCAGCATACGCAGGCAGGCCCGCTGCCCTATGCCCATATGGGACCCGATTTCACGTGGCCAGAGGCGGCCGCAGCGACATAGGCACACGGCGCGAGATTGCCGCCCTGGTCGGCCCTGTGCCGGTACCGTGCGGGTATGGGCAACACTGCGGCGGCCACCGATGAGGCAACCCGGCTGCGCACTGCGATGGTTGACGCGTGGGCGCACCGGCGCACGCTCTCGGAGCGGGTCGAGCAGGCGATGCGTACTGTGCCGCGGGAGCGTTTCCTTCCCGGCGTCCCGCTGGAGGAGGCTTACAGCGATGACATCGTCACCACTCATCGTGACGCCGATGGGACTGTGCTGAGCTGCACGACCATGCCGAGCTGCGTAGCGGGCATGCTGGAGCAGCTCGACGTGCACCCTGGCCACCGGGTGCTGGAGATCGGCGCCGGAACCGGCATCAACGCGGCCCTGCTCGCACACCTGGTCGGACCGGCTGGCCATGTCACCACTATCGACATCCTGTCCGACGCGGCCGACCAGGCACGTCGGCACCTGGCCGACGCCGGCTATGAGAATGTGCGGGTCATCTGCGGCGACGGCGCGCTCGGCTGCGCTGCGGACGGCCCCTACGACCGGATCATCATTACCGCGGGCGCCTGGGACATCCCGCCCGCCTGGACCCAGCAGGCCACCTCCGCCGCGCGTCTGGTCATCCCGCTGCGCATCAGCGGCTTCACTCACGAAGTCACTCTCCAGCGCAGCCAGCAGCCCGGCGGGCCGATGTGGGCCAGCCTCCACTCCCACCTGTCGGGCTTCATCAAGATGCGCGGAGCCGGCCATCACTCCGAGCGTGACGTGCCGATCGTGGCGGGCGCCCAGTCCGAGCTGCGCGTCGAGGCCGGCCTTCGGGCCGACCCCGCCGCGCTCGTGCGCGCTACAAGCCGGCCACCCGTGCAGCGCTGGACAGGCGTGCAGGTCACCGACCCGCGCCTGCCCGACCTGGAAATCTGGCTGGCGCGACTGGGCGGCCTCAGCCGCCTCATCAACCGCCGTCCTGGCCACGGACTCGCTCCCGCCACCGGAGAAGGAGGCAGCCTGGCCGTCCTCAGCAGCACCGGCGGCACCTTCGCCTACCTCACCTACCGTCCCGCCGAAGGCGGCGGCGGTGACACGACTCGTGAGCTAGGCGTCTACGCCTACGGCCCCCACGGCGACCTGCTGGCCGACCGCGTCACGAGCCGGGTCCGCGCATGGGCCGCCGAACAGCCGAACCGGACCACGTCGATAGAGATCTACCCCCTCGGCGCGCGCATCCCATACCCGGGCGAGGTACTGCTCACCGTCGCCAAGGAGCACATCCAGGTCGTCGCGCGTACCGCACGATAGGCACAAGCAGTCCTCCGCGTCCCAACTCCTGCACTCCGTCCGACCCCAAGTGCCCCAGGGCGCCCGTTGCCGGCGGCCGTGTATGGAGTGTTGCGTGCCCGTCATCGAGGGCGCCTTGTGCGGCGACCATCGGGGCCATCCTGGTTTGGGCCGATATTCCTGGCGACTCCGCGGACCCTGCGCTGCCCCGAGATCAGTACGAGGCTGCGATCGACAACGGTCAGGACGACCTGGTCGGCCACTTCGCCGGGGTCCTGATTTGGTTCGGCCGGTCCACCATGCAGTGGTGGGCGCTGATCGGCAGCGAGCTGATAGCCGCGCCGTCGGCTGTCGAACTGTCCCGGCTGCTGACCCAGGTCCTGGACCTGGCGCCACCCGTGGCATAGGCACTGCGCCTGTGTCCGAGGTCCGAGTCGTCGCCTACGTACATGCCTGCGGTCACTGGTGAGCTGATCATCGGAGGCCAGCTGTGAGCGGCGGGTCTGACCGGTGGATCGGGTGGACGACGACGGGGTGCATGGGGCTGCTGGCGCTGATCGCGGGCACTGTGTCCTATCTCCATATGCACATGCTGGTGGAGGTGCACGGGCAGCCGGGCTGGGCGGCAGCGCTGACTCCGTTTTCGGTGGACGGGATGATCGTGGCTGCCTCGACCACGCTGCTGGCCGACTCGCGCTCGGGCAGCCGCGGCGGGTTCCTGCCCTGGGCGCTGCTCGTGACCGGCAGCCTGGCGAGCCTCGCCGCCAATGTGGCGGTCGCGGAGCTGACGGCAACTGGCCGGATGATCGCGGCATGGCCGTCCTTCGCTCTGATCGCCGCGTACGAGCTGCTGATGCGCCAGGTGCGCCGAAGTGCCGACGCCGGCCGGTCTCCGCGCCTGCAGAGCCAGGCTCGCCGTCCGGCGACGACCGGAGTGCGGGAATCTGATGCGGTTAGCCGCGCCGAGCAAGTCCGTTTTCAGACGGCTATGCCCGGAGCGGAGGTGGTCATGAGCTGCGGCTGCGGGCGTGGCAGTGGGCGCAGGCGAACCGATCCGGGGACGGATCTCTGCCCACGGGCGTGGAGATCGGCCGGCAACATGGCTGGCATGAACGCTGGGGTCGGCTCGTCAAGCGGTCTGCCCTGGCTGGAGAACTGAACGCGCGTTAGGCTCGCGCACACATAGCCTGCGCAGGCCCAGGCCCTAATAGCGACGGCGCTCAGGCCAGACAGGCGACCTGAACGCGCAAAGCTAACGTACATTAGCTGCCGTGACCTGGCCCGGTCAGAATTCTAACTAGTCCGCGCAGAGGAACATCTTCTCCAATAATGACTACCTTGATCGTGTATATCGATAGCAAAGTCAGGGCCAGCCCAATTACCCATATAAGACTTAGCAGGACTCTGTTAAAGATCGAAAGGCTGTCGGCAGAAATTATATATGGCGTGACCCATGTCAATGCAAACATGGAAGTCACTGAGAAGATAAGCGGGCCATGGGCCGACCATCGTAGCTTCTGTCTAGGGCTTGGTTGGTCGCGTATCCAGGACTCCCATCGTAGAGATCCGTGGACCCTAGGGCTGAGATCTGTCATGATATAAGATGCGATCATAAGCACAAGGCGTTCGGCTCGCAAATATCTTCCGTTCAATATGTAGCAGACGACTGGAATCATGAGCAAGAATCCTGTGCGCGAATGGCTCGTCAGCGCAAAGCTGAAGACGACGCTGGTGGCAGTCAGCTGAAGAGCCACAATATTCGACTGCGTTGAGAATGCTTGTAGCGCCTCGGTCCGGAGTGCAGCAAATTCAGCCAGCGCACCCTCGGCGGCGAGGTCGCTGGCTTTATCTGCACCTTGACCTGATGATCTGCTCGTCAAGTTCGACTGGGGCGGCCGAGGTAGGTCTTTGTTCATTCAAGATCCCTTCCTGGTTTGACTCCTAATTATGGCGGAGAGTCAGCCGCGATGGACTGCTCTGTCTCGTCTTCCTCGTAGGTATCACGACCAGGTGAGTGGTCGTCATGGCTGGAGTCAGTGTCGCCGATTGCATGCCGCGACTCTGGTCGCGGTGTCCGCGAGTTGGACAGTCGAAGCCGAGAAGATGATGGATTGGCTGCTAGTGCTGCCGCCGGGTGTGCCAACCCCATCAGGCGCGCCCTACTACGGAACAGGCATGCGCCGGGCGAGCGTCCCCAGTTAAGCTCGCCGCGGCACCGCGATGTCGCGGACGGGCACGACAGGGCAAGACTCGTTGGAGATGCACGGCGACAGTCATTCCTCGTCCAACAGATCGGCCCCGACCGGCAAACGCTTTGCCGACGACTACCCGAGAGCGGCATGCTGAGGTCCGTGGAAGATCAGAACGTAGACCTGGCGGCCCTCCTCGCCTTGGTGCTCTCTTCCCAGCGCGGCCAGGAGATGGCCACCCGGATGCAGCAGTCTCTGGAGTTGACTGATGCCCTATGGAACCTGGTCCCGGTCGTAACGGCCGCCAGCGAGCGCTACGAGCAGCGGACGCCGGCCGACGTGGCCGACGGCTCGCCTGTGGCCCCGTTCGTGGATGCGGACCGGCGCTGTGCGCTCCAGCAACTTGCCGACCGCTTTCGCGGGCTCGTTGCCGAGACACTCCAGGGCCAGCCGTTCGATGAGTCCGTCCTCGATGGCCTGAGCCGGGCTGACCTGGTGGCTGATCCCTTCGCCATCGTCAACCGAGGCATGGACACCCCTGCCTATGTGGACCAGGTCCTCCAGGGCATGGGCGCTGAACTCGCCCCGCAGCTGCTGGGGTTGTCAACCGTGGAGGCTGCCTATCTGGCGGCCTACCTGCAGGCGGTCGACTCAGAGGCGAAGACACCGGCCTTGCTGCGCGCTCTCTTCGCCGCGGCGGTCGGGACCGTCGAGCCGCTGGTCAGCCGCATGGTCTCGATCGTCCTTTGTGATCGGTCGCCGCAGGCCTACGGCTCGCTGGTCGATCCGCAACTCGATAGGGATGCCCGCAGGCTCTGCCGAGGGGCGCCCGGCCGCCGATCGCCAGAGGCCTGGCGCGAGGCTCTTGTTGAGACCCTGGGCATCATCTCCCTGGCTGCGGGGGTCGACTGGGACGCTCTCGGCTTGCTCTGGGAGGCCCGGAATGTGGTGGCACACCGCGGCGGCATCGTCGATTCCAGGTATAGCCAGCAGAGTCAGGGCGAGATCGGCTCGCTGGTGGCCTCCGAGTCGGAGGCCGTCCGGGCGGCGATCGACCAGATCGGGGCGATCCGCTTCGCAATCGTGGCTGGCGTCTGGGACCACCTGACGCCGGGAATTGGCACTGAGATCGCCCAGTCGAGCTTGATCCCGCTGTGGGGCAGCCTTCGGGCCGGGCGATGGCGACAGGCCGTTGGGCTGGCCAAGATCGAGGAGGTCTTCGCCTCGGATCCCGAAGACATCGCCACTGCGCAGGTCAACGGCTGGCTGGCGCTCGACCAGGGTCAAGGACCTGAGGCCATAACTGCCCAGGTGGGGGCTTGGGAGGTTGCCTCCCTGCCGCCGGTCTACGCCGTGGCCCGGTACTTGCTGCTTCGCCAGGACGATCAGGCGCTTGAACTGCTCAGCCGGCTGGTCAACGAAGGCGCTATCCAGAGGGCGTCGATCGCCTCGTGGCCACTTTTCGACCGAGCCCGCCAAGCGGGACTGCTTAGCGACCTGATGCCTGAGCCTGGCCAGTAGCCGCCACGTCAGCGGCCATCGGCGCATCTGGCGCCGTTCTCGGTGGACGGGATGATAATGGTGGCGTCTACGACGTTGCCAGCGGATTCACGGTCGGGTGCCCGGGGCGGGGTGCTGGCGTGGGCCCTGTTGGCGATGGGCAGCGTGGCGAGCCTGGCCGCGAACGTGAGTAGCGGCGAGCTTCTTAAGCCTGAGCTGGCCATTCGCGCTATACCGGCTGCACCGCGGACACGGCCTTAATGCCCGCGGAGATGAGGTCGTGATCGCTCGGTGAATATTGGAGACGCAGTCATCCACGGCTGCTCAGCGGCACGATCAAAGCACGTGAAATCGGGCTGATCACGAGTTACGCGGGCTGGTGCCGGCTGCGATCCGATCCCAGGCCGACCTACTTGTTATGCTCAGCCATGTTGATCCGGCAGCCAAGGTCGACACCCATGCGAGTGACGGGCTGTAATTGACGGATCAGCCGACGGAGGTCTCGTGGAGCGTGAAAGATTGACTGAAGCCCTAGAAAGCCTCGCGATTCCTAGAGACATGATTGATAGCGTGCCGACGATGCCCGAGGATCCACTGGGTCTTCTCGTCTACGGAAGCTGGGCACGGGGCGATGCGGTCTCAGGGTCAGATCTGGATCTTCTCGTCGTGGTTGAGAATCCACAGCCGAGCACGTACTCAGGGGACGTAAGTCTGAGCTACTACACTATAGAGCAACTTGAATCTGGCAAGGGCACCTTGTTTGGTGCTCATCTTCGGCGCGATGCGAAGGTACTCTGGGATGTCGGGGACATTAGCACTATCATATCCATGATGGGTGATGTAGACACGACAAGACTATTTGTCCGGGCCAGAAATATGAGTAAGGTACTGGGATCTCCTGAAAGAGATCTTCCGAGATACTTGCCGGGACTTCTGCGCGAAGCCCGCTATTTGCTGCGAAGTTGCCTGTATGCTCGTGCCATCGCGGACGGAAACCCATGCTTCTCGGTCCGCGAGATCGCCCAGCGATATGAGGCTT
>Ga0193728_1000342_pt1 | contig 22309 bp, 20 predicted proteins | sample U1c1metaG_FD_143037 | JGI IMG/M metagenome (GOLD analysis project Ga0193728, IMG submission 143037) | Soil microbial communities from a riparian zone of the East river system, Colorado, United States - U1c1 | ecosystem: Environmental > Terrestrial > Soil > Riparian zone | place: USA: East River...
GGCACCACAACTTGTGAACTTTAGTGGCGATCACGGAATTGGTGAAATAGTCGGCAAAATGGTCGCGACGCTCGCGAAAATCAAACCAGGCGTGAGAATACTGATGGATGAAGATAGGCGCCCTGGCGCTGATATAGCGTGTGCCGTCGAATTCGAAAATGGGCCGGGACCATGCAGTCCAAGTGGCGGCGGGCAGAGTGTGGGTTGCGGAGCCCATACCCAAAAGATAAATCATCATGTGCTCGCTATAGCTGTCCCAGCGGGTTTTAATGAAGCCGTGCTCGGGGGTCCAGCCCATAGCAAGAGTCTTGTGGCCCTGGAGCATCCAAAGCCAATCGACGCGCTCAAAAATCGTGGTGGCCAGCTCGTAGATTTCAGCGTCGTCAAAATAGGCGCGGCAGGTGAGCACCCCACAAAGAAAGATGGCGGTGTCTATGGAGGAAACTTCAGACTGGAAGACACGTTCGCCATTCTGAATGTTCAAGAAGTGGGCGTAAAAGCCATGCTCGTGCTGGACGCGGGTAGCCACGAAACGCAGAGTGTTGCGAACGCGATCGCGAATTTCCAAACGCTGCTCCCAGCCACGCTGATCGGCAATGCAATGAGCGGTGAGGCCGAAGCCGGTGGCAGCGATGCTGGCGGCATTGCGTTGGTCGGTACCGTCGGCGTGGCTGCGATCTTTAACCAGGCCGGTGGTGGGGTTGGTTTCGTTCCAAAAGAATTGGAAGCTGGTGCGCTCGATACCTTCCAGAAATTCATCTTCGTCACGAGTGAAGCGGTACTTAGTGGGGTCGTTCTCAAACAGTGGAGGGCGCTCGGAAGGCTGCTGAGGGGCAGGCTGACGCTGTGGTGCGGGTTGAGAGCGCTGCTTGGCAGGTTGCGTACGCTGCAGGAATTCGGAAATTAGTGCAGAAGGACCGGCTAAGGGCAAACCACCAGCGACCTGCGCGGCCTGGCGAAGCCACGCGCGACGCGAGAATCGGCCGCGGTTCATCGGGCGCTCCGGGAGAGCGAGGTGAGGAGAGCGGTGTACAGAAGGGACTGGTTTCTCCTGTTCATCGACCAGACCATTTTACGAGAGGGACATGCGGGGGAGTACAGGGAATCTCGGTGCTCGTTCCAGCGAGTCATGGCAGGTAATGGCAAGTAATGACCGGTGGGGAGAGGATAGGCGCATTGGGGAATTAAGTGCGATGAATAAGTGGCGAGTGTGTCTATCGAGGCTACGAGGGCTGATGCCCAAGGCGCGGGGGTTAGTCGGTCGTTCCGGAAGGTGTGAAACGGTGAATCTGGGGCTCTGGCATGCTATGGTGCGGAGGGCATGAGGAGAACTTAACGATGAGATTGGCGATTCGGAGATCGTTTAAGGTGCTCGCACCGGGCGGTTCGCTGCGAAAGCGTGTGGCGCTTAGCCTGGCGGTGGTCAGATTGATTCTAGTTCCGGTGATTTTTTTCGCGATTTACTACCTGCTGGTGGTAGGGCGAATCGTGGACCGCATTGTAAGTTTCGATGCGCCGGCGGCAACACTTTCTCAACAAGCTTCGATCGAGATGCTGGAGGCCAGGCGGGCGGAGCGGAATTATTTGCTGCTGTATGATCCCTCTTCGCTGCAGGCCAATCGTGAGTCGATTTCGAAATTAGAGCAGATTTTACGAGCCATTCGCGAGCTGAATGCCGCGGATAAGCCGTTGACGGACCAAGCGTTGGTAGCCCTGCACCAGTACGACGAAGAATTCAAGAACGCAGTCGCCAACATGCAAAAGCCGGGAGAGGCGCCGGCAGATCGAATTCAAAATGTGTTGCAAGCGTATGAAAAAGACCTGGGAAGCATCCTGAAAGGCGCTAGAAATAAGCCGCGGGAGCAATTGATCGAAGAGCTGCGCGCGAGGATTGGATCTTTTGATACGCAGATCACCAAGACGGCCCAGGAAGGAAATCCCGCGCTGCGACAGATTACTACCGACCTGCAGAATTCCGGGCAAGATGTTTTGAGGCTGACTTCAGAGCTGGAAGCGCGCAACTGGGATCGCATAGACGGAGACCACCGGAGGGCCCGACGGTTGATTTCGCATTCGGAATGGGCGTTGAGCATCGTATCGGCGATCACGCTGCTGGTGAGTATCTGGATCAGCTTTGTGTTGCCGCAACAGGTGGTGAGACCTTTGATGAGCTTGAAAGAAGCGGTGGACCACGCTGCGGCGGGCAATTATGAAATTGAATTTGAAATTCGCGGTGAAGGCGAAGTGGTGCAGCTGGCGAACAGCATCCGGCTACTCATCAGCCACGTGAAGGAGCGCTACGACGGAAGCGTATCGCGGGAGCAGCCTGCGATTTGAAATTATATCGAGTCGGAAGGAATTCTTATTGCGTTGAGTGAAGCCCGAATTTCTTCGAGGTCGACGCAGGCGGTTCCGCGTTTTCCTACTTTGATGCCTGCGCTCAAGTTGGCGAGTTGAGCGGCACTACCAAGGTCGGCTCCTGAAGCCACGGCAGCGGTGAAGGCGGCGATCGCGGTATCCCCTGCTCCGGTAACGTCATAAACACTGCGCGCCATGGTGGGAATGTCTACTCTGCGCAAGCCACTTGCGGAGTTTTCGAAGAGCGACATACCTTCGCTGCCGCGGGTTACCAGCAAGGCTTCCAAGGAGAGAACTTCAACCAAGGAGCGGGCGGAAGCGTCCAGCCACGCTTCCTGGTTCGCGTCCTGATTTGCGCGCTGCGGGGTCATTTGCCGCAGTTCCGTTGAGTTGGGCATCAGAATACTCGCGCCGCGATATTTTTCGGCATTCGAGTCTTTTGGCGCGACGATGCTGCGGATGCCGCGGGAGCGCGCGACTTCAAATACCGCAGCCAAAACCTTTTCAGACAAGACACCTTTCAGATAATCGGAGCACACGATGGCTTGGACGTTTTGGTCGAGGTTTCGAATCGCGGCTATCAGACTGTTTTCAATTTCACCTTCGACTGTAATTGTTGATTCCTCGTCCAGGCGGAAGACCTGCTGGCCGTGTTCGACGGACATAAGCCGGGCTTTGCGGGTAGTTTTGCGAAGAGGTTCGGTGAGAACGCCTCTGGCGTTGACGCCATGTGATTGGAGCAGTTCGTACAGTTGGCGACCGGTTTCATCGGGGCCCACCACGCCTATGACGGTCACTGCGACTCCCCAGTGGCGCAGGTTTTCAGCAACGTTTCCGGCGCCGCCCAAGGTAGAGGTGCGGTGAGTGACGCTCAAAATCGGAACCGGGGCTTCGGGCGAAATGCGCTCAATGTGACCCCACAAATATTCGTCCAGCATCAGGTCGCCGACTACGGTGATGCGACAGGAAGGAAAGGCGTTCAGAGTGCTGGAGAGATTTGGCAATGACTACGCCTTGCCGCCAATCAAAATTTCTCCGCCAGGATGAGGCTCCCGAACGAAAGCGTTTTCCACGATACCGCAGAGAATATGAATTACCAGGGAATGCGCTTCCTGGATTCGGGGGGTGGAGTTGGACGGCACGATGACGCACGTATCCACGAGATCACGCAACTTGCCGCCGTCGTTTCCAGTAAGGCCAATTTTCTTCAGGCCAAGGGTCTTGGCTGTTTCCAGAGCACGCAAGACGTTGGGTGAGTCCCCACTGGTGGAAATCGCAAGGACTACGTCTTGAGGCTTGGCCAGGGCTTCGAGTTGGCGCGCGAAAATTTCTTCGAATCCAAAGTCGTTGGCGATGGCCGTGAGCGAAGAAGTATTGATAGTCAGGGCGACCGCAGCCAAGGCTTGGCGATCGACGACATATCTGCCTACAAGTTCGGCAGCCATGTGCTGGGCATCAGAGGCGCTGCCACCGTTACCAAAAGCTATCAATTTTCCGCCTGATCGCAAGCTCGCTACTATTGCGGATGCGGCTTCGGCAATTTGTGACGCGGCTGCCCGGCCTAACTCGGTCTTGACGGAAATACTTTCCTGGATCTCATGGGCGATCTGGACTATGTATTCAGTCATGGTAGAAGGCTTCGTTCGCACGTTGGTAGAAGAGTCGAAAAACGATCGGTGCATATAGCCTGAAGCCAACCAGCCGAACAACTCCTCTAAACCCGTAAGAAAGCAGGAGTATAGCAGGTGACGGGGCATTCAAAAATCCTAGAACGAAGGAATTATGGGGAGGATGCGACGTCCAACTGGCCCCAGAGCGTCAGGAAAATCGGATGTCAATAGGCGTTTTTCCCGATGAGCGCTGAGAGCACAGTCATGAAAATGATGCGCAAATCCAGACCGAAGGTCCAGTTCTGCAAATAATATAAGTCGTATTCGATGCGCTTTTGGATAGAGGTGTCGCCGCGCCAGCCATTCACCTGGGCCCAGCCGGTTATGCCGACCCTCAGGCAGTGGCGATGATTATATTTGCCGACTTCCTGTAGAAACTGGTTGACGAAGTGGGGACGCTCAGGGCGAGGACCGACAACGCTCATGTCTCCCTTTAAAACATTAATGAACTGAGGCAGTTCATCTAAACTCGTTTTCCTGAGAAGGGTGCCTACGCGAGTTCGCCGCGGATCTGCAGAACTGGTCCACTGGGTATCGCTTTCCGAGGCAGCACTCATTTGCATGGTGCGAAATTTATACATTTTGAAAGATTGACCGTTAAGACCGATACGTTCCTGACCAAAGAAGATTGGTCCTTTGGACGTCAGTCGGATGATTAGAGCGATAGGAACAGTCAGTGGAAGCGTAATGAGTAAGACCAAGGCTGAAAACCCAACATCAAAAACTCGCTTCAGTAAAGCGTAGTCCAAGGAGTCAGCCGGTGTGGTGGTCAGGTCCAGCATCTGCATTCGTCCAACCTGAAACAGCTTTTCGCGGACAACAACGCCCTCCCCGAGATCGACGATGGCTCTCGCCGGCACGCACAGCGTTTCAAGAGCTTTAATGATCCTGGGAATCTGTGAAAACTGGGCGGGATGAATAGCCATGACGGCTTCATCGATTCCATTTCCAGAATGTAACGCCTTGATCTGTTCAAGGTCGTACACCCGCTCATCCACCAGAGCTACTTCCTGCCCCGGAAGGCGCACATATGCTACGACTTCACAGGGAGCAAAGGAGAGTCGCTGCAACCGCAATGCCGCTTCGCGAGCGAATTGGTCGGCACCGACAATCAAAAGCCTCGTGGGGCGGCGCAACAAAAGCTTTTTTCGGAAAAGAACGCGAAAAAGTGCGTGGAGAAGAACTGTAAGCGGCAGCAAGCTCGACACGCAGCAAACGAATAGACCTCGCGGAAAGACTTCGTTTCTGCCGAAGTAGAGACCACCGAGCAGCACCACCGCAGTGGCCAGACTGGCAGCAGTAGCAGCCCTAGCTCCGGTGCGCTCTCGAGAGAGTTCGTCAATATTTGTAACTTTGTAGCGTTCGGCCATGAAGGCCCACACAAAGGAACTGAATAATACGAGGGTAAAATGTCCGTGCTGTGAATATGCGATAGTGCGATCGAGGAACCTCATGCAAAAAACCCAGACCTGCCAACCAATGGACCAGGCAAGAAAAGGGAGCAGGTAGGTAGCAGCAGTTAAAAAGAATCGATAGATTTTCAGCCTCAAGAGCATGTTCTACGAAAACCTCCAAAGAAGTCCAAAGTGCCGGAGGGTCACACAACGATGGCACTCCTCAGATAACCCATTCGAGGGAACAGCCGCCAACGATTTTTTGTAAGGATAGAGCTTAGCAAACTGCGTGATTTTCCCCTTAAGAACTTGAACCCCAAAACGGGAAACTTCCCGGGTGAGAAAAAGCAGCGGTAGTCCACGAATAAGAATGAGATCAAAGCCGATAGGCTGCGAAAAAGTACGATACGTTGGGGGAAACGTTAGTCCCAACGTAGAAAAGGAACCAACAGTGGAGTCAAGTTGAGTGATTGCCGCTCTGGTCATATTGCTTTTAAATATGGCGACGCGATCCAATGAAGAGCACCTAAGCTGCCAAACCATTCTCATCATTAATACAAGAAGCTCTACATAATTTTTTGATTAAGTGCTCAAACTCTAACAGAATTTCGTCGCGGTTCAAGTGCGTGATGGCATGTTTCCTCGCTGCCTCACCCAATTTTCGCCGCAATGCAGGATTCTCCGCAAGAGAAGTTAGCGCCGCGGCAAACGCGTCAGCATCGCCCGAAGGCGTTATCATCCCTCGGCCTTCGAGCACGGATGCAATTTGCGAGCCGGCGTCAGCGGTGGCCAACACTGCGCGGCCGCTGGCCATAATTCCCGTCAATTTGGAAGGCATCACCAGGTCGGCGGCGCCGGATAGTTGTGGCATCAGGTGGACGTCCGCAAGGTTTAGGAGATCGTTGAGCGCATCGGTGGGCTGAAGCGGCAGAAATCGCACATTGTTCAAATTTTGAGACATGGCCAATAGCTCTTGTCGATAGGGGCCGTCACCACAAATCACGAAACAAATATCGCGCCGCACAGCAAGGCGAAGACTAACGTCAATGAGAATGTGCAGGCCCTGTTTCAGCCCCATATTCCCGGAATACAAGGCCACCACGGTATCGGTAGGAATACCTAGTTTCTGGCGTAAGGGACTAGGTACTGGCAAAGGATGAATGGCAACAGTATCAGCCCAGTTTGGGAACAAAATAGTTCGTGAGGACGGCACACCCTTGGCGCGGAGTTTGTCTTTCATTCGATTTGAAATGGTGGAGACACGGGCAAATTTGGCCATCAGCGTGCTTTCGATGCGATGCGCCCAGCGTCGCAAGAATGGCGAAGAAAAATCGGTCAGCTGGAATGCAACATCTACCTCGAAGTCTTGAATGTGCAGCCAGGAGACGGCGCCGGAGAGCCATGCGGACAACAAAGTGAGCGGGGAGCCGAAAAAAGTCGGCTCGATCTGCAAAACCAGATGTGGCTTCCAAAGCGCTTGAGTCAACATTACCGGGGCACTGCTGAGGGTAAAACTTGCGAGATATGCCATGCGCCTCCAGCCACGAGGCATTCGCGGGACCCATAAAGGACAACGGAATGTCTCGAGTGAGCCGCCTCCGGTGGCAGGCAACCATCGTTCTCTTTTAAAACGCCAGGAGGAATATTTGTCGAAGACTCTCCAAGTCGGATAGTGCGGTGGAGAAGTCACAACGCGCACTTGGTGGCCGCGTTCGGCGAGCCAATGGGCCAGTTCACCGGTGTATTTGCCGGTGCTGATAAGCTCAGGAGAAAAATTTATCGAATTGATCAAAATCCTCATAATCGGAATTAAACATTAGTAATCGCCGGTACAACTGTTAAGCCATAAGAATGAAAACAAAAACTAGTGCACTGCGAACGCTTTACGAATCAGTGTCAGGGCAGTGTCGAATTTTGCAAAGCGCCTTTCAATTTAGCCCAGCGCTGCTGGAGGTATTTCTATGAGACCGTGTATAAAGTAATTAATACGTTATCAGCATGGACTTATCTGCATACTACGATTATTTAATGGCAGTAGCGAATATCTCGGAGCGATCGTCCGCTTCCTTGGTAATAATTTCGACCCTATATTTCCAAGAGCGCAACAAATCGCGACAACGGTCATGAATTTCTTTGCCGTGGGTTGCCAAGAAGAGCATGGGCTCATATCGCTGAAAGCACTCGCGCGCGCCGATGAGGGCCTTCCATTCCGCGCCTTCAATATCCATTTTGATGCAATCCGGCGGAAGGATTTCCCGCGAAGCAAGTAAGGTATCTATAGTCGACAAATTGACATCCACACTTCCGGAGGAGTCCAGTTGACCCATGGCCCCGGTAGACTCTGCGCGAAACTTTGCGGTTCCGATTTCATCGGATATTGCCAACTGAAAGATCCGAACATTTTGCACTTGGTTAATCGCGAGGTGCCGTTTGAGGAATTCCACATTCGCTGGGAGAGGTTCGAATGCAAAAACATTGCCGGGTGCAACGCAGAAAGCACCGAGGAGAGTATAGAATCCGACATTTGCACCGATATCATAAAACGTACGATCCTTTTTTAGTTCGCGGGCCATTAAGGCCTGCATTTGAGGTTCATAACCGCCGAGCCAGAAAGCGTGTCGTTGCGAACCAAGTATCCATTTCTTTCCGCGCAGCGGTCCCTGCAGGATGGGAACGGTCATCCCACGCGGCAAAAGCCGGAACGGAAATCGAACGACCTTCCCTGCAAATGTATCCGGGCCCACAGCGGAAAAATCGATCATCGATTAGAGTCCTGTTGTGCAGCTTCCTGAAGTGCGCTTCCGGAGGACAAGGCAGCTTCATAATCCGCCAGACGTCTGTTGGTCACCGATTCCCAGCTAAAGGTACTGGCCATTTTGATTGCGCCAACGGATCCTAATTTTCGCCGCTCATCCTTATACCTTAGGCTTCCCAAAACCCGGATAAGATCGTTCAAATCGCCAAGAATATAAGTTAAACCATTTCCGTCAATCCGCTCTACTGCATTCATGGTGTGGTTCACGACGATAGGCAAGCCACAGGCAGCAGCGTCCAACATAGACAGCGACTCCTGCGTTGGCCAAACGCCGATGTCTGCAGCGTGATAGAGCGCGCCCAATTCGTGGACGGGCGTGAAATCCCGGGTGACGCATCCATCGCATTTTCGAATTGCGTCGCCTTGCCGGCCGTCGCCCACAAAGAGGCCTCGATAAGGTTCTCCTTTGCTGCGCAATTCCGCCACGGCGCGCGCCAGCAAAGCAGGATTCTTGTCGCTTGTAAATCGTCCTGAATATACGCACACAATATCTTCGCCGGCAAATCCCAATTCCCTACGCAACGAAACTCTTTGGGCGAACTCGTCTGCATGGGTGTCTGGGAAAAACAGCTCCGTATCCACGCCTAGAGGAGAGATAACAATTTGTTTCTCCGGAACCCCGAAGAATCGGGTAGCAACGTCAGCGCAGTCGAGAGAAATACAGTGGCATTTCTGGCTGGCGAAGCTTGCCAACCGACCAGGAATTGTTCGGGTGACGAGGCAATGAAATTTTTGGGACGATGAAGCCTTGTTTGTTCGAGAAGCCAGCGGAAACACTGAAGAGTGATAGTGACATCCCGAAAAGAACTTATAACCGAAACGCAGTTTGTACCAAGCGACTTGATTGGCAATCCAACCGATGGGGGTCATGGTCTGCACTACATCAGGCCTCAATGAGGCCAGCTTTTTTCCCAAACCGGCTATGCGCATGTGGCCAAAAAGTTGCTGATGCCCCAAGATGTGCACGGTGTAACCGTCAAAGTGTTCTACGGTGCCAGTTGGCAAGGGTTGGGCGAAATTTTTGTAAGTTTGCCGTTCGCCTTTCTCGCGATAAGAGAGCGGCAGGTCGGTGGCGATAACGTGGGTTTCCACGCCGGCGCGCGCCAGATACTTAGGAAAGGAATTTTCCAAATATCCCATGCCTGGCGCAAAGAATTCAGAAACTAGAACGACGGTCATTTTATACCTGGGCATCACGTTGGCTTTGGGCGTCGACGGCACAGGCCTAAGAATCTCCGACGGTTCCGTCAACAAATCGTTTCTCCAATCTCGGAGACAGGGGTCCCGGAAAAGATTTAATAGCGTCCTTATAGATGCCCATTAGCTGGCGATAGTTGGACGCGGCGGTCATATTGCGAAGATATGTGGCGCGCGCGGCAGCAGACCATTCGGCCCATCGCAACGGGGAAGAAGACAACGCTGAGCGTAGAGTATCGGACAAAGAAGCGACGTTACCCGGCGAGAAGTGCAATCCGTCGCTGCCGTTCGAGACAATGGTGCCCAAGGCACCGTGGCCCGGGACAATGACAGGGGTACCGACGGAAAAAGCTTCAAGAATCGACATAGCAAAATTCTCGTAAGCCAACGAAGGAAGCACGACCCATTGAGAGGTCGCAAGGTATTCCAGAACAGTGTTGCGCGGTTGCGAGCCGAGCCATTCGACAGTGGAGTCGCCAGCGTAGCGACTTTGCAACATGGGCCGGTCCGGCCCATCCCCTAATATGACCAATTTATAGTCCGGCCGGCACAACCGGGACCAAGCTTCTAATAGCAGATGAACGCCTTTGGCGCGATTTATGGATCCCGCGAAAATAACTCTCGGAGACCGCAACGCCACGAGAGCGCCAGGATCGGGAGTAAAATTGGGCTTAACAAAAACTTTGTCGCTTGGCAGTCCCGCGCGAATCAGAATGTCCTTACTGAATTCAGTTAATGCGATGTAGGCTTGCACCTTCTTGCGATAAGTCCCCGCCCAGCGATGAATAACATTCATGGACGTGACTGCAAGCGTTCGAAAAAAGGATGAACTATGACAGCGGTGACGCAACGCGGACCAGGGGAACCGTCCGACACAATCTTCGCAGGGCCGGTCGTCGCGCAGCAGCAGCGCATTAGCGCAGGCTAATCGGTAATTGTGCAATGTTTGGACCACAGGAACTTCAGCCGCGTTAGCTGCCCAATAAATACTGGGACTGAACAACGGAAAAGTATTGTGGACGTGCAGAAGATCGGGACGGTAACGCTCGATGGCTTTGCGGACCAAGCGGTGGCCTCGAAAAGACCATACGGTACCGACTCCAGCGGAAAACAGCTTAAAAACGTTGGCATCTTCGAGCTCTCCGGTCCAGAGAGACAAGGTTTGCACCTCATTCCCGTGCTCGCGCAGCAACTGGGCCTCCAGGTCCACGACAGTTTCCTCTCCGCCCCAGCCAGGACGATACTTGTTGTGTACCTGAAGAATGCGCATGCCATTATCCGTTAACGTAAATAACTGGGGTGTTCAGCCTGCGTAGCGCAAGTGCTTGAGTCCACGAAACAACCGGTAGAAGGATATGCCGGAGCGGCTCACACGACATTGCTGCTCTATTTCGCGATCGCCCCACAAGGTGAATCGCCTCAAGCTCATCGCTTGGCTGGACAAAGTTTTTATCGGCAATTGATTTCTTCCCGGCCGCACGCCAATACCGAGATTCAATCCAGTGTCCCGCGCAATCTGGAGAATCTCCGCGGATACCTTACCGCTAGGATAGGCGATAATCGTCGGAACTTGCCCGGTTATTTCTTTAAGGTCTTCTTGTGCGGCACTGATCTGTTCATGAATTTCAGCGCGGGAATAATTCGGCAGAATGGCATGGTCCATAGTGTGATTGCCCAAGAACACGCACTTGTGCATCGCAAACTCACGCAATTCACTTGGCGAAAAAGGACGGTCTAAATCCCCGACGGGACGAAGGGCATTGTCGCCGTAAGCTTTCTTCAATTGTGCTTCCACCTCGTGGGTCTTCAGAAGTTTGTAGGCGGCGATCACGCGATTGATTCTAGAAAGCTGGTCCGGCCTTTTGCAGTACTCGCGGTACAGCACATCCCACCAGAAGGCTTTTTGCTGTTTTACATGGCCGGTGGAGATAAAAAAGATGGCGGGAACATCGAATTCTTCGAGAACAGGCAAGGCACGGACGTTGTTGTAATAACCATCATCGAAAGTTAGCAGAATATATTTTCCGCCAGGGGGAAGCCCTTGGACGATGTCCGAAGGAGAAACAAAACGATAGGAGTGAGATTTGAAATGACTAACGAGCGTGCGAAACATATCGACGGTAATGGCCTGCTGAGGATCCATGCTGCCGGAAGCCAGTTCCGCAGCGCTGGTGAAGAGCCCGTGAAACAAAAAACTGATGAGATGATTTCTTTCCCTCCCGAAGCGATGCGTCAGGTTGGTTAGCGACGCATCAAGAGAATGAATGAAGCGGTTAACACTCATGAAGGTTGTAACGAATTGTGATTTCGCGAGTAATCGGCATCAAGCGTCCATATCACTTTGCTTATATACCAGCGAATAGTGATAGGTCATAGCGGAAGTGCTGATGACGGGTGTTGTCCGAAGAGCTATTTCTTTGAACCAATAAGATAGTGTTCCCCGGAGTTTGCCTTTTCTGAAAATGTAACTCGGCAGTGCACTATGGCAAGGATATGCTTCGAGAACGGTCATTCCACAGCTCTGCACCAGGCTGCGAATCGTTCTGGGATTATAAAAATTTATGTGTCCGACGCGGTCAAAAACAAAATCGTGCGACATTCTCCAGTTATCTTCGAGAGGCACTTCAATAAACACGGTCTTTGCCACCTTGGCAGCATCATGAATGAGGCGCCGCGGGTACTCCACGTGCTCGAGGACGTGACTAAGGATAGCGAGATCGAAGCTCTTTTCTGAAAATGGGAGATCATATCCATCGAAGAGCTGTACCCCGCAATTGGGGATTTTCTTTTCTTGAACCTGGCGTACAGCGCTGGGCGAAATTTCCAGTCCGGTAAATTGAGAACCAAAACGCAAGTGCGCCAGTCGTTCCAGGATGGCGCCATCTCCGCAGCCTATTTCGAGAATGTTAGCGTGGGGCAGATTAGCGCATAGACGGATTATGTTTTTGGATTTGTCGATTCCACCCAGGCGGCGCCACTCTGTTAAGGTGGCGTTATCTTCATAATAATCCGCATAATTCTGGACCAGTTTTTCGTTTACCGACAACATAAGGCTCTCTCAAAGTTACTCGCACCATCCAAAGCCGTTCTATAGGCAATCGGTTGGAGCACGGCTACGACGTATCAAAACTGATCAGAGGAATTATTTTTCAAGTACGTAGAAGACTCCCGAAGGACGAAATTTCTCAAGAGCTCTTTCAGCATGGTACCTGCGGTTCCAAATCGGCAGCTTGCAAAGCATGGAGTCCAGTCGCAGCATGAGACGTGAACCGTAGATATTCTTCTTTAACTTGCGATTGAGGTACATGATGGGTGCGAAGCAGAATCTTCTTTCAGACACAACCTTGAAGCCGACCTCTTGGATTAATTGTCGCATGAGATGGAGGGGAATCCCTCGCTCATGCTTCGACAGTCCCTCCCTCGGTTTTCTCCAATCGCCCATAGAAATTGTCGGCTCTCTGAGTAACACGAATCCGCCCGCGCTCGCGCAGCGATATATTTCCCTGACCACTCTTGAGACGTTGGGAATATGGTGGAGGACGCTTAAGCAGGTGATGAGGTCGAAGGTGTTATCAGGAAAAGGTATGGACCCGTCGGGTTCGGGAAGCACGTACTGTGCTTTAATCGCCGGTCGAAGATTTTCTGAAGATTCGAGAATCGTTACTCTATCCAAACTATCCATTATTGGGAGTAATTCAGAGCCATCACCACCGCCTAAGGAGAGAACATTCGAAAATCTGCGGCTGGGAAGCCATTCGTAAGCGTGGAATTGGTTGAGTTCATGATATTTGTACTGCCAGTCGGGTCCTCTGATTTCGGTGGTTGCCTCCTTTTCGTCAGCGAACCACGCCGCGACCTCTTCGCCTGAGAATTCATCGCCGTAAAGTCTTTTTCCTTCCAGGCACTCCTCGATTTCCCTCAGATTTCTTAGTCGGGAACCGCGATTCTCCGCGGATGAGTTCACCTCATTTTTGCTGGCCTGCACTACTTCACGGCTCATTTGGACTCCATATCCGAGAACAGGAATACATTACTAGCAACCGGTTCTCTGAAAGCTATATTCTTCTCCGCCGGGCGACACATTGAATATTTTATATCCGGCTCGGTTAAGAGCGAGAATGGCTTGTTTGGTTTTGCGAACCCCAATTTCAGGCCAGCGGTGATGAAATTCGACAAGTAATTGTTTCACTTCAATGCCGCAGCGTAAAAGGTCATCCAGCACAGAGTATTCTGCGCCCTCAATATCCATCTTTAAAAGATCGACTTGCCCATGGCCAAGGTCGCTCATGATGGTGCTTAGGCGATGCACTGGGACTACAATGCCGGGCCGGCGCGATGCAGTCTGCATAATCGTATGAGAAATATGGTCGGGGCTTTCGGGGGGTAAAAATTGAGAGTATCCATCAAAGTCGGCGATACCGTAGCCGTGAAAGATGAAGCCGGAGGGCAAAGGTTGCTTGTGAATCCAGGCAATGCACTCCGGGGTGGGATCGAAGGCGTGGACGGAGGCGCCGAAACCACGGATCAAGTCCAGATCAAAGGAAATGTCCTTACCTACTCCGCAAGAATAGACCGTACTGGTTGCTGACAAACCGTCGGGACAGATACACCAGCGGGCGCCTTGGTTGCCCAACCAAAGCTGTGGGCAATGGGTTTGAACGCCCTGCCAAAGGTCTTGGCCCTGAAGCGCGCGGGTGATGCGCTTGATCCTTTGAGACGAAGATCGCCAAACTGCGCCGTTTGTAAATTCTTTCAACATTTCAACGTTGGGCAGAGACCGCTGGCTTTTTGATGGCCTTCACGAACAGGAGATGCCCGACGAGTTCGCGAAGAAAAGTCTTTTCGAATGCGGCAGCCAGCCTAGTCGAGGAAGGAAGCAGCCGCGGATCAATTTGGATAGGCCGAAGCTTTGCAATGGTAAAGAAGTTGGACATTTCGTTTTCAATTTCTGCACGCGTGAAGCGGCGATAGAAAATGCCGCCGGCGTGAAATCCTTGCTGTTGTTTTCGCAGAAACCGTCGCAAAAAACTATAGTAATAGACAGTGAGGAGGAAAAGCCCACCGGGTTTGAGCGCAGCGCTAACACCTTCCAAGAATTCTACACGCTGTTGTACGGCCGGTATGTGTTCGAACAGCTGGGTGGAGACCGCCAAGTCAATCGTCTGTGGAGCAATGCGCATTTGTACGGTGTCCGCCCAGACTAAACCAAGTTTCTCAGACGTTCCGATTTTCTGCGCTAGAACCCGGAGCGATTCCTCAGAGAGGTCAGCCGCTAGAACGGTTCGCGCGTCCCGCAGCAGGCGCATCGTAACCCTACCAGTTCCGCAAGCCAGGTCCAGAACTCTCGCGCCAGCAAGAGCAGAGCCGTCCTGAAAGATGGCCGACATTTCCACGCGATTAGCAACCTCGCTGAAGTGGGCATCATAATTTTCAGCTTTCAAGTCTCTGGCTAGCTGTTCGTCCCTCGCGACGGAATCTAGGGGCCGTTGTCCAGGAAGCAGCCGCAGAATGCCATTCACGATATCGTAGCGCGCGCTACATTTCCGACATCGCACGGCGCCCGCCCCGACGCGATCGCCTTCCGCAGGCTCGCACACTGCCAAGGTTCCCAAGTCCTTCGGGCATACTATCAAATCGATTAACGCCACAGGAAAAGTCACCGGCCCCTCATCTGCTTTCTTCGCCGGGTTGACGATCTGCCGATGAGGTTTCCGACACATCTTCTGTCTCCGCCGCAAGGGGTTGCTTGGCCGAGATACCTCGTCTGACGCTTCCGGTCATCCTGGCAGCGAGAGCACAGACCTTCAAAAGCATAAGCGAGTCGGCAGCGAACCAGAGGGCAGCAACAGAGGAGCCTGGAAATAGCAGCATGTCAAAAAGCGGCTGAATTTTTCCGCCGAGTTGTTGTTTGTACGACGAACGGCCCCACATCAGGTGATAGCGGTTGTACCCCGATCGGATTAGATATTGAATGGTTAGCCAAAGACTGATATTCCCGAGATTTAACCGATCAAACCGTGGATCATGAGCCAGGACAATGAGATAAGCTTCTTCTTGGTGGAGAAACGAGAGCGTGCCTGCGACGATCTCATTTTCGAAACGAAGACTACAAAGCAGACCTGACTCCTGCACCAACCTCCACCGATGGCGCCGCAAGTCTTCTGTCCAGGCAGTTCTGCGGCCCTTTTTGTCCATCCGCAAATGGTTAAGTTCGAAGAGGCGCTCATAAGACTTGTAGGTAATGTCTAAGCGGGTATTTTCCTGGAATCCCCACTCAGAGTTCCACTCCTTATTGAGCCGGCGAACGTAGTATGGCAAGTGCTTGCGGGTACTGGTGCCGAGGGATTGCAGATATTCAGAAGGAGTATCCGGCAATTGTATGCAGTGGTCCTCCGTGCGTTGGCGAATAGCGAAGGCCTTCCAGAAACTCTTACCGAGCGGAGGCTGTGGCTCCGCCATCCAACTGAGTTTAACGATGTGTGCACGCCGGGTTTGCTGAAGCTTTCTCAGCAACAAGCTGTCCGCATCGGCGGGCCCGAAAATGGCGATTTCTTTAAAAAGCCCGGCCCATTTGCCTTCCCGGTAAAAACACTTCTCAATCACTTGGCCGGACCGGCCTTCCAGAAAAGCAACCCTCTGTGCCGGAGGCGCCCAGTAGGACTCCGCAAAACCCGCGGAAGAAAACCAGTTCTGATCACTCAATCGTTGAAGGCTGGATCGCCTTTCCGCGGACAGCTCGGAGATTGCAAAATCATGAAATTCTGGATGGTCCGGCGAATCCTCACGAGAAGTCATTGTGCAATTCTAGTTTACGATTCTCAGCGCATCATGGGTAATCAAAATGGGCTCAAGGACGCAGCTCTTATTGGAGTCACGATGTTGGACGCGGGCTAGGCGCTGGAGACGGAACGGGTTTCAACCGTACTTTGAACGCAGATCGCGGCTGAAGTGGCGCGAAGTAGAGGAGAATGATTAAGAGTCCCAGCCCCCCTGAGAGGAAGGTCGTAAACATGGAGAGGTTGGCTAGGCTGTATGTAGCGTAAAAGGTTGCGAGACCGGTGAAACGCGGGTCCTGATGCTGGGTGAACGAGTCGATGCACCAAAAAACAACGGCGCCGATCATAGAAATGAGGAGAATTCCGGGAAGTCCGAAAGCAGCTATTCCATCAGTGGCCCAAAAGTGGGCAGTAGTGTCAACGAGGGGATTGTAGTAGTAGTAGCCGATTTCCGTGCCCAACGGATAATGAAAAGGATAACGAACGAACAAGTCTACAATTTTCAGGTGCGAGTAGTGGGTAAAGGGATTGTGCTGGAAAAAATTCAGGTACTGCCCTGTTAGCAGGCCCGCAAGACCGAACGACCGGAAAAAAACCAGAAATAACAGACCAAATAAGACCAGGCCCGGCTCTTCGCCAGAAAAAATATAGGCCTCACAGAGTAGCGCGAAGAATGCCACGACTACCCACGTTAATTTTAAGGCGAAGGGAACCTTGCCGATTCGAAAAAGAAGATACAGACCCAAAATAAAAACAACGGACAAGAGGGAGGCTTTGGTGCCGAAACTGCTGTACACCAGGAGTTGCCCAAGAGCTCCGGCGATAAAAAAACTAGGTCGCTTATAAAATAATCCCCAAGCGATCAAGAATGGGTTAATCGCTCCATAGAGCCACATCACCGAGTAGTTAGTCAGAGGCCCGGTGCTCATTTCACTGGCGGCATCTCTAACGTCGTAAATTTCTGAGAATGATACGAGATGGATGTTATTGCGAAGAGTAAGGAAGGCGGTCCCGCCACAAATAATGATGAGCAGTGCAAAGCCATACCAAAAAACTGACTGGCCTTCACGGGTAGGCCTGGGCTGGCGAAGCGGAAAAAGATAACTTGATCCGAGAATTGCAAAGCCCACAAAAAGGGTCACTATTAACCGGGCTATGCTCGGCAACTCGCTAAGCTGCACGAACAGCGGAATGATCATCGAGGGTATAAAGACGGTGAGGTATAGCACCCAGTAGCCAAGTTGGGATGGCCGGGTGATCTCCATGGGCATCCACAGGCTCGGCAAAACGCTGCAGACAAAAGCCAGCGCCAGATATCTGTCCGGCGGAACTGTGTAGGTGAAACCGTAATAGCCGAAGATTAAAGAAAGCCAATTGATGTAGGCCCAACGCAAGAGCAGCACAAAAAGAATAACTCCCACGACCAACCAAACTCTTCGTTTGGTTGCTACCTTGACGTGCGCCGAACTTTGAATCCGATCTTTCACTTCAGTTGAATCCAATCGAGGTGGTGACAAATTCCGAAATACATTTTCATTTCCGACATATGGATCAGGGGACAAAATTCCCCTTGGCCACCGCGGTCGATAATATGTTACGTCGCTCCGCTCGGAAGCAACTGAGGAGCGCGACCGCGAGGGCCGCGGAGTATGCCGCGGCTGAGGCCAACATTCCATAAACCGCCCCGTGCAGGCCGAATCGAATCACAAGAGGTATCCCTAACAGAAAGGTGGTGGCGCCGCTGGCGACGTAGGCGTAGAAAACGGCTTTGGGTTTCTCAAGGGCCTTTAGAGCCGCGTTGATGGTGTTACCGGTACCCATAATCATCGGCAACAGCGCAAGTAGACCTACCAGCGAGGCGATGTGATCGAATTTCCCGGCATACAATCTGTGCATTAGCGGCTTGCCGACAAAGTTGAGCGCAACGGCGTAACGAAAGCATCGGCAGGACTAGAAGATTCATCGCGCCGAACACTTGATCCATAGGCACGACCAGATTGGACATGGCGCGGAGGTCGGCAACTTCTCTAACAGACAGCAAACCTGCTGTAAGCCAATAGTATCCCTGGGTCGTAAATTGAAAAACAAGAGCGGTTACGAATACCCAGCGAGAATATTTCCAGTGTTCAGACCAATACGATGGCTCGGTTGCCGCGAAATCTTCGGCCGTTTCGTCGTGGGGCGAAGTTCGCATGACAAACAAACCGGCGACGCACCAAGCCAATGCCGCGATCAGAAAGGCGTAAAATCCATTCAATATCCGCGTCCGTATGGACAGCTCTAAAAGCACCATCGAAGTGACGAAAAAAATAGTAGAAAATTTTGCCGCCAGGTCGGGCCGTCGCCGCATGTAAAAAGTTCGGCGTACAAAGGAAGCTGTCAAAAAAATACCGCAGCTCAGGGCCATGCCCAGAAGAGTGTAGGATGCCTTGCCCGGCGCGACCCAAGCGAGCACGCCCCAAACAGAGGTTAGCAGCGCAGTGAGCGCGAGGCTCAGAAGGACATTTGTACGCCACAGCAAGTTTTCATATGAACCAAACTTATCGTGATATCGGCCGGAGCCATAGATGGTATAGGCCTCAAGGATTGCTGCGTTATGCAAGCCCGACAAAAGGGTAAAGATGGTGTACGTCAATGCAAAAATGCCGTAGCTCTGTTGGGGCTGTGTGCGGGCCAACGCGATATTGATGAGAAAAATTGCACCAACTGAGAAGGCCTGGTCGGCAATGCTAAATCCCATTTGACGAACGCGACTCTGAGATAAGGAAACCAGGTTCAGATTAGATAACGATCCAAGGGAAGGACTTTGGGCTTGCGTGGCCGGTTGTTCCGGCACATAAGGGCTACCCAAGTCGCCGATGTTGCGCTTGCTGTTCACAAAATATGCTTGCCGTATCCAGTGGGACAATGCAACGCCGCGCTACCGACCGGCGTCAGAGCGAAATATTCCGCGACGAGGCGCAGATCCAGCCTATTCGGCGTCATCAACTCCAGGCTTTGCACTTCTCCGCGTGACGCGAATATGGACACTACTGAATACTTCTCGTGCGAAGATTTTCCGAGGATCGCTGGGATCCGTCTCGTTCCACCGTTCCCGGATAAAGACGAACAGCGCAGCCGCGCATAAAAAGACCAACCCGCCCAGCAGGGCTATTAACGACCGAGGAGGAAATGATTTTCCCTCGGGGACCACTGCGGCATCCAAGACTTTTACGCTGGGGGTCTCTTTGGCCTCTTGCACTTTGGCAAGTTCATATTGCTGCGTCAAAATCTCAAAAACCGTTTCTTGGATTTTGGTGCGTCGATATAGATCAGCCCAGGTAACGCCCAAGATGGGAAGTTGCCGAATCGACGGGTATAGGGCATCGGCAGAAGTGGCGCGAGGATCGGTGGTGTTGCCGCCAAGCTTTTGAAGCTGATTTTGAAGTTCAGAAATTCGCGCTTGTATGGCGCGCACGCGTACGTTACTGGGAGTGTAAATCTGCTCCAGGCCTTTCAGCTCCGATTCGGCAGCGATCATTTCTCCCTGGATTGCAGCAGCGGCCTCAACCATCGCGCGACCTTGCTCTTTGATATCGATAGCCACATTCTTACTGGCGAATTGACTGAATTTTTGAGCAGCGTCGTCCAGGTCGAGCTTAACTGCGGCAAGACGTTCGTCAAGGAAAACGCGTTCACGGTGGGCGGCGGAAGTAGATAGTTGGACCGAAAGCTGATTTAGCTCTTCCACGTGGGCTTGAGCAATGGCGGCAGCGCGCTTGGGATCGTGGTCGGTGACGGTGATCGTAACTATGCCGGTCTTGCGGTCTTCCGAGGCTGCGGTGTTTTCTGAAAGGGTTTTCCTGGCGTCTTCGGTGTGCTTGACGGAATAAACTTTTTTAAGCTGGAAACGATCCACCAAGCGGTCCTGTACAGTGCGACTCTTAAGAATTCCGACGAAAAGAGCGCCGGTGCTTTTGACCCCGAGAAGATCGCCGGCAACAGCGCCGAGGCCACTGCCACCACCGCCGGCCTTGGAGGTGAGAGCTGCTAACATAGCCAGTCCCCCTGACTGATTGTCTGGCGGCATCAATTGAACGGTGGATTCGTAGCGCGAAGGAATGAGAAAGGCAACAGCGAGACCAACGCAAAGGCCAGCCCCAATTGCGCGAGCCAGAAATCTGCGATTGTTCCACAGCAATTGTGCCCGCACCAAGGTCGCAGACTTGAGGTCATCAAAAGTTAGATCATTTTCTCTAAGGTCTTCAATAGGAACAGCTGGAGAAACCTCGGTTCGTGTCTTTAAACCCGAATGTGCCACGTCTTGCCCTCTAAACTAATCTTGAGTCGTAAATCGCATATCAAATCGCATCTAAGGATATTTCTATTGTAATCCTGGTGCTGGCTGCATTTAATGGTTTAATCGGCTGGAGCGCTCATGGATTGCCCCCTCGGAATGACCACCCAGCTGGGTTGAACTGAACTTGCATCGAAACGCTTATATTGCGCTGCTGCCCCGGTACAATTGAGGGGAACGTCCATACCTCATATTGCACATTACCAGAGAATGCCATCGAGCGAGTGCTCCAAACGTCCGCGCCGATGCTTCCATCGGTGATGGTGCCGCCGCCGGGAATAAAGCGTGGATCCTGGCTGACCTTCTCGTGGCGATAATAAAACTTCAGCCGATTCCGTGGAGTGAACCAATAATTAGCCCAGCCCTGTGCGCCTTGCCCGTCGCGTCCAATCCAGCTCCCGAGCAAGTTTCCGTTGTTTGTATACCCACTCAGGTAACGAGTGTTCCAGTAGAAAAAGCCGCCACCGATAGCACCTCCGGCGGGAACATCGGAGTACACACCTTCGACTCGGAAATCGAGCTTGGGCACTTTTGGAAGATGGGAGAAATATAACCCGGCGCTGATGGCGGAGCGATCAAGATAGGCGATAGGAGAAATTTGATCATCGCTGAATGCATCACCGTAAAAAGTCACCGAATTCCTGAGCTTTGGAAGGCGATATTCCCAGTCCACTGCTGAGCGTCGATCGCCGGGGTCATTCGCCGAGCCTGGAGAACCGTTGGCACTCACTGCACCACCGACGGTAAAAAGGCTTTTGCCGAAGGTGCCAAATGTGAGTGGCACACCTGGGCCAGCCATGATGGTGGTGCGTGAAAAACTGAATTCAAAATTGCGAGTGGGCTTGAAAGCGATCTTCTCGCCGTGCAGATATGGTTGAGGTGAATAAGACTGAAGAAATGTTCCGGTGGTGCCGTTTGGCCCTTGTATAAATTGCTGGCCCGACAGTTGACCGAAGAACACCTCAAGACGCATAGGCCCGAGGAAGCCGAAGATCCACGGTAGTTGTAGGGGAGAAACGCGACTGATGCGAAACATGGGGATTGGTTCGGCGTTGTCGCTGAACAGCATGGGACCGCCTAAGGTTGGACCCCACCACAAACTTTGCTTTCCGAAAGTGATCTGCCAATTGTCGAGATTTAATCCCGCGTAGGCATCCAGCAACTGAACGCGGCTTACAGCGTTAATGGGCGTATCCGGCGGCATGGACGGCACAACTTGCGCGTGGGCTATCGTTTCTCGCGCGCTAAGAGATAGGGGAGGGGCCGAGGGGGCATGCTGGTACTCGGCCCGAACGTAGGCAACCCAACGTCCAGATGAGGCCCACCCAGAGATTCCCGTGATGGAGTTGACGCCTGCCTCGTATGGCCGCCCGTAATCATTGGTAAAAGTTTGACCGAAGTCGTAGTGCAATCCTGCGCCGAGTGGGTTCCCGGAAATGCCTGTCACGCGTGAGTAAACAGACTCAATACGCGCACGAAGATTGCCACCATCATTTTCCAGCTCGTCGCGAAATTCCAGTTGCAACATGTTGTATATATTTGCGACTTCACCAGTGTCCGAATCATCGACGCCGTCACCCGCTTCGCCGAGAAGTCGTGCACACTCAGTTCGCGTCCAGGGGCGCAGTGAGGCAAAAGCGGTATTGATCGCTCCCATGGCCATAAGCCGCTCGATAGCAGGATAAATCCAGCTATCCAGCGGAACGTAGGGCGAGCCTCGTTTATTCGCGGGTAAATATCCATCACCGCGCACAATCTGGCCA
>Ga0193728_1000343_pt1 | contig 22242 bp, 19 predicted proteins | sample U1c1metaG_FD_143037 | JGI IMG/M metagenome (GOLD analysis project Ga0193728, IMG submission 143037) | Soil microbial communities from a riparian zone of the East river system, Colorado, United States - U1c1 | ecosystem: Environmental > Terrestrial > Soil > Riparian zone | place: USA: East River...
CAGAACGCCGAGCGCTGGCTCGCAAACGCCTGACGCGCCCGTGCCGCGTGCGCTCGCTCGGCGTGGGGGCGCGCTGCAGGCGAGCGCTGCGGCGCGAGTTGGCAGACTTAGGGCGATGAGGTCGAGGCTCGAGCGTCTGCGCACGCGCACCAGCGGATACACCGTCACGCCGCAGCAGTACGCGTACGTCGCGTACGTCGCGCTCGGCGCGCTGACGCTGATCGTGCTGAGCGGCGCCGCCGTGCGCTTGACCGGCTCAGGCCTCGGCTGCCCCGACTGGCCACGCTGCTACGGCAATGCATATCCGCCGCTGACGGCGCACGCAGTGATCGAGTTCTCCAACCGGCTGATCACCGTGCCCATCTCGATCGCCGCTGGCGCCGCGTGGCTGCTCGCGCTGCGCCGGCGCCCGTATCGCCGCGACCTGATGTGGCTCGGCGCGCTGCTGCCGCTCGGCGTCGTCGCGCAGGCCGTGCTTGGCGGCTTCACCGTGCGTGGCGCGCTCGACTACGGCTGGGTGATGGGGCACTTCGCGCTCTCGATGCTGATCCTGCTCGCCGCAGCGCTGCTTGCGTGGCGCGCCGGGCAGCAGCTGGCGCTCAGCGAATCGGTCGAGCGAGGCGCCGTGGCGGCCAAAGAGAACGGCTCGCATGGCCTCACGGAGGGCCCGACGCCGGATCGCAAGCTGATCTTCGCCGCGCGCGGGCTCGTCGCGCTCGGCGCGCTGACGATCTTCGCCGGAACGGCCGCGACCGCCGCCGGGCCGCACGCAGGCGGCTCGCCCGGGCAGAAAATCAACCGACTCGACTTCGACGGCCACGGGACGATGGACTTCGTGATCCACCGTCACGGCGAGATCGCGCTCGCGTTCGGGCTCGCCGCGGTCGCGCTGTGGTGGTTTGCACGTCGCCGCGCGGCGCCCGTGCTCGCGCGCCGCTCGCTGACGGTGCTCTGCGTTTTGCTCGCATTGCAAGGTGTCGTGGGCCTCGATCAGTACAAGACACACCTGCCGACAGAGCTCGTCTGGGTCCACGTCGGGCTGGCCTGTGGGGCCTGGCTGGCGGCCGTTTGGGCTGCCTGTGCGGCCGGAACATTGGCCTCGCGCAGGGCGCCAATCGCGCCCGAACGGCCCGCAAGTGCGCCCCTTGGCGCGCCAAGCCCGGTCAAGTTCCCCGGAAATTAGGGGTTCCGCCGGGCCGATCTCCCGTGTTTATTGGTTCCGTCGTCCACACGAGCGGTTAGCCTGCTCGCAGTAACGACACCCTAGAAGGGAGCGGTATGACCAAGAACGAGCTGGCCGAGCAGGTCGCCAGTCGAAACGGACTGGCAGCCAGTCAGGCCCGACAGGTGGTGGAGACGGTGATCGACGTGGTCTCCGATGAGCTGGCCGCCGGGGGTGAGGTCGCGCTGGCCGGCTTCGGCAAGTTCAGCGTCAGTCACCGCGCTGCGCGGCAGGGACGCAACCCATCGACTGGCGAGACGATCAACATCGCCGCCAGCAAGGCTGCGAAGTTCTCGGCGGCCAGTGCGCTGAAGAAGCGTCTGAACGGCTGATCGTCCTTCGCGATCCCCAGAGGTCACCGGCCGCGTGCGGACCGGCGACCTCTGGGCCCCGAAGGCCGAGCAGGCGTGGACGCGCTCTGCGGGCGAACTTTTCTGACGCGCTAACCCAGGATTTAGACCGAGCGAGGAGGCTGTGCAGATCAGCTTTCTCCTCGACATCCGGGTGGTGCGGCAATGAGACAGACCGATCGCAGGCGCAGGGCGCGCTCCACGCGCTACAGCTCACTGGCGAGCTTCTACACGGCAGACCCGCGCCGCGTCGCTTCGCGCGAGTCAGACATAGGGCTGTGGTGGCGCGAGGCGCCCGACGGCCCGCTGCACCGCGCCGCGTGGGTCAGCGACACGGGCGAGCTCTACCTCGTCCGCCTCGGCCCGCCCGAGCAGGGTGGCGGCCGCGTTGAAGTGCTCGCGACGATCGCCGAGCGCGAGCGGCTCGAGCGCGTGCTCGAAGGCTGGCGCGACCGCTGTGGCGCGCCGCGCTCGCTGACATGGCTGCGCGAGCGCGCGGCGCGGCTTGGAGGTCGCGTGCGCGCTACGCACGCCGGCGTGACTGCGGCCGTCGTCGGCGCGAGCAGCGTGCTCGCCACCGGCTTGTCGCTCGCCGGTGAGCTCGCGTAGGAGCGCTCAGGAGCTGCGCAAACCGTCGTGGCGCTCGAGGCCGTCGTCTGGGATCTGCTCCCACGACGCGGCCGATGCGACGTACTGACGGAAGCTCGGGCGGATTCCCGGATCGCGATCGAGCGCGCCGAGCCGCACGGCGACAAGCTCGTCTGAGAACGGCTTACCGCTGAACAGCGCCGAGCCGCAGCTCGCACAGAACAGCTTCGGCTTGCCGCCCGACGGTTGAAAGGCGGTTAGCTGCTGCTCGCCTGAAAGCAGCCGGAAGCCGGCCTGCGGCACGCGCGCATTGGCCGAGGAGCCGGTGCCGGTGCGCCGCTGGCAGTACGTGCAGTGACAGTAGCCGCTTGAGACGAACGGCATCGTGATCTCGAAGCGCACGGCGCCGCACAGGCAGCCGCCTTGAAGCGGCGCTTGCGCGGAGGGCGGCTCGGCGATCGGCATCGACCCCATCCTAGGCGCCCGTCGGCGCGCGCTCCGCCCGAGCGACCGGCCGCTCAGGCAGGCCGAGCGCCTGTGCGACGGCTGGGTCAGCGAGGCTGTCGGCGAGCATGCTCGCGCCAGCGATCTCGCTACCGGCGAAGTACGGCACGCCGATCACGAACAGGCCTGCGGCGGCGGCCGAGGCGACGCCGATCGGCGAGTCCTCGAGCGCTGCCGCATCGCCCGGCGCGACGCCGAGGCGTGCGCATGCCTCGAGATAGATATCCGGCGCCGGCTTCGGGTGCTCGATCTCGTTCGCCGAGACGATCGCCGCAAATGGCCCGCCGTGCAGCAGGCCGGCACTGGCGAGCGTCCGCTCGAGGAACGCGCGCTCGGAGTTCGACGCGACGGCGAGCGGCGTGCCTGCGTCGGACAGTCGCGCGAGCAGCTCGATGGCTCCTGGGCGCGGCGCGACGCCCTGCAGCGCCTCCTCCATCACGAGCTCGTGCAGCTCGTCCATCAACGCCTCGCCGTCGCCCGGGCGCTCGAGGATCGTTTCGAGCTTGCTCGCCGCGAGCGCGCGAGAGGAGCCAATCAGCGTCCGCTTGTGCTCAACCGTGAACTCGCGCCCGAGGCCGGCGAACAGCGTCTGCTCGGCGCGCGTCCACGCCTCCTCTGTGTCGAGCAGCAGACCGTCGTTGTCGAAGACCACTGCGCTCGGCGCCCGCATCGCGCCACATCTTCTCGGAGATTTGCATGCGGCGCGCGTGAAGTTTGTGCCCGGAGCCGTGTCTCACTGCCACACGACACCCAACCGGCCGTCGATTTTCGGTCGAAGGAGGCTCAGAGATGAGACGGATCTTGATTGCAGCAGTTGCCACGAGCGCGCTCGTGGTGCCGGCGATCGCCGTTGCGCATGGCAGCGAGCGCAGCACGACTACAGAGCACCACGGCGCGCGCCACGCAGAGCGCCACCACCGCCGTCACCACCACCACGCACGCTTGATTGCATTCCACGCGCAGGCGCCGGCCACCACGACGCCGAGCACCGGCACAGGCGCGACGCCGCCGACGCCCGTGACTGCAGGGCGCGCTGGGACGGTCGCGTCGTTCACCGACGGCACGTTGACGATCACGCTCAACGACGGCTCGACGGTCAGCGGCAAGGTCACGCTCGGCACCGAGATCGAGTGCACCTCAACGATGGCAAGCGCCGCTGACAACGACAATCGATGGGGCAGCGACGGCAGCAACTCCGGCCCCGGTTCGGGCGAGGATCAGCGCGGCGACTCCTCAGGCCGCGACGGACGCGACGACGACGCGGGCGACGACGACGCCCACGACGAAGCCGAGCACTGCTCCCCGAGCGTGCTCGTGCCCGGCGCGAGCGTACGCGAGGCGCTGCTGAGCGTCGGCAGCGCGGGTGCGTTCTGGGTCAAGCTCGAGCTGTAGCGGCTCAGGCGTCGGTCGAAGCGCAACGAGGCGGCCTGCTCAGGCCGCCTCGTTCACGTCCCGCCGTTATTTGTCCAACGTTCGAAAACCGCTCACGCTCGCGGGTAAGGATCTCTCGATTGCGGCGTCTGGATGGACGAGGAGCGATGCGCACAAGACGATGAGCCCAAGAATCTCGATCAGCCTGCTCTCGGCGCAGTCAGACCAGCGCCTGCTCGCGCTCGCACGCGACGGTCACGAGCGTGCGTTCGAAGCGCTCGTGCAGCGCTACCGGCGCCCGCTGTTGCGCTACTGCCGCAGCATGAGGCTCGCCGACGCCCGTGCAGAGGACGTGTTGCAGCAGGCCTTCTTGCAGGTATGGCTCGCGCTCGCGCGCGGCGCCGAGGTCCGCGAGGTGCGCCCGTGGCTCTACCGCATCGTCCACAACGTCGCCGTCAACGCGATCCGCGCCGCCGGCGAGCCGCACGGCGAGCTGACAGACGCCGTGCAAGCCGACGCGGCGCTCGCGCGCGAGTCGAACCTCGAGCGCACGATCGCCGTGCGCGAGGCGCTCGGCGAGGTTGCTGAACTGCCGCGGATGCAACGGCAGGCGATCTTCCTGACGGCCGTCGACGGACAGACCCACGACGAGGTCGCAAGCACGCTCGGCATCACCGAGGGCGCGCTGCGTGGCCTGCTCTATCGCGCCAGGGCGACGTTGCGCAGCGCCGCTGCGGCGCTCACACCGCCGCCGCTGCTCGAGTGGGCCGCCGGCGGTGGCGGTGCCGGGCCGACCGCCGAACGACTCACCGAGGTGACGGCTGGCGGCGGCGCCGCTGGTATCGCCGGCGTTCTGCTGAAAGGCGCCGTCGTCGCAGTGACGGCAGGCGCGCTCGCAACGGGCGCAAGCGTCGTCGTCGGCGACAAGAGTGCCGCGCGCCCGCAACGTGCTGTGCAGTCCGACGGCGCTTCGGCGTCATCCCACGCGTTTGCGCCCACCGCGCCAGGCGAAGTCCTCGCAGCGGGTGCGTTTGGCTCGATACGGCTCGTCGCAGACCGCTCGCGTGCCCACCGCCGTGGCGACGATCGACGCCACGGCTCAAAGGGCGCAGAGCGCAGAGCGCACCGCTCCCGCGGTGGCTCGGGCTCGTCCGGGGACAGCGGCAGTGGTAGCGGCGAGCTCAGCGCATCCGCGCAGGGCCGCCGCGGCGACACAGGCACGTCCGGACACGACCGCGGCGGCGGCAAATCCGACGATGGCAGCGGCTCCTCGTCGACCTCTGGTAGCCGCGAGCGCTCAGGTGGGAGCGGGCGCGAAGCAGCATCGAACGGCGACGGTGGTGGCACGAGCGTCGATCGCTCCGCAGGCGACGGCTCGACGGGCGTTTCAGGCGAGCAGGCGTCGGGTGGCAGTGACAGCAACAGCAGCGGAAGTGGCGGCGGCAACGAATCGGGCTTGTCTGTCGCTCCGCTGATTGACAGCAGCACCGCGCCGGGTTCGCTCAGCGACGAGAGTGCGTCCGACGCAGAAGCCGCAAGCGGCGGCTCCGCGCGTTCCTCGAGCGCTATGCCAGCCCCACAACGCCCCTGACGCTCGAGAGCCAAGCGGGACAAGGACGCAGTGAGCGAAGCGTGCTCTGCACACGAGCGAGCGAGGACACAGTCCCGCGCCGGCTATCGAGCGTCAGCCGCAGCCGGTGTTGTTGCCGCAGGACGAGCAGGTGTAGCAAGACCCGGTCCGCTGCATCATCCCGCCGCACTGCCCGCACGCCGGCCCGAGATCGAGTCCCTGTAGCCGCGCCGGCACGACCGGCGGCGTGTCCGTAAACGATGCTGCCGGTGCACTTGAGCCGCCGTTGCCGGCCGACGCGCTCGGGGCGTCCTCGGGCTCCTCGGTTGTGGCCGGGCCTGCCGTGTCAGACGAGCTGAACGACTGTGCCGCATCCTGCGCCGCCTGGCGTGCGCGTACCTGCGGCGTGAGGATGCCGAGCTCCTCTTGCGCGTCTGTGTCGAGGAAGCGCGAAGCGAGCCAGCGCATGATGTAGTCCGGCATCGACTTCGCGAACGGGATCTCTGGGTTCTGCGTGATCCCCTCCGGCTCGAAGCGCATGTAGCTGAACTTCTGCACGAGCGTCTCGAGCGGCACGCCGTACTGCAGCGAGATCGAGATCGCCGTTGCGAACGAGTTCATCATCCCGCGCAGCGTCGAGCCCTCCTTGCCGATGTCCGTGAGGAAGATCTCGCCAACTGAGCCGTCGCCGTACATGCCCGCCGTGATGTAGCCCTCATGCCCCGCGATCGAGAACTTGTGCGTGATCGACTGGCGCTCGACCGGCATCCGCTTGCGCTGCGGGCCGGCGTCCGCGAGTGCCTTGCTGACCGCCTGCTCGACGATCTGATCGACGTCCACCGGAGCCTCGACGCCCTTCTGCGCGTCAGTGCGCAGCGCCTGTGCCGTCTTCGAGCCGTCGCGGTAGATCGCAAGCGCCTTGACGCCGAGCCGCCATGCCTGCGTGTAAGCGTCTGCGATGTCCTCGACCGTCGCCTCCTGCGGCAGGTTGACCGTCTTTGAGATCGCTCCTGAGATGAACGGCTGCACTGCGCCCATCATCTTGATGTGGCCCATGTGCGAGATCGCGCGCTCGCCGACGGCCACGTCGAAGACCTGCATGTGCTCCTCGGCGAGGCCCGGCGCGCCGACGATCGTGCCGTGCTCGGCGAGGTGCGCCTCGATCTGCTCGACCTGCGTCTCTGAGTAGCCGAGCGTCTGCAGCGCCAGCGGCACCGTGCGGTTGACGATCGTCATCTGCCCGCCGCCGACGAGCTCCTTGAACTTGACCAGCGAGAAGTCCGGCTCGACGCCCGTCGTGTCGCAGTCCATCAGGAACGAGATCGTGCCCGTCGGCGCAAGCACCGTCGCCTGCGCGTTGCGGTAGCCGTGGCGCTCGCCGAGCTCGACCGCCTCCTCCCACGAGCGGCGCGCCGCCGTCAAGAGCTCCTCGTCGGCGCTTTCGTGCTCCGGGATCACATAGGAAGCGTCGCGGTGCATGCGCATCACGTGGTTGTGCGCCTCGCGGTTCTCCTCGTAGCGCTCATACGGTCCCTGCGCTGCCGCGATCTCAGCCGAGCGGCGGTACGCGCGGCCGGTCATCAGCGCCGTGATCGCCGCCGCCGTCTCGCGGCCCGAGTCCGAGTCATACGGCATGCCGTTGCTCATCAGGTACGCGCCGAGGTTCGCGTAGCCGAGGCCGAGCTGGCGGAAGGCGCGCGCGTTCTCGCCGATCTGCTCGGTCGGGTAGCTCGAAGGCCCGACGATGATCTCCTGCGCGAGCAGGATCACGTCGACTGCGTGCTCGAACGACGCGACGTCGAGCGTGCCGTCGCCACGGCGGAAGCGCATCAGGTTCAGCGAGGCGAGGTTGCACGCCGAGTCGTCGACGTGCATGTACTCGCTGCACGGGTTCGACGCGTTGATCCGGCCCGAGTTCGGGCTCGTGTGCCAACGGTTGATCGTCGTGTCGTACTGCACCCCTGGATCGGCGCAGCGGTAAGCAGCCTCCGCGATCTCGCGCATCAGCTCGCGCGCCTGGATCGGCTCTCCTACCGGCGCGCCCGTCGCACGCGCCGTCAGGTGCCACTCGCCGTCATCCTCGACCGCCTGCATGAACTCGTCCGTCACACGCACCGAGTTGTTCGCGTTCTGGTACTGGATCGACTTGAAGCCGTCGCCGTCGATCGACATGTCGAAGCCCGCGTCGCGCAGCGCCTCGGCCTTGTCCTCCTCTTTGGCCTTGCACCAGATGAACTCGCGGATGTCCGGGTGGTCGACGTCGAGCACGACCATCTTCGCCGCGCGGCGCGTCTTGCCGCCCGACTTGATCGTGCCCGCCCACGAGTCTGCGCCGCGCATGAACGAGACCGGACCCGAAGCCGTACCGCCCTTCGCCAGCGGCTCCATCGAGCCACGGATTTTCGACAGGTTGATCCCCGAGCCCGAACCGCCGCGGAAGATGTTCCCCTCCTTTGTGTTCCAGTCGAGGATCGACTCCATCGTGTCCTCGACCGAGAGGATGAAGCAGGCGCTGCACTGCGGGTGCTCCTCGAAGCCGACGTTGAACCAGACCGGCGAGTTGAACGCCGCCATCTGGTGCAGCAGGATGTGCGTGAGCTCGTGCTCGAAGGCCTCCGCGTCCTCGACCGAGGCGAAGTAGCCGCGCTCAGCGCCCCAGCCGGCGATCGTGCCGGCGACGCGCGAGATCATCTGCTTGACGGAGTGCTCGCGCGCCGGGTTGCCGAGCTGCCCGCGGAAGTACTTCTGCGCGACGATGTTCGTCGCGTTCTGCGACCAGCTCTTGGGGAACTCGACGTCTTTCTGCTCGAACGCGACGCGGTCGCCGTGGCCGATGTGCGCGTCGCGCAGCTCCCACTCGACGGCGTCGAACGGATGGGTGCCGGGGGTCGTGAAGAAACGCTTGATCTCGAGCGCGTCAGCGGGCGTCGTCGCGTGGGAGATGGTGGAGTGCGGGGTGGGGTTCATCGGACCTTCCTCCTCTGCTGCGCCGGCGTTGCGGGCGGCCGTTCGAGCTGTTGTTCGGGGGTCAAGCATCGTGGCGCACGTGGCGGATGGAAAAGCGCACGCGATCAAGCTCGAAACCGCTCGGCAAGTAGCTCATATTTTACTACCTTCGCGGCTTTCTTCCGGGCTTGCGCAGCGACTTAATCCGCTGCAAATTGGGGGCGGTCCGGGGTTTCCGAGCGGCGCCGTGAGCACCTCTCGAGCAGGCCGTTACGACGTCGGCGCCAAGCGCGCGAACACGCGTTGGCCCAGGCCGCGCCGCGCAGAGAAGTTTCTCGCTGCGAGCGGCCTGTTCAGCGTCCGAGCCGCACCCAGTCGGCGAATTCAGACCACGTCGCCGAAGCGCGAAAGCCGGCCTCCGCCATCGCATGGCGCAGCGAGAGCAGCCAGTGCGGCTCGAACGCGCGCCGGCGCGCGAGCGCCCACGCGATGCAGCCGAGCAGCAACAGCAGCGCGAGTGCCGCGATCACAATCGCGCCCGTCGACAGCGGCCGGTCGCTGTTGCTTTTCTTCGCCTGCGCCGTCCCGGTCTTCGCAGGCGTCGGCGTTGAGGCCTGCGGCGTGATCGCCGCCGGGATGCTCGTCGTCGGCGTCGTAGCTGGTGGTGTCGTCGGTGTTACGCCTGCTGTTGCAGTACCCGGAGTTGCCGCCGTCGGCGTTGTTGTCGCCGCGCCCGGCGCGACGCCGCCGGACGGCGCGTACGTCGTCGTCGGCGTCGAAGCGGCGCTCGTCGTCGCGGCAGGCGCGTTAAGCGCGGCAGGGTCTGTCGAGCCGGCGCCCGCGACGCCCGCGGTGAAGCGCCGCGCACGCCGCGCCGGCGACTGCGCCGCGGAGCAAAGACAGGCCCGGCAGGACGCTCGCGTGTGCTGACCATGACGCGGCGAATGCTAACCGCGCGTGCCGGCTGGCTCGCCGAGCAGATCGTCGAGCGCCGTGAGCGCGTCTGCAAGCACTGTCGCCGGCGTGAAGCTCGCGTCGAGCACGCGGATTCGATCTGGCTCGGCGGCGGCGAGCTCGTCGTACGCGGCGGCGATGCACGCGAAGAACTCGAGGTCCTCTTGCTCGAGCCGGTCCGGTTGCTCGTCGCGCGCTGCCTGGCGTGCGCGCCCGGCGCCCGGTGAGATGCGCAGCAGCAGCGTGCGGTCTGCCTGCAGCGCGCCTGTCGCGAAGCGATTGATCTCGCGCACCTGCTCTACGCCGAGCCCGCGCGCGACGCCCTGGTAAGCGAGCGATGAGTCGACATAGCGGTCGAGCAGCACGATCGTGCCTTCGTCGAGCAGCGGCAGCAGGCGCTGCTCGACGAGCTGCGCGCGAGCGGCTGCGTACAGCAGCGCCTCGGTGCGCGGCGTGACGCTCAGCGCCGGATCCTTGACGAGCGCGCGGATCCGCTCGGACGTCTCGACGCCGCCCGGCTCGCGCAGCAGCTCGACGCGCAGGCCACGTGTGTCGAGCGTCTCGGCGAGCGCGCGCGCGAGCGTCGACTTACCGGCGCCGTCGAGGCCCTCGATCGTGATCAGCTTGCCGTGAGGCACGCTGTGGAAGGTAACGCGTGGGCGCGTCGTTCGAGCGTCGCGCGGCGAGCGCAGCCACGGCAACCTACGATGGGCGTCGTGCAGAGCGACGTTGAAGAGCTGGAGGCGATCGACGCCCACCCGCACGCGCGCGCTGTGCTCGCGCCGGCGCTGCGCGGACAGATGAGCGCTTCGCACGCGTATCTCTTCCACGGCCCGCCTGGTACCGGCAAGCGGACCGTCGCGCGCGCATTTGCGGCGGCGCTGCTCGCCGATCAGACGCACGACGCGGCGAGCGTGCAGGAGCGGATCGCGCGCGGCGCGCACCCTGACCTGACGTGGGTGCGCCCGTCGGGCGCCGCCGAAATGCTCGTCGCCGACATCGAGGAGCCGGTCGTCGCAGCGGCGACGCGCACGCCGTTTGAGTCGCTGCGCCGCGTGTTCGTGATCGAGTCGGTCGAGACGATGAACGACCAGGCAGCGAACAGGATGCTGAAGACGCTCGAGGAACCGCCGGACTTCGTCCATCTGCTGCTGCTGACCGATCGGCGCGAGGACGTGCTCGCGACGATCGTCTCGCGCTGTCAGCCGGTGCGCTTTGACCCGTTGCCGCCTGAGCGGATCGCTGCGAGCCTCGAAGACGTCGACGGCGAGCAGGCGCACGCGTGCGCGCGGCTCGCGCTCGGCGACGCCGGCCTGGCTAAACGCCTCGCAAGCGAGCAGGGCGCTGCGCTGCGCGCGAGCGCCGAGCGCTTCGTCCGCGCTGCGCTCGCCGGGCGCAGCGACGAGCGCCCGTGGCTCGCGATGCTCGACGCCGCGAAGCAGGCCGGCGCGAGCGCAGGCGAGCACGCGCAGGAGTCGCTCGCGGACGAGCTCGAGCTCGTCCCTGCGAAGGAGCGAAAAAAATACGAGCGCGAATCGCTCGATGCGCGCAAACGCGGCGAGCGCCGCGCGCGTACGCAGGCGCTCGATCTAATCCTGCGTCTGTCCGAGCTGTGGCTGCGCGACGTGCTCTGCCTCTGCGAGGGCGCCGGCGAGGCGATCTACGCGCTCGACCGTCGCGCAGAGCTCGACGAGGACGCGCGCGGGCGCGACGCTGCGCGCGTCGGCGAGGCGATCGAGCTCGTCCAGGACACGCGCCTGCGCTTGACCGTCAACGTCTCAGAAGAGCTCGCGCTCGAGGCGCTTGCCTACCGACTACAGGCGCTGCTCGCAGCAGCCGGTGAGGACTAATTATTAAAAATAATCTTTGACTTCAGTCTGCGATCGAGCCGAGGTTTGGCTCGAGTCCAAACGTGTCAAAGGCGAGAAACTCCGAGAACAGGCGGTTCTCCGGGCCGTGGTAGTCGGCCGAGCCTGTGCTCAGCAGGCCGAGCTCCGCGCAGCGCTCCGCGAGCAGCTTCGTCTGCGGCTCGTCGTGCGTGATGTAGAACGCCTCGACGCCGTCGATCCTGAGCTCCACGAAGCGGTCGATGCTCGCGAGCACTTCTGCCGGATCCTCGATGTCCCAGAACGGGTGCGCCCAGATCGCGACGCCGCCCGCGTCGTGGATCGCTTCGATCGCCTCTGCGATGGTGGGCGTCTCGCGCAGGCGGAACGCCGGCTTGCCCTCGATCAAGTAGCCGCGGATCAGCGAGCCGATGTCGTCGATCTCCTCGTTTGCCAAGCGCTCGGCGTTGCCCGGCGCATTGAGGACGGCCCCTGCAAGGTGCGGGCGGCCGATCGGTTTTCCTTGGGCGATGCGCTCGTCGAGCTCCGCTTCGTCGAGCTCGAAGCCCGCTTCGCGTAGCCCGTCGCGCATCCGCAGCGTGCGCTTCTCGCGGTCCGCGAGGAAGTCGACGAGCGCCGTCGTCATCGGCGGCCCTGTGTGGTCGATGTCGTAGCCGACGATGTGCAGTTCGCGACCGACCGGCGCCCCTGCGTCAACCGCCGAGATCTCGACAGCAGGGACGATCCGCACGCCGACGCGCTCGCCCGTCTCGATCGCCTCTGCGACGCCTGAGATCGTGTCGTGGTCGCTCAGCGCGAGCAGCTCAACGCCAGCTGCTGCGGCGCGCTCGACGACCTCTGCTGCTCCCAGCGCGCCGTCTGAGTGCGTCGAATGGGATTGCAGGTCGAAGCGCAGCGGCACGCGCGCAGCGTACGCGATTGCGTCAGGAGCTTGCCGGACGGTCGCGCACCGTCTCGTCGAACGTATGCGCTTGCCAAGGCTCCTCTGGCGGGATCGCGAGCAAGCTGCAGACGCGCGCTTCGATTGCGTTGCGCAGTCGGCGCACCGCTGCGTGGTAGCGCAGTGCCTTCTCATACAGCGAAGGATCGAGGCTGCCGAACGCATCGAGCTCGACGCGCGCCGACTCCGTCTCGCGCGCGCGAGCGCACGCCTCGATCCACAGCACCTCGAGGTACGCGAGCGCCGTCGCGAGCTGGCGCTCTGAGATCGTCTCGCGCTGCTCGACCTCGCGCAGCACCGGCGTCAGCTCGTTGCTCAGCCAGCGCGACTCGCCGTGCGCGCGCAGCAGCAGGCAGACGTCCGCAGCAGACGACTGTCTCGGATTACGTGAGCTGTTCGAATCGGGTGTCATCAAAAGCGTCCGTGCGGTTGATCGGGCTGCAGCGATTTCTACGGCCTGGTGTCGCTGTCGGCCGGCGTATTCAGCAGCTTTAGAAGTTCGCTCCACGCTCCACGCTTTTTGGGGGAAAATTGGTCTTTCGGTCGTTGTTTCAGGCGCGCTCGCCGCTCGCCGATGATCTACTCGTGAATGAAATGCGCCGACCGGGTATTGATCGAGCGATGCGCACAGTCGGCGATCCGGCGAATCGAACTGCCGGGCAGCACGCGCGCGCGGCTGTCCTGCGTCTGCGTCTGCGCACGCTGCTGACGCTTGGCATCCTCGCCGTCGCGACAGCCGGGCTCGGGCGCGCGTTCGGCCTGCGCGACTGGCGCTTCATCGTCGCCGAGGTCGCGCTGCTCGCGAGCATGTTCGTGATCTCGCGCTACGTGCTGCCGCTGCTCGCCCGCCGCGACCGCGGCGCGAGCGCCGAGGAGCACGTCGGGAGCCTGCTCGACGCGCTGCCGCAACCGCAATGGCGCGTGATCCACGACGCGAGCCTCGGACATGGAAACGTCGACCACATCCTGATCGGCCCCGGCGGTGCGTTCACCGTCGAGACGAAGAGCCACCCCGGCCCCGTGCGCGTCAGCCGCGTGCACGGCGCGACGATCCGCCAAGCGCAGGCGCAGCGCAAGGCAATCGAAACCGCAACCGGTTTCGCCGTCGAGCCGATGCTCGTCTTCAGCCGCGCCTGGGTAGATCGCCCAGGCGCGCGGCGCAAGGGCGTGCGCGTGCTGCCCGCACGGATGCTCATCGGCCACCTGACGCGCAGCCGCGAAAAGCTCACGCCCGCCGAGGTCGCGCAGGCCGCCGAGCTTCTGCGCGACGCGCTGATCGAGCAGGTCAGCCGCGACCGCGCCGCACGCGCGCATCGCATCGCACCGCGCTGAGCCGCACTGCGCGATTCTGAGGAGTCGACTGCCGCCGGCGCGGGAGCGCTAGCTTGTATGGATGGCCGCGACGTCCGTCAATGCGCCGCAACGAGCGCCCGCGCCGCACGAGCAGCCCTCGTCGCCGCCCGGCTCGCCGGCCCGCGCGAGTGCCCACGCCGGCGTGCCGCCCGGACCGCGCGCGCCTGCCTTCTTGCAGACGCTCGCCTGGTCGCTCGCGCCGACGTGGGTGATGGACCGCTGCGCGCGGCGCCTCGGCGACGCGTTCACGCTGACGTTCTCGCCGAGCGGCATGCAGCTCGTGCTGATCAGCGACCCGCAAGACGTCAAGACCGTGTTCACCGCCTCGCCCGACGTCGCGCCTTCAGCGACCGGCAACTCGCCGATCCGTCCCGTCATGGGCGAGCGCTCCGTGCTCGTGCTGACCGGCGCCGAGCACATGCGCCAGCGCAAGCTCTTGCTGCCGCCGTTCCACGGCGAGCGGATGCGCGAGTACGAGCAGACGATCGTGCAAGCGACGCGCGCCGACATGGACAGTTGGCCGCTCGGCGAGCCGATGCGCCTGCAGGAGCGCACGCGCGCGATCACGCTCGAGGTGATCCTCAGCGCCGTCTTCGGCGTCGAAGCCGAGCGCATGGACCCGCTGCGCGACGCAATTGCCGGGCTGCTCGCGCCGATGCACTCGCTGCGGCTCGTCTGGCTCGCGCTGCGGCGGATGAGCCTCGAGCGCCCGACCGGCGCGATCGGCCGCGCGCTCGACCGCCTCGACGAGACGATCTACGCCGAGCTCGCGCGCCGGCGCGTGCAGGAGGACCTCGCCGAGCGCACCGACATCCTCTCGCTGCTGATGCAGGCGCGCGACGAGGACGGCGAGCCGATGACCGACGGCGAGCTGCGCGACGAGCTCGTCACGCTGCTGCTCGCCGGCCACGAGACGACTGCGACATCCGTCGCGTGGGCGATCGAGCGGCTCGTGCGCCATCCGCAGCAGCTCGCGCGGCTCGTCGCCGAGATCGACGCCGGGCCGGACGCCGGCGAGCGCTACGCAAACGCCGTCGTCAACGAGACGCTGCGCGTCAGGCCCGTCGTGCCGATCGTCGCGCGCGAGCTGAAGCAAGAGCTTGAGCTTGGCGGCTACCGGCTGCCCGCCGGAACGCGCGTGATGCCGTCGATCTATCTGACCAACCGCAACGCTCGCGTCTACGATCGCCCCGCCGAGTTCCGCCCTGAGCGCTTCCTCGACGACACGCCCGACACGTTCGCGTGGATCCCATTCGGCGGTGGCATCCGCCGCTGCATCGGCGCCTCCTTCGCGCAGCTCGAGATGAAGCTGATGCTGCGCACGATGCTCGCCGAGCTCGAACCGAGCCTGCCGGCCCACCGGCCTTCGCTCGGCCGCGCTCAGCGCGGCAGCGACGAGTGGATCCGCCGCCGTGCGATCACGCTCGTTCCCGCGCGCGGCGCGCGCGTCGTTTGGCGCAAGCGCGCCTAACGTCGGGCGCAAGCGGCTGTGCGTCGTAGCCGCAGCGAGAGGTAGCGTGGAGCGCATGAATCTGCTGACGCCCACCGCGCCGTCCGAGCACGGCGCTTTGCCGACGCCTGAGGAGCTGCTGCAGCGCTTCGGCCTGGATCAGTTCAGGCCCGGCCAGCGCGAGGCCGTGCAGGCTGCGCTCGATGGGCGCGACAGCCTCGTCGTGATGCCGACCGGCGGCGGCAAGTCGCTTTGCTACCAGCTCCCCGCGCTCGCCGGTGGCGGGCTCGTCGTCGTCGTCAGCCCGCTGATTGCGCTGATGGCCGACCAGTGGCGGCGCCTGCAGGATGCCGGCGTCAAGTCGACGATGCTCGCGTCAGGCATGGAGGAAGGACACAACGCGCATGCCTTGCGCGAGATCGAGTCGGGCGAGGTAAAGCTCGTGCTCGCCGCGCCCGAGCGCTTCGCCTCGGGCGCCTTCCGCGCGGCGCTCGCACGGCGCGAGGTCGCGCTGTTCGTCGTCGACGAGGCGCACTGCGTCGCCGAGTGGGGCCACGACTTCCGCCCCGACTACCTGCGCCTGCACGACGCGATCAACTCGCTGCGTGGCCCTGACGGTGGCCGACCGGCCGTGATGGCCGCGACGGCGACCGCGACGCCGCGCGTCGCCGAGGAGATCGCTTCGCGGCTCCAGCTACGCGAGTGGGAGTCGGTGCGTTCCGGCTTTGACCGACCGAACGTGACGTTCGACGTCGTCAGCGTCGAGGGCAAGGGCGCCGTCGCGCGCAAGTGGGCGGCCTTGCTGCACGTGCTCGCCGACGAGGACGCGCGCCCGGCGATCGTCTACTGCGGCACACGCAAGGACACCGACGCCGTCGCTGCGCGGCTGCGTGAAGAGGGGATCGCGGCGGTCACCTACCACGCCGGCATGAGCCCCGACGATCGGCGCGCGAGCCAGGCGGCGTTTATGGAAGACCGCGCCGAGGTCGTCGTCGCGACGAACGCGTTCGGTATGGGCGTCGACAAGGCCGACGTGCGCACGGTCGCGCACTGGGCGCTGCCGACGAGCCTTGAGGCGTACTACCAGGAGGCAGGCCGCGGCGGACGCGACGGCGAGCCCGCACGCGCGCTGCTGCTCGGCGCGCGGATGGACCTCGGCCGGCTGATCCGCTTCATCAAAGAGCGCGAGACGAGCGTTGAGGCGGTCAAGTCCTACGTCGCGCGGCTGCGCCGCGGCGCCGAGTCGACACCCGACGGCGAGGTCGCGATCGTCGGCCACGGCGAGCTCGACGACCGCGACCGCGTGCTGCTGTCGATCGCCGAGCGTGCCGGCGCCGTCGAGCTCGAACCGGCCGGCGCGGACGGCCTCGCGGTGAAGCTCACCGGCCAGGGCAGCCCGCGCAAGGCCGCCGCCGCGATCCAGGCTTCGCGCAACCGCGGCTGGGAGGCGTATCGCTCGATCGAGCAGTACATGACGAGCGGCGCGAAGTGCCGCCGCCGCCAGATCCTCGACCACTTCGGCGACGACGAGCCGGGCCGCCCGACGGTGCGCTGCTGCGACGTGTGCGGCGCCGACGAGGCGCTCGTCGCGGCCGTCGAGGCGCCGATCAAAGTCTCGCGCGGTCGCTCGGGCGGACGTGGCAAGGCGTCACGAGGGCGCGGCAGCGGCGGTGGCCCGGCCGAGGCTTCCGGTCCGCCGGTCGACGAGCAGCAGTTCGAGCGCCTGCGTGAATGGCGCTTCGAGCGCGCCGAAGGCAAGCCGGCGTACACAGTCGCGTCGAACGCTGTGCTCGAGGACGTCCTCCGAGCGAGGCCGCGCAGCACCGCTGCGCTGCTCGAGATCCGCGGCATCGGGCCGTCGTTCTGCGAGAAGCACAGCGAGTCGCTGCTCGCGCTGCTCGACGAGCTCGGCGCCGGCCGGTTGGCGCAGGCCGTCGGCGAGCCCCCACAGGCAGTCGACGCGTCGCTAGCATCTCCAGTCGCGCCGACGTAGCTCAGCTGGTAGAGCACTTCACTCGTAATGAAGGGGTCCGGGGTTCGAGTCCCCGCGTCGGCTTCACACAGTGCGGCCCCAGGAGGCGCCTCCTTTTTGAGGTGAGTCGCGCTCTACCGACCCCAACGACGGAGTCGATGCCTTCGCCACTCATAACGTGAGGGGTTTGGCCGATTGGGTCGAGTGGGCAGGCTATCCGCGCCGAGGCATACCCTCGTTGCGATGGGACACCGCAGGAACCACGTTGCGTCCAGTTGCTACCTTGCACGCTGGGCGGGATCGGATGGTCGTGTGTGCGTCGGCGCCCCGCCTGAGGTCGAATCCGCGTTCGCCAAGCCGAAGAGTGTGGGCTACCGCGTGGACCACTGGGGACGAGATGCTGGAGTCGCAAGGCTGTGGAGGAGGCACTAGGACGCGTGGAGTCTGATGCGGCTGGTTGCAGCCGTGTGGGAGTGTTGGCCGTTGGCTGTTCCCCGGATATGGCTACTCAGAGGCCGTCCGTTCGCAGCGCCGGCTCGATACATTGCGCAATCTGAAACACATGGTTAAAACTCCGGGAGGGTCTGGCCTGCGCGTTGCTCGTGTTCGAAGGATCGCGGCATGACGCAACTCGTCGAGCCGGTTGGCGAAGGTGCGAGCGGTTGTCACCGTGCCTGATCGCCATTGATTCAGAACGCCGCTCGCGTGGTGGGAATCTCCGCAAGAGTGCTTGTCGGTCAAGGTGGTCTTGCGGGAGCCAAGCTGTGCTGTTTAACAACGCGGGTACTGAGATGTGCGTACGCAAAGTCTGCGCGAGAGAGTTCCGCTGAGTAGGATCGCGGCTCGCCATGCGTCGCGACGACCTTCATAGCGCGACAGAGCTACGGGACCGACTCGTGCGTGCCGGCGGCGCCGAGTGGGTTGAGCTCCGCGCATTGCACAGCTGGTTTGGTGGCAGCCGATTGTCCACCGCCAGGAAGCGCAAGATCACCGCAGCGCTCGTCGCTGCGCGCATCGACGTCTGCCCGCCGCTTCTAAAACTTTCCGGGTCGGACAATCGCGTTGGCGCGTGGAGGATGCGTGGCGGCGGGTACGCGCCGGGCTGCTCACCCCGCTCGGTGCTGCGATAGGTCTCGCTGCGTCGCTGGCGACGCTCGGCGGCGCGATCGTCGCTCTCACGCCCGGTGGTCGGGTTGTTCCGATGCGCATGGCGGGCGACCTGAACGTTGCGATCGCGCCGTTCACCACCAACGGGAGCACTGCGCCGGAAGGCGCTGCGCTCAGTCGGGACGTGGCCAAGGCGCTGCGCTCACAGCTCCCGCGCCTTGACCACTCGCTCCAGATCGAAGTGCGCGGTCCCGAAAGCGTTGCACCGCTCACTGGGCGCAACGAAGCGTCCCGGGCACGCTCGGCTCGGGCGCTCGCGCAGGCGATTGGCGCCGACATCGTCGTGTACGGCGAGTTCACCGCCGGACCGCAAAGCACAAGCCTGCAACCAGCCTTCTATCTCAACGCTGCGAAGCTGCCCTCAGCAAGCACCCTCGGTGGACGATATGGCTACGGGAAGGCGATCTCGCTGCCGTACTCGCTGGCGGTGAGTCCCCCGGCGCGCGCGGAGATCCGGGCGACCTTGATCCGTCGCACCGAAGCTTATGCGGAGACCTTTATCGGCGTCGGCTACTACCTGCTGCACTCTCTTGCCACGGCCGAACGTCACCTGCGCCACGTGCTGGCATCGGCACCCAGCGCTGTGGACGCGGCTCTGGTGCGGCTCCTGCTGGGCAACGTCGCCGACCAGCGTGGAGCCGTCGGCGCAGCTGCTCGCGATTACACGCTCGCAGCCCGCGTGGAATCTACGCACGTGCGCGCGCAGCTCGGGCAGGCGTATGTTGGCTACGAGCTCGCGCACGGGCACTGCCAGGCCGGCGGCATCTCGGCGACTGGACTAGAGTCGGCTGCGAAACAGTTTGGTCTCGTGCTGCACACACTTGGCGGGCTGACGGCCGTGCGGGGTGGCTCGGCGCTTGCCGCCAAGGCGGCGTTCGGGGCGGGACAGGTCTACCTCTGCCTGAGCGCTGCGCGCGTGGCGCCGCGCTGGCGGCAGGCCCGCGACTACTTCGCCGCGACGATCGACGCGTACGCCGGCAGTCTGGCCGAACTACGTGACGCCGCGGCCGAGGCGCACGCCGGGATTGGGCTGTGCGAGCTGGCTACCGAAAAAGCGCCCACAGCGTACGCGAATGCGCGCCGCGAATACCAGGCTGCGGCGGTGACCACGACGATCTCCAGCCGGCGCGCCTATTTCGAGGGGGCGGTCGGATTCGCAGATGCGCAACTCGGTGAGTACAGTTCCGCCGTGGTCATGTACAGGGACGCGGCTCGGATCGCGGGGGCAACTACTCTGGGTCGCACCCTGACAAGACGGGCGGCACGGCTTTCGCGTCACGGACGGCGGGCACGGTGAGATATACGACAACAGCGGTCTGCCTGTGCACGGTGATCGCGCTCATCGCCTGCGGCTGTGGTCGGAGCACGCCGACAGCGATCGCACCACCCGCACACACATCGACCGCGCTTGCTTCATCGCACACGAGCGCCCACCGAACCACGACACGGGCGCAAAGCCCTACGACAGCCGTGGCCACGCCCTCCCCCCGACCGCCGGTGCCCGTGCAGCCGCCGGCCCGTGAGTTGTTGAAGCATCCGACGCGGCGGCCACCGGACGTGAGCGCCCAATTCGAATTCGTTGGTGGCGCCGGACCGAGCGCCTGCATGTTGGTGCCAGACAAGACGCCGCAGGTGAGGGTGCTCGCGCAGCCGTTCCTCTCGGAGCCGGGACGCTCGGCCAATCTGAATCCGAACTCGGGAAGCGTGACATTTGGTCAGGCGGTGGACGTTTGCTTCAACGGCATGGGGGGTGGGCCAGTCTCCGTGAGCGTCCATGGACCCGATGGCTTTGCTATGGGCGGCGTATTGCCACGGCTGCCGGCTTCGTTGCGCAACGGCTCGGAATGGCTGGCCCAAGACTGGGTGCCCGCGATCGAACCGTCGTGGCCTCTTGGCAGATATGCGGTCTCGGCGCGCTCGGGCGCCGTCGGCGCGAACAGTTCATTCACGGTCGTGCCTGCGCGCGAAACGGGGGTGCGGGTGCTAGGCCCAAGCACCGATCCTGGTCACAACGCCGTTTCCCCGGACTCACATGCGACCGTGTTTTTGACCGGGTTTCGCAAGGTGCACTCACTCACGCTGACGACCTACTACCAAGAAGGGATCGCCGGTCACGGTCGCTTCTTCAGCTCCGCGCGAGTGCCTATCCCGCCGAGCGGGAACACGATGCTTCAGATCCCGACTGGCCCCAAGAGCACCCGCGAACCCACGTTCATCATCACGGCTCGCTCGCAAGGCGTCACGCTGTTGGCGCCGTTCGTTCTGGAATCGGTGAGCAACGGACCAGGCTTGATCGTCGGAGCCCTGCCGCAGCCGACAGGCCAGGGCTAGCCGCCGAACATGGCAGCCAGCCGTCGGTGCTGTGGATACTGGCCAACGAGGTGGATGTCGGGCGTCCACTTTGGGTGAGCTGGACCAACAGACCGGGGGCGGCTATGTAGGCGACCGCACCGTCGAGGAGACAGTACCGCCGCTGGCGGCACTCGCGTACTGCCGCTGAGCGAATCGACGGTTCGCCAGCAGGTACCAATGGGACGACGCGGCATAGGCTTACGCGTCGCCTGTTGAAGTGCTCATGTCCTGCACGGTGGCAGTTTCGCCGGGTGCGCAAGAATGTGGGAATGCTTAAGACCCTACGGCTCGTGAACTTTTCGGGTCGCCGCCCGCGAGAATCACAGCGACGTTTATGAGCCGAGGAAAGATTGAGTTTTTGGTCGGAGCCGACTCGCAGGTATTTGCGGTACTCCGAGGGAGGGACGGTGCACCCGTCCGGACTCTCGCTCAGCGTGAGAAGGCTGCGATCACACGGATCGGCGTGCAGCCACAAGTCGGACCGGTGCAGTACCGTGAGCCGGTGCGCGACGCGGACTACGTAAAGGAGGCACTCGACAGCTCGCTGGCGCCTTCCCATGTCCGCAATCAGGTGCTGCGGCTCCCTGAGTATTGGAACGTCTTTAGTCAGGATGCCGAGCGGACGTGGCCGCGACTTCGGTTATTCCCCCGGAAATCGATGAGGACAATGAAGGACGCTTCGTACGAATCCTTGTGCGCGACGGCGGGTTCACGGGGGAGCTTGCCAGCATGGGTCATGGTCTTCAGATGTGGCTCCAGATGCTCTGGTTTCTCGCTCGCAACAAGGAGACGCCGACGATTGTCCTCGATGAGCCCGATGTTTACATGCACGCTGATCTCCAACGAAAGCTGATCCGGTTTGTGGGTACCGGAGAGGACGATCGACAGCTACTTGTAGCTACTCACTCCGTCGAGACGATGGCCGAGGTCGCCCCGTCGGAGATAGTAGTGGTTAATGCGCGTCGCAAACGGTCGCGATCGACCAAGGATCTTGCTGCGATCCAGAGGGTGATCACCGATCTAGGTGGAGTTCACTCTCTGCAATATGGTCGTCTGTGGAGCACGAAGAGGTGTCTACTTCTTGAGGGAAAGGATATGGCGCCCTTGAAGCCACTCCCATGACAAGCTGTTCCCGAAAGCTGACGCTCTCGACACTAGCCCACACTTTTCGATCGGCGGCTGGGGTGGATGGCGCTATGCGGTTGGTATCACCGGCTTTATAGCCCACGGCGACGCGGATGTGCGAATCTACACAGTCTTTGACTCGGACTACCACTGGCTGGCTCAGATCATGGAACGGCGAGAAGAGGCAGCAAAGAAGAAGATCCAGATCCAAGTGTGGTCGGTAAAGGAGATCGAGACTATCTGCTCACTGCGCCTGTGATACATCGGATTATTGGTGACCGTTGCAACGATCCACCAACGCTCGATGTGATAGAGCAGCGGCTTGGCGAGGTAGCCGAGACGTTGAAGGGCACAGTAATTGAAGGCTTCTCCGATACCCAGCCGACAAAGGCGTGGTCGGCGTCTAAGAAGCGGCGTGCCGCCGAGGATCACACTGAGACTCGCTGGCATACTTTGGCCGACAGGCTGGCGGTTGTATCCGGCAAGGCCGTTCTTGGCAGCCTGGCGCGGTGGAGTAAGGCCGAGTTCACC